>Ga0209396_1006236_pt1 | contig 11024 bp, 9 predicted proteins | sample GOMGulsemesocosm_6_FD_184638 | JGI IMG/M metagenome (GOLD analysis project Ga0209396, IMG submission 184638) | Methane-oxidizing microbial communities from mesocosms in the Gulf of Mexico - GOM8C Gulf of Mexico (SPAdes) (version 2) | ecosystem: Environmental > Aquatic > Marine > Cold seeps... | reverse complement strand
AATAAATGGCGTAAATAGCTTAAAGCCGAGTTAGGTTTAACGGCTTAGACTTTATGCATATAAGCTTGGTGATCACCGCCGGGTAGCACTCCATCATAGAAAAAAACTGACCAACCTTTCGTGAGTCAATTAAGCCTGCCTGATGCCTTAGTCAGATAAAGAGTCAGACAAAGAGTCAGAATATACGTCACAAAACTTCTAGGGGCGTGGTAACCCCCACTTCTTTGGGGAGCCCTAGAGAGGCCGGTTAGTAGCTTGCCAGGGCACTGGGAATTAATTTGGCGCTGACACAAAAAACACCTGCTCTTGCAGCTCATCACCTATCTTAGTGTTGTTTCTTACGACGCTGGCCAGGGTCACATCTTTAATAAAATCCAACTCACTTTTTGTTAAATAGTTTTCATACCAGAAGCGATCTGCCGCTCGTAGTTCATCAAACTGTTTCACTAAGATGGCGGTGAACAGTTCACCTAACTGTGAGCCTTGTGCACTTAAAGGGTCCTCCGCTAATCCGCCTATCCAAAGATCTATGTCATCCACCGAACCATAGGCTGTCTGTAAACCTTCTTGTAAATCTGTGTTGTCGGTGATGTGTGAAAAGCTGGTAGCTGCGGGTAAACCCATGGCGACCCGAGTGGTATTGTAAGAACTTAAACCCGTGTCTCGGCCCCGTTGAATATTAAGGGATACCAGGTCAAACCCTCCCTGGCCCGGCTGGCCAAATAGGAAGTTACGCAAATCATTCACCACCTGAATATCTATGGCCTGGTGAGCCTGGCCTGCCAGCCCACGAAATAACGGGTCAATATCGTCTGCTTTTTTAAGCAGGTTAATACCGGTAAAAAAAGCATCACGCAAAGCAAGGTGACCCGAACTAATTTCCCGCCCCTGTGCATCCAGGCGTAATACGGTATCGCCCACTTCACTGTGCCCAAAGCGATAAGCGGCTGAAGAAAATTCATTGTATATGGTGGGGTTGATACTGCTGTCGTAGCCGTTGTAATTGGGCATTGTATTTTTTCCCAGCAAAGCCGGCAAATATTCATCGAAGGTGATTTTTTGAATTTGGGCAATCACCAAACGTCGAGCCTGCTCAAAAAGGTCCTGATCGTTTTCATGTTTGTGGCTTCGTGCATTGCGTTCTTTTATTAACTTGGCAATGCGATTGTGTTCACGCATCCACAGGGTATGCATAGCGGTCAAGGCCACACTCTCGTTGGCGCGCACATCGCCTGCCAAAAATAACGAGGTAGTATCGCGTACAAAACCACTGGCGTTGGTGAGGTCGTTAACATTAAGTGGTAGTAAATTTTGCGTACCGCTGGCCAGGTAAGGGCTGTTACCGCCCTCGCGCAATGCCGCATTACGTTCATCGTTCGATCCATAAATCATGGAGCCGTCTATCCAGCTGGTAATTTCATTTTCTTGTTGCCGTGGATTGCTGGTACTGGTGCCGGTAGCCATGTCGTACAGGGCGCGGTTAAAGTTCATCACCACAGAGCCGGTTTCGTTAGGGTCAAAGTAGGCATCGCCAGCAGGCACAATAATATTTTCGGCTTCGTTGGTGCTGCCATCGGTAAGGTCAATATCGTGGTCGATAAACTGGCCCCATTGCCACAAAAAGTCACTGGTGCCGTAGGTGTTGGGGATGTTTACACCACTGTCTTGTGTCACCAAAAGGTTACTGATCACCCTGGCACTGGCACGAGTGGGCCCAGCTAAAGATGAAATACCATCTGCGTAATCGCTGGGGGCCATGCGCTGCAAATGCTCCCAACTGGCCCCCCATAGTGGATGATCCACATTGTTACTGGTGCCATCGTAGCTGCGAATTTCGCGGGTGCCTTGTTTCTTGTGTTTGAAGTTTTTTCGCCCAACCCGACCTCGTGCTCGATCACGCCTGTCCCGAGCATCTTCATTTATACCCTGACTGGAACGGGTAACGCTGCGAGTCTGGCTATTATTTTCGGTGATCTCTTCAATATCTTCACTGGCCACATTGTCGCTGTCCAGGTTGCAGCCCACTAACGTGAGCGAGCAAGTGAAGGAGATGGCCAAGGTGAATGCTGTTTTGTTCATAGTTACCTTCCTGTTTGTAGGTCAGTGCGCTTCGGGAGAGGTGTTTCTATTTAAATAACGCAGAACCATCGGCTAGGTTGACAGCCCAGTGCCAGACACAGGTGATTTATTTAAAAATAATGTCGTACTGATGCAAAAGGTTTGGCGAGACTAGAAGGCCTGCGAGAGATATTTTGCAGGGGAGGGGAAGCGCTTCTTCCTTGGTGCGCTTTAAAGCAGCCTAGCTGGCTGTTTGCAAATAATTGTCCAGCAACACGGATTCCAGGGCCTGAGCCGCCACCGACAACGGATAGCGACGCCGTGTAATAATGCCCACATGCTGGCTCAGTACCGTGTGGCTCAATGGCCGGCACACTGCTCCCACCTCTTTCATCTGTTGTTCACACAAGGCCGGCACAATACTCACCCCCAGCCCCTTGGCTACCATGCGGCCAATGGTCACCAGATGATGGGCCTCCATGGCCGGGTTAAACTCCAACTCTTCGCGGGTGAGCATGTCGCTAATGAGCTGGCGTACCTGCGAGGGGGCCTGCAGAGTAATAAGGTCGTGCTGCATTAATTGCTTAAGTTCGATGCTGCTCTGCGCCGCCAGCGGGTGATCCTTGGCTAAAACGGCCATGAAGTGGTCGTTAAACAAGGGGGTAAATATCAAATCATCGTGAATGCCTGGGTCAAAACTCACCCCCACCTCGGCTTGCCCGGTGCGCACCATCCTTATTACGTCTTCGGCAATCACATCGTGCAACGCCACCTTTACCTGAGGGTGCTGGGTCTTAAATTGCATAAGAGCGTCAGGCAACAGGTTGGAAGCAAACGAGGGCATGCTGGCAATGGTGATGTTACCGGTGCGCAGGGCAAATCGATTATTTAAGTCCTGTAGGGCCGTGTCCCACTGATTTAACAGCCGTTGGGCGGTGGGATAAAAGCTTTCCCCTTCGGGCGTAAGGGCAAAAGCTCTGGTGGTGCGGGTAAGTAACTGCCCACCAACCGCTTCCTCCAGGTTTTTAATGGCAATGCTCAGGGCGGGCTGTGACAGGTGAATCTGGGCGGCGGCTTCGGCAAAACTGCGCGAACGCACCACAGCCACAAAGGCCCGTACCTGCTTAAACGTCACATTTTTGATGTTTGCCATTATTTACCCATTAATAAAGATTTTTTATTAAACTATCAATTATTTCCAATTGTTTAATATAAGGCTTTGGCACATGCTAATAAAGTCTTAATTTACGAACTATAAAAATAGAGGAGCCACACACCATGTCTGGTTTTAATAAAGTAGTCAGCAGTTATGAAGAGGCCATGGCAGGCCTGGAAGACGGCATGACCGTCATTGCCGGTGGTTTTGGCTTGTGCGGCATTCCCGAGAACTTGATTCAGGAAATTAAAAACAAGGGCACCAAAGAGCTGACCTTCGTGTCCAACAACTGCGGTGTGGATGGTTTTGGTTTGGGGGTTTTACTGGAAGACCGTCAGATTAAAAAGATGATTTCTTCTTACGTGGGCGAAAACAAATTATTTGAAGAACAGTTATTGGCGGGCGACCTAGAAGTTGAACTCACTCCCCAAGGCACTCTGGCCGAAAAAATGCGTGCCGGTGGTGCGGGTATCCCGGCGTTTTATACCGCCACCGGTTACGGTACTCCCGTAGGCGAGGGTAAAGAAGTTAAAGAATTTAATGGTCGTAAATATATTATGGAAGAGGCTATCACCGGTGACTTCGCCATCGTGAAAGCCTGGAAGGCCGATACCTACGGTAACCTGATTTACCGTCACACCGCACAAAACTTTAATCCCATGGCCGCCACCGCCGGCAAGATTACCGTGGTAGAAGTGGAAGAAATTGTAGAGCCCGGTGAATTGGACCCCGCCCAAATCCATACCCCGGGTATTTATGTGGACCGCCTTATTCTAGGCACCTTCGAAAAACGTATTGAACAACGCACCGTGCGCACGGCTTAAGGAGCAGCATCATGGCTTTAACAAGAGAACAGCTGGCCCAACGTGTGGCCCGTGAAATGAAAGACGGTTACTACGTGAACCTGGGCATTGGCATACCTACTTTGGTAGCTAACTACGTACCCGACGGCATGGAAGTAATGCTGCAATCGGAAAATGGTTTGTTAGGCATGGGCCCCTTCCCCACCGAAGCAGAACTAGACGCCGACATGATCAACGCCGGCAAGCAAACCGTTACCGCCGCCACTGGCGCGTCTATATTTTCTTCGGCCGAATCCTTCGCCATGATCCGTGGTGGTCATGTGGACCTTACCGTGTTGGGTGCCTTCGAGGTGGACGTGCAGGGTAATATTGCCTCATACATGATTCCTGGCAAATTAATCAAAGGCATGGGCGGCGCCATGGATTTAGTGGCCGGTGCCGACAACATCATAGTGACCATGACTCACGCCTCCAAACATGGTGAATCCAAATTATTGAGCAAATGTACTCTACCGTTAACCGGTGCTGGTTGCATCAAGAAGGTAGTGACCGATTTGGCTTTCATTGAAATTAAAGATGGTAAGTTTTGGTTGATCGAACGTGCCCCGGGTGTGTCGGTAAAAGAGATTGTCGAAAAAACCGCGGGTGAGTTGATGGTGCCTAAAGACGTACCTGAGATGCAGTTCTAAACAGAACCGTGTTAAAAAGTATTAAGGGCACTAATTATTTCGCAATTAGTGGTGCCCTTGATTGGCCATTCCCTCTCAAGCCGTTGCAAGTAAGAGAGGGGATTCCTTGCCTGTTAGCCTATTCCAAATCCCTGTGTGAATATTTTCTGCGATTTTTTAAATACCCGAAAGTGAAAATAAGGCAAAACGCATTTATTTCTTTTTAGCGTCTTCTGCTTTTTCTTTGGCCGCTTCTTTAGCACGGGCCGCTTCAAACTTCTCAATGCGTTTATCCCAGGTCTTAAAGCGTTTACGGCAGTAAGCATCAAACTCGTCATAGTGCTGAAAATACAATTCACAACCCTGGTCGATGGGCACATCAAACTCACAGGCACCGGTACTGTGCTCCCTGCAAATCATGGGGCGAGTCTCGTAGATGCCGCAGCGATTATCACTTTGCAAGTGGCTACAGCGGGTCATGCTTAACAAATACCAGCCATTGCCGTCTTTAAACACATGAATGTTCTTGTGGGCGATTTGCCACAGCAATACATCAAACTCCTGCATGGTAGCGGGAGTATCAACCTGCTGGGTGATGTAAGAGCAGCACTGGGCGCTGCAAAAATCACATTTGTTGGCGTCGGTGAGGTTTTCCATATCAATGCGCAGCGGCGCGTATTGCTGGGCTTGGCCGTATTCCACTGCTGACATGATGAAATCCTGGGTGCTAAAAACGGCGTATTCTAATGGCCCAGGAGCCATATGGCGAGCCTTGTGGCGTGAAAAATTGTAACTTCTTTGAGCAAATTCACTATTAGGCTGTAGGCTCTAATTGTGTGAGTTTCGGCCATTTCCGGCACGCCTCGGACTATGTCTGCCCGGTAATCAATAGTAGCTAAGGCTTATACTATTGTGACAGTTGTTCATTATCATCAACATCGAGCGGGATATGAATGGTATAGGTTAAGCCTTTTCCTTTTTTCGACTGATATTGAATATCGCCACCAAGACCATGAGTGGCCGTATTAAAGATGATAAACGCGCCTAACCCCACATGACCGGAAAAACGCTGGGAAGTGAAAAAAGGTTCAAAAATATTTCGATCTTCCTCTTCGGACAGTCCATTACCATTATCGGAATAGATAATCTCTACGTCATGTTCACTTCTAGTTATGCTGATATTAATTTCTTTTTCATGGGTATTGTCGAATGCATGATCAATGGAGTTTTCAATCAGCCTGCCAAACAACCTGGTGAATAATTTAGGAAAAGACCTAATGGTAATATCGGTGTCACCTTCAATCGAAACATTAATAACGTTATTTTCCAACGCTTTTTTATAAGATGAAATTGCATTTTCAAGAGATTCTAAAATAACAATGTCATTTATATGGGTTTTAAATTCATCAACAGATACTTCCTTAAAATCCGCAACCAACTTCGACACCCTGGACAGGTTATCATGTGCCATATTAAGGGTTTCATTTGACGTGGCCATATAATTTTCAAGGTCTGATTTTTGTAGAGTATTATCTTTAAAGGCAGTAGAGAGTTTTTGCAAATCTTCTTTCAATAAAGACGTTGATGTCATTCCAATGCCTAAAGGAGTATTTACTTCATGGGCAACCCCTGTCACTAATCGCCCTAATGACGCCATTTTTTCTGCCTGAACCAGTTTGTCCCGAGTGTTGTGTAGTTCACCTATGGTTTGTTTTAAATCCCTGGTTCTGGTGCTGACTTCTTCTTCTAAGTCAGAGCTATATTGCAGCATAGCCTGCCTGTATTTACTTGAATGTTGTTTGTATTTATCCACCAGTGAAATGGAGTGCAATATCATCTGTACGGCACCTCCAATTAGATTTGAATAAACAATTAGGTTATTGAATACGATTAAGTCAAACAGCAACAAAAATATTAAAACCGAGGACACCAGATAGAAACACCAACCAACAGTGAACAATATGGCAGTTTTCTCTCCTTTGATGGCCAGGTAAAGCGCGGCCAACATTATATTAAGAAAAATTAGTTGAGCTGCCATTAACACCGGCCTTTGCAGCATGTAATGAGGTAGCTGTATTGCTGACAATAACAATACGATCATTATTACCATTAACCCTAAAAACCAATACTTTATAAATTTGTGATTTTGAACTTCCAGAAATGTGTAACTGAACAACAACGCCACAACCGGAAAGAGGCCAAAGGTTAAATGACGGGCCAGGTTGTTATAGCCTGGGTCATTTGGCCACAGATAATAAAACCCGTATCCACTGGAGTGAGTCACTATCGCTAGAAAAGCAATAACATAGAAACAATAGAAAAGACCGACCCTTGAGGGGAAGTAAGCAAGCACACAGATATTATAGAGCGCAATTGCAATGGCGGCGCCCACCAATAGGCTAATGAAGGATATTTTAATATCGCCATAATCATTGAAATCATCAGCTTTCCATAACTTCAGTGGTAGAAAAACAACAGCATCCTTAATACTAATGTACATCTCAAGCTTGGCCCCCTTTCTAAACGGGGCAGCAAACAAGGTATCAACGTGCTTAATTGCTCTATGGGAAATAGGGAATCCATCGCCACCATATTGTTTGTCGACTATTTTCCCGTCTAATAAAAAATAGGCGGTAATGAAGTCCGCATCATCCCAGCCGGTACTGATAATATAATTACTATCGTCTACAAGCTGGGATAAATCTAAATAAAGCCAGACTGTTTGCGGACCTTCATAGGTTTTATTATAAAGACCGTTGCCCTTAAAAAACTTCCAGTCTTGATCACGCTTCACATCATATATGTCGAGTTTATTATCTTTATCCAACAGGTATTTTGTAAGGGGGTTTAGGTTAATAGAAGGAGTTACACTGGCATTAACAGGAAATACCGCCAGCGAAATAACAATAAGGAATATATACCTATAAAAGTATGCTAATGAATTACACATACCGCGGGATTTAATCACCTTTCATACCAGCTTTTAAGGAAATGGTTAACAGAAGGGTTATGCCGTCAATCCATCCGACACATCTAATACAGAATAGTTGCTTTTTATATAAGGTGTTGTAAAACTCGCTAAATAGACAGTATTTTAGTAAATGAGGCTCTGTATTTGCCGTTTTTTAAAATGGTATGCTTCATCATATGGCCTCCGCCAAATAGTTCCATCCACTGACTTTTATGGCACTGTCATAAAAACTTCACATTTCTCCTTATCTGCCTGTATCGGTACCAATCCCGCATACTATCTAGCCTTGTGGATATTGAGTTGTCATCCTTTTGCAATGCTAGTGTCACATTCGTGCAACACAACTGTCATGTAACAAATCCGTCATAAAGCTTGGTTAAGTTTGCAGGTATGAAAATACCAATGAATAAAACCGGGATGACTATGATGCCTCTTAAACCACTCACTTGTGTCGCCATGCTGGCACTGGCCTTAAGTACACAGGCCGCGCCAACCCCTGCACCCACACCCAGCAACATAGATGAATTGGCCAGCAACCTCATTCAGTTACGCGGTGAGGTGGAAGAACTGCAAGCCAAACTCGACAACAAACAGGAAACCCACAAGAACCGCATGTCTTCCCTGGCGGTGCAGAGCACAGACCTGCAAACCCAGCTGCAACGTAACTCCATGGAGCTTAAACAACTGGCGGTAACCCTTATGCAGGCTAAACAAAGAGCCTCCAAGGACAGCATTCAGGGCAAGGATCTCAAACCCTTAGTGCTATCAGCCATCGCGCAACTTAAGCAACACATAGCGACGGGGCTGCCGTTTAAAACCCAACAACGACTGGCCTCGTTAAATGAAATTGCAGATCAGCTGGAGCTGGATTTGTTACCCGCTCATAAGGCGGTGAATCGTCTGTGGGCATTTGTGGATGATGAGATTCGCCTCAGCCGTGAGTCGGGCATCTATCGCCAACCCATCTTGTTGGGGGGCAGCGAAAGGCTGGCCGACATCGCACGGGTGGGGTTAGTGGGCTTGTATTTCCAGTCTGGGGTAAATGAATTTGGCAAGGTCAGCAAAACAGACCAGGGCTGGATCTTCAGCGTGGTGCATGAGGATGTGCAAGTGAATCAGATCAAGGCGCTGTTCGACAGCCTTAAAAAACAAATTCGCAGCGGCTATTTTCAACTGCCTAATTCACTGGCGGGAGCATTGTAATGATGAGCTTTAAAAAACTATTCACCACCATGAGCCTCACCGCCGGTTTGGCATTGTCAGCGATTACAGTGCAGGCGCAAACCGAAGGTCAGTCCAAGGTTGTATCCGTGGCTCCCCAAGTGAGCGCCATGGAGTTAGCCTATAAAAAGGAATTCGCCTTTCTACAGGCGCAAAAACACGATTTACAAAAACGTCTAACCCGATTGCTGCAAGACACTAACGACCAATTTGATATTGAAAAAACCAACATCGTTAATCTGGAAGAAAAAGTATTAGGCAGCAACAACCTGGTGCAATTCAATAAAAATATCCTGCTGGATGCCCAGCGCATCGTGGAGGCCAATGAAGATAATCAACAAATCTTCACAGCTACTTTTTTGCAGGCCGATGCCAGCCTGGAAACCTATATAGGCTCGTTGGAAAACGACAAAGCCTTTCAAAATCTGAGCGATGGCGCCAAGGTCAGCGAATTATTTAGTCGCTCCAATAAATTGCTTGGCCAACTTTCCTCTGTCTACAAAAAGCCCGGTGACTTTCACCTGCTGGATGGCGGCAAAGTATCGGGTGAAATTATTCATCTGGGTAATGTGGCGCGCTTCGGCATCGCCAATTTAAAAAATGGTGAGCAAGTTGGTGGCATGCTGGCCCCAGCCGGCGAAGGTTTATTTAAATTGTGGGCGGTGGATGAAAACGTGGCGGGGTTGGATACGGCCATTAAGTTGGCCCAAGGAAAAAACCCGCAATCACTTCAATTATTTTTAATCGAAAACCCCCTAGCGGCGGTGCAGGCACAAAAAGAAAAAACCGTCATGGATATTTTAAAGTCCGGCGGCATTATCGGTTACATCATAGTGGCCTTCGGCGTGGTCGCCTTGTTAATGGTACTGGCTCGTGCCTTGTTTTTACGCCGTGCCAGTCACGCCAGCATTGGGGTATTGGCTGCGGTGCGTCCCGCCATCAGTGCCGGTGATATTAATCAGGCCATGGACATTAGCCGTGAATACGATGGTGCCACCTCTCGCGTGGTACGGGCCACAGTGCGCAACCTGGATCGTGATCGTGAACACCTGGAAGACATAGTGAGCGAAAGCATCTTGCACGAGAGTGATCACCTAGATCGTTTTGGCACCACTATTTTAGTGCTGGCCTCGGTGTCTCCGTTAATGGGATTGCTGGGTACAGTGACCGGCATGATCGCCACCTTCGATGTGATTACCGAGTTTGGCACCGGGGACCCCAAGATGTTGTCTGGCGGTATTTCTGAAGCCCTGGTCACTACCGAGCTGGGTTTAATCGTGGCCATTCCCGCCGTGTTATTGGGTAACCTGTTAAGTGGCTGGGCCGAGCGCATCAAGAACGACATGGAGCTGGGCGCTCTACACCTGATCAATGTGTTTAAAGAAAAACAAGATCAGGTAAATGAAAAAGAGGCCGCATAATGCAAGCCTTTCTTAATGAGCTGCAGGCATTCATGGACCAGGGCGGTTTTGTCATGCTGCCCTTGGCCATCGCCGTGCTGGTGTTGTGGTATGCCATGGGCTATCGCTTTGCCACTATCAAACGTGGTGACCCACGCAGTGTACGCCGACTCATTCGTCGTTTTTACGCGCAGCAACAAGACAACTCTAATGAGTCGGTTAGGCCAAAGGGAATCATCGACAGCGCCATTGTTGAAGGTTTGCAGTTGGCACAAACCTTTTCACACACCTCCAGTAATAATTTACGTGCTTACCTTAACGATGCCTTCTCTCACTACAGTCGAGACATGAGCAAGTACAGCCGCTTAATCATGACCATAGTGGCGGCGGCACCCTTAACCGGTTTACTGGGTACGGTAGCCGGCATGATAGAAACCTTCGATTCCCTCATGGACGCCAACCTGTTTAGTCAAAGCGGTGGTGGCATCGCCGGCGGCATTAGCCAGGCCCTGTTCACCACCCAGATGGGATTGGTGGTGGCCATTCCCGGTTTGATCCTAGGGCGGGCCCTGGATCGCCGCCAACATAGAATCGAGCGCGAGCTGGAGCAAATAAAAGACATGCTGTGTAGCAACGAACATAAAACCCAAGAGGAAATGGCATGAGATTACGCAAAAAAGAATCATCCGTTCAAGACATAGATATCTCACCCCTAATTGACATGGTTTTTATTCTGTTGATTTTTTT
>Ga0209396_1006234_pt1 | contig 11028 bp, 15 predicted proteins | sample GOMGulsemesocosm_6_FD_184638 | JGI IMG/M metagenome (GOLD analysis project Ga0209396, IMG submission 184638) | Methane-oxidizing microbial communities from mesocosms in the Gulf of Mexico - GOM8C Gulf of Mexico (SPAdes) (version 2) | ecosystem: Environmental > Aquatic > Marine > Cold seeps... | reverse complement strand
CATATTCATGATGATTGATGGCGAATGGAAAAAGCCATCGGTAGTACTTAAAGACTTAAAGCCCTTGGACACGTCGATTGATAGAGAGCGAAACAGCGGCGAGCGCATCTTTGTTGGTACCCATTGTAAATCTGGTGAAGTGCTTGAATTCATTTCTCTAGCAGACGCTGCTGATCAAGACTTCACATACAACGGCATATACAAATGCTTGCATGAAGACCAGAAGACTCACAAGGGTTTCACGTGGAGATGGGCAGCATGATTAGATCTAACACTGGTTATATAGAGCTTAAGAGGAGGGCGGCTTAAAAAACAAATTAATGCCAACTCTACCGATCTAGTCAAGGCTTAAGCATTAACTGTGCATTTGATTGGAAGGACTCGGGAATGCATTAATTTGATCTAGAGAGAGACGTTCTCCGCTAAAAGGAATCAGCATTACAGAACAATTTATAGGAGAAGAGCAAGCTCTGCGAATCAAAGTTTGCTCTTTATTGTCGTCATCAGTTGCCAAAGAAGTGATCGGAAGAACGTTTAAAATATCTATCACTACAAAGCTCCGGCTCATTAGGCGGTCTTGGATCATGATGGAAGCTTCCTCTCTAGTACTTGCTATAGCACATCCAGTGACATGGCATGACTTAAGAGTAGAGATTGGATCGACGTTCATGCAGATGATATCGACAATAAAAGGTTCTGTTTGTTTCATGCCTAATCCTTTAGGTCAATTTATTTTTATTTGTTAATGATAGAAGAAATATGTGTTTTTACAAACAAGGGCAATAGGGAAGGTAATAATGGCTAAAGGCGTAAACAAAGTCATTCTAATAGGAAACGTTGGCGGGGATCCTGAAGTTCGCTATTTACCCAATGGCTCAAAGGTTTATGTCTAAGGCGCACTACGAACCAATAAATGGCAAGACCAGCAAGGCAAGGATCGCTATAGAACAGAGATCATTGGTAACGAGATGCAAATGCTGGATGGCCGGAACAATCAGCAGGGTGGCAAACAAGGATCAAACCAAGGCAACTCACAGCCAACCCGTCATCCAAATGGTACAACACCATCGACAACAGCTCACCAGCAACCGGCTACTCCTAGTCCTGATGATTTCGATGACGACATTCCATTTTTCAATTTTTATGAGGGCAAGGGGTATTTGGTATGACTAACTGCTCGAACAACCGTATCTGACAAGCGTCAATTTAATGATCGTTCGGATGATAAGATGATCAATGAAGTGTCATTTCTTAGGAAGCTGCATCACAAAATTGAGTTTGTAAATTGGTTAATCAATCAGCAAAAAGAAATTCAGTTGATTGCACTGATAGCGGAAACAAAACAAAGAGAAGTTTAAAACCTAAAATCTACAAATCAAGAGATAGCTGATTATATTGGAATGACCAAAGATTCATATAAGTACAATAAAAAATGGCATTGATAAAAGTCACAGAATTACTTGTTCTAATAGATCAGTACGAAGAAGCAAAAAGCGCCTAATATTAATAAAGGTTTCGCCAAATAATGATAAATGTTTTTAAGCAATATCATATGATTGATTTTTTGTGGAATAAACTCCAAGGTGTAGGAGTCAATATGGCGGAGTTTTCTAACAGTCAGAAAATCACAAGTTGTGAGACAAGTGAGATTAAAGGAGGTTTTTTAAAGCGGTAAACGACTAAATTTTTGGATCAAAAGCTGCTTTAGCAGCTTTTTTTTCATTAAGTATTTTTCCATAAAGCTTAAATACTTCATCTGGAGAAATGGCCTCTTCAGTTGATCGGCAGTATTTAATCAGTTCATCTACAGCTTCATTTTTTGTATCGATACTTGAGTCAGAAACTCTCTTTAATTCATTCATAATTAATAGGTTAAGGATAATCGTATCTATAATATATAAGAAAAACCCCTATAAATAAAAGCTTTACGCATTCTAATTCTAATACATCGCTTGAACTCCAGTACGGGATTTTTTATACCTTGAGTTTGAAAGCGATATCGTAAATTTAAAGTACCGTGACATTGGGAGCGGTGAGAGAGCGCTTACAAAACGGCACTAGTTCAGCCCTGACCTAAAAGTTAACCGTTTTTAACGATATATTTCAGTTTAACTTTGAGCTAGTGCAGCTTAATACAAACGGGATCCGCAGATTGAGGCTTGTCTCATACCTTGTATTTAGAAATAACGTTCTGTAATTCATCGGATAAAGCGGATAAATGTTCACTGGACTGGGCTGTTTTCTGTGCTCCTTCAGTAGAGCTATTTGAAACCTCCAGCAAAGTACTCAATGATTTATTAATTTCTTCAGAAACATTTGTTTGTTCTTCTGAAGCCTGGGCAATTAAAGTGTTCATACTGGTTATCTCAGAGATAGAGCTGTTTATGGTACTTAATGCATCTCCTACTTCAACAGATTTGCTACCAGCTCCCTCAGCTTTTTGCCTCCCTTGATCCATAGCAGTAACAGCAAGCCTAGTGCCTGATTGTAATCCCTCGATCGCCTGTTGTATTTCTTGAGTGGAGATTTGAGTTCGCTGAGCTAAAGTACGTACTTCATCGGCAACAACCGCAAAGCCACGGCCCTGATCTCCTGCCCTGGCGGCTTCAATAGCTGCATTTAATGCCAACAAATTGGTCTGTTCTGCAATGCTCTTGATTACATCTACAATGGAGCCGATACTCTCGCTGTCAGTTTCTAAGGTCTTTATTCGCTGCGATATGTTTACAACGTCATCCACTAAGGCATTGGTTGCTCCGATTGCATGACCGACAACTAAATTCCCCTGTTCTGCTTGAACACTGGTATTGCGGGCACCAAGATCTGCAGCCTTGGCATTTTTGAATATTTCATGAGCTGTGGTCGCCATTTCATTCATGGCGGCCGCTACTTGTTCTATTTCGACTTTTTGGCTATTTATACTGTTATTGGCGTTATCACTGACGATAGTTAATTCACCTGCTGAGGCAGATAATTTATTGGCGCAGGCAGAAATCTGGGTGATCAAATCTCGCATTTGTGCCATCATCTTATTAAACATATCAGCAATTTCTGTGAGTTCATTATTGCCAGGAATATTAAGATCTCTACTTAAATCTGAGTCATTAACAACTACTTCAATAGCGTGAGTAAATTTATTCAGAGGATCTATTAGAGACTTGTAGACAATTATGCCTTGAACGACTAGAACTAGTGTAATCAAAAAAGCCAGACCAATCAGGAATGTAAAACTGCTTTCATAATTACTGACTATTAAATCTCTTTCCGCTTTTGCTACTCGTAATTGCAAGTTAACTAGCTCAGTAATTTTTTCACTAATAGGGTCTATATCAGCGTAAAGAGGGCCGTCTATACTGTCTAGAGCACCAGCGGCATTACCCGAATGATTACTCAGCTCTTTGTGAACGTTAGCCAGTGCTGCATCGGCATTTTTAAATAAGTGTTCTGCCTCTGATGCTAGCTGCTCTTCCTCTTTTGTTAGCTCCGTGGACTTATACTTTGCCCACATACTTTTAATTTCACTCTCAGACTTTTGAATACCCTGCACAGCCTCCTCGACGGTTATCAGCCCAGCGTTGGCTTTGTTTATAGCATCTATAACAAAAACGGCATAGTCATCTGCTATAACCTTTAAATCCTCCAAAGGGACTACTCGGTCATTGTAAATCCGATCGACACCTTCCTTTGTGTTTTTTAGTTCAGTTAACTCCATGAACATCATAAAAGTTAACGCGACAATAGGGATAATAGATAGAGCTATTAATTTTGCTTTAATAGAAATGTGATTCAACATATTAACCGCCTTTATTGTTTGTTTTTAAAGCCGTTTATTAAGGTTGTTCATCTTCGGTAGGTGTTCAAATTTTCTACCTGACCAGTAGTTAAGTTAGCGTTTATTGTATAACAATCTCATTATCCATAATGTAAGTTATACTCTCAAAGTTAGGTGAAGTATTTATAACTTTGTAGAAAAATTTTAGTTAAGTCTCTGTTATTATTTAGCTTAAAGAGTTTTTTGACTTTAATCAACCGTCAATAGAGAGGGTAGCTTATCGAGAATGAGTACTATGTAGCGTCTGATAAATTTGGCTTGTTTAAGTGTTTAGAGTGGTTTGGAGACGCTAATAAATATACGAGTAAACTTAAGTGAGGCTGTCTGGGTTAAAACGAGTGTCTCTATCATATTTTTTGGATAATCCTGATTATTTAATCATACTTTATAAACAATCATGTTTTTCTTGCGGTGGGTGGGAATCCACACCACAATCACTACTCAATAATATACATTGCCATTTCTGTAACAGATTAAGCCCCGCCAGTAAGCGTGGCTTTTTTGTAAGTGTTGTTAGTTATAAAAAAGACCTAGCACCTATCTTCAGATAATCGGATGACTTTTTTCGGACTATAATCTCCAGCGCCTAATGATCCAGAGTCCATGTAGATAACGCATCTGCCATGATCTTCTACCCACTTAAGGTTTTTATGCCTGCGGGAGCTAGTAATATAGTCAATAACATCTTCTTGTTCTCTATAGCTAGTGCTAACGCATTGTACTGGACCACAGCCTCTCCATTTACCACTAGAGGTTTTCCATGTGATAACAACGGCGTCATTTTCATAGTATTGAAAAGCGAGTACATTATTTGCAGAGATAGAGACACAGGCGATTATTAGTAATTTTAAAACCTTAATCATTATAAATTCCATTTTATCGTTAGGTGTCACTTTGCATAACACCAGTTAAAGAAAAGAAACAAATTCTGAAAAATTTATTTCGCTGACTAAGATTAGCAATGATCTATACCAAGTCAACGCCGTTACTTTCCTAGATGAAGCCAGGCTAAGAAAAGAGAATATTGGCTTAGCTTTCGAGCTGCGATTGTTGTGGGTGGTAGAAAACGTATCGAACAAGGGTTTTAAATTGAAAAGAAGAGTTTCTTGTAAAAATCCTTGAAAGAACTATGATAAGAATCATGGTTCAAATTCATGAAACGCAACAAGGATGGTTACCTAAACAGCGGAAGTGTTATTTGAGGTTTTCAAAAAATGGCGCAACAACTTGCCGCATTATCGGTAATTTTATCTTTATGCTATTCCTTCACTCTTCAAGCCGCTCAAGTAAATCAAAGTGATTCTGAATACGTCTTAAAAATTGGAACAATGGCATTGGTTCCTTATGGTTGGAAAGATAAAAATAGTAAAAAATATGGAATAATCTATGAGCTAAACCAAGAAATTGGATTGCGATTAGATACCCCTTTTACCAATGAAATCTATCCCTTTAAAAGAATGTTAAAAATGCTGGATAGGGGAGAATTAGACCTTATCTCATCTCAACTTCACCAAGAGGCGTTGGATTCTGGAGAAAAACTTGGTATTCAGCACGACGTTGTCGTTATAGTAGGAACCAAAAAAGATTCCAATATCCAGTCAATTGAAGATCTCAAGGATAAAAACTTAATCTACCACTTGTCTTCGTCATATAAAGCATTGGATGAAATACAGCACTCAATTACCCGTGTAAATAACTATAAGGATTCGGTAATTACTCTTCATAGAAACAGGGACGTTGATGCCGCTGTTTTTTCTGAACCTGCATATTACTATTGGCTTAGGGAACTAGGCTTAACCAGCGAAGACTTTGGGAATGTGGTTGTTATTTCACCGGAGAAAAAACAATGGATCTTTGTGAGACGTGATTTGCCTGATAAACTAAAGAATGACGTAAAGCTTGTTGTTGCAGAAATATACAAAGAAAATGTATATAAAGATCTTTTGTTTAAGTATGGAAAATCGCCACAAGCGGCAGACTAAAAGTTATTTTAAATAGGAAATAAAAAGTAAATCAACAGCTGTTAGTGAATTATAGCCTAGCCATCCAGCTAGGCTTTTTATGTGAGTAATTAAACTAACCCTGTACCAGATAACTGCTCAATCTCAGCATCAATAAACGCTAATAGTTCTTGCGCATGCCGTTTAGACTCACTCTCAATTGTCTCTGTAAATTCTTTCTCAAGTTGCATTATGATGCTGCCTGAATTTAGCTCTTCGTCTATAAGAATAGATACATCTTTGTTCTGCAGAATTGGGTTGGTTGATTCACATTGAGTAGAATTAAAATTAGACAAATCGAAATCTCCATTAGTAAGTTTGTAAGAAAAATGACTAGGTTGCATATAGGCTAGTAGAGAATATCGAATAAGCAAAAATTAATTAATATTTTTTTGATATTAACGCAGTCTTTATGCTTAGCAGTCATGAATCGCCTAGCTTTCGATCCTAGTTATTTTATTATAGCAACCCTGCTATGTGTTTCTTTTGTAACTGTTTTTTCTAAAAAACATTGTTTCGCTGGAATAGAGGATGTCAATATTAAAATTTCAGTGAGTATTATGAAAATTATTATAGTTGCAGCAGTGGTTTGTATTCTTGCAGGTTGTGTGAATATGCTTCACGAGCGTTTTATACTTGTAGATGATGGTGAAATTCCTTTAGCACGCTTTATCCTTGAAGAACATGGTGAAACAATAAAGTGAGCATTGGCGTGTTAGGTGCTTCTATGATTTGTCAAAAAGGTAATGCGGGAAACGTAACCCCAGTTGCTTTTTATAAAGTAAAAGCAAATGAACCCACCTATATACTCGGTAGCAGGGCGTTGCCTTATGGACTGTATTACGTCAGTGATATTTTAACTTCATTTACAAAAGATCAACAATACTCAATAAGAACCAATGATAGGCACCCAGTTCACTAGAAAGTTTCCATCTATTGTTTGAAGTGCAAAATTAATAACAATTTTCACCATTCTAATCTACAGCGACTTGAGATAAGTTTGGCTAGAGTCTTGCCAATAAACATTGAGCAATTTCATGTTCGAAAGCTTCTGTTTTTAGGCTAGTTGTATGTCCACACTTACAAGATAGAGTTTTATTTTTTTTAATCCAAAGCAAAGATTTTCTAGTCTTAGCTGCGCACTTATCGCATGGGATAAGGATGACAGTGTCAGAAATGCAAGAGGTCATAAATCACCAGTCCTTTGAGGAAATATGTTAGTTTTGTGCATTCGGGTGTTAATACGGCAGTATTAATGAAAGTAGTGTAGTAGAGAGTTTTAAAAAAGATAAACTATATTTTTCTTTTATTGATAGCCTGTCCCTCATTCTCCGGCTTTGTATGCAGTATATTGCCTTGTAAGCGTAAGAGAAGGTTCGATTAATCTTAGTCAAGTTACACAGTCAGTTAGACATATGAATGAAGCAGCAGCGTTTTATTTAAAGTTAGGCTTTACTCAAATTGTTGATACAGGGCATTATGCACGTATCGAGTGTCTAGAGGGCCACTCGACTTTTTCACTGGTACTTGAGGTTAGTGATTTCTCTAACAGTGCAGTTATCTATTTTGAGCATGAAAATCTTGATTAATGGGTAACGAAGCTAAAGTCTATGGGTGTCGATTTTGATCAAGAGCTAACAGATCAACGCTACTTGTAGCGTGAAGCAATATTACACGATCCATCAGGTAACAAAATTAAACTGTATTGGGCTGGGGAAACAGGCTGAAACCACCGTGGCGTGTGGATAAGCGCGTATAATAGGGTATTGTTTTCGCAGCTATATGCCTTTTTATCTGCAAAATCTCGCGGATACAAAGGCATTATTTGCGAGACCGCAAGTTTAAGACAGTATCTGAGTTTTAGTTTTAAGATGATTTTCAGTCGCATCAAAGCTAAATGCTCAATATAAATATTGTTTAGCTGGCATCATCCAAAGTTGTATATTTATAATAACCGTTTCGATAAACGGAGATTTCTTTCAGTGTTTTTTTTGCTCGCTTTTATCTCAGCTTTTGCCTACTCACTCCAATCTAGTCTGTTGGTCAAACAGGCGCGTTCTATGGAACGTTTATCATTAACCTTTTATCGTATGTTGGCGTTGAGTGTTATTTTATCGCCAATGCTGCTGGGAGTCGCTGCACATGATTATCAGCAGTTGGTGCCGCTGTTTCCTCTATTAACGATATCAGGTCTGTGTGGTGCCAGTTATGTTTGGTCGCAGTTTTATGTCGTACAGTTTATTCCAGTGGGGGTCGCTACCAGTTTTAATTTAAGCTTGCGAACACTGGCTGCTTTTATTTTAGGCTGGCTTTTTTTGGCTGAATCTTTAATCCCAATGCAAGGGCTATTAATTGTGATTATTCTGCTGGGTGGGGTTGTCGTTGCCAGTGGCAAAAATCATATGCCGCACTTAAATAATGATACAAGGCGAGGGGTTTGTGTTTCTCTAATCTCTGGGTTGCTTGGTGCGATCAGCTTTTTTACCCTCAGTATTGCCAGTAAACAAGCTAACCCTTTTATGGTGGGGTATTTCTGGGAGCTGAGTATTTTTATTGGTACCGGTGGTATTTTACTGTTACGCCGAGTTTTTACAGGCCAAGGATTACAAAAAATCAGCCTGCAAGCATTCAAGAACATAGCGATGTTCAGTAGCCCTACTTTAATAGGCACAATCTGCGCAGCATTTGCACTGAAAATGGGCTCGCTTGCGCTATTCTCTGCTATCGCTTCCTTATCCGTGGTGTTTGCCTCTATATTCAGTAAAATTTTATACAATGAAAAACTAAAATTAATACAGTGGCTAGGCATTGTCATTAGCTTGGCTGGGGTCGTTGCTCTGAAATTGTATTCCTAAGTTAATCGTGATGATTTAGGTGGAGCTTGAGGGTATTGGAAAATCTTTTATTCAGTTTCAAATGACATTAACGGTATTTACGTTGGTGCTAACTGTAACGAGTGACTAGGTGGATTGGATTGGATTGAACGTTAAATAGCAATGACAAAAATAGGCATGGTGATAGGCTTGTAAGGTGTCTTATCTCCCGTTATCGTTCGCTGTAAGCGTTATGCACTAAAAGGAATGACATGATCTTCAAATTGGAAACTCACAACCTTATTCTGCGCGATTTTTCTATCGAAGATTTAGGCGGTTATATTGCCTTCACCCAAGATGAGAAATACCAGCGCTTTTATGATGAAGTAGATTGCTCTGCCGAGAAGTCCATGCAATTGGTTAATGCGTTTATTGATCAATCCTTGGAGTGTCCACGAACCAAGTATCAATTGGCCATCACAAAAAAGGGCAGGCAGGAAATCATAGGTACATGTGGATTAAGGCTTGAGCCAGACGGGCAGGCATCTATGGGTTGTGGAGTCGCTCGAGAGCATCATTCTGCTGGGGTCGCTGTTGAGGCAATGTCCGCTTTAATTAACTTCGGTTTTCATGAGTTGGGAGTCCATCGTGTATACGCGCAGACCATCGAAGATAATAAACCTGCCATCAAACTTTGCCAAAAAATGGGTATGCGTGCGCAAAAAAGGCTCATTAAGCATAGATATTTCAAAGGCCAGTGGTGGAACACCGTCATCTTTTCCTTGCATAAATATGAGTGGTCAAGTGAGCAAAGGAACACATGAAAGTAACAGTTATCATGGATAAGTTAAGTTGCGCGATTACTTATTAAAACGAGTTTGGAAATAGAATTGTTGTTAGTTTACTTAATAATTGAAAAAATGGAATTTAGGTAGGGAGTGGCGAAATATTGTTTTTTTACACGCTTCATTAAACCCAAGGAAATCATGCATAGAATTTTGAAACTTTTAGAATTAGATGAACTGCGATTAAATGCATTAGAATGTGTGCGTTTACTTAATTTACCTGATTGTTATCTCGCAGCAGGCTTTGTTCGTAATTTAGTTTGGGATTTTTTGCATCAGATGCCGTCACCCACGCCATTAAACGATGTTGATGTTATTTATTTTGATGTAAATGAGTCAAACCCTGAACAATGTCAAGAATATGAATCAAAGCTAAAAGAAATGCTGCCAACCTTAAATTGGCAAGTGCGAAATCAAGCTGTAATGCATCTAAGAAACAATGATAAACCGTATAGTCACTCTCTTGATGCTATGAGTTATTGGCCGGAGAAAGAAACGGCGATTGCCATTCGTAAATTATCCGATGAAGAATTCGAATGTATCTCTTCATTCGGGTTTGATTCATTATTCAATTTGCAAATTACGCATAATCCAAAACGCTCGAAAGCAGTATTTGAGCATCGTATAAAATCAAAGGGCTGGCTTGTCACGTGGTGTAACCTAAAGGTGGCGCTATAATATATATCTATGGCTATAAGTCTCTTGATTACGCGCTTTCAGCGCCAGAGAGCCTTATACGCAAAGTTGTAACAAAGATAAGCATATTGAATGAACTCAGATGTTTCTCAGTTCCAGTCATCAATTGCTAAAAAGTCACGCCAATTGCTGCTGTCGTTTCCCGGTTCGGTTTACTTATTCATCAAGATTTAGGCATTTAGGAGTAGTCTGCGAGAGATGTATTCAAAAAATTTAACGAAGAAAATTTTTCATAGTCGTATCTATGAAGGGACAGTAAGAAATTATTGGGTTTATGTACCGGATCAGTATAACGGTGAAAAGCCAGCAAATTTGATGGTCTTTCAAGATGGTTATTACTACATTGACGAAGATAGACCAATGGGTGTGCCTGCACTCATTAATGCACTTGTCGATACCCAAAAAATCCCCGCTACCGTTTGTGTTTTTATAAATCCAGGTGTTTTTGAATCGCCGACTAAACCTGAACACCACCAGGACACACAACGAAGCTTTGAATATGACACGGTGAGTGATCAATATACGCGATTTTTAATTGATGAACTGTTACCTGAAGCATTAGAGGGTTTAAATATTTCTTTAAATCCAAAGAGAAGAGCAACCGTAGGTTTTAGCTCTGGTGGTATCTGCGCGTGGTCAATTGCGTGGTTTCGTTCAGATTTATTCGCAAACGTTTTAAGTCACTGTGGCAGTTTTGTTGATATTCGTGGTGGCGGAAAATATCCATACCTTGTAAGAAATGAATCACCTAAGCCAATTAAAATGTTTTTTCAAAGTGGTGAAAAGGACTTAAATACCCGCTATGGAGATTGGGCTTTAGGTAATAAACAGATGGAATCCGC
>Ga0209396_1006232_pt1 | contig 11028 bp, 9 predicted proteins | sample GOMGulsemesocosm_6_FD_184638 | JGI IMG/M metagenome (GOLD analysis project Ga0209396, IMG submission 184638) | Methane-oxidizing microbial communities from mesocosms in the Gulf of Mexico - GOM8C Gulf of Mexico (SPAdes) (version 2) | ecosystem: Environmental > Aquatic > Marine > Cold seeps... | reverse complement strand
TTCTACTACGTTCTTAGAGCCGCCACTGGTCGAGATTGCCAGTAGAATATCGCCTTCATTACCGAGCGCACGAATCTGCTTAGAAAAAATTTCGTTATAGCTATAGTCATTGGCGATGGAGGTAACTGTGGAGCTGTCCGTCGTCAACGCAATTGCGGGTAAGGAAGGACGCTCGCGCTCAAAGCGGTTTAGCATCTCAGAAGAAAAGTGCTGGCTATCTCCTGCAGAGCCACCATTACCACAACTTAGAATTTTTCCGCCGTTGACGAGACTAGCCACCATCATATTTGCGGCGTGTTCAATATAGGGAGGTAAAACTTCCGCTGCTTGGGCTTTGGTTTCAATGCTGGCATTGAAATGCTGCAATAAACGATCTTGCACGGATAACGCTCCTAAGAGGGCTTCTTAAAATGATCTGTCATAATACGAAAATCTTATGCCAGCGGGAAGGACTTTGAGAAAGTTTCTCACTAAAATGCATTTTTAATCCACTCAATCTCATCATTACCTTCGATTCCAACAACATCGAAGCGGCAATCAGGTAGAGTATTGGCAAAATTCTTCAGTAAGTATAATTCTGCTGCGCGCCTGAGTTTACGCTGTTTACTTGGGGTAATACTGGCCAGAGCACCGCCAAAATCTTTGTTTTTACGGTAACGTACTTCAATAAAGACTAAATATTCACCATCTTGCATGATGATGTCAATTTCCCCTGCTTTGCAGAAGAAATTGCGTTCGATCAGGGAGAAGCCCTTAGAAACTAGATATTTTTCCGCTAGGCGCTCTTTATCATCACCCTTAATACGCTTATCTGTTCTTTTATCATTTTTAGTAAACCACATAGCAATCCTTGCAGGGGTAGTATATTTGTCTGGTCGATCAATCCTTCAGTTCTATTACAGCTCTAGATTATTACAGCTCTAGCTTATTACAGCTCTAAATTACTGCAGATCCAGATTTAACGTCTGAGGGCGACCTCGTTTAAACACGGCAAATGGCATTTTACGATGAATCTTACCTTCTTGATCGATTGATAAATCACCGGTTACGCCAAATATTTTACTGAAGGGCAAGGCGGATAACTGTTTTAGTCTTGGGTATAACCTGAAAGCATCAACACCCATTGCATACAGGCGAGCGTAGTTACCTTTGGCGCGCTTATGATTGTTTTCAACTTCTGTTCTTAACTCAGAGCTTTCTAATAACCAAGGTAGGTCGGTGAATTGTATACCATTAAGGTCCGTATCTTTTTTGCGGTTTTGCTTACCCGCATAAATCTGAGAGGTAGAAAATATGGGTAAATCACCGGCAAAATTGAAATCAAACATCGGACGAATTTGACGACCTTGCTTGGGTAGCGCTAATAAGAATACCCAGTCGGCATCTTGACGACGGCGAGGCTCAAATTCAATGGACTCTCGCATTAAGCGGCGAATCGCCTTATAACGTTTTTGGCTATCGTCAACATTCAGTAGCGCTTTAATTTCAGGGTTGTAGTCTTTCTTTTTTTTATAAAAACGTTGCTCGGCAATATCGCCACCCAGATCCAGCCAGCGCTGTTCAAATGCAGCATATACGCGCCTACCCCAAGAACTATCGGGTGATAATGCTAATACTCGACGGTAGCCTAAGTGAAAGGCACGCTCAGCGATTAGTTGTGCTTCGTCTTCTGCTGCTAAGCCATATTGATAGAGTTCATCAGGCTGTTCGCCAACGGCTACTTGATCAGAATAATTCAGTGCTAAGGTTGGTAGTGGCAATCTTTCTAATTTGGCCACTTGATTTACCAATTTTTTATCCAGTGGTCCGATCACCCATTCAGCGTCTAATGCTAGGGCATCGCCATACGAGAGTTCCAGACTGCCCGACGCTTGAGTATCAATGATACTAATGACAGGGACTTCATAGCCTCTTTGTAAGGTCTGATAATACGCCGCCATAAAACCTTCACGCACTGCTTTGCCACTATTGGCGAGATTACCAGTTAAAGGCAAAAGTAGTGCGATGTGCTTAGGTTGCTGTTCGGCTATTTCTTCTAATAGAGAAAGTCCGCCGGGAAGTTCAATCGCTGCAGGGTGACTTGGATGGCCTAAGCGCCATTCGTTAACCGCGGTAATGTGTTCGGCTAGGGTATAGGTAGGATCTTTGGCAATCGCCGCGAGCTGTAACCAGTCGGAAAATTGAGTGTTGGGTGCGGTTTCAGCCCATTTAAGCAAGTTTTCTAAGGAGATGTTAGTAAGGTTTTGCCAAATTTTCTGATGATTTTGTGTGCGGGTATCATCTTCTAAAATAGTCGATAAAAAATCACGCTCACGTGCGGCTGTTAAAAAATGACCGCTGAGCTCATGGAATTTAGCCTTTAATAAACCATAGCGAATTTGGTCTTGATCTGTGCTTTGATCTAGCTGCTCGCGGTTGATGCGGTTCAGTACTTGCTTAGATTGGTCGACATTTTTACGCCCTATGGCATATTCCAAAGCTAATAAATTGTACTGCAAAGTTTCTTCTGGGGTACGGGCAGAGAAGTTTAGTTGTTGCAAAAATGGGTCAGCATTGCGAAACTCCCCAGCACTGATGGCCTGCTGAGCTTCCTCAATTAAGGTTGCGGCTGGTACGGCAGGAATTTCACCATCTTCTATTATTACTTCGCGACTGGGTTTTTGAGCACAACCGATTAGGCTCAATAACATTGCCGCGATCAACCAATTTTTAGAGTTCATCCTCAATATGCATCCAAAGTCTGAGCAACAGACGGGCACTCTTTATGTAGTGGCCACGCCAATAGGAAATTTAACCGACATCACCGAGCGTGCGAAAACCACCTTGCAAGAAGTCGATATGATTGCCTGCGAGGATACCAGACACACGGGCAAATTACTGCATCATCTTGGTATTCAGAATAGACTGGTTGCGGTACATGACCATAACGAACGGGATAAAATTGATTGGATTGCTAGCTGCTTAGAAAAAGGTCAATCGATTGCGTTGGTTTCAGATGCGGGTACGCCGCTTATTTCGGATCCGGGCTATCCGTTAGTGTCTGGATTGCGCGCACGCGGTATGGATGTTCAGCCCGTGCCGGGAGTGAGTGCGATCATAACCGCACTCAGTGGTGCTGGTTTACCGACGGACCGTTTTACCTTTGAAGGCTTTCTAGCCCATAAAAGCGGTGCAAAGCGTGAGCGCTTAGAAACGCTAACTCAAGAAACCCGAACTATGGTGTTTTATGAGTCTAAGCACAGAATTCTGGATACGCTTAAAGTAATGATCGAAGTTTTTGGCAGTGATCGTAAAGCGTGTGTCGCTCGTGAAATGACCAAGACATTTGAGACCTTTTATCCAGGTTCTTTAACCGAAATATTAGAGTTGATTAGTGCAGAAAATAATCAGCAAAAAGGTGAGTTCGTGGTAATGATCACGGGTAACCCAGAGCCTATACCCGCCAGTGCGGTTGATAGTGAAAAGCTGTTTAAGTTATTGCTAAAAGAATTGCCGCCAAAGAAAGCGGCTTCTGTGATTTCAGATTTAACCGGTGAGAATAAAAAAGAGCTATACCAAAAAGCGCTAGAGATTCAGGGCAAGCTCTAAGTTTTAAAAGCAAGATTAAAGCGTTTACCACGGAGGCACTGCGCCTCCGTGTTCTCCGGGGTAATTTATCTTTTCTTGTTTTGCATTTCTTGCTGTTCAATTTCCACAGGCGTTAAACCTTCTTTCTTGCTTTTTAAATAACGCAGATAAGCTGGGATATGAGTTTTTCCTAAGTACTTGTCTAGATAAGGCAAGAACCCCGCGTAGTTACCTTTAAATTTAGCATGATGGAAATCGTGGTAAACCGGCCCTTCATATACAGGAAATAAGTGCGCAGGGTTCCATGGGATATCATAGCCAATATGTCCGTCAGCGCCTTCGATTTGCCTAAGAATTACCCAGATCCAAATAACATAAATATGCGCTCCAATTAATATTGGCCCCAGTAACGTTAATGATGCGGTTAATACATACTCAATCCAATGCATGTAGTTGCCATTGATGCCGCAGGTATTACGGATTCTATGATGCACACTGTGGATGTTTTTCAATAACCACTTGTTTTCGTGCATATAACGATGCATCCAGTAATAAAGGAAGTCGTCGAGAAAAACGAAAAACAGTAGTTGGGCAATGATGATGTACCAAACCGGAAGATCACCATTATTAACCCCAGTGAGTTTTAATAACGGCCAAGCAACAATTAATACCGCGACCAAAATTATATTATTAATAATGATACGAATGATGGAAGGCCAAAAAAACTTGTTAAATTCAAACGGCTTTTGCTGGATTTTATACTTACGTAATGACACCGGATCTAACCATGCGATTACCGTCCATGGGATTGCAACGGTTAAAAAAGCCGCCATGCTTATGGCGAGTGTGGCCATAGGGAATTGCCAAAACCATGGGTCATTATAAAAGTCTTGCCAGTATGAGAATATGTTCATAAGTAATCCTTGAATTATTTCTCAGTCACTAATGTGCCGAAGTTCAAATCACCGTACGTTACGGTTGGCTTATAGCCTGGAAAGCCCCAATAACCCGTTAGCTCCGACGAGTTCGCCATATTTGGGAACTCAGTATAATTAGGATGATTCCCAGCAATGGTTTTTTCGACGATCATAGAGATGTACTGATCTAAGCCACCTTCTAATGTATTGCCATTCATGATCACTTCCATGCCGGTTTGTTTAGCGTATTTTTTTAAACCAGGAATACGAGAGTTTTCAGGAGCATAACAATCTGGGCCGACGCCATTCTCACTGGTGACCTTTAAACCTTCAGGGGTATGAGCGACAAAAGAGTGATTACCATCGGTATGGCCAGGGGTGCGAATAAGCGCTAAGCCATCACCTATCATCACATCGCCTTCAAGTTGAATGATGCGGTCTTCAGGCACGCCATCCAAGCCATTCGGGCAGTACCAATCAAATTGCGGAGCCATTAAGTTGTTAGCGGATATCCATTCATCCTTCATCACCAATAGCTTGGCATTGGGTAGTAAGCCAGGCTGCTTATCATCTCCCAGCCATTGGCGAATATCTTGGGTGTGTAAATGGTCGTAGCTGATATAGTCAATATCTTCAGGCTTTAGATTAAGTTGCTTCAGGCAACCTTCAATACTGTTGATTTGCGGAGCGATAAACTTCTTTAATAAGCCTTTAGCTGGGCCCGCTTTGTCGGTGATCTTGCGAAAGTACGGTGTTTCCGCATTGGCTTCGGTATCTGAAGGTGATAGCAGAATGGTTTTTAAACCTTCCTCGGTTTCAACTTGTACGACAAATAAACGATTAAGAATATGGATAAACGGCATGGGAATAACATTGCAGTTTAAAAAAGCATATTTGCTTGGATAAGGGACCCGGATGAGCTCCATGCTGCGATAAAACTTAACTTGCGGCTTGGCCAGCATGTCGTCGCGAAATAGCACGGCGGCTTTACGCATTTCATCTAAGCGGTAATGTGCCGTATGGCAGGTTCTGGCTTGATCAAAATGGCTGATGGGTTTGATGAAACTATCTTCAATAGTTTCTATGTTGCTTTCTTTTGGGCGTATTTCGTTTGTAACTGAGTCTACCGTGCGATTCATGGCCTGGACCTGCGGAGTATTTTTATTATTGAAAAAGATAATAGCCTGCATTATTTGGAAATAATTGTTTTAATGTGACACTTACTTGCTGAATTACGACAAGGTGGTTTTCTATGACGGGTTTTGTTATTGCTGCGTACATTCAACCGGTATTGGAAGCTTATCTGCAGCAAGGGGGGAGGCTTTCATCGTTAGCGGATGTTATGGGCGTGAGTGACTTATGGATGCTAAAACCGCCGAAAAAAATTGCTATCGAACAGTACTTCAGGTTATTGGGTAATAGCAGCCAGCTATTACAAGATGGCCACTTGGGGGTACGTATAGGCCAGTATGTAGGCTTGGCTAATTTCGATGTTTTAGGGCAAGCCTTAGCTAATACACAATCGAATGCCCTGACGCTTGCTCAGGCGCTGCAGCAAGTTATGGTACTGGAGCGGTTAGTTCATCGTCTGGGTGATTCACGCATACAGGTTGAAGGTCAAAATATTCGCTTAATTTGGCGCGCACAATATCAGCAAGATAAAGCTGCGCGACTTGTCGCCGAAAGTGTATTAGCAGGGATCATTCATCTTGCTCAGCAGCTTACAGGGCGCTCAATCCCGGTGCGTGAAGTGAGCTTCGTACATGAAAAACCTAACGACTATCAAGATCAGGTTTACCAACAAGGCTATCACGCAGATTGTCAATTTAACCAAAGCACCAATAGTATCGTCATTGCCGCAGAGGTCCTTGCATGGCCGCTCAGAAGAACCGAAGAGCTGTCTACACAAGCTATCACGACAGAAAGTATTGTTGATCAGGTAAAGCATTTGCTTGAGCAAAATATGATGAGCAACCCTAAGGTCACCCAAATCGCCGCGATGCTTGGAATGGGAGAGCGCAGCTTGCAGCGTAAATTGCAAAGCTCTGCGACCAGTTTTCAGCAGGTATTGGCGGCTGTGAGATTGCAGCAGGCTTATAGTTATCTGCAGTATTCAAACTTGAGCATTTTGCATATTAGCCAATTGTTGGGCTTTAAAGAGCAAAGCTCGTTTAATCATTTTTTCCTTGAGACTACGGGGTCTTCGCCGAGGAGTTATAAGGCTAAAATGAAAGCTCACAACTAATACTTAATTGAAAAGTTAAGAGAAAAGCGCTTAACCTTCTTTTTTATGCTCTGCTCTGGTATTATCCGCGCCGGAGATGCCTAGGCAATCGTCGCTTTTATCGATTTATCGGTGAAGGGGGAGGAAAGTCCGGGCTCCACAGGGCAGGGTGCCAGATAACGTCTGGGCGGTGCAAACCGACGACAAGTGCAGCAGAGAGAAGACCGCCGATGGCCTCGTAAGAGGAACAGGTAAGGCTGAAAGGGTGCGGTAAGAGCGCACCGGACCACTGGTAACAGTTGGTTGCAGGGTAAACTCCACCCGGAGCAAGATCAAATAGGCTCTCTTATGGCGTGGCCCACGTTGAGAGCGGGTAGATCGCTTGAGCCTGCGAGCAATTTCAGGCCTAGATGAATGATTGTCCACGACAAAACCCGGCTTACTGGCGTCTCCAGCTATTCTAAAAGGCCCCTCATTTTTATGAGGGGCTTTTTTTTGCCTGTTAAAAGTGGTTGAACGCTCTTTTGTCTTACCCAAATGGGTTATTCACCTTCTCCGTTAGACCTGCGATCTTAGCTTCGATTTAAAAATAAAAATAATTTTAAAATTGGAGTTACTAGATGATGAAAACATGTATAAAAAAAACGGGGCTGAAAGGGTTGAGCTTAGCTTTACTCACATTCAGTTTTGCCTTGGTTATGAATAATGGGGCGAGTGCTGCTGAATACTCGGGCTGCACTGTGAATGAATTTGAAGCCAGTGGTAAGTTAGAGCGACGTTTAGCGTATGGAGCATATGGTCAGTGGAATGATACCTTTTCGGAGTCAATGATTACTGTAAATGATCCTCAGCAGCAGCCTGTTGAATATTACTCGATTAGTAAGCAACCCGTTAATGCTGAACCTCGTCAGTTAGTACTTTTTCTTCATGGATTTCCAGAGTTTGCTTGGGCGTGGGAAGAACAGTTGGAATATTTTGGTGATGAGTATCATGCGGTTGCCCTTGATTTAAAAGGACATCATTATTCTGATAAACCAAAATCCATCGCTGAATATGATTTTATAAAACTGGCTCGTGAGTTGAAGGAAGTGGTTGGATGTCTGGGCTATGAATCCCTCACACTAGTCGGTCATGATTTTGGTGGTGTTTTGGCGTATACCTTTGGCATGCTGTATCCAGAAATGCTGAATGGCATGGTGATTTTAAACGCTCCACACCCTTATATTTTTGGTCGTGAATATAACAATCCTGAAGGAGATCAAAAAGAGAAATCAAAGTATATGGAATATGCCCAAGGAGATGGGATATTTGATCAAGCAAAATTCTTTAAAGTCATGTTTTCAGATGATGCGTTACTGGGATCAGATTTTTACGCGGGTAAGCGAAAGTTTCGTTTAATGGGAGAAGGTTGGTCTAGCTTATCCGCTTGGAACCGAATGAAGTCTTATTATAGAGCGATGGATTTTCCACCAAATGCGGATGAATATAAGCCAGCCCCAAGTCAAATGCAGAAAAGTATGATGACGATTCATGCACCGACCTTAGTGTTATGGGGGCAGAATGATCCTTACATGTCGAATAAGCTGCTTGATGGTTTAGAGGAGTTTGTACCTGATTTAGAAATAAAGACTTTTTCAGAGCATACTCATTGGATTACTCATGAACTAACAGATCTTAATCTTTATCTTGAAGACTTTTTTAATCGTCATTAAAATTAGATTTGTAATTAGATTTGTAATTAGATTTGTAATTAGATTTGTAATTAGATTTGTAATTAGATTTGTAATTAGATTTGTAATTAGATTTGTAATTAGATTTGTAATTAGATTTGTAATTAGATTTGTAATTAGATTTGTAATTAGATTTGTAATTAGATTTGTAATTAGGTGCAGTAATTAGTCGATACAATTATAGTGTCGTAAGGTTTAAGTAAGTTGAGTTTAATTAACTTGCTTAAATCTTTTCTAAAATTAATATGAGTGAAAATCTAAGAGTTGGAACCGGTCATGTCAGGATCTCTTTATAGACGTTTATTATTAGTCGCGGCATTTGGAATTATCTGTCTTTTGAGTCTTTTTACCCATCTGATATTGGATATCGATACCAGTACCTATTTACTCGTATTAATGGTGGTCTACCTATTATCTTTTGCTTCCACTCCGTTATTTTTTAGATGGTTATATCCGTTAATTTTACAAAATAAATCTAAGGTTAATTTCGCAAGTAGTTTGTTGATATTCCTCGTTATCTGTTTATACAGCAGTGGTACATTGATATCTTTAGAAGGTATTGCCTTGGGTGCCGATCCATATTCTTGTTATGTTTTACTGATATTAATTGCCGTTCCTGCTGGAGCGGCCTCTTTATTCCTTACTATTCCACTCATGCTTATTAGTAACTGTATTTTACTAACGACGAGTATCGAAACTTTTGGTAGTTATTTTTCTGTATTTTTGATCGGTAGCCAACTGGTTGTATTATCTCTATTTCGTTCTCTGCTCAGTGAATATGAAGGTCGTATTTTACTCGAGGTGAGTCTTGCTGAATTGTCGGCGACTCAAGGGATATTGAGAGATATTATTGAGCAGGAAACGAAAGTTGAGGTTGCGCGGAATTTACACGATGAAATAGGGCACCTAGTGACCTTGGTTATTGTTAATCTTAATCGTCTTATTAAAATGGAAAAAGAAGGTGTTTCTCCACTATTGCTAGAAACTCAGCAATTAACTAAACAGCTAATGACTGAAATACGTCAGGTGGTACTGCAGTTGCGCAGTGATGATAGTGTTGATTTGCGTGAGGCGATTCATATATTTTCTAAAGGTCTTATTAAGCCTGCTGTTTCAGTTGAATTTCAAGGCTTTGATGGTTTCTGTTCTGCTCGTATTGGCGAAGTTATTTTTAGAACCTGCCAAGAGAGTGTGACTAATGTGATGCGTCATTCATCAGCAGAGTCTGTGAATATAATGATTAAAAAATCAGATGACCATTATCAGGTGGATATACGCGATGATGGTAAAGTACTTACCCGTTGGAGTTTTGGTAGTGGCTTGAAAGGTTTGCAAGAAAGGGCCGAACAGTTATTAGGGAGCTTTAATGCTTATTCAGATGATACTGGCTTTAATATTTCGTTAAGGCTGCCTTATTAATGGCTATAAGCAAAAAATACTCGATGAAGAAACGTTTATTACTGGTTGAAGATCAAACTTTAGTGCGTAAAAGCTTAGTGGCGTTAATCAATATATCCGATAAATATCATGTTTCTGATTCAACCGAATCTGTTGCTGGTGCGGTGACAATATTACAACAGGACCCTACGTTTGATCTTATCTTGTGCGACTACAGTTTAAAAGGTGAAACCGCTCTTGATCTGCTGCAGAGCATTAAAGGCATTAGTTCAGTCCCAGTAATTTTATTAACCTCATTTTTTAATGCGCGTTACTTACAAGATTGTATTAACTTTGGCGCGAAAGGTTTTTTATTCAAAGAGTGTGATGCCGATGAGTTAGAAGAAGCTTTTGCTGCTGTACTTTCGGGATCGACTTTTTTCAAAATTGTTGAATCGAACCAAAGTTCGCAAAAGAGTGTATTAGCGGGCCAAGGTCGGACTGAACTAGCGACTGAATTGACACCTAAAGAACATGAGATTTTGCGCTGGATGGCTACAGGGATGAGTAATAAAGAGATTGCTAAAGTATTAAGTAAAAGCGATCAAACAGTAAAAGTTCAAGCCCGAGAGTTGATGCGCAAGCTAGAGGTAAGTAGTCGCACAGAAGCTGTTATTAAGGCAACTAAGCTGAATATAATTTGAGACTCAATTAAAATGCCTGATTGAGTAATAAGTACATAGAATTCTCGTTGACACTCATTCTGGCAAAATCCAACCTTAAATCTACTTCTGTTTAGGCTGTAGCATATAGCGAGCACCAAAACCAAAACCATAAGCGTAATAAGTACTATCGTCATCTCTGGAGCTGCCATCAATACCTTCTGAACCTCCCTGTAATTTAGCAGCTCCAACAAAACTAGTTAATCTAAAGCGAGTATTTGCTATTTGATATCGATATTTAATTTGTCCTCCGCTTAGATATTTTGCACGAAATTGTCTCGCAGGAAATCCTCGCAATAAAGACTTACCAGAAATAGTAGGAAGCGCTGAATCTGGAGCGTCATCCCTGATATATTAGTCATAAAAAGGTAGCCTCAGCAATACTAGCAACCTCCACCTAAGGACATTTGCTGCAACCCAAGTCAACTGGATTACAATTTACTCCTGATAAGCCCCGTAATAATTGAATGTTGACGCGGCTTGTACCGGTA
>Ga0209396_1006227_pt1 | contig 11032 bp, 11 predicted proteins | sample GOMGulsemesocosm_6_FD_184638 | JGI IMG/M metagenome (GOLD analysis project Ga0209396, IMG submission 184638) | Methane-oxidizing microbial communities from mesocosms in the Gulf of Mexico - GOM8C Gulf of Mexico (SPAdes) (version 2) | ecosystem: Environmental > Aquatic > Marine > Cold seeps... | reverse complement strand
TTGATTCTGTAATTGAAAAGCCTGGAGCTCGAAACATAGTTACCTTTTTACCTGATATATCTTCTAATGTTTTAATCGATCGTTCAATATCAACATGAAAAGTTTTAGGTGTTTGTTCATAAACAAGTTGATGATAGCTAGTATGGCTACCAATTTCATACCCTTTATCAGTAATACTTCTTACCACTTCTGGATATTTTTCGGCAATCCAGCCTAGAACAAAAAAAGAAGCTTTCTGATTGGATTTTTCCAACATATTAAATATTCGATCCATATTTTGATGAATTCTAGAAGGAAAATTATTCCATTCTTTTTCAGTTTTAGTAGAATCATTATCTAAAATATGAAACCACTCTTCTACATCAAACGTTAATATATTCATTTCCAATTTTTTAAATTCTTTTGTATTATTTTCTCCAATATCTTAATGTCTTTCCTGAAATAATCTTGCAATTCAGAGCGAGTAGTTCTATCAATTTTATCTTTAGTAAAAAGTTTAGAAGCAATTGTTTCCAATATCCCTCTTGGAATTACCCGTATAATAACTTCTCTAATTGAATACATTAATTTGTTATTCCTATTTGTTAAAAAAGCAATTAATTTATTTTTGGGTTTACCTGAATGACTGTATTTAGTACTATAATCAATATTTATATTTGGACTAACATTTAAGAAATTGCAAACTTCTTCAATAACTTTCTTAGGTTTTTGTTCCAAATCATCAAGCAATATAACTTTAACATTCGAAAAAGCAGCATTAAAAGCAATTACTCCATCAGAATATAACCCTCCCTTTCGGTACGCCCACATCCAATCATAGTTACTCGATAATCGATCAGTTTCTTGAGGAATTGCATTTTCAAAAGTTAGTGTTTCTCTAGAATCTCTAATTAAATTACTATACGCTGAATAGGCTCTTTCTATTGGATTTCTTAGGCAAATAATAATTTTTACGTCACCTAAGGATTCTTTTATTTCCGCAATCGTGTGTTCATGATAATAAAAATAATCAGAGCTTGCCTCTCCGACTACCTTAAAATTTTGAAGATGTTTGAATGACTCAAAATATTGCTCCTCATTCTTAATTATTTTAGAGTCTACAGTATTATCTCCTGGTCCGGTATGAGGGAAGTTAATATTTTTACTACTAAAAAATTTAGGCTCTTTTATTCTAGAAAATCCTATTTCAGGATGTTGTTTTAAATATTGAAAGAGAGAGGTTGTTCCACATCTAGCAACTCCTACAATAATAAAATTCGGTTGTACTCTATTCATTAATTAAAATTTTATTTAAACCCCAATATTTCGAAAGAAGTCTTGAAATGTTTGTTATTACTAGTACTTTCTACAGTTCCACATCCAACAATTATTAGAGTAATAAAAATAGTTGAAATTAAGTTACGCATATTATCTTATCGTTTTATTTGCTAAATCAATATATAAATTGGTTATTCTATCCCAAGAATATTGACTTTTTGCTCTTTCTAGAGTGCTTACTTTTAAATGAGAATAATCTGTTGTTTCAACTACTTTAAATAATTTTGAAACCTCATTAGAAGAATTAAAGTAGAAGCCATTATCTCTTACCACCTCTTTGTTGAAGATATTATCATGACAAACACATAAATTAGCAGATCCCATAGCCTCTAATAAAGAAGGATTTGTTCCACCAACAGAATGTCCATGCCAGTAGCTTAAGGACCCTGCTCTTAATAATTGTAATTTTTCACGATCATATACACCTCCAATAAATTGAATTTTATCTGATTTAAATTTAATTAATTCCTCAGAATGTGGTGTATTTGTGTTACCAACAATTACTAATGGCAAATTAGAGTTACTATTAATGTATCCTTCTAAAATCATTTTAACATTATTTTCCGGCTCTAATCTAGAAACAACTAAGTGATACTGTTGTGTTTGAAAAGACAACTCTTTTTCTAAAAAATCCTTCTCCGTGATCTCATTATCCAAATAAGGGTTCAAGTAAGTTCCATATTCTATAACGTGAATATTTTTTTTTCTGAATAAATGCTTTTGATAGTATTCTTCAATGCCTATTGAATCACAAACAAGATGCTTAGAAAACATGCTTGACACTAAATACTGCGAATAAAAGATAACTTTTTTCCACCACACATACTTATCTCTCTTAAAACCTAAACCATCAGGATTCACGGCTATAATTCTTTTTTTAGAACTATATAAAGGAATAAGCATAGTACCACCAACCCCACACATTAGAATAAAATCAGCATTCCATGCTATAGATTTCTCAAGGCTTTCTTTATAAAACCCAAGTGGATTTTTTGGTTTAGAGCAAGTTGTTTTCAATATGTTAACCCCTTGATATGAATCTGATGAATAATCTAAACTTGAATCTCCGATAACGATAGCTTCTACATTATTTTTAACCAACCTTACAGCAACCTCCTCTGCAAATGTCTCAAAGCCTCCATAATTTGCGGGTATTCCACGAGTTCCTATAATAGCAAATTTTAATGTTTTCATTCTAATAATATTATTTTTGGATATAAGTTTCTATAGTCGATTTAGCAATTTCATTCCAATTAAATTTTGTTTTAAGCATTACTAAAGCATTTTCTCTAATTTGTGGAATTAAATTCACATTCTCTGAAATTGAAATAATCTTATTTGCCAAAGCATTTACGCTTTCACTTTCAAAAATAAACCCAGTTTCATCATCTGTAACAACCTCTTTAAAAGCATCTAAATCAGAAGAAAGGGTAGTTCTACCATAACTCATAGCTAGTAGCAACACTCCACTTTGATATATTTTTTTATAAGGCAATACAACCACATCTGATTCTTTAAAAAAAGTTTCAACCTTTTCATTTGGAATATATTCAAAGTGTGTAGAAATATGTTTTTCCAACTTATGTTTTTGAATTAACTCAATATATTTGGCTTCAGACGTTCCCCAAGGTCTGCCTGCAATGGTCAAATGGACATTAGTATTCCTGTCTTTCAAATTACTCATTGCTAGAATAAGAATTTCAAGTCCTTTTACATCTTTTATTTGCCCAAAAAACAAAAGTTTTAATTTTTTATTATGAGGTGTGTAATCTAAAGTTTTGATAAACGAAAGGTAATTACCATGAGGTATTTTACTTATTTTAGAAGGAAAAGCTCCCTTTAAAATAAGTTCCTTTAGCGAAAATTCATTATGAACAATAAATTTTGAGACTAATTTAAATCCAATTTGTTTCAATACTTTAGAGTCATTATTTTTGAAAGAATCAACATCATGAATAGTAACAACTCTTCTCAATCCAAAAATACGTGCAATAAATAAAACAATAACGTTTTGTATACCAAGATGAAAGAATTGAAAATGGATAGTGTTTATCGAATTTTTTCTTGCAAATTGAAATGCTTTGAAATAACCAAAAAGCAACATTTTTAATTTACCTAGTTTCCTTTTTCTCCAAATTGTATCAAAAACAAAATGCGTATTTATTTCTTTCTCAAATTGTATATTCGTTTCATTACATGTAAAATAATGAACTTCCATATTATTTTTATGCAAACCATAAGCCAGGCCATAATCATAATAGTCCATTCCGCCATGCCCTCCAACGGGGTCAATAAGTGCTATTTTCATTTTTTTACTTTTGGATCAAGTTTCCTAATACATTTTGCGGGGATTCCAGCCATAACAGAGTACGGCTCAACATCTTTTACTATCACTGAATTAGCACCAATAATACTTCCCTTTCCAATCCTTACAGACTTAGCGATTACAGCATTATAACCAATAAAAACATCATCTTCTATTCTTACTTTTCCTTGATAAAAACGATAATAAAAATCTGGATTATCCGACAACTGTTCAGTATCTAAAAAGTGAGTTAAAATTTTTGATCCAGCTGTAATAATACACCTTTTTCCGATACTAACATTATTAGGATAAACACCGTCTATTGTAACATTTTCACCAAAAAAAACTGAATTCACATCATCAAATTGAACGCCTCTTAATTTTTGAATTTTTGCTCTATGTTTTCCTGGAATTAAAGTCCACTTTGTAAATACGATTAAGAATTTTCCTAGTATACGTCTAAGACCATTAACTTGTTTTGCTTCAATATCTTTATTCATTATTGTTTTTTTATATTCCACAAAGAAATCAAATCTAGATTTAATAATGAAGATAAATTCTCAATGTCATTTTTAAAACACGAGTATAGTAAATTATAAGTTTCTTTATCCATTTTTTTCGCTATTCCTTTTTTATAAAAAAATTGTTTGAAATAATCAGAAGTCTTTTTAGGAACAAACATTTTCAAAATTGAAACAACATCCCTATTTTTTTGCATGTACCTTGAAATAAAATTAGTTGCAACTTTATTTTCATTAACCCTTTCTCCAAATTCTTGTTGAGTAGCATCATTTGAAATTTCTAAGAAAGAAAATAACTTATTAATATCTAACTCTATTTCTTCAAGCATTAGAATACATATATTTTCTCTTTTAAAAACCTTTAGAAAGGCAGAAATATTTTCAAAGTATAGACTATTTTGAATATACTGAATAAAATGTGGATCCTTCTTTCCTAGCGATATATAACTCTTAATATCTAGTTTTGAATATCCCATTCTAACATCCATTTGATGATGCGAAAAAGCTCTTTTTATCGGATTTCTTAATATTATAACTATTTTTGAATTTGGATTAAAGTCATGAATCTTGTTAGGTACATTTGAGAAAGAGAAATATGAAACACTTGGATCAATCAAATATTTTTGTGAAGTGTTTTTTTTATAAAAATTAAGGTACTTTTTTACATCTTTAATTTTATAATCTTTATAATATGATAATGACATTAGTTCATCAAATGAAAAATAATTTAATTCTTTAATTTTTGGAAAGAAGAGTTCTGGATGACTTTTAAGTTTTTCATACAAAAAAGTAGTTCCAGCCTTTGGTGCTCCAACAATAAATAAATTAGGTTTCATATACGTTTATTATTTTTAATTAAAGAAAATCATTTATCCAATTTGAATCAGTATTAGAACAGTTAAGACCTAACATTTAATTTACACAGAAATTCCTTTTAATAGTTAAAGTGCTTAGCCAATTTTGTTTATTGATTTTCTACGTGCCATCCAATTATCTCCTTTTGTCATTTTTTTTACAACGACTGCTGGTATTCCCACTACAACACTTCCTTCAGGCATACTTTTTAGTACAATAGCTCCAGCAGCAATAATACAATTGTTATTGATTCTTACTATCTGCCTCTTAACAGGGTCCGAGATTATTTTGGCTCCAGCATTAATTGAAACATTGTCACCAATTTCAGTACATGGTCCTCCAAGAGTTACTTGTTGAATAATAGAGCAATATTGGCCAATCTTTACTCTTGGATTAACTATTAATCCTCTGGGGTGGCCCAGATAAAACCCTTTTCCAACGACTACTTTTGGTCCAATCCAAACACCATGAATTGTATCATTCAATATAGTAAGAAAATACGCCAACGGAATAAAAACAATTGACCTATAGAACAATTGACTTAATCTGAAAATAAAAACAATTTTAAAGCTAGGCAGATAAAAAATGTTCAATAATATTTTATTTGGGTGAACTAATTTGAAGACTTTGAAGTCTTCATATATGCAGGACAAAGTATTTTTCATTTTGCAGTTGTATTTTTATAAATGTTTACTAGAATTTTACATGTGTGTTTTATTACATCAAATCGTCCATAAATTGTCATTTGTATTATTGTTTTAATTAATGAAAATAGAAAAAACAGATTAAAAACTATAAAATATTTTACAGCAAGATTCTTCCGCATAGTATAGTATTGATTAGATCGGATATGATAATAAATAAAGAAAGCGTTAGTGTTTTTCGCACTTAACCCCGTAGCAGAGTCACTATCTTTTTTATTACTAGCATTAACTTTATGGTAAATAACACTATTACTTTCATAATACAATTTATAGCCTAAATCCATTGCCTTCATGCATAGGTCTAAATCTTCACAATACATAAAATACTTATCGTCAAATCCACCAATTTTTTGAATAGATTCTTTTGAGAACATCATGGTACATCCAGAAATAAATGTAACGTATTTAGATAACTCCGCTTTGTCTGTTGAAACCTTTTCATTGAAGTCATCAATTTTAGGGAACCCTTTAAGGTAGTTAATAAAACCTCCTCCATACCAAACGATATCTCGTTGACCTTCATACATTATTTTACTGGTAGTGATTCCAATTTTAGAATCTTTTTTAAATGCTTTTTTTAAATAAAATAAACTGTCTGACTTAATTATCGTATCGTTATTTAGCAATAATAAATATTCAAAATTTATGTTTTTTTGAGCCCACCTTATGCCTTTATTATTAGCGCGACCAAAACCTAAGTTTTCTTCATTATAAATAATATGCAATTGCTCATACTCTTCTTTAAAACATGCTAACTCTTTTGCATTTTTAGAGTTATTGTCGACTAAAACAATAAAAGGTAATTCAACTCCTACCGATTTTTGAATGGATTTAATACAATCAAGAGTATCTCCATTAGTATTATAATTAACAAGAACAATTACAATTTTATTTTTTTTCATACTAATTTTTTATCCGCTTTCTCACCCCAATTTTTCCATTTGTCAACTGAAGCATACAAACAAAAAAGAAAAATAGATGAAAATGATTAATACTTTTCCCTGTTATTAATGAAGATAACATTATAAAAATTAAAAATAAAACAATTGAAAAATTATAAAGATTTACATGTTTCATTTTAAAATTTACCCACACCAATTTTAGCTGCATAAAAAAAACAACAATACCTAAACTGCCTAAAGTATATAGGATTCCAAAAAGCCCAATGTCTGAAGGAAAAAAATGTATACCTCCCCCAATTACTTTTTCAACCTCACTTGCTCTATAATAACCATTACCAAACAGTGGGTGTTGTTTAAATTTATCTAAAGCAAATTCAGTTTCAAATATTCTAATAGATGCTGACGCATCATTAATGTCATTGGCATCTTCTGTAAACACTTTGATAGCATCAGAAAATCGATTTATAATAGATGAACCTTCAGTTGAATTAAAAAGGAATATACCAATAAATGATAAAGCAAAAAATGCTGGAAAAATAAATTTCAGTGTTGCTTTTGATTCTCTTCTTTTAAATATACCAATACCAATAATTAGAAACGAAACAATAAGAGAAAACCTTTGAATTTCTAAAAAATGATTTGCTGAAAAAAACATTAAGGCGTAGACTAGAAATTTATACTTGCTTTGAAACAGATATTTTGAAAACCAATAAATTGCAATAAAATTGATAAATGTTTTTGATATTTTACCAACAGTTACCTCTACTATTTTTCCAGTTAATTCAGATTCATTTATAAAATAAAAGTTGGTGATTGCCATTATTGCCATTAAAGCTAATAAAACCCAACCAATTTTAGTAAGTAATGAAAATAAATTAGTGATTGATATATTATTCTTTTTGAATAAGTATACAAAAAGCATAACACACCCAACCTTGTAAAAATTAAAATTAGCAACAAACCCAGAAACAAAAGATTGACCATAATATAAATAGCAGGTACATATTGAGGTAAGTATCAAACCTAAACCAATATAATACCAAAACTTAACCTCTTTAGAAAATAGTTTTGGCTCTTTTAAAACCAGCAAATGCCCCGTTGTACTAAAACCCAGTAACAAAATGGTTACAATACTAGTAGCTGGTGTTAAATTAAAGACATTCAACATTACTAGTGTAATCACAAGTAAAATAGCTAATATCCATTTTTTTGTTTTTATCATTAATTGCGTTTAATAGATATCTAATTAGACAAAAGGTAGTCTATGTGCTGCAGGAACATAATCAAGAATTTGCGAACGCTCACTTATTTTTTTTGCTGGTACTCCCCCCATGATAGCAAATGGTTCAACATCCTTTGTAACTACAGCACCAGCTGCTATTACCGCCCCTTCACCAATTGTCACTCCCGGTAGTATAATTGCTCTTACTGAAACCCAAACATAATCTCCAATAACTATTGGTGCACCTACAGCTTTAAAAGCTATATCATTATAATCATGTTGAAGAGTATAAAATTTTACATCTGAACTAATATTGACATTTTCACCTATTGTTAAATTCATTCTCCCATCTAATTCGCAATTATAACCAACAACAGTTCCTTTTCCAATTTTTATTCGTTTTGGTGATCTTATTAAAAACCCTGAATATAAAACAGCTTTTTTATGTAATTTCATACGAAAAAAGGTTCTCAGAATAAAATTTCTAAAATGATGTGATGGAAAATGTTTTAATATTTTTAAAAGAAGGTTTATAAAACCTCTAATGTATAATTTAAGTGTTTTCATTGAATTCTTTTTTTAGTAATTGTTGGCAATTTTCCCAATCTTTATTTACAATATTTTCGACAAATCCCTTAGCTTCATCACTAATAACTGATTTATCTGAAGGTCTATAGAATACTGATTTATTTTTCTTTATTAACTTTAGAATGAAATCAGGAATGAATTTTTTAAATCTTACTATTTTTTTTATCAATTGGTTTTTTGGATGTGTAGTCTGATTAAATTTTGATGTATAGACGATATTGTTATTTGGGCTAACTCCAATAAAATCAAAAATATTTTCTGTGAATATTTTTGGATTTACTATTAATTCTTCAAAACGTAGAATTAGTATTTGGTTTTTAGGAAAAACTTTTAAATAACGTTTGACCTGCTCAGTATACAAACTCAACTCAAGATATAAATTACTAATACAATAACCTTTTTTGGGGTTATTATAATCTTCCTTTAAATTAATAAGAATATCATTTTTTGATTGTCTATCTGCAGATAAATCCATTAGGTAGTGACTGAATGTTCTAGATACAGGCTCTCTTAAAATAATGATAATTTTAGCATTTTTATTAAATGAATAAATTTCGCGGGCAGCATTTTCAGAATATAAATAGCTTGTACTAAATTCAGATCGAATTTTATAACCTTTGCTTTCTTTAAATAATTTTAAATAATTCTCTTCAGTATCAAGAAAAGCAATGTGTTTTTCTTGGAGTATCTTTTTAGAAAAATAGTTATCAAAATCGATTTCAGTATTTTTTTTGTGATCCTCTCTAAACCCCACCCAATTCACATCTGAACCAAAATAATTGGGTTCTTTAATTGGAGATACAAAAACATCAGGATGTTGTTTTAAATAGTTATATATTGAAGTAGTTCCCGCTTTAGCAGCTCCAACTATAAATAAATTAGGTTTAATTTCTTTATTTGACATCATTAAATTTTAGAATACCACCGAGTTAAATCTTCATTGATTAAGTTTCCCAATTTTATAAGATTAGGTTTATAATATTGCCTAAGTTTCTCCCTAGTATTTTCATTCATTTTAGGTTTTGGTGCATTATTTAGTACTGAAACTTTTAGCCTTATTTTTTTTTTCCACCTTGCAGGAATAAGTATAGAAATAACTTTTTTTAGAGGTGTCTTATTTAATAAAAAAGCATTAATCATCTTAACCCTAGGAACGCCAGAAGTATTTTCGGCTTCCATTAATTTAAAAGTATATTCTTGGACTTCTAAAAAATCAACTACTTGTTTAAGAAAACTCCTTGGATTGTTCTTAAAGTCTTCAAAAAACATAATTTTGACGTTATTAAAATTTTCCATATACGCCTGAACTTGTTCTTTATATAAACCTCGTTTAGTATAAAAAAAATCGAAATGAGCATTTTCACCTACTCTTTTTTCTTCATTCTCTATAGAATCTTCAAAGCTTAGAGGCTCAACCACATCACGTACCTTCATCATATATTGTGAATACGCTCTTTCTGTTGGGTCTCTTAATACTATTAAAATTTTTATATTCTTATGATTTGGAATCAGGCTTTTTATATTTTCAATGGTTCTATCGTAAAAAAACAAATATGGTGTAGAAGATTCTCCACGTATTTTAAAACTATTTGACGTTTCAAACAATTTCTTATAAACACTAAAAGAATGAACAAAATTTACTGACCGTCCTGTAGAATAAACAGGAGGGGGTTCATTATGGAAAGTAAAAAAACATGGCTCTTTTTTTTCGGACATGAAAATTTCCGGGTGTTGTTTTAGGTAAGAATGTATAGATGTTGTTCCAGCTTTTGCTGCACCTACAATTAAAAAATTGGGTAATTTATCTTCATTCATATTTAAATGGTATTGTTAAAATTCCTACTCTCTGTTTAGCCAAAATAACTTTTGTAATATTTTCAATTATAACCGTTGTCGCTGTAGCAATTGCAGCACCTAAGGCACCATATTGATTTATTAAAACAACATTCAGTATAATGTTTAGCACAACTCCAACCAAAGAGATATACCCATGAATTTTTTCAAAACCACACATTACCAACAATAAACCAGAACAACCCGTAGCAATATTAAAAAATTGCCCTATCGCTAATATTACCAATACCCAATAAGCTGTTTGAAACTCTGCTCCCCAAAAACCTAGCAACCATTGTCCAAATATTATAAAAAAGACAACAAATAGTAATGCTATTAGAGCCAAACCTTTGGTTACACGCTGTACCATAAGTCGCATTTCATCAATTTTTGAATTACTAAATAAATTTGCCAATTTTGGTAAAATTGCTGCGTTAGAAACTTGTAAAAATAATGACGTTAACAAAGCCAATCGCGCCGCTACACTGTAAATACCCACGTCTTTAAAAGTTCCTAAAGCTCCTAACATAATAGCATCTGCATTGCTCGCTATTACACTTGTACCGGTTACCAACAACATTGGTTTAGCCATTTTAAGCATAGGCTTAAAGTTAAAGTCTCCTTTAATTTTACTTTTAAAAGTCTGGTTCCATAGTACTAATACTACAAAAGCCAATAATACGCGACTTATCGCATATAATAACAATATAGTTATTGGTGTAAATCGTATATTTATACTCCAATAGAGTATAAGTCCTAACCCCACTAAGAACGTACTTAATGTT
>Ga0209396_1006226_pt1 | contig 11033 bp, 13 predicted proteins | sample GOMGulsemesocosm_6_FD_184638 | JGI IMG/M metagenome (GOLD analysis project Ga0209396, IMG submission 184638) | Methane-oxidizing microbial communities from mesocosms in the Gulf of Mexico - GOM8C Gulf of Mexico (SPAdes) (version 2) | ecosystem: Environmental > Aquatic > Marine > Cold seeps... | reverse complement strand
GATCTTCCAGCTTGGCTGTGTACAAGATATTAAGTAATTGACTCGACCGATAGGTGCATTATTTGGTGTTGTCCGTTGATATTGAATGCTGTCTTTACAGGCTGGCAAGTGATCTGCTTTATTTGGTAGCCAGATGAGGATCTCAGCATCATAATTTAGCCAGTTTTGTTGCTGGCTATAGCGCTTAATATCTTGCTCAACTTGTTGCTGAAATAAATGCGCAGACACGCTGTTACTCAGTAACCACAAAATAGTTAATATCAGTAACTTCCTGAAAGGAAGCTGAACTTCCGTTCCCTCTTCCGTTCCCTCTTCCCTTTCCTGCTTACTTATTTTGTAAATCATTGTTTTTATAGTCTTTAATTTGTGGCGTGAATATTGCTTTAAGTGAACTACGTTTATTATATCAAACAATAGGAATCGCAGTTCATGGCAATAAATTTTGATAAAGCATTGGGGATACATCCTTATGCCTTACAAGCGCGAGTTCAACGCAGCGAGATTTTAGCTGGTAACTTAGCCAATGTTGATACTCCGGGTTACCTGGCCCGCGATTATGATTTCAAGTCCGTGCTGACAAATTTAGAAGCGCAATTAAATCAATCAACGGGCGGTAGATTACCAGAACTTGAAATGCATAGTCTATATCGCGTGCCATTTCAAGCTTCAAAAGACGGTAATACTGCGGAGTTAGGTGTTGAACAAGCAAAATTTAATAACAATGCGATGAATTTCCAAAGTAGTTTAACGTTCTTAAATATGCGTATTCAAGGACTTCAAAAAGTAATCGATGGACGCTAATTATGTCGTTTAACAATATCTATGAAATTGCTGGCAGTGGTATGCGAAGCCAGACATTACGTTTGAATACAGTCGCCTCAAATTTAGCGAATGTAAACTCAGCAGCGAGTAGCGAAAAAGAAGCATATCATGCTTTGAAACCGGTGTTTTCGACTATTTATCAGACGAGTCAAGAAACGTTAGAGGTGACGGGAGCAAGCGTTAATATGCTTGGTGTTACTCAATCACAACAAACTATTGACCGTCGATATGAGCCTGAGAATACACTCGCAAATAAGGATGGTTACGTCTTTTATTCGAATGTGAATGCGGTTGGTGAAATGGCTGACATGATGTCTGCGTCTCGTAGTTTTGAGAGCTCGGCTGAGGTTATGCGCCGTGTAAATAGCATGCAGCAAAGTTTGTTAAGACTTGGACAAGGATAGCGGTTATGAATCCAATAAATAATATCAATAGAACGGATCCTGCTCAGGCAACAGATGCTAAAGGCAGTAATGCTTTGGGTTTGAAAAATGAATTTTTAGACATGATGGTTGCGCAAATTAAAAACCAGGACCCCCTTAATCCACTTGATGGCACTGAGTATGTCGGCCAACTCGCCCAGTTTTCGATGGTTGAAGGTATTGAGGGTTTACGTACCAGTCAAGCTGGTCAAGCTGAAATGCTCTACACCCAACAAGTACTGCAGAGTACTGCCTTAATAGGTACCGAAGTATTAGTTCCATCTACAGGCATTGCTGCAAAGCAAGGTGAAAAACCTTCTGGTGTTATCCGAATCGATGGTGCAGCGGATGAGGTTACACTGAGTGTAAAAGATTTGAACGGCAATGTTGTTGACACCCAAACTTGGAAATACCCTGAGTCTGGAGATATTGAATTCGCAGTGTCAGAACTCGATGAAGGAAGTTATGTGTTTGATGTTGAAGTTAAAGTTGGTGATCTGGTATTAAAAGGTGCCCCTTTACTATCGCGAGAAGTTGAAAAAGTCACGCTGCCAAAAACAGGTTCTGATATTCAACTGTCAATTGCAGGTATGGGCAGTGTCTCCCTGTTCTCTATTTCTGAATTTGGTAAAACAACAAGTTAAGGATTTAAAATGTCTTATAGTATCGGTTTGTCAGGGCTTCGTTCTACGAATGAACAGCTTGATGTTATTTCGCAAAATATTGCCAATGTAAATACTGCGGGTTTTAAATCCGGTCGTGCAGAGTTCTCCGCTGTTTACAGTGGTGGGTCTGCCGGTGGTGTTGAAGTTGCTGCAGTTTCAAGTAATTTTGATCGCGATGGTGATGTTGTTAACACTGGTCGTTCAATGGATTTAGCTATCTCTGGTCGTGGTTTCTTTGTGTTAAATAATGGCGGTGAAACGTCTTATACACGTGCAGGTTCGTTTGTTCGTAATGCGAGCAATTATATTGAAACCAGTGGTGGTGCGCGCTTACAAGGCTACCCTGTTGATGCAAATGGCGCACTTTTAAGTGGTGTTGTTTCGGATCTAAAGGTCGGCACCGGTACGTTACCTGCGAAAGCATCGTCAAATGTTGAATTTGCCGCTAACTTAAAAGCGGATGCTTCAGCCCCTGCGACAGCGTTTGACCCTGCTAATATCCAACCAGATATGTATAACTATTCACAATCAGGCAAAGTTTATGATTCACTCGGTACTGAACACGTATTAACGCAGTATTTTGTAAAATCAGCGGCACCTGCAACAAATGAATGGACTGCGCATTATTTTATTGATGGTGAACAAGCAGGCACTACCGCAACGAAAACATTAAACTTTGATACCAGTGGTAAAATGATTTCGCCTATAAATGCTGTTGAACTTTCTAAGGTTATTACGGGTGCTGAGCCGTTGAATATCAAGATGTCAATGACCAATATGAGCCAAAATGCAGCAAGTTTCAGCTTGAGCCGTAATGAAACGAACGGTTATGGCGCTGGCGATCTGAAAACAATTCGTATTGATGATGATGGTTCTCTATACGGTGTTTACACTAATGGTCAAGATAAGTTACAAGGCAAAGTAATTTTAGCTGATTTTGCTAATCCAAATGGTTTACGCCAAGGTGATAATACGGCGTGGAGTCAAAGCTTTGCCTCGGGTGCGCCAAATATAGGCTTACCAAGTAGCGGTACGCTGGGTGCATTAACGTCGGGTGCTTATGAAGGTTCTAATGTAGATCTAACTGGTGAACTTGTTAGTTTGATGACTGCTCAGCGTAACTATCAAGCTAACTCTAAAACTATTTCAGCCGCTGAAAAAATGACTCAAGTGTTATTTAACGCATTTTAATAGGAACTAGTTGATGAAACTACTCTATACCGCTTTATCTGGTGCTGAGCAAAGCCAAACTGCAATGAATATTCGCGCAAATAATCTAGCGAATGTTAATACCAATGGTTTTAAAGCTGATATTGATCGCGCAGTAGCTTACAAGATCGAAGGCGCAGGTTATGAAACCCGTTATCTCAGTCAAGGTGCAGCGTCAGGTACTAATTTTACTGCTGGTGAGCTAGAAAAGACTGGGCGTAGCTTAGATATCGCAATTCAAGGCGAAGGCTATATCGCAGTTCAAACGCCGGGTGGTGCTGAAGCATATACCCGGGCTGGCAGCATGAAATTAGATAGCGAAGGTCGTGCTTCCATTAATGGTAACGCTGTACTTGCTGATGGTGCGCAACTTACTTTTCCTGAATACCAAAGTATCGAAATTGGAAGTGATGGGACTGTTACTGCCATTACGTTAGGTGGCGCACAGGTTCAAGTTGGTCAAATAAAGCTGATTAGACCTGAAGCTGGCAGCATGATGAAAGGACAGGATGGCTTTTTGCATTTAAAGGCGGGTGCTGTTGGAAATCAAGCTGAAGATGTCGTATTAGTGTCAGGATTTCTGGAAGGTTCTAATGTAAATGCTGTGACAGAGTTGGTTTCATCAATGAAGGTTAATCGCCAGTTTGAACTTCAAATTAAGATGATGAAAACGGCTGATACATTGGCTCAAAAAGGTAATCAACTGATCAACGGTTGATAATAATTAATTACTTTAGATTTAAATAATTAATCATCTTAGGTTTAAATAGTAGGAATAATATAATGAGCTCAGCACTTTGGACAAGTAAAACCGGGTTGGCAGCACAAGATGTAAAAATGTCAACAATTGCAAATAACCTAGCCAATGTTAATACCACTGGTTTTAAAAAAGATCGCGTTGCATTCTCGGATCTATTTTATGATATTAAACGTCAGCCTGGGGCATTAGCAGACCAAAACAATGAAATACCAACAGGCGTTCAAGTTGGTAATGGTGTTCGAATTACTGGTACTCAAAAAGTATTCACGCCGGGGAGCTTTTCTGAAACGGGTCAAGAACTGGATATGGCTATTATTGGGAAAGGTTTTTTCCAAATTGAGCAGGTCAGCGGTGAAATCGCATATACACGTAATGGTCAATTTACGTTGAACTCTGATAGTCAAATTGTCAATAGTGATGGTTTGCCATTGGTTCCAAGTATCCAAATTCCAGCAGATGCAACCAGTATTACTATTGGTTCAGACGGCACCATAACAGCGCAGTTAGCGGGTGAAAGTGCACCGCAAGATGTAGGACAAATAACACTGACCAGTTTTGCTAATCCTGCAGGTTTAGTTGCGTTAGGTGGTAATTTATATACTGAAACGGGTTCATCTGGTGCAGCACAAGAAGGTGTGGCTGGCGAGGCCTCATTAGGAACAATTAAGCAACGCGGTCTGGAAGGTTCAAATGTAAGTGTAGTGGAAGAAATGGTAGATATGATTTCGACTCAACGAGCTTATGAAATGAATGCCAAGGTAGTGTCTGCAGCGGATAAAATGTTGCAGTTTGTTACTCAATCTTTATAACCGATAGGTACTCATTATGTTGGCTAAATGGCTGGTTAAACTTAGTGTGTTAACACTGTTGGGTGGTTGTGCCGATAGCACTTACAATGTGTTTGAAGCAAAACCGGGTGAGGCCGAATGGTCACCAACAATCACAACTAAACCGGAAATACAAAATGATGATGCGACCTTAGGTGATGGTAGTTTATTGGCTAATTCCTCGCTATTAAATATGTTTCAAGATCGTCGAGCTTACAATGTTGGCGATATTTTAACGGTAATACTGGAAGAGCAGACTCAGTCTAGTAAGCGAGCGAACTCAGGTATTAAAAAGAACGTTAAAAGTGGAGGTAATTATACCAGTAACCTCCCATTTTTTGATGAAACAGGTACGTTTAGTTTTGGCTCTGACCGATCATTTAATGGTGGTGGAGCATCAAGCCAACAAAATGCATTATCTGGAGCTATCACGGTGACAGTTGCTGAAATTTTACCTACGGGTGCGTTGCGTATTCGTGGCGAAAAATGGATCAAACTCAATCAAGGTGATGAGTATATTCGTTTGACAGGTCTAGTCCGGGTTGATGACATTGATAAATCGAATCGGATAAGTTCTCAAAGACTTGCAGATGCGAATATTACTTATGCTGGACGTGGAGAACTTGCTGAGTCGAATCAACAAGGTTGGTTTACACGATTTATTAATAGTAAGTGGTTTCCTTTTTAGGTATCAATCTGTGGTTGGTAGAACGTATTCAAAATTGTGATTTAGAGACAATATAGCTTAGGTTAAATGAATGAAGAAACTAATTTTGTTATCAGTGTTGTTATACTCGACATTGTTATCTGTCGGTGCCAATGCGGAGTATCAGCGTATGTTATTGGATATTACCGATATCCAAGGGCTACGTAAGAATCAGCTGATTGGCTATGGACTTGTTGTGGGGTTAGATGGCTCTGGTGATAAGAGTCAGGTGCAATTTACGACTCAGTCAATGGTTAATATGTTGCAGCAGTTTGGCGTAAAGCTTGGAGATAAAGGCAACCCTAAATTAAAAAATGTGGCTGCAGTTATGATTACTGCAGAGATTGGATCTCAGGCTGGTAAAGGTCAAACGACTAATATTACAGTGTCTTCGATTGGTGATGCAAAAAGCTTACGTGGTGGTACGCTGCTTTTAACTCCGTTACGCGGTATGGATGGTGAAATTTATGCTACAGCTCAAGGTAATCTTGTTGTTGGCGGCATTAAAGCATCTGGTGGTTCAGGTTCATCAGTGACAGTGAATACGCCGACTGTTGGTATTATTCCTAACGGGGGAACGATTGAAAAAGAGATCCAGACTAATTTTATTAGCGCAAAAGAAGTGGTTCTTAATCTTAAAAAACCGAACTTTAAAACGGCACGTAATATCGAACTTGCCATCAATGATATTTTTGGTGACGGCGTAGCACAAGCGCAAGGACAACATCGTGTGACCGTTGCTGCCCCCGTCGATGCGCGTCAACGTGTTACTTTCATGTCGATGTTAGAAGAGATAGAAATTGAGTTAGGCCGAGTTAAACCGCGTATTGTGTTTAATAGCCGAACAGGGACTGTGGTGATGGGGGCTAATGTGAAAGTTCGCAAAGCGGCTGTTAGTCACGGTAACTTAACGGTAACCATTAATGAACGCTCAAATGTAAGCCAACCAAATGCATTCTCTAATGGCGATACTACGATAACACCTGAGTCGTCAATCTATGTACAGAAAGGCGATAACCCGATGTTTATTGTGCCTGAAGGTACATCTCTGGATGTTATTGTCCGAGCTATTAATAGTTTAGGTGCATCGCCAGACGATTTAATGTCAATTTTACAAGCACTTGATCAAGCTGGTGCATTAGAAGCTGAATTGGTAGTGATTTAATGACAAAGATAGAAATAACGGGGTTAACAATGGACCCTACAACCGTTAATACAATTAAAGAAAATGGAAATACGGTTGAAGGTTTGACTCAGGCGGCCGATCAATTTGAAACTATGTTCTTACAAATGGTATTAAAAAGTATGCGTACTGCTAGTGATGCGTTAGCTTCTGATGATTCGTTTGTTAATAGCGACCGCCAGCGTATGTATCGCGATATGTACGATGGGCAGTTAACAATGGCAATGGCGGATAAGAGTGCTCTCGGTATTGCTGACGCAATGGTCAGGCAGATGTCACCATTGGTTGAGAGTGTTAAAGATGTAATGGTTAAACAGGCGTTGCCATTAGTAACGAGTCTTTCTGAAGCATCTCTGGAAAATAATTTTAATTTTGGATTAAAGTTTAATGAAAAAGGGGTCGATTGTAGTTATCAAGGAACTAATAGTTATCAGCAAGAGGCTAATAGTATTCAAGAAACTTTGCTTGGCTCATTTAGCCAGTCGTTATTAAATATCCAGTAGATTAAGAGAAGATTAATTATGAGCATGTTCAGTAATGGGTTATCTGGTTTAAATGCGTCGCAAATGGCATTGAATGTAATCAGTAACAATGTCGCGAATGTGAACGTTGCTGGTTATAGCCGTCTTGATGCGATTAGTAGTTCGCGCTATAGCGCGAGTAACTCAAACTTAAGTTCTGGTCAAGGCGTTGAGGTTACGTCTATCCGCCGTATCGCGGATAATTATCTCAATAATAGCCTGTGGCGAAGTAATTCAAATAATGGTTTTGCTCAAGCGTATAGTGGCTACCTTACGATCAGTGAGCAGCTCGTTTCTAACGAAAATCTCAGTATATCGAAAGGCTTGGATGGCTTGTTTAGCGCGTTAGACTCAGCAACTACTGAACCAAGTACCATAGCACCTCGACAGCAAATTATTGCTTCAGCGGATGCGCTTGCCAATCGTTTTAATTCTTTATATTCAAATTTGGATATTCAGAGTGCAGATATTTCACAACAAATTAATGGCATGATGAGCTCCGCTAATACGATGTTTTCACAAGTAGCTGCTTTAAATAGTAAAATTGTAGAGAGCAGCGCAACGGGTGGTAATGTGTCAGCATTACAGGATCAACGCGCTGAAACGATTAGTAAATTAGCTGAATTGATGGATCTTGATGTCAGTCGTCAGGGCGATGATTCTATCACGCTCTCTCTTTCCGGTGGACAACCTGTTGTATTGGGTGCAAGTGCGGCAACGTTATTAAGTAAAGGGGTTGGCTATGCGGTGAGTATCGCGGGGCAGAGCTTTACTTTTAATGGTGACGTTGGCGGTAAAATAGGTGGTGTTTTATCTTATAAGAGTCATGTTTTAGATCCCACTAAAGCAGAATTAGATAAATTAGCAAAAGACACTGCTGATGCGATGAATAAGCAGCTGGGATTAGGCCAAGATATTAACGATCCAGTTGGTGTAGGTAAACCTTTGCTTAGTTATGACCCAGCCAATCCTGCTGGGTCATTCCAGGTATCAGATGGATTTAAGCCGAAAGATTTAGCGCTTGGTGCTGTCGGTACCGGGCCTGGTGATAATACTAATTTGGTCGCATTACTTGAGATGAAAGATGGCTTTTTAGGTACTTACAATGGGCTGGTCGGTGATCTTGCTATTCAAAGTGGCGAGGCACTGTCTAGTGCAAAAGCAAGTAAAACGGTTGCTGAAAATGCATTGGCTCAGCGTGACTCTGTAAGTGGTGTTAACCTCGATGAAGAAGGTGTTTCACTCATGAAGTATCAGCAGTCTTATAATGCTAACTCAAAAGTAATTAGCATGGCTGATGAGCTGTTCTCAACCCTATTAATGATGATGTAAGGAATAATTATGCGAGTTAGTACAGTTCAGCTTCAGCGTACCGTCATGAGTGGGATGGAGCGAAGTGCAAGTCTTTTTTCTCATATCAGTCAACAACAGGCATCGGGAAAGCGTATGGTTAAACCATCAGATGATCCGCTAGGTGCGGTGAAACTAATGGCTTTACAAGCTGAACAGGTGAGTTTAAAGCAGTTTGATACAAATATTGAAAATGCGCGTAGACACTTATCGGGTGCTGAAACATATATTACCAGTATTAATGCTCACTTTGACAAGTTACGTGATTTAACGTTAGAAGCGGGTAATGGCACGCTAAACGAAGAAGGACGTAAAGCGATTGCGTTGGAAATGGAGTCTGTAAAAGACTCATTATTAGCCACCGTAAATTCGAAAGGCAGTAATGGTAAATACTTATTTTCTGGCTCTGAAGTAGACAAACAACCGATTGCAGGACCGGATCCTGTTACGGGGGATTATAGCTATGCCGGTGATAATGGTGAACGTTACATTACCATTGCGTCTGGAGTGAAAGTGGCTGCCAATGTTAATGCTGATGCGACATTCTTTGATGGCGGTAAAGATTTTTTCAAAGATGTAGATGGGTATATTGAAAAATTGAATCTAGGTACCGAAGTGCCTGGTGATATAAAGATGATGTTAGGTGCGGTGGATTCGAGTATCGATACTAATTTACAATTACTTACGATTGTAGGTACTCGTCTATCAGAAATTATACAAACGAAAGATACCAATGCTGATATTAGTTTATATGGCAAAAATCTGCAGTTATCCTTAGAACAACTCGATTATGGCATGGCGTCATTTGATTTGGCTCAAGCTGAATTAGCACTAAAAACTACACAGCAGGTTTATGTTAAGGCAAGTAGATTAAGCTTGTTTAATGTGATGTAAGACAATGATAAATTTACTTAATAAAGTTAGTGATAATTTAATTAATAGCACTAAACATTCCCCATATCTTGCTACTCCAGCGGCAAATAAATCGACTAAAGGGTCGAGTGTTGATGCCGTTGATAGCAAATTAGCGACGAATGAACAGCACAAACAAGGCAATGCTAATGTAGCAGCATCAGGCTTAGCGCGTTGGTCTGGGCTGAATTCAAACCAATTGGCTTTTAGTCAATATAAAAGTGCTGAGAGTAGTTTAGGTACTGTGTATCGGGAGCTTGTTAATATTAATACTATGCTCAATAGCAAAGTTAATAATGTTGAAGTGATGTCTAACCGAGTGCGCCAACTTGACCATGTCACAAGTAAAGATTTAAATGGCCAATTACAGCCAAAAGTATTGAATCGTCATTCAGACCGCCCTAATTACGTGTTGAATAGCGTGAATTTATTAGCGAAAAAACCTGCAGAAACACTGAGTATGGTACTGCCATCCGCGGGTAAATCGGTGAGTTTTCACATTCCTGCTTATGCTGAGCCAAAAGAAATATTAATGAGCATTAACCGCTCTTTAGCAGCTGTTGATACCAAGGTGACACTCAATACAGAGCAAAAATTAGTATTTAATCCGACATCTGATAATAGTCGGTTCTTTAATGAACCGGTATTATTTTCTGGTGAAGGTATTCGAGTACCTGCGGGGAATCCAGTGCCAGTGCAGATGCGATTACAAGTTGGTGCTTTATTGAGTTTGGCTGACGCTATCGATGGTAATGCCGATAAACAAAATGTGCATAAGCAAGACGTTAATGAACAAGTAAGACAAGTACAAGCTGATGTGCGTCATGCTATCGTTCAGCTAAGAGCCGCAATGGATCAGGTTAAGAATAAAAATGTTCAATCTGGCCGTATTGATATTAGAGCCGTGGAATCAGAGTTGTCTGAATTATTAACTGAGGGAGACTTTGGCAGCCGATTAACGAGTTTATTAGCACAAGCGAATATCTCTCGAAATACTGCAGTATCATTACTCAACAAATAACAAATAACAAATAACAAATAATATGTAATATACGTAATATATGAAAATGTATTTAATGACCTCAGTTATAACTGGATTCATTGAGTGCATTTTTTATTATGCGATAGATAAAGTTATTTTTGATTCAATTAACTCTTTTTATTTTTAGTTATTTTAAATAAAAACAAAAATAAATTTAAGTTTTTAAAATCGAATGTCGCTTTGTATTTATAAGCGAGATGAGAAGGTATTAAATACTTTTACTTCATCTCTTTATAACTAATTACATTAGGATACTCCAACATGGCTTTATCAGTTCATACTAACTACGCGTCACTGGCTACTCAAAACCAACTGGGCAAAACTAACAGCATGCTATCAACAGCAATGCAACGTTTGGGTACCGGTATGCGTATCAACTCTGCATCGGATGATGCGGCGGGCCTACAGATCGCAACACGTTTACAAACTCAGTCTAACGGTCAGAAAGTGGGTATGCGTAACGCGCAGGATTCAATCTCTATGATGCAAACTGCAGAAGGCGCATTGTCAGAGATGACTAGCATTGGTCAACGTATGAAAGATATTGCTACGCAAGCGGCTAACGGCACTAACGGCAAAGCAGAATACACAGCGCTAAATGATGAATACAAAGA
>Ga0209396_1006223_pt1 | contig 11036 bp, 10 predicted proteins | sample GOMGulsemesocosm_6_FD_184638 | JGI IMG/M metagenome (GOLD analysis project Ga0209396, IMG submission 184638) | Methane-oxidizing microbial communities from mesocosms in the Gulf of Mexico - GOM8C Gulf of Mexico (SPAdes) (version 2) | ecosystem: Environmental > Aquatic > Marine > Cold seeps... | reverse complement strand
CAAAGCAGTTTGTATTACCTGGTAGGCGGGAAAGATGGTATCCACGGGCTTTGAAGTGTTCAAAAGATAGGTATCCTATTAAACGAAAAAATGCCGTTCACCTTAAATGAACGGCATTACCATAATGGGGCCGTTTTTTTTGGCTAAAACGCCTTGCTTGCATGGATAATGGCACTTAAGTTCTGCTTGGAGCAGAGAACTTGTGATATCCACTAAAATGTCGTCACTGGAGTTTATCGTTGGTGCTTCAATGATTTACAAAACTATTATCCATAACTCAGATAGTGTCAATAAATCAGTTGGTTACATAGATAATGATATTAAGGTGCTACTTAAGGATTTAGAAACAGTAATTATTGCTGGTATATAAGTGGCAAAGTCCGTAACGTATATTTATTGCACGGTGTGCTAACTAGAGGTGAAAGGATTCATCATGAAGTTGAAAAGTAAAATTTTAATTGGCTCTGCGTTGTTAGTTGCCATCCCTGTTATTATCTCTTCGTTTATTATTGGTTATCAATCCTCTACTAGTGCCTATCAAGCCATGGAAGTGGCAACTAACGAGCGGCTGCTGGCAGTGCGCGATATTACTAAAGGTCGGATCGAGGACTATTTAGGTAATATCGATAAGCAGGTTCGTACATTTGCTCAAAACACCATGATTGTGATGCGATGAAATCTTTTACCTGGGCGTATAATGACTATACGGCACAGGTTACAATCTCGCCAGACTTAGCTCGGGAAGACTTAAGTCGTTATTATCAGCAAGAGTTTAATCAGCAATATCAAACTCGTAATCAAGGTAATAACGCCGCGGTCGAGCAATGGATAGGTAATTTGTCAGATACCTCTTTGCTGCTGCAGCATCAGATGATCGAGAAAAACCCTAATCCATTGGGCCAAAAAGACCAAATGAGTTCCTTAGGCAACGGCACTGATTACGACCGCAGCCATCAGCTTTATCACCCAATTATCAGTAATTACCTCGCTGAATTTGAATATTACGACATTTTTTTAGTCGATAGTGCCAGTGGTAATATCGTGTATTCGGTGTTTAAGGAATTAGACTACTCTACTTCATTAACCACAGGTACTTTTGCTGATTCTAGTATTGGTAAGATCTATCAACAAGCGCTGCAAGTTACTACGCCCGGCGAAACGGTGATTAGTGACTTTGCTAGTTATCAGCCGTCTTATCAAGATGCTGCCGCTTTTATCGCGACACCAATTTTTGATCAAGGTGAAAAAATTGGCGTGTTAATTTTCCAAATGCCGATTGGTCAGATCAATAAAATAATGAACCAAGATGGCCATTGGCAAGAGTCGGGACTTGGCACATCGGGCGAAACTTACCTGATTGGCCGTGACAAAACATTGCGATCGCAAAGTCGTTTTTTACAAGAAGATTTGCCGGCTTATCTTGCTGCGCTTAAAGCTGGTGGCGTTAGCTCTAGCATTGTTGGCACCATCGAAGCTAAAAATAGTGGCATTGGTTTACAGCCAGTTAATACGTCTTCGGCAACCAGTGCGCTGAGCGGTTTGTCGGGAATTGAGATGGTTGATGACTATCGCGGTGTTTCGGTGCTGTCTGCTTATGCCCCCATAGAATTTAAAGGTCTAAACTGGGCTATTTTGGCAGAGATTGATACCAGTGAAGCTTTTGCCAGTGCAAATGCAATGACCTTAGCTATACAAGTTTCGGCAGTGTTGGCAGGGTTTATTTTAATAGTTTTAGGTTTGTTCGCCGGCTTGTTATTTGCCAATAAAATTAGCCGACCGATCATCAGTCTAAGTACCGATATTACGAAAGTTGAGCAACAGTCAGATCTGACCCATCGCTTTACCATCAACACTGGCGACGAGATTGGCGAAGCATCAAATGCCCTAAACGCAATGCTAAGTAAGTTTCACGGTGGCATTAAAGATGTCGCCGACAACTCGGTGCAAATTGCTACAACGGCAGAGCAGGCGTCAGTTAGCACCAATCAAAATAGTGTCTTAATTGATGCTCAGCAAGGTCAAACCGCAATGGTCGCAACAGCGATGGAACAAATGACCTGTGCGATAGAAGAAGTTGCCAGCCATATTGGCAATACGGTAATGGCCGTTGAAGAAGCTAACCAGCAATCAACGGATGGTTACAACTTAATGAAATCAACCGTGGATTCGGTTAATCATCTGGCTCACCAGATTAACAGTGCAACAGCGGTGATTAACGATTTTGAGCAACACAGTGGCCAAATCATTGCGGTATTAGATGTGATTAAAGGCGTCGCAGAACAAACTAATCTATTGGCGCTTAATGCGGCAATAGAAGCAGCCAGAGCCGGTGAGCAAGGTCGTGGTTTTGCGGTAGTTGCCGATGAAGTACGTGCATTGGCCAGCCGAACTCAGCATTCCACCACCGAAATTAGTGATGTAATCGATAAATTAAAAGCCAGCTCGACCAAGGCGGTTGCGGTAATGGAACAAAGCCAGCAATCTACTCTGGGGGTGGTTGAGCAGGCTCAAGTGGCAAGCGAACGTTTTGCCGCTGTATCGCAATCAATCGAGCTAATTAATAACATGAATCGTCAAATAGCGGCGGCAGTAGAAGAGCAGCGCGCAACGACTATTGATATTAATAAGAATGTATTGTCTATTTCAGATGCTGCCAATGAATGTGCAGATGGCTCGAAGCAAACGGCTGCAGCAGCGTTAGACTTAGCCTCATTGGGTGGCAATTTGCGTTACCTTGTCGCACAGTTTAAGATTTAACTTATTATCACAACTTAAAAAATTGCATAAACTGACACCATTCTTTGGTGTGATCTGTAAAGTTAGCCCAGCGAAATCGTAATACGGTGCCAGGGCGAGCTTGTGCTATCCGAGATTGGTCGCGACGGCTTATGCAGCCAAGTTTGGGGTAACCGCCTAAGGTCTGACGATCGTTGAGCAAGATGATTGGCTGACCATCGGGTGGAATTTGAATAGAGCCCGGTGCTATCCCCTCAGAAATAATCCCGGTTAGCGCGCTGGTAATTACTGGCCCAGCCAAGCGAATTCCCATGCGGTCACTGTGTGGTGTCACCACATAATTTCCTTGATAAAAAATCGATTTTTGTTCGGTGCTAAAAGTATCACTTTGATACGACTCCAGCACATTTAGGGTCAGTTCATTGGGGTAATAAGGAATAAATCTGCGTGGTACCCAGTGGCAATTTCTCGGTATTTTATGCAATGGCAGCTTCGCTAAAACTAACTTGTCTCCTTGCTGTAATTTGTTGCCTAAGCCAAATGGCGCATCTTCGCTTGCGAGGCCACCTAATTGATTACGGCAAACTGTCGCTGCGCTGTTAAATACCAGTGGTATATCTAGGCCACCTGCGATAGCTAAGTAAGCACGTAATCCATTCTCGCAAGCCCCTAAAGTTAATAACTGGCCGCGTTTTAACTCGAATCGTTGCCAATTATATTGAGGTTGGCCATCAACGGTAGCTTGCATCTCTGCGCCAGTCAGGGCCAATGTAATATCTTGCAATGCCCGAAATTTCGCTTGGCCAACGGTTATCTCGATGCCTGCAGCATGGGCTGGGTTGCCCAGTATTTTATTGCTCCAACAAAAGGCATGAAGATCTAACGGACCGCCAGCGCTTAGGCCTAAATGGGCGGAACCTTGACGCCCTAGATCTTGAATAAGTGATAAAAACCCGGGGTTAACTACCTCCAGTCCAAACATAACTTGCCTCCTAGCGCTTTAAATTGCTCGGTGTCGATCGACTCGAACATCACTTGGTCACCGACAGAAAACGGCATAATTGGATCGGCTAAGGGATCAAACAACTTGGTTGGACAGTTGCCAATAATTTGCCAGCCACCGGGGCTAGCACTAGGATAAACCGCGGTTTGCTGATCGGCAATGCCGACACTGCCAGCGGGGATCTTCAGGCGTGGTTTAGTGTGTCTTGGCGTGGCAATACGCGGGTCAACCGTGGCTAAAAAAGCAAAACCCGGTGCGAAACCAATCGCACAAACGCTATAAGGCTGTTGGCTATGAATTGCGATAACCTCGGCGGGTGATAACTTATTTATTGTGGCGAGCGACTCAAGATCTGGGCCGGTTTGTGCGCCATAATAAACGGGCAGAGTAATAGTGCGAGCCGACTGTCGGTCAGCATTGATTTCTAATTGTTGCTCAATTAACTGAACTTCGGTCATTAGCTTGTTGGCGGTTATTTTTAAGGGGTGGAACTCAAGTAATAACGAAGTGTATGACGGAATAGCATCGGTAATTACAGTGCCCAACTGTTGTGCTATAGCTTGGTTTAAGCGCGCGATATAATGCGGTAGTTCGAGATCGATCCGGTCACCAAAAGTAACCATAACTGCCGATTCACTCACCTGCGCCAACCGTATTTTTAGCACATTATTTTCATCAAAATCATGCATCTTTTAATGGCTGTTTTAGTGCTGATCTTAGTGCCTTAATACAAGCTATCGATTCAGCGTTATCGCCATGCACGCATACCGTATCGACTTTAAGGGTTAGTACCGAACCATCATTAGCGATGATTTCACCAGTTTGGGCTAGTCTGACTACTTGTTCGATAATTGCACTGGATTGATGTAATACAGCACCGGGCTGGCCGCGAGATACTAGTTTGCCTTGGGGCGTGTAAGCGCGATCAGCAAAAGCTTCAAATAGTAAAGTGACGCCTTGCTTGTTGGCTATTGCTTGATAGCTTTGCAGTTGAGGAGCCGCTAAAATCATCAAGCTCGGTCGTGACGGTTGGCTCGCCACGGCATCGACAATCGCTGAGAAAATCTCGACGTTGTCCATCATGTCATTGTAGAGCGCGCCGTGCGGCTTGACATAACTAACGGTGGATCCTTGCAGCGCACACATGCCTTGCATTGCACCTATTTGATAGGCCACTAAATTTTTTATTTCAGCTAACGAACATTGCATGCTGCGGCGACCAAAGCCTTTTTTGTCATCATAACCGGGGTGCGCCCCTATAGTAACTTGATGTTTTAACGCCAGCGCAATTGTTTGAGCCATGACATCAGGATCTGACGCGTGGAAGCCACAGGCAATATTGGCCATATCGATCCACGGCATTACCGATTGGTCTGAGCCCATGGCCCACTGACCAAAGCTTTCACCCATATCACAGTTAAGTTTCATTTGCTGTCCGACACCAATTTATTTGAATTAACGATATATCAAATGCAAAACGTATGCAAAGTGTGTTTAAACTGTATCTGTAATGATGTGGTGATATTTTTGAATAATTAGTCCTTACTTCATTACTTGCCAAGACATGTTACTTTTAATCGAACCTCATCATGCAAAATAGCTTAATCGACTTAAACACCAAATAGCACTAAGCGGGTTCCCCCTTAAATATTGCCAAACCTCGGCTAAATGAAGTAAATATATGATATATACCAAAATAATTTAGGAAGGTAGGCGCTAATTTTTTGCGCTTTACAGCAATATTAAAAGTGGCAAGATATAACAACTAAGATAGTGCTGGGCGGGCACCTAGTGAGATAGGAATACTCGCGTTGTATAAACTCAGTAAGAGAAAAACTCTACTGTTACTCATGAAGGGCAAAGAAATGGAATTCTTACAAGACTTAAAAACTAGAACTAAGATATTAACAGGATCTGGTATTTTACTAGCCTTTATCTTACTGCTTGGTGGTGTCAGTTATTTTAATATTAGCTCGATAGTTACAACGAATGAGCAGGTAAACCATACACACGTAGTTCTCTCTAAAGCTGAGGGAATAATTAGTTCTGCGGTTGATATGGAAACCGGTATGCGAGGTTATTTACTCGCTGGTAAAAGGTTTTTTTTGACGCCTTACAGGAGTGGTGAAATATCAGCTTATGAAAAAATTAATCAGTTAAAAAAATCGTAAGTGATAATCCTAAACAAGTTAAACGTCTAGAAAAAATAGAGCTGACCCTCAAGGCTTGGCAACAACAGGTTACCGAACCAGCAATAATGCTACGTAGCGAAATTGGTAATGCTAAGTCCATGAATGATATGAGCAAACTTGTAGGTGAAGCCAAAGGAAAGCGATATTTTGATAAGCTTCGTGGTCAAATAAGCGAGTTTATTGATAGAGAACAAAAATTGTTAGCGAGTCGTTCTAACAAAATCACACCAAAGAATGCAATGTCGTCAATCAAGTGGCTAACTAATACTCATGATGTGATAACGACGGCAAACAATATACTGGCGTCTGCAGTGGACATGGAAACGGGAATGCGTGGTTACCTTTTATCAGGACAACAAAACTTTCTGGCCCATTACCTCGCACAGAAAACGTATTTTTTTAAGTTAACTAACCAATTAAAACAAACCGTAAATAACAACCCTAAACAAGTCGAATTGCTCAATCTCATTGAGAAAAATATTGGAAACTGGATATACTATATTACCGAACCAGCTATCGCGATGCGCAGAAACATTGGTCACGCAAAATCGATGGAAGATATGGCCCACCTTGTTGGTGAAGCTAAAGGTAAGGTTTACTTTGATGAGTTTCGCGCGTTGATCTCAGCTTTTAAAGCTGACGAATCAATATTAATGAAGCAGCGAATACTAACTAATGACACCACGGTTACAAACACCTTGATGCTGGTTATTGGATTAGTTATCAGCGCATTCTTAATAGGGGTTACTGTCGCTTGGCTCATTGCAAAAGGCGTTGCCAGTCCGCTGGTGAAAATGACTTCGATCATGCAAAGCCTTGCTCAAGGTGACCTTCAAGTTAATATTCCGGACCAACAAAGAAAGGACGAAATAGGCGACATGGCTAAAGCCGTCGTTGTATTTAAAGATGCAGCCGTTAATAAGGTGAAATCTGACAAAGCAACGAAAACACTCGCAGACTTAGCGAGTGCGCTGCGGGTCTGTCAGGCCAATGTCATGCTTGTCGAACCTAATTTATCCATTGTTTATGCCAACGATCAACTTTATAAGCTGATGAGCAAGCGCCAAGTAGAATTGAAACAAGAATTATCAAATTTTAGTGTCGATTCTTTGCTTGGCATGCAGATCCAAAGCTTCCATCACACATTAGCCTCTATTAAGCAGCGTCTCACATTAGATAGCTCTGAGTTTCGAACCGAAATAGTCATAGGGAACCTAACATTTGCGGTAATAGCTTCACCATGGATAGCAGCAGATGGTGAGAGCTTAGGTATTGTGGTGGAGTGGCAAGATCGTACCGAAGAAGTATCGATTGAACACGAAGTCGCAAACGTTGTGCAAACTGCAACGAAGGGGGATTTCAGCCAACGTATTAACCTTGAAGGTAAAGCTGGTTTCTTCCGTGATGTGAGTGTAGGCATTAATGATTTAACCGATGTCATGAAAAATGTGGCAGATGATTTAGCCCATAATCTGCAAGCATTATCGAATGGCGATCTCACTGCCCGTATCAATACTGAGTACGAAGGAGTTTTCCTGCAGCTTAAAAATGATTATAACTCGACATCACAAAAACTTGCTCAAGTTGTTGGAACCATAAAATCTGTGTCAGAAGATGTCAATGCAAGCTCAGACGAAATGGCCAGTAACTCAAAAGGCCTTGCTGAAGCTGCGGGCGCGCAAGCTGCAACTTTAGAGGAAACATCAGCTGCAATGGAGCAATTAACAGCCACAGTTAGGATTAATGCTCAACAAGCAAAAGAGGCTAGTAAGGCATCACTTGAGACTCGAGATATTGCAGGCCAAGGTAAAGATGTGGTCAATGAGGCTGGTGAGGCAATGATCAAAATTAAACAGTCTTCCCAAAAGGTAACAGAGATTATTAGCGTTATTGATCAAATAGCTTTTCAAACTAATCTTCTTGCGCTCAATGCCAATGTCGAAGCTGCACGTGCTGGTGAAGCTGGGCGAGGTTTTGCCGTCGTTGCGTTGGAAGTGAGAAACTTAGCGCAACGCTCTGCTCAGTCAGCTAAAGATATAAAATCATTGATAGAAGACAGCTCAAAACAAGTAAATAACGGCGTTAACTTGGTAAACTCCACCGTCGCTTCATTGCAGAGCATCTATGACGCAATTGATGATGTTTCGGGGGGCATTAACAAAATTTCTGATGCCAGTATCGAACAAACCACCGGTCTTGATGAGATGCGTAATGCCATTGTGAATATGGACAAACTGACTCAAGAAAATGCCGTAATGGCAAAAGAAAGCAGTAACGCATCGCAATCAATTCAGGGGAAATCGATGGAGCTAGGCGATACGGTGGCTTTCTTTAAACTGACCGATAATAGTCATTTAGCACAAAGTGCAAGCTCTAGAGTCTCCGCCAGTGCTAGCCGCACAAAATCAACAAGGAAAGCCGTCCCTGTCTAGTAAAATCTAAGCCTAAACCTAAACATCACTGATCATTAATGAAGGTGATGCTTAGGTAATATTGATAACAGAATAGCGCTCGAAAATTTACTTTGAGGAAAAACATTAAGAATAATTCAATTGAAATATTCTTAATGTTTTGTACACTGTAAATTAGGTTTCGCTCCCTCTTCGGTACGGGTAAGTGTAGGATCGTTGAGCATAGAACTGGTTTTGTCTTGACCCTTGCCAGTATCATCGAAGCCTGCTACTTTTTTTGTAATTTATTAATAGCGTCAGCCAAGTCTTGATCAACCTGAGTTGGCTGCAGATCGATAACACGCCGATATTCATCATACTGCTGCTTGGCTTTTTTCTTTGCTTGATCCGCTGATATTTTTCCTGCATGCGTTAATACATCAAAGTCACTCAATTTAAGAAAGTCATTAAGTTTATTTGACCAGTCAGCCATTTTCATTAATTTACCTTTTCTAGCTTGTAGCTCTGCAAACTCAAGGTAAGAGGTAACTAAACGATTCAATAGATCTAGCTCTTCTGCTAATAAATAATTTTTACCTACCATTACTTCCTTTCGGGTTGGTTCTTTACCTGCATAATTAGTTAGCCCTAAATGTGGCTTATCTGAATCAATTCGGTTGTATATAACCTCAGCAGCAGTATGACCATGTGCTGCCCAATGCATCTTATTCTGTACTTGAGCGAAGAAATTCATACTCTGCTGAGCATTACCATCATAGTCGATGCTGGTGGCGTAGATATCACACACTTTACGCCAGAACATTTTCTCAGAAGAACGAATGTCACGAATACGATTAAGTAACTCTTCGAAGTAAGCACTTGAATCTGGTTGCTTTAGTCGTTCATCGTCTATGATAAAGCCTTTAACCAAGTATTCCTCAATGGCTTTGGTGGCCCATTTTCTAAACTGAGTGCCTTGTACGGATCGCACTCGATAACCAACAGCAATAATCATGTGTAGGCTGTAATGTAATTTATTGCGAGTTACTTGCCGCGATCCTTCGATACCAACTTGTAAGTAATGCTTACAAGTTGAATTTTGTACAAGTTCTTCTTCCTCATAAATCGCCTTCACATGTTGAGTGATGGCTTGTGGGGTGATGTTATATAATTCACTCATTGAATTTTGAGTGAGCCACAAGGTATCAGACTCAAAACGGCACTCAACTTTGGTGCTGCCGTCAGTACTTTGAAATAAAACAAACTCACCTTTAGGTGCGTCTGGTATTAAGTTATCAGTCACTTTACTCTCCTATATGTGCTGTGAGGTGTAGTTTATTACCAGTCTGTGATAACACTTTACACTGTACCTTAGCAGCGATAGCGAGTACGGCTAAAGGTTATATCTATTAATATTTTTATATATGAGGTTACAATTAAAGCTTCACTTACTTGCTCGTTATTCGTTATTCGTTATTCGTTATTCGTTATTCGTTATTCGTTATTCGTTATTCGTTATTCGATATTCTGGATCTGCTCTCTCATTTGTTCAATCAAAACTTTAAGTTCAACGCTGGCTCGGGTGATTTCGCTATTGATTGATTTTGACGCTAACGTATTGGCTTCACGGTTAAATTCTTGCATCATAAAATCGAGACGTCTGCCACAAGCGCCTCCTTTGGCCATGATTTTTTGTGTTTCGCTGACGTGGCTGTCGAGTCGGTCGAGCTCTTCGGCGACATCGACTTTTTGTGCCAATAAGACAAGTTCTTGTTCTAAACGCTCGGGATCTATCTGAACTTGAACTTCTTCGAATTTTTTATTAAGTCGTTGGCGTTGCCAGTCAATGATCGCTGGCATTTGTGTTCGGACCAAAGTTACTAGTTCGCTAATTGCGTGCAGGCGCGTCACTATCATGGTTTTTAGATTGTCTCCCTCACTGGTTCGCGCGTTTATAAAATGAGCGATAGCTAGATCAAATTGGGCTAGTAACTCGGTATTTATTGCATCCATGTCTTGTTCGGGAGCGGTAATCACGCCTGGCCAATTAAGGATCTCTAACGGATTTATCACGCCACTGCCTGCTTGTTTTATCACCCAGTTCGCCTGTTCAATAACTTGGTTAGCTAATGTGGTGTTGATGGTCAGTGATGATTGTTTTTTTAGGGGGTCAAAGCGCAAGCTACACTCGACCTTGCCACGTTGCAGACCTTTGCGAAAGCGCTCGCGTAAAATAGGTTCTAAGCTACGCAATTGTTCTGGCAGCCGAATATAGGTTTCAAGATAGCGCTGATTAACCGAGCGGATTTCCCAGCTGGCGTTGCCCCAGTCGGCAGTGAGATCTTGGCGAGCAAATGCGGTCATGCTGTGGATCATATTTTTCCCCTATATTATTTGACTGTAAGTATAAACTTGCAGGGCAGATCGGGCAATGTCGATAGCCAAGGTGGGTGAGTGCCTTTATAATAGCGGGCAATTTGAACAGCCCTAATAATGAAAGGTACAGCCATGAGCCAACAAGCAACGTCAAGCGATACAAACATCCGTCCTAGCGGCAGAACTAATGACGAGGTCAGAGCGGTTACCTTTACTCGTCATTTTACTGAGCATGCCGAGGGTTCGGTATTGGTTGAGTTTGGTGGTACTAAGGTGTTGTGTAATGCCACCGTCGAAACTGGCGTGCCGCGTTTTCTTAAAGGCAAGGGCCAAGGTTGG
>Ga0209396_1006220_pt1 | contig 11038 bp, 9 predicted proteins | sample GOMGulsemesocosm_6_FD_184638 | JGI IMG/M metagenome (GOLD analysis project Ga0209396, IMG submission 184638) | Methane-oxidizing microbial communities from mesocosms in the Gulf of Mexico - GOM8C Gulf of Mexico (SPAdes) (version 2) | ecosystem: Environmental > Aquatic > Marine > Cold seeps... | reverse complement strand
GTTAATTGAGACGAAATGCCTCAATACTAAGAGTAGAAAAGAATATGAAAGGTTAAATGATTTAAAGGATTAGCCAAGAACCCCAATACCGCGGAGCGGTTTAGTTCTATGGCTATTTGTTGACCCAAAGAATAATCAGCAGCTAACGTCAGCCAAGATAGCTGACATTCCCCACAGATATAAATACGCATTGTTTGACTATAAATATGACCAATTAATCGAATAACCTGACTGGCAAAAATGCCACCATAGCGGTCATATAGATTTTTTGGTATTGTATTTTCAATCTAAGTAACAGCGCTAGTAAATGTTAAAATTAGATAATGATTATTTATTTAAATCATTTTTTTTAACTTTAATCTATTGATAATTGTAGTTTCAGTATCTATTAATGACTGATATTTATTTGTTACCGCAATCATCTCATTACTCAAGGCATCTTGGTAGACAGCTCCAGCTAAGTTATTGTTAGCATTGTAAGTGCGAGCCTTAAGCACACTTAATTCCTTTACCATTTTCTTTTGGTATTTCTTAATATTTGCTTCAGAGCGTTTTATCTTGTTGCTGATGATATGTGATTTGACAATGTAGTCATTATTACTGGTTGTAGATTGAGATTGCTTTTGGGTTGGCTTGATAGAGTTAGACATTACATCTAATATTATTACCTTCTCCGGTTCGCCATCACCACAAGGCATTTGACTATATTTAATTACCCCATCAACAGTACATTTATATACTGTTCCTGCTAACGCTTTATTAACCAATATCATTGATAATATAAATAAAACTAGCTTGACCATAACTACATCCCTGCCAATTTGTAATATTCAATAAGATAGCACTTACAATATTAAACACAAATCATTTAGGCGAAAAACAACCGTTAGTAATTCAAAGGCTATCGTCTGTTTTGAGCTTACAGCAGTCCCTCAAACATGTATTTATTTTTGGTTGAAATCGCCCCTAATATGTTTATTATTTTACAAAAGCTAATGTCGGCTATTTGGCTATCATTTGACCTAAAGAAGAACCAGTAGCTAACGTCAGCAATGCGCACTATTTTGACGTTAGCTTTTGGTGAGGGCAAAACTACCAGTGTTCATTTTTCTAAGGTCACTAGCCACATAACGGACATTAAGTAGTAAGCGCCAAACAGTGTTTTAGATCGTCTTTTGTATTGATAACGCCCATTTAAGGGGCCGAGAATAGTTTACTAAGATTGTGTAGCGAAGCGAAACTGAGCAAACTGTTAGCAGTCCCGCTTTTAATTCTTATAGCTGTATTTTACCCACACGTTTCCAACTTTAACCTGAACTTTAGCAACAGATGGGCTATTTATTGAAAAGTGGTTTGGTGTTTTTCTTTTTATATTAGTTTTTGATCGCCACCGAGTTGCGAGTACGGAATTCAAAACACCATCTATCATATTTTCTTCGGTTACATTACACTCACCTTCGCCTAAAACATTATGTCCTTCTTTTTGAGTGATTAACCGAAAGTGACCTGACATTGTAGTTGGAAAAATCACATCTCCATCGTTTAGAGTTAATTTTATATTTTCAGATAATTCGTAGCTCATTAACGTGCCCTTTAAATAAAGTTATTAACCATTAATTGCATATTCCCTTGTATACAAGTTTTCCAACTGACTCAGAAAAACCAGTTTGAATGAAGTTATCGGTTGGTGATTTAGTCCAAACCCTTGATGTTATTTCGAAGCCACTACACTTATTCTCTTGCGTAAATTGAGTTAGCCAATTTATCCTGATTTCTTCAGCTTGTTCATCATTAGGTTTGTAATTAGATGCTGTTTGTACCTTCATTGTCCATGATTCTTGAGATGTCATCTCAAAATCTGTCATTAACATTCGATCATGACTTGCACAAGACGATATTAATAAAATAGTGACAAAGGTTTTTATTATTTTAAACATACACAACTCTCAAAAAGATAAATGATACAGCTAACAGCTTATTAATGCGCATTTCAGGTTAAACCGTCGACAATTATCAACGATAACCTTTCACGCACTACATTTTTTATAATATAATTAGTAAGTTAACAGTAAAGTTTATTGTGTTCAACTTTGTTTAGGACTTTACATAACGAGCCATGGATATGTGAGAAAAAACGGCACGTCATGCAAGCAACACAACTAAATTAAACACAATAAAAACAGTGATGTACTAGTTTTTTGTGGGTAAGCTAGCCTTAATTATAACTTTACATAACGTGCCAATATATTTAGCTAACTACCTTTATGTCGTTAAAATTATTCATTAGAATAATATATCCCAAAAGTTATAATTGTAATGTCCGTTGTGCACGAAGGGAACATTGGCACTAGGTTAACTTAAACACTTAACACGACTCTCAACTCATCTTTGACATTAACTAATATTTCTATATTTGTTAATGTCAAAGCCAGTCTATTGTCGATAATCCTAATCCGCTCACGTATAGGAACCCCTTTTTTAGAAGTTGTAATTTTATATCCTATGGACTCCATTTGTTCAGCTAATTGAGTGAGAGTAAATTTAGGCTCAAGCGCTTTTTTCCGCCAAAATATCATTTTTTGTTCAGCGTTCTTTTTCAGCTTTAAATAATATTCAGATCTTGTCACTGGTGATAAAATAAGGTTTTCAATGGTTACTGGTGAGTTGATGTCTTTAAGTGATAAATACTTTCTTTTAATACCAATATTATCTCGAATCATTTGATAAACATCATCAATACTAACAACTACTGGTTGGTTAAATCGGCTTAATGTTGCATGAAGAACCGCTGCTTGCTCTCTAGCTTTAACATCTAACTTATAAGTATCATATTCAGCGGCAGATAAGCTTAGGATATTGTTCAAAGTGATTGGTTGCGTTTTATCAATAATCACAAGCTTACCTCTTGGGATTTCAGCATAAACTGAAAAAAGTGGTTCTAACTCATCTAGTGACAACTCACACTGCAAACCAGTTCTTAGCCATCGAGAGCGAATTTGAGCTGCTCTGGTTCTGATGTTCATTTGCTAAAAATCTGCGACATAATATAAAATCCTTTTTAATGTAGTTAACTTCTAACACTACCAAATATCACCAACTTTGCATCTACTTTTTAAATGTAATGGTATAGCTTAAAACACACTTGTCACTTATAGGCTTTCATAGAGTAATGAGACAGCTTCCCCCTGACTTAGTGCTTCTCAGTATGACTACACTTATCACTCCTAATCCCATAGCCACTACACCCCCAAAACTCACCATATTTCCCTTTTCTAAGCTTCATAGGCCGTCCACATTTAAAGCATATTTTCAGTGTTTCTTGGCAATGTGGATTTTGACAAATACTACCCTTTTCAACATCTACAGACGGAGAGTTGCACTTGACACATATCCTAGGTTTTAAGTTGCAAGCAGCGCCGGATGTGCATTTATAAAAATCGCCAAACTTTCCTGAAATCATAGAGAAGTACCCGCCGTGACATGATGGACACTTGAAGATTTTACGGTATATATCCTCAAACTTTTTAGAGGCTATATGCAAGTCGTAACTAGGGGACAATAACTCTTCAATAAACTCGGATGGTGCCATTGGGTCTGCAATTAAATACGACTTTTTCTTAGCCCTGGTAATGGCAACATATAATAATCGACGCTCTTCAGAGTGTTTATAACCATCAAGTAAAGGCAATAACGCCTCTACAACCGCTTCCTCTTTGTTTTCATTTGGAAAGCCTATTTTTCCCCTAAAGAAACCAACAATAATACAATAGTCAGCTTCTAGCCCTTTAGAGCCATGAAATGTCCAATACTTGATATCTTTATTGCCTGGCGAACGACCTAACTCCTCCTTGGCACTACTAAGTAAATAGCGATACCTAGCTAATATTGCCACTGTTCCTTTAGGGTCATTCTCTTTTATAGTCTTTACAACCTGAGCAATCCGTCCATCAAGGTCATTCCTATTACTGTCTAATAAATATACTTGCGATTTATCTACATGATGGTGTGTTTCAATGTGTTTAGTATGTTGTTCAGGATTTTGCATTACAAACTGACCAGCTGTTTTCGCAATACTGTTGTTATAACGGAAGGTCTTATCTAAGTTCGTTAGTGAGTGCTTTCCAAAGAATTTATCAAACTGAGTAATTAGTTCTAACTTTCCCCCAGAAAAACGATAAATAGACTGCCAATCATCACCTACAACTGTGAGTCTAGGTCTTGGGCCTTTATTAATGAATTCATTTAATAAATTCATCCTTGCAGCAGATATATCCTGAAATTCATCAACGAGAATATCAGTCCATTTAGGTTCAAAACTTCCATCAAGAACATTGTCAAATGCTCTAATAATCATGTCATCAAAATCAATTTCGCCTTGATTCCTTAACTCCCCTGCATATGCTTCCACGACATCCTGAAGAAGTTCCGCATATTTCTTAGCATTCTTGACCTTAGCACTTTCTAACCTACTTTCGACTTGCTCTGTATCTAATTGCTCAACTCTGATTGCTTGTAGGCACTTAATATATCTCTTTATGTTTTCAACTAAAAATCCCGACTCTTTGAGCGCCTCTAATATCTCATCAGGGCTTTTAGGAGTTAATTCAATCTCACATTCAGTCATAAGGGCTTCAAGTCGGCTCTCTAAATTATCCTCGACCCAGTCATAGTGGAAAGTTTCAATAAGGGTTGTTTCACACTCTTCATGTAACTCCCTTTTAGAGTCTATACATGCATTATATTCAGTAGCATCTATATCTGACCTTGTGCTGCCATTCCGCGATATTCCGAAGTGCTCTAGGTATATATTTGTATTTTTAATATGAAAGTCTGGTTTATAGTCAAAGCCCACTTCGATTCTACGTTTTGAGACATAACGAGCTTCGTACTCATAATCGACTGAATTCAAGAAAAACCAATTAGCGATTAACAACTCTTGGTAGCCCTTAACTTTCTCGCCTAGTAATGTCCTGTATTCATTATCCCTTACGTGAGCTTCGTACTGTTCTTGTGAACTAAATTCAAAAGGGTTACTTGGTTGGTATGCAAGGTCAATAAAGCGTTTCATGGCTCTAGAGCTTTGACTGATATATTCGACTAGCCATTTAGAAAACCACATTTCAAGTTGAATAGGGTCTTCAGCAAATACTGATAGGAAGGTACTTGCCTTTGATTCTCTTAATATCTGTAGTCCAAGGGCATGGAATGTAATAATGGTTGGGGATTCACAAGATAGACCATAGGCGACTTTTCGAGTCTCTAATCTTTCTTTAAGCTCTTTGGCTGCGGCATTGTTATAGGCAAGTACCAACACCTTTTTTGCGGGAACATTATCATGAGTTATTAAACTGAGTGCCTTGGCTACCATAACAGAAGTCTTCCCCGTTCCTGCCGCTGCTAAAATGAGATTCTTGTCATTATTCCTAATAACGCCCAAGCTCTGAGCTTCTGTAAGGGGATTTGATTCAATCCTTTTAAAAAAAGACGATTGAGTATCAAGCATCCTGCTTTCATAATCTTGTCTATAACTACCTACATTTTCAACTGGTGGCATTTTCGATATGACATCAATTTTTGACAGTTGCTCCGTTGATAGTATGCTTCGCCAACGACTACTTGAACTTCTATAGCTTTGAATAATCGGTGTTACTGATTCAATAAGCCTTTCAACAGAAGAATCTCTCAGGTATTGAGTGATTGCTTCTTTATAGAAAAACTCTACATGCCGCATTATATTTGAACAAATACTTTTATTAAGACTAAGTTCTGCTTCTTTATCAAATTCTTTGGCGCTACGGGAGCTAATCCCCCATATTCGAGACACACCACTTTTAGTTTTAAAAATTAAACTTTTGCCAAAAAACGACTTTGCAATGATGGGGAAATCGATCAACTCGTCAACGGATATATCTTTGGTACGTTTGTTCGAATAAACCAAAGTGATACCATCTTCCAAGATTAAAACCCTTTGGGTTTTCCCAAGCCACTTTCCAAGAAAGTTAAGATTAATAGTATGTGTCATTATAATGAAACTTAACTCCGTTTAAGTTTTAAGGAATAGATTAAATCTACCTGATTGTTCATATAAGTGTATCTGTGGCTTATCTTTGTACGCTTTTATTATACCTGATGCACAGTATTGCATATTAGTTAATGCGAAAGGAGAGCCATATTTCCTATTAAAGTTTTCAGCATCTCTCTCCCACAAAATAAACGTAATGCTCTGCCTTGGAAATCGCTCCCCAATGTTAAAGTAAACGCCTTTATTAAAAACTTTGACCTGTTTAATAGTACCGCAAACGACTTGGTTCTCACCGAAATGATTTTCAGCATCATTGCCTGTTATGTGCCTGCTATCTGCTTGAGTAAAAAAAGGTGTTACTAGCAAAAGAGACATTGCTAAAATAAAAAATCTTATTTTCATTTTGTATCCGTAGATATGAAGTAAATTAGCTTGTATTTTATAAGTCTTTTGAAATGAAACTGTTTACCTTTGTAGCCAAGCTGTAACAACAAGAAACCTACATAAAGCCTTTCCCCGCAACAATGAACTATCTAGGTTCCATCAGCTATTTTTTTAGAAACCAGTTAAGCGCCTTTCCCATATACGGTATTGTGCCTCTACTTGCCCTCCTTCTGCTGATTTTTGATATCACTTAAATGCTTCGAATTCATTAGCTTCTATACCTATGTCTTACGCGTAAAAAGAAGCTAACCATGATTGAGCAGAATATTGATTTTTGTCTGCTGATTTTTTAAACCATTCAAATGATTTTTTTAGATCTTTCTCTACTCCTTAGCCTTTATAATAAAGAAGAACAAGACGATATTATGCCTGTGCCAATCCCTCTTCAGCTGCTAATAAATAAAGTTTTCCTGCCTTTGTTTTATCTTGCTGAAAGCCGTAACCCGATTCAAATTTATAACCGATATATAGCTGAAGGCTTAGGCTTCCGCCTATTGCATTTTCATAAGGATTAAAGGATTCTTCGGCCCAAGCCCCCTATAATTAGAAAATAAAATATAAATAAAAAATTGCGCATAAACTTACTATGTATGAAAAGTAGTTATTGGTATCAAAGCTAAAAAAAAGTTTAATGAAAGTAGGGAATACTATATATTCCGAATATTAATTATGTTAAAAACCTACAAATGAGTTATTTTCTTTCCCATTATCTGGCCCGTCAACAATCTGTTCTAACTTCTCTGTTTCATACCATAACTGTAAGATATCACCATTAGGTAATGTACGAGTAGCAAATATAATGCCTTCTTGATAATGATAATCTTGTAACTCAGACCACACACATCCCCTTGGATGATAGTATGTTTTATAACCCTCAGGATATTCATTCTTTATTCCCAAAGGAGTAAAAAGTGCTCTTTTAAAACCCTGCCTATTTATTAAATACCCATTCCTTTCATTAAAAGGGTCTTTGAATAACCTCAATGGGTAAGGACAAAAAAGTTCTTTTAGCTCATGATAAACACACACACCTTGCCGAAACTTACGAAAATTTACTGTTAACCCTCTTGGTAGAGCAGAATCATAAAAATCAAATGGAGAAGCTAAGCAATGACTTTCATAAGCATCCTCTATTTCAGTTTTCATATGTAGTAAGGACTGCTCATAGTCTTCTTCGGATATCAATTTACTTTCAAGTGCATAGCCGTATAAATAAGCTACTTCAGAAGGAATTTTTATATCTACTCCTACATCAGTACCTATAAACGCCTTTATTAAACGCTTTAACATACCTTCTATTGATATCGGGATGAATTTATTATCAACTTTGCTATGTGAATTCCCTCCAAAAACTTCCGCATATCTTTCAGCATATGAAGGTCGACTTTTATTTTCACTTGACCCCCATGTGCTTAAGTCATATTCGGTTATTTTGCTCTTTCTGTTATCTGCAACTACTGCTTTCGTAACATTACCTTTATCAATTGTAATTTGGATTTCTTTCTCATAAACAGATAGAAAGTCACTATGCACATACTCTAGCATCTCACCTTGCGGTATAGTCAGCACTCCGCTATACCAATCAGAAAAAAGTGGTTGACTGTCCAACAATTTATACATTCCCTTAATATTAATTAAATATAGCTTTTTATCTTTAATCTCCCATGTTCCAACATAACGTCGCCAGCAACTTGAGCTGTATAAAGTGTTATCTTCTGTCTCTATGATTCGACAATCACTTTTTGGAAAAGAAGGGGTGCAATCCATGGGTAATTGTCGGTTGTCTAAAATTATAATTTCATGTGTTTGAGCAGTCATTGAACTTCCATTAAACCTTTAATAAATCTACAATAGTGGCTTAATTTATTCAGCCACTATTGATTTAGCACTTCAGGCTGCATAAATTTAAAATTGTTTTAAAAGGGGGCGCTTTGCAACAGACGCCATCAGATGTGTAGTGGTTAACTAATATTGACCAAAGCTTTGTATTTTATAATTGTTAATGTCTTTAACTAAAGGGCCAAATTAACTAATCAAATCCACTACACTTATATTTTTCCAACCCAATCGTGCACATTAAAGGCTAGACTTCCTCGCATCGCGCCTTCTACAAGTGAATCATCAAACATTAACTCTTTGTATTTTTCTTTACATGGGTGGCAATCATTTAGTTCTGCATAGAGATGATTCATAGCATTTTACATAGCAGGTGCACCATTGATGTATCCAGTGAGAAGCGATGAGCGTCCGTTCGGTTGGATTTCTCTAAATAATTCGATTGCGTTCTCTAGATCTTGCTGGTTTTTCCCCCGCTTGAATAGCGTTTGCCCCGCAGAGAGCCAGTCTGTTTTTTTGGCTACGCTAATTACTCCAAGATCAGTAAACATCTTTTGAAATATATCTGCCGGAATTCTGGTTGTTCTAAATAGAATGCCTGCCGTGGCAATTATTTCCATGGCAAGCGCGTGGATTTGTAATGCTCTAGATGGGCTTTCTACAGACTTAAGTGCTGGCGAAAAAATACGAGTAAAATCAGATGCAGAGGTTAACTTTGGCTTGTTAATAAAGTTTTGGTACTCTTTGAACAGTAAGTCAACTTTATCTTCGCCTGACGTCGCATTACTTGTTGAGTATTTTCCAATCAAATATTTCTGCATGACTGCGTCAACTATAGATGTTCTAAACTTCACGCCACCAGAAATATTACCCCTCATGAAAAACGGGGAGCAAAGCTCAAGGATAATCTGTTGCGGGCCATTTTCTACATCGTGAAGCTCTCTGTCCATCGAGTTTTCGTATTCACTTTTGCTTATGCCTGAGTTTCGGGCAAATGCTTTGGCTTCATCGTTACCGTGCGATGCTGCTTCTATTTCTTCTAGGATAAAATCTTTAGCAACTTGGGTGTTGGCACCGATAGATTTACATATTCCCTTGAAAGCTTTCTGGGCTTTAGCACTATAAAGTTTAATGTCACTTTTTGCATTGACCTTTAACGTTGTTACGTCACGGTCAATTTTATCGATAGCATTTCGTCTTATATCTCTAGAGCTTTTATCTGCTTGAAGCTGTTTTTCAGCCTCAATACTTTTGACTTTAGCTCGCTGCTCTCTTGCTTTCTTGGCTATGCGTTTATTTGCTTTCTCTTTCGCTTTTAATTTACTCATGAGACCCTAGATTAAGTTTATTTTCCAATGTTTGGTGATTTAGCTTATTTATCTAACACGAGGCACATCATTAGTTAAGTAGTGCCAGAAAAAAGAGGATTGCTAAGACTAAACCCACCAATTCAACGTTCGCTGTCAGTTTGTTTTTAGGGTCTGGATACTTAGTATCAGGTAATTGGTAATCACTATTAGCATTACCTGATACTGTTTGTTTAATTCCTACAAGTGACTTAGGTACAACATTAACCTCTTTAGTAAGCTTAGCCTTTTTAGAATCACGCATAGCTACACGCTCCTGTGTTTTCTTGTGCTGTATTGCACCCCATTCAGCTATATCAACAATGCTCTTCACCTCGTTACTGCTTCTAGTTATAGGTAACACTTGACGATTTATTATCTGTTCTTTAGTACGTCTTTTATTGGGTAAATTTACAGTGGATGGTGGCTCTTGCTTGTGAAATTTTACTCCTGTACTTTTTTCAGTTGGCATATCACGCCTATAAGGTGCGGCCTTAAATACCTTTGATCTTGCAGTAGAGTAATCATAATTATCAAAACTAGGGCATTTAACTACATTCACCTTTTTAACCGATTTATCCACCCTAGTAGTGCCACTATGCAATGGTTTTCGACACAAGAAGCATATACCTCCTTCAATATGGCTAAAATGAGCCAAGTAATTCGTACCACTGCATCTAGGACAATCTTTCATAATTTCCTTACTAATTACTCGTATATTAATTTGTAACGACTAACTGTTTGAAGTTAGTTTTTCCAATCTTCGCAATACTGTGTGTCTTGATTGACTTACCCTGACAATCAAATTAAATCCACTGCGAGCATTGTAATTAAGCTGTAGCTTACAATCTGTCGGTATATGTTACATTCCAGTTAAAGTTTGTAACCTCGAAATTTATAGCCGGAAAATTAATTTGTTTATTGAAGCTAACTAATATTGATCACAGTTTTGTATTTTTAAATGATACTGTCTTTAGCGAAAGGGCCAATTTACTAAGCCACTATGCCCCCAGTAACTAAAAACAATTTGTATAAATTTCTCAACAAATCAATAAATAATCCCCTCCCTTCAATCATATTTAAAATATAAACTGACGCTTAATAAATTTGAGAACTAAATACTTGTCTTTAGGGTGTTATATATTATGGGAGCGAAAGAAAATGACTAAAAAAATCCAGAATCGAATGAAAATATCTAAAAAAACAGTATTCCTAAATGACTGAAAGTTAGATAGTCCTGTTGAACCATATTATGGCGATGAAAGGAAATTCACATTTTTGTGAATTTTCTTTCATCCACATGAATATGTGTCACGAGTAATTTTTTAAAAACACTTTCGGAACTACAAACTATATAGTGGAATCTGGGAGTCAACTTTTACTAAGGGAA
>Ga0209396_1006215_pt1 | contig 11043 bp, 8 predicted proteins | sample GOMGulsemesocosm_6_FD_184638 | JGI IMG/M metagenome (GOLD analysis project Ga0209396, IMG submission 184638) | Methane-oxidizing microbial communities from mesocosms in the Gulf of Mexico - GOM8C Gulf of Mexico (SPAdes) (version 2) | ecosystem: Environmental > Aquatic > Marine > Cold seeps... | reverse complement strand
TACAGCCGGAAAATGCAATAGCCCGTTTAGGCGGGGGCAAGGTGCCTGCTGTCACGGCACAATTTGAGGCGTTGGCTTATAGCAATGGCCCTGACGGTATTGAGAAAACAGCCGACGATGAAATTATTGGCGTTTTCCCAGCTCGTTGGAGTAAGTCTAATTTTGACGAAACAGCCGAACACCTAGAGGATAGTCGTTTCGCAGGGTCCATCGATCAGTCTGGACTGTTTACGCCGGCGGAAGCAGGAATCAATCCAAATCGTTACATACCCACCAACAATACCGGTGTGCTCTCAGTCACTGCGAAGGTGAGCGACGGTCAGCAGGTTATCCAGGGGGACTCGCGACTAGTCGTGACGGTTCAGCGTTTTATTGATCCACCCATTCGCTAACCGACCCATAAAATAATTGCTACCAAAAAAACAGGAAAACGATAATGTCCGTCTTTCACTACTACCCCGAAAATGCGCACGTGGTTAAGAGTGGCGACAGCAGTCTGTTGTTCCACCCGACCAGTGTGGGCCTCTTCCACCTCGATGCGGAGGGCCAAAAAATACTCGCTGAGCTGGAAGAAAAAGGCAGTATTGATTCAAATGCAGCCAGTGCATCTTTCAGGCCTGGCGTGCTGGATTCGTTACTGGGTGACCTGTCAGTGCTCAATGTCGTTGGGGCGGAACTCAATAGCCCCAAGGCGAAGAAGATTTCGGTAACCGGCGATGAATTTCCCCTCAGTACACTCATCTTAAATGTAACCACGGGCTGTAACTTAAGCTGTACTTATTGTTACAAGGAAGATCTGGTTGAGGCAAAGAACGGCCTTAAGATGACTTATGAGGTGGCGAAGAATAGCGTTGATTTACTGTTTTCTGAGGGTCTGATGTCGGATCCTTGCAATATTGTTTTCTTTGGTGGCGAGCCGCTAACCAATCTTCCTCTAATAAAAAAAGTCGTAGACTACGCGGAAAATCGCTCAGCTAAAGAAGGCAAGCCGCTCACGTTTACGATGACTACCAATGCGACTATGTTGACAGAAGATATTGTCGACTACTTGGATTCGCATGCCTTTGGTCTGACCATTAGTATCGATGGACCTAAGGCTATTCATGACAAAAACCGTATTACAACGAGTGGTAATGGAACTTATGAAACCGTTCGGCGTAAAACGGAAATGCTATTGTCCCGCTACCGATCTCGTCCAATAGGAGCGCGAGTGACTCTTACGCGAGGAATCACACAAGTAGTCGATATCCACAATCACTTGAAATACGATTTAGGCTTTTTTGAGGTGGGGTTCGCGCCGGTTACTTCTGGCGACATGAGTTCATTCAACTTGACCTCCGATGAGCTAAAGATCATTTTTACTGAAATGAGAAAATTGGGTCGCCACTATGTTGAAGAGGCAATAGCGGGTAAGAATGTCGGGTTCGGAAATATTCACCAATTGATGTCCAATCTATATAAAGGAGCTGCCAAAGTACTGCCTTGTGCCGCAGGACAGACTTTGTTAGCGGTAGATGGCGAGGGTGACCTAAATCTCTGTCACCGATTCACGGGTTCAGAATTGCCAACTTACGGTAACGTGAATACCGGCGTAATCGATCGTCCAGCACTGAATGAAATGTTGGAGGCCGCAGCTGACAAATCTGACAAAGGTTGCAGCAGCTGTCATATACGAGGTATTTGCGCGGGTGGATGTTATCACGAGTCGTACGCGGTCACAGGAGACCCTTTGGCTCCGACCTATCATTATTGTGATTTGTTGAGAGATTGGGCCGACTTCGGAATAGCCGCTTATGGGGAAATTCTAGAAAAAAATCCCAGCTATTTTAAAAACCATATTTTCTAATTGACATGCAGAGCAAAAAACTATGAAACACCTAAGGGCTGCGAATCACAAAGCGAAGGCTATTGAGCAGGCGGTTTCTCCGCAGGAACTTGATGAGGTTTATGCAATGCAGGCAGTTGGCGGCTGCTCGACAACAACGGATCCTGGATGGGAAGTTGATCCTATTGGCGGTGTGGCAAGTTTATGTCAACCGATGGAGGCTGATCTATATGGGTGTGCAGACCCATGCTGGTGGCCTGCACAAGTTCCTGACATCGTTGGTAGTTATAGTGATTGGGGCAAGGGCATAGACTCTGCCGAAAAGGGTTGGAGAGAGCTTGATGTCGCCTACCCAAAGCCTGTGAAGTAATGAAACTAAAATGGGTACAACAATGAAAAACGTATGGTTTGTTATTCTGTGTGTGGTTGGGTTGGTGGCAGAGGTGAGTGCTAAGGAATTTATCCTAACGAGCGCTAGGCCCAATAAACTATTTCTCCTTGATGCTGTGGATGGCCGAATCGCAAAAACCTATGAGGTGGCGGGGCAGACAATTGGTTCATGGAGTATCGTACCTTCAAAGTCTGATGGTCGTGTTTACGTGACGACTAACAATCATGAAACTATCTTGGGTATTGATTTACTTAGTGGTAAAGAGATCTTTAGAGCAAATTTAAGTCAGGGCGATAAGCGTGTTCGCTCGATTTATGGAATGGATATCTCTAGCGACGGGAAGAGATTGTATGCGCATGTTAATCCTGTTCGATTAAAACGTGATAGCTTGGAGGTTTTGGACAATGAGGTACTCGTATTTGATACCAGCGCGAGTCTAGATTCAGTTGCACTAGCATCACATGCTGTACCTCGTCGTATTCAAGGCTTAATGGTGTCATCTGATGATAAGTCGCTCTACCTTCTGGGTCGCGACTATCATAAAATGGATCTTGAGACTGGAAAAATCGTGAAAACTTTCCCTCTCGGTAGTTGGAAAATCGCGGCTAGAAGCCCTGGGGAAGTGGGTGGGCATTGGATGAGTTTTGAGTATTCAGACATTCAAACACAAGCGGTATATTCTGTTCACACGGATCGAGACCCCTATTCTCAGGAGGCTTATCAGACCGGTGTTTCTCTGCTTAATCGTGAGACTGGTGAGTTTAAAACGGTGGATTTTGAATCTACGGCCGACCTCATTTTCGCGACTGCAGCCAGTATCCGAACACCTGATGTATTTGGTGTCTACAATACGTTAGTGAAAATAGACAGTGTAGCAGGTGAAACCGTTAAGCGGGTACCGCTCGAAGCTACTTATTATACTGTAAATACTTCGATTAATGGTGATGAGGTGTTTATTGGTGGTGGGGGCTGTAAAGTTGCCTCGCATGATGCTGATAGCTTGGATCGTATCTGGGGGCGTGATTTGCCAGGTTGCGCTGATCAATCGTTTTCTTGGCTTCGAGTTATGGACTTGGATGAGGAGAAGATTATGGGTTCAAATATAAATGAATCAAAATATCAGTCGAAACACGAATTAATTACTGAATATGTCGATGCGTGGAATAGACATGATGTCGAAGGTGTTCTTGGGTATATGTCCAAGTCTTTCTCGTTCGAAGATATTCCAATGGGAATGTCCGCAAGAACAAAAGAAGAATTTAAAGTGATTCTAGAAAAGACTTTCAGGGAAGTGCCAGATTTTTCGATGACAGTTGAACGAATTCATGCAGGTGATAGCTTCGTTGTAACTGAATGGCTTCAAAGAGGGACTGCCAGTGGGGAGGTTGATGGACGATATATTGAACGTATTCCATATCAAGTGAAAACGACATCAGTAATTGAGTTCTCTGGCGATAAAATCGTACGCCTTTCGGATAATTGGGATAAGGGGTCGTTAATGGCGAGTGATTCGATTGTTGGATCTCAAGAGTTGTAGGGCTGTGGCTGTGGGTTTTTATCCGTACCGTCAATACCAGACACCGAGTTGAGTGAGTGAAACCACTAGCGAGGTGAGTCATGATAAAAACGAAACAAACCAATTTACAACATGGGGAAGAGTGTTGCAGTGGCAATTGAATGCTCAGCTACCTACTTCGATAATAACCAAATATAAATTTCTTTCTGTTTGTCCATGATAGTCGCGCTGAATTCAGAGTGACAGGTGTGGTTGAAGCATTGGCGTCTCGCGAAGTGGGTAATATGAATTGCTCAAACCGTTGATAGCCCTGGCGCCTGAATATGGCGGTTGTCGTTGCTTGTGTTGATTTTGCAAGTGCATAACGTTTAATCAGTAATTCTTTGCTAGTGTGCCAGTATGAACTTGGCTGGTGGTTGGTGGTTTAATATCTTCCTCGGTCGGTTGTTTCGTTTTTTAAATTCACTAATACATTATATCGACGTCGGCTGCTATGGAATTTTTCTCATCCATAGCGGATATTTACAAGTAAAGAAGCAGATTTTCCGATATTGCTCTAGGTTGAATTAGGCACCATAGCTTGCGAGTAATTAACGGCAAGATTGAACTTCATTTTCAATGTGAAACAGTCTTGATGGTTTCAGTAAGTGAGATGGCGATGAAGTTTATATTATTTTTTATGTGTTTTTACATCCATGTTTCTGTGTTGGCCAATCCTTCACCTGATTATATAAGTCATGAAGCTAGCAGTTTAAATAATGAAAAAACCCTTCATGTCGCCCTAGAGTTATTTCCACCTTGGATTATGGCTGATGAAACTGGCTCCGTGGACGAACTACTAAAAATTATAGATAGATCACCCTCTTATAAAATCAAGACTCGTTACACAACCTACGCTAGAGCGAAACAATTATTGCTGTCTGATCAGGTAGATATTTTTGCTGTAGGTAATAAAAATCATGAAAGTCCTACTTTCCTTAATAAGGTAGTTACCATTTATTTAGGTGTGGAATCCTTCGTCGATTATTACTCTCAATCGAAACAGAAACTTAATAACATCAATGATGTTGGCAGCTATCCTATTGGGGTTACACTGGGCGGTATTGAACTTGCTGCAAAAATGTCCGGCCTACCAAAAGAGCGATTTTTTGAAATAATATCTATTGAGTCTCTAGTCAAGATGTTAAAAGCTGGCAGGATTCATGTCTTTATTGCAGAAAGAAATCATGCCATTAACGCCATAAAAAGATTTGACTTGAAGAACATCTATTATAAAAAAGCTTCTGAAATACCCCTAGATTTTGTCTTTTATGTAAAAAACAACAATAAAGGCGAGATGATTAAACATGATTTTGAGAAGTTGTTTAATACTCTGGATGTTGATTCAATATTCCATGAGAAGTTTCAATATTTATCGCTACCTGACAAAGGTCAGGTAAACCTACACCCTGTGCAACCTCACATTTAAATTAACCTGCTAACGCACCATCGCCCCTGACCTTCTTAAAATAATATTACAAGAAGGTTTTGGTGACCATAAAAAATAGGTAAAAAAAGATAAGTCAGTAACTGAATGTTTGGTTCGAGTAGATATTGTAACAAGTGTATGCACTATTGCTTCGACCTTGAGCTTACCTGAACTGGTAAGTAAAAGCGGCTTTGTTTTTGTGAATTCTACATTCCAATTAGGGCGATAGATTCGTAAATGTGTTGCAAAAGTATGTTCGGCTCGTGTCTAAGCGTTTGTGGCGACGAAATATACCAGTACTAAATAGCCAGGAGGAAAAGACACCATCCCTTTGTAGGCTTTAGAGAACCTGGCCCTGGTTGTTACCACTGAGTATAATCTCACTGAATCCTACTGAACTAATGTCTTAACAGAGCCTGGACCCACAGCGGACGTTCAGGAGTTTGGTGGCGTTGAGCCTAGACCGACTCTTTAGCGGACGTTGAGGAATCGAACAAAACTAAATCAAAGTCGATCCGGTTGGCCAGCCAAGAAATGTGTAAACAGGTATTGGCTTACCTGAAATTATGGCTGGCAGATATTTCCAAACTCAAATCCCTTCTTTTCCGGATAAATATTCAGCTAAGAAATCAATTAATTTTCGCAGTTTTATCGAGGCCTGCTTGTGATGCGGGTAAACAGCATAAAGCGCATGAGACTCGAAAGATATTTCTGTTAATAGTGGTACTAGTTGTTTTGATTTCAGCTCTGATCTAATTAGTATTTCAGGCGTTAGCGTAATTCCTAGGCCAGCTATAGCTGCTTGCTTTAAAGCAAGTCCGTTATTGACAATATAAGAGCCGGGTATAATTGATAGGGATTTCATTTCCCTTCCGTCACTGTAGCGCCACTGGGTCGGAGAAGAAGATAAGCTATAAATAATGCAGTTGTGTTGCTGAAGGTCGTTCAGAGATGTTAACCCAGGGCTATTATTGAGGTATTCCGGAGAAGCACAGAGTATTCGCTTTAACGTGAGTAGTTTTCGCTGCTTCAAGCTGGAATCTTTAAGTGTACCGGCTCCCCTGATGGCCATGTCAAAATTCCCACTAACCAGGTCTGTGTAATGGTCACTCAGCACCAATTCCACTTTAATATCAGGGTACGATTTCATGAAGTCACAAATAGCAAGATTAATTATCGTCAGCCCAAAGGACATAGGGGCACTGATTCTTAATACACCACTAAGGGTTTTGGTAGATTCGATAATTGCAAGATCGGCATTTTTTAAGTCGTCGAGTACTTGACGAATCTGATTATAATACGCCTGCCCGCTTTCGGTGATTGAAAGCTTTCGTGTTGTGCGGGTAATCAGTGGGCTTTGAAGAAACTCTTCCAATTCGCTTATATTTTTACTGATTGCGGCTTTTGATAAGTTGAGGTCCTCAGCGGCGCCTTTAAAACTACCTAATTCAACGACCCTACGAAAAATGGTGATTGCTCGTAACTTATCCAAATGCAGCCCCTAACCTGAAAGATTATTTATCAACAGTAAACTATATAGTATCCACCCTGCTGTTTGTACACTTTCATTCGAATACTATTATATGAGTCATGTTCTATCTGCTGCCACTTCCCCACAAGCAGTTGGACTGCAACAATCCAAATATAACGACACGAGGAGCAATGACTTATGAAACGTCTACTTAATATAACCATATCGCTGACAACCCTAATATTGGCCCCAGCGAGCTTTGCTGATCTGAGTCAAACCTCGGGTATTATTAAACTCTCCTACAGTGACAGTAGAGCCGTGACCACAGGCTTAGCTGACATTAATGAGGTGCTACAAAGCATTGGTGTTCGTGTGAACGAAGTACCCTTGCCATCTGCAGCAAAACCACTACTAAAATCCTCTCAAGATAGAGCGCTTACCCAAGAGGAGTCCGCGCAGCTAATTACACACTTTGCTCTTCATCGAGGGGAGTTACTCGACATAGTTTCAGCCGCTGGTCGCAAGCCTGAAGCTCATCGCGGTGGGTACTTATCGACTTCGGAAGTCGGTGTGGCGCCCTACCCGAAGGTTTATGACATGAAGGCACTGACACCCGATGTTATGGCCTTTCTGCAAGAAAAGTTTGGCAAGCTACATGTGAACAGTGCAGAGAGCGGTATGGGCATTGACGAAGTAATGACCCTAGTATCCGGAGGTCCATGGACGTGGTTTTTTCTACTACCTGATGATGTTATTGGTAAATTGATTTTGGGACATGTCGATTTGGAAGGAAAAGGCTGGCGCATTAGCTATCCAGGCTTGGTTCCCCATGGTGGCTATTTAGACCCCGAGCATGGCCTTGTTGTCGCTCATGCGCATGGCCCAAAAAATTTCGTCATGCGCTATGAAGACCCCAGTGTAGATGGCGCTGAGATGCTAAACGGCAACTCTTGGATAGATTTCACCGGTGTAGCTCCGAAGTTATTAAATTGAAATAGCTGGCGGTGCCTAATGATCTTCAAAATAGTGGGCATCAGCTTATTAATTTATAAGTAATGTGAAATTCTAAACCTAGAAAAACTTGAGATAAATTGGATAGAGCGAGGGTTTTCGTTTGCTGTTGGTACTATAAAACCGAATCAAGGAGTTGATGAAACTGTTCACGATAATTATGATGAAGTGGTTGTTATGGGACATAGGAAATACGAAACTATTGTTTCTGGCTAAATTTTTATTCAGGAAGATGAGGTTGAAGTCTACATTCCTGCGGGGACTAGACACAGTATAAAAAATATAGGTACAAATGACTCTAAGATATACTTCGGCTATAGATCGGTGTTTCTCAAGGTAATTACACAGAATTTATTACATTTTTCAGAGTTGTGGGGTAATCCCCCCATTTTGAACCGCTGCCGCAACTAGAGGGTTAAGCGGCTAGCCCAACTTCAGGATGGGGGTTACGCCGCCGAATGCGTTTTCGTTAGGGGCAGGGGTTCACGCCTTTGTCAGGCTGTAGCGGTTTCCGGCTCCAGCATGTTTTTCCACTTCTCCAATAGGTCACGATTATCCACGTCCCAGGGGTTGAAATCTTTTCTATGAAAATCCCGGTAGGAGGCCGCGTGCAAACGAATAAAACCTTTTTTGGAAAACAGGAAGCTGGAAAAACTTTTGAGGGTTTTCCACTTCCACAATTGTTTGTCGTGGCGCAGCATCTTGAAAGCCACCTTTAGTGTGTCGCCGGCCAGTATCCACAGCGCAATGCGCATAACACCACTGCGCAGTTTGTTTGGGCCACCCACCTCTGTGTACACATCAAAGGCGACAGACTTGTGTTCCAGCTCCTCCATGGCGTGCCAACGCCAGAGTTCGCCAATAGGGCCGTTTACCTTTCCCAGTAGTCGACCTTCGAGGATATTTTCGCCAAAGCTCGCGGTGAAATGCTCCAGCGCCACGGTGAATGCCAGCCTCACGAGGGGGGTAACCCTTGGGTTTTTATTGCTCAACTCATTGCGCTTTATATAAATACCTTCCAGCGCCTCCAGGTCATAACCGCGCTGTTCACACAGCACCTTGTTGTACTTGCGATGTTCCCGACTGTGGATGCCCTCCTGGCGGTAAAAGCCCTTGACCTCCTTGAGCAACTTTTCATCGTCAATCTTCTCTTCGAAGTGGCGCACGGAATCAATAAAAGAGCGCTCACCGACGGGGAAGCTGAGGCTCATGGCATTAAACACAGCGGTCAGAAAGGGGTCATTGTCGACCCAGTCGGTGGCCAGTGCCGCTTGCAGGTCGAATTCCGGGCTGCGGGGTTCAATGGTAATACCCTCAGGCATACTCGATTTAGCTCTCAGTGCGGTCATATTCACTATCCCTTGACATAAACGGTAGTCAGAATGATAGTAAAAGCGTCCAGATAAGGGGGAAACATATTAGGCCATCATTGGGGATGGTTTAGGCCAAAGCTGAGGGTGTTTTAATCAATGCTGCCTGCCCGCCGCCATGCCTCATCGATCTATGCTCCAAGCAACCTGTGTCGACCACTGCGAGAAGAGAAGATGACTGAGCACCCGCTATCCTATGGGTTTTTTCAACGCTTACTGACCCTGCTCAAAGAGCAGGGTTTTACAGCGGAGCAGCTGTATTGCATCCCCGAGCTGCAGGGTCTTACCCCTAACGGGGCTAAGCCGTTAGATGCTGCTGGGATACCCGCGCTGTTAAAGGCTGTCGTGGATCTGACCAATGATGCCACACTGGTTCTGCGTCTCGGGCGCAGGATCGATCTCGCGAGTCTGGGCACATTCGGTTTTGCCCTGATGAGCTGCGCCGACCTTCACCAGGTGCTTAATTTCTTGCGTCGTTATTATCAGTTAGCCTCTGGGACTGGGATTCAAATTGAGGTGATCGATCAGCCACAGGGTAAGATTCTGCGCATGCAGGTGGCATTAGGTGATCCGCTGCTCAACCAACTGATCACTGAGGTGACCTTTGCGCAAATTTGTCATTTGGGCGAAACACTCATTAATCAAATCATTGACGAGGGTGAGTTGCATTTAAACTATTCGCCGCCGGCGCACAGAGAAGCCTATCAGGCAGCATTTTCCATGCCGGTAACCTTTAGCCAGCAGCACAACCAGCTGCTGATACCCGAAGCGCTGCTCCAGACGCGGGTGACCACCGCCAACCCTACCGGTCGTGTGCTGTTTCAGCAGCAGTGTGAAGAAATGCTGCGCCGAGTAAATCGGGTTGAAAATTTTTCCGCCACCGTGCGCCGGGTACTGATCCGTGCTGGCGGAAATTTTCCGAATCTCAATGGCGTGGCCGACCGCCTGCACATCAGCGGGCGCACCTTGAGGCGTCGCCTTGAAGACGAAGCCACCAATTTTCGCGCTATCTGTGATGAAGTGAGAAACCTACTCGCCTGTCAGTACCTGGAGACAACCGAATTAACGGTCGCGGATATCGCGGATCTGCTGGATTATGCCGAAGCCGTCAGCTTTCGTCGGGCTTTTGTGCGCTGGAACGGGCTGACACCCAACCAGTACCGACAGGGTTTGCCCGGCGCCGTTAATGCCTCTGCGCCAGCGCTGGGGGCGCCACCGCCCTAGGCATTAGCATGGGGGCAGCATTAACGGTACGACAGGCCCGCAGCAGGGGGTACACAAAACGTTTGCGCATGGAGCATTCAAAGTTATTGGTGAGTGCAGAAGTAAAACAGGAAATGATAAGTTTTATTGACTCAGTAATTTAATATGCTGAGCCAAAATTGTTTGGTATGTCTGCTTCAGCTCCGCAGGTAAGAAGCAGGCCTCAATCAACTGTGTAAACTTCTCGCGTTGGCCAACGATCTTCTTGTCGATGAAGGTGGCTATTGCTCTCTCGGCCACGCCCAACTTCCTGCTCAACTGTATAAAATCCTGCCGCGTCTCAAAGTCATTCACATTAACACCGATTAATTAACCTCAAGCACCGTGACAACCACTGTATCAAGCTCCGTTCTGGACGGCGACCCGGTTGCGACCTGTGTCTTTTGCCTCGTAGAGGGCTTTGTCGGCGCGCTGCTGCATCTCCGCTAGTGAGCCGTCGGCTGGCAGTTGATATGACAACCCGATGCTCACCGTCATCTTGATTTTCGTACTGTCCCAACTCAGGGTTTGCGCGGCTATCGCGGCGCGGATTTTCTCGGCTGCCTTTAGCCCTTGCTCAGCGGACACGGAGGGCAACAGCAGACAGAACTCCTCGCCGCCCACGCGGCCGAAAATATCCTCCTGGCGAATAGTGGCCGAGACAGTATCGGCAAAGTGCTGCAGTGCGCTATCGCCAGCCGCATGACCGAAGCTGTCGTTAATGCGTTTAAAAAAATCAATATCCAACA
>Ga0209396_1006211_pt1 | contig 11046 bp, 10 predicted proteins | sample GOMGulsemesocosm_6_FD_184638 | JGI IMG/M metagenome (GOLD analysis project Ga0209396, IMG submission 184638) | Methane-oxidizing microbial communities from mesocosms in the Gulf of Mexico - GOM8C Gulf of Mexico (SPAdes) (version 2) | ecosystem: Environmental > Aquatic > Marine > Cold seeps... | reverse complement strand
CCCTTCACTGTTTATATTACCGGATTCAATATAAATACAAATTAAACCAATTCAAAGTCAACAACTTAAAGGCAGTGAAATTAAAGATGGCGATAGAGTGGCGATGGTTCACACTGTCTTTTAACTTACCTTATACTGTCGCTGTAAACTCCCACCTGTCACACCAACTTCCGCACTAGCAGTGATCTCATCAACAACTGCATTAGCAATCGCTTGAGCTAATACCGATGCCTGGGCATGCTCACCAGCGATAACAATACCGCCCTTAACCATTTCTGCTTAATCTTACTTTTCAATGCTGATTAACAAGGAATTACAAAGGCTCCAATTAAACCATTAAAAATCGACAGCTTAATATAACACGAAGTACCGAATGGCGATAAAGTGGCTAACCACGATTGTTTTCAATGTTTATTTAATTCCCCTCGCTACGCATCTCGTTACATTTAATTGTACAAAATCACCAGCTGTCCGCCATTTAATCGCCGTTATTCAGACTGTGAAAATATTTAATAAAAACGCATAACAGTAATACTTCAGCCCTGGGCTAGAAGTATTTAATTAACGTCTTCTATCTTATATTTGGGCATATCCTAGTAGAGCCACCAAACCGTGCTGTATCAATCCAACAGCATTTTATTTAACTAAGCAGTATAAAGGGAACTTCAGCCGGTTGATTTTAGTTGTAGTCTGACAGCATGAGGTGCAGAAGCTGCCCAAAATGGGACGTTGGTGCTGGTTGGTAAACCTCTCCCAACCAGAATCTTCCTAAAGTAATGTTCAATCTCAACTGGTCTAATGCGGTTACTAAATATTGTAATATTTCATACTGCGAATTACACCATGCCGCCCAGTAGTAGTTAGTGAATAGGTTTTAAATTAAATAATACCACGCAAATTAAAAGTACCACTGACAATACCCTTAACTTACTGAGGTCTACAAATCACCAACAACAACCTTTCATAAGGTCGGTTTCAATCTATGCTCCCGCATGGGGAGCGACGTTGCCCCGCGTAAACGACGAGTGGCGATTCTGAGTTTCAATCCACGCTCCCGCATGGGGAGCGACGACCGGATTAACGAGCATGTATTTCAGAGCCAAAGTTTCAATCCACGCTCCCGCATGGGGAGCGACTCTCTGTTTGGTGCGTCAAAAGCGCTAGGTGATGTGTTTCAATCCACGCTCCCGCATGGGGAGCGACTTAGCTGAATACTGCAAAGCTCATTCATGTAGCGTTTCAATCCACGCTCCCGCATGGGGAGCGACTGGGTACGGTTCAAAAAATCATGAATTAGTTGATGTTTCAATCCACGCTCCCGCATGGGGAGCGACTTACTGTAACTGTTCGCATGTTCACCACCTTAAAAGGTTTCAATCCACGCTCCCGCATGGGGAGCGACATTTATTGTTCCGTTTACCGGATGCTTCTACCGAGTTTCAATCCACGCTCCCGCATGGGGAGCGACTTACTTCAAACTCTGCAAATACGGCTGGCTCTGTGTTTCAATCCACGCTCCCGCATGGGGAGCGACGCGCTAAAACCTGTCGTGTATTTCCGCTTACAACCGGTTTCAATCCACGCTCCCGCATGGGGAGCGACAACAAAGATCATTAATGCAGTTGATATCAAATAGTTTCAATCCACGCTCCCGCATGGGGAGCGACGACTTAATGAGCATTGTTCGTGATGGTTTTGCAAGTTTCAATCCACGCTCCCGCATGGGGAGCGACAAGGGCTAATGAATGCAACCTACGCACCGCAGATGTTTCAATCCACGCTCCCGCATGGGGAGCGACTAATATAGCGTTGCTTGCATACCATCGCTCAGAGTTTCAATCCACGCTCCCGCATGGGGAGCGACTAAAATGCGCGTCATTCCCGATTTAATTGTGTGGTTTCAATCCACGCTCCCGCATGGGGAGCGACCCGGACTATCTGGTCGGTAGTCTGCCCGGAATAGTTTCAATCCACGCTCCCGCATGGGGAGCGACCCTTGCTGTATTGCAGTCGTTCTAAATTTAAACCAGTTTCAATCCACGCTCCCGCATGGGGAGCGACCTGTACTGTGGGATGACTCAAACGCTATCGCAAACAGTTTCAATCCACGCTCCCGCATGGGGAGCGACCACAGCCCTTGCTGATGCGTTGGCAAAAAATAGTGTTTCAATCCACGCTCCCGCATGGGGAGCGACACCCTCTTTGCAGAGGCCTATCAATTCTACGCCAAACTGACTGTTTGCGCTAACTATAAATGGTTAATACAAACATTCGATGCAGCCTCTAACCAATTTAAAAAAAACATGGTTTTTCAATCATTAACGATTGCGCTAGCCTCTCAGCATTTTGATGAGCACCACAAGTTAGCGCAATTAAATAATAATCGCATCTTTGAAAATATCTACTGCTACTTTAGCGCCATGATGCTCAACACGAGGTCGCCAATTTTTACCAAGTTGATAAAACCGTAAACTATCTATTTCTGGGTTATAAATAGAAAATAGTTTTGCTTTAAATTTAACCCATTGTTCTGGTGATATCTCGCATTCAAACACTGAATATTGCACCCTAACACCGTGATCCAAGCACTCTTTGGCTATTCTACGCAACCGCCCTTGTCCACCTGTATCAGCAAAGGACACATCATAGGTTACTAATATCATCATAGCTAAACTCCCTATTTGATTTCATTAGCGCTGATAAAAAGGTGGATAATGCTCAATATCACCACGTATATACCTTGCTAAAAGCATTGATTGGATGTGCGGTAACAGTCCAATCTCTATTTTTTCATTTAAAAATGGATGCATTACTTCTTCTTGTTTCTTTAATTGGTATGCTTGCAAAATTAATTTACGCGTATCTGCTTTTATCGTCACCCCACCGAGCCCATCAACCTCAAAATCCTTGCTCGATACTTGCTTTCGATTCACTAAGCTCAAGGCTAAACGGTCAACAACAAAGGCACGAAACTCTTCCAAAAGATCTTGTGCTAGGCTGTCTCTGCCAGGGCGATCAGCATGCAAAAATCCGACTTGAGGGTCCAATCCGACGCCTTGTAATGCACTGCTAATTTCATTACCTTGTACAGCGTAAAGAAAGGAAAGCATCGCATTAATCGGGTCTTTAGGGGGTCTACGATTTCGGTTGTTAAACCTAATTCCCGCATCTTTAGCGGTAATTAAATGATCAAACACGCCAAAATAGTGACTTGCAGCTTCACCTTCTAGTCCACGTATTTTTTCAATATTTTGATGTGCAGGAAGTTCTTTTATTATTTGCTTAAGACGCATTATAGCTCGTTCAAGCTCAGGGCTATTTGAATGATTTCTACTATGACGTTGTAAGACAGCACGGGAACTGCGCACTTTTGCTGCGACGGTATTTTTTGCAAGATTAGCGACTTGTTCGTCAGCAATGCGATATTGAGCACGGCGCAATAATACATTGCCAGTTTGTTTACCAACAATACGTGCATGAAAACGGCCATACCGATTAAAGAAGGCCAAGCCAGTACCATTTTCACCACAAAACCCCATCACTTGAGGCGATACCATTACATTACCAAAACAAAAAATATGTCCTATTGAATGGATCGGAAGCTGCATCAATTTGTGCTTCTTACCATCTATTCTTTGCTCAACAAGCAAGGTTTCACGTTCCTTGTGCAAATACGCACCATCACGATTGATATACAAACAATTTTGTAATTTTTTCATATGCGGTTATCCATAGAATAACTGTTTCAGATACTGGTTCGATTGATCTTGCTTAAATAGCTCGGGGTAACAGAGATCCTTTAATGAACAGGCTTTACACGCCTTACTAAAAATTGGCGCTGGTGTATCGCCACTGTTAAACAAGGCGCTAACATTGGCGATCACCGTCAATGTCGTTTGTCTTAATGCGTCATCAATGCTGACATCAAGCCGTTTACGTGTTTGCCAATACCACAACGCACCAAAAGTCACTTGAGCGCCAGTCATCTCTTCTATGCATAATGCTTGTGCGCATAATTGAACTTTATCGCTATCATCAACTTTAGGGCGCCCTCGTTTGTATTCGACGGGAACATACATGTGCGCTTTTGTATGGCATTCCAGTAAATCCAGCTTGCCCGTTATCCCTAAGATAGGGGCGCACACCGCCACCCCTCTTTCATAGCGTATGCCTTTGCGTGTTTCTGGCGCGCCATGATCCACTCTTTCATGTAACTGAGTGCCATGCGCTGTAAGGTAATTATCAGCCCATTGCTGTTCATTATGAATAAGTCCACATTGCCTCGGACAAAATACATAATGCTGTAGTGCTGAAAGCGGGATCAGGCGCTGTCTCATATTAGAAACCTTCGATTATTTCTGGCGCTAATCCGGGAAGCACATTAAGCAAGCTATCATTGAGGGCCGAAGCATCAAGGGGTAAACCTTGCTCAAGATGTTGGCGTAATGTTTGATGGACTTTGGCTGAAGAGTATTGCCCAGATTTACTGCTGTGCTGCCACCAAATAACTTTATCAATCACAATAGAACCTTCTGGTCTCGCAGAAGAGGCATCCCCTTCAAAAAGACGAGGTAAAACAGACTTAATAAGCTCAGCATCCTGGTTGCTAAAGCCGGTTTTAACTGCAAGTTGGGGGGTCATAGCACCAAAGGTCGCATAGGTTGCTTTATCCACACGATGTTTCATACCCATTGTGTCAGAACTTTTCTTGCTCCCATCGCCTTCACCACTAACACTCTTAGTTATTTGCGTACTGGTAATACTAATTGGCGCCAAACTAAATGCTGATTGAATGGTAACAGGGCCACGAATAGGTAAAGAAATACCCTCACTACCTGTTGTTTTTGAATAGGCAAACACCTGCCCGAAAGCACGTACATCCAACCATTTTTGACATACAATTTTAACTGCTTCATCAATCGGTGTTTTTTTGGTATTAAATACATCTTTACCGACGCCAAATTCAGAAGATTCAGCTCGTACGCGCAAGCTTGGCATGCCGTCTGTTTTTTTCTCGTCTGATTGCACAAATATAGCGTGACCCGCCTCTTGCAAACGATCACGCAGTTTACGTTTTAGACAAACATCGGTAACTTCACCAAAACCTTCATAGTCTTGTCGAGGTCGGTTACCGTTTAAGGGATCACCATTGGGATTCGCGTGATGCACATGAAAAATAATGGCAAAATCAATTTTAGTGTCCAGTGACATAGTATATATCCTTATGATAATGAAGTTGTTTCATCTTTTGTGTCGATATCGTTTTGCGCTTTGTTATTCATGAGTTCAAGTCGTTGACTGTGGAAGCCTAACAAAAACTCGGCGCTTAGCGGTGTATCATCGGTAAAGCACTGGGAATGAAACAGATGACAGATCTCATCTAAGCTTTTTTTACGGCTGGTTATAAATCCACCTTGGCTATTTTGCAGGCGCTGCATATAGGGTTGTAAAGCCAGCTCAATGGTTTTCCAGGTTGAAAATGGTCGATCCGAAAAGCGCTGCATAAATCGAGCGGCATTGGTCGGTCTATTTTCACCCGCCTTGTTAAGCGCAAATTGCTCAATATTTTCAGCCACGGCCAACAGGCGGCCATAAAGGTAATCTCTTGAAGTATTTTCAGTTTCTAATGCCATTGTGTATTTTCTCCCAAGTTGGCGAATGCTATAGCCGCGATACAGAGCGCAAGCTACACCTAGATTTTGTTCCCATAACCACTGTTCATCCTGTTTGAAACTATGACGTTGCACCGCCCGCTGGGTTGCACGGCGCATAATATCAAGGGGGATTGGGCGTTTTTCGATAATGCTAGGTAATAAGCGTTCTGCGAGGTTTTTCTTTAAGGCTTCATTGCTTTTAATAATGTCGCCATATACAGCTTGTAAAATGCCCCAAGTACTAGGCGCACTGCAATACCACTTTTCTTTACCCGATTGCTGTTTTTCTTTGCTTGCACGTTGCCACCAAGCACAATCAAGGTGCCAAGCCTCCATATTAGATAAATACTCATGGGGCGAAAAGTCACGATAGTAAGTGATCCCCATGCGACCTGGAGTGGCAGAATCAAGTGCCATAACCACAATAGAATCAGTATCCGTTAATGCGGTAGATGAATGGCTACCTTGAAGTTTATGGTTAAATAAATGCGCAAATAGCTTGCCAATATCTTTACTATGATCGATGACATCAGCCTTATTACTGCTCATTTCAGTATTAATGACATCTAGCCCATCCAGACTAAAAAACTCGGAGTGTTGATCACTATGCTCAGCTAAATCAATATCATCCATTGGCTGTGGAATATATTGACCATTAACCGCCCACGCAATGATCACTTGATCGCCATTACGATAGCCTTGACGTGAGATTAACCAGCGCAACGTATTATGTGCTTTTTGGGTGACTTCAAAGCTAACAATGGCTGCTTGTTGGCTGTCGTAAAAACGCCCTTTATAGGTATATCCACTGGTATCATTAGAAGAAATCAGCTTGGCTTTATCACCAGAATGACGTATTTTGGCTGGATGTTTAACCGCCGTAGCGGCTTGAATTCCTGTTACCAAGCAAAGTGCGGATTTGCCACTATCGCTAATATCAAAGTTTATCCACGCCTGTTGTAATTGTGGGTCTTTCCATGTCTGAGGGCATTTATCACCTGCGATCTCGACACTCCAACACACGAGGGCATCGCCTTGTTCAAACTTGCCTTTAACTTTGGGTAATACCTTAAATAGTAATGGTTGCGGCAATTCTTGATCTGTCCATGAGGCCAACAAGGTATTGCTCTCATCAACAACACAAATGCCAGCTGCAATAAGATCGGCAATCACTTGACCTTTACTGATATATTGGTGAACCGCTTTGGCTTTGGCATGGGCCTGACTGGAGTTTACCCACAGACTTAGCAGTGCTTGATAACTACCAAAGTAAGGTTTTTTTACTCCACCAAATTCTGCATAATCTTTAGCTACATATTGCAACTTATCAGCCAAGGGATGTGGTGCCTCTCCATTGCTTCGACTTGCTGAGTCTTCTGTCGCGGGGAGCACTATTTGGGTTTTCTCAAGTACTTGTGCACGAACAAAATCGCCATACTTATTAACTGTGATGTGAATGTGTGCATTTTGTGGCGTATGACAAATCGGCATGATCTGCTCAGATTGAGGTAAATCGAGTTTCTTAACGGCCCCATAGGTATGGTAAAGCTTGCCTAACCAACTCATAATTCCACCTCTTGTTGTTCAACAGGTTTGATGTTGATTCCAAGATCAAATTCTTTGGCTGTCATCGAGCGAACTTCCCGCTTTACATAAAGTGGGTCTGAATGGTCAAATTTTTCTGGGCGAGCAAACTCAATCACGCCATTGCGCATCGCTGGATACCAAAAACGGCTCTCAAGCACTTTACTGCCTGTTTCATCTGGATAGCCAAAACTATGAAACATAAGTCCAAAACTCAATTCGTCAATGTGATCATAGGGACTTTCGCCAGCACCAAATTCACAAGGCTCGACATAGGCTTGGCAATCACGAGTGCCTAAAAAGATATCTTGACGGCCGCCTTTTTCTAGCATGCGTTTAGCAATAGCGAAGTGCTTGCCGTCGATACGATCTTTAGCCAATTCAGGGCGATGCATATTCCATTCGAAATGGGCTTCAACTTGGTATTCGACTTCATGCAAAAAAGTATAAATTGCTAAGCTATTTCCCCCTCCCCACACCAAAGGTTTAGTGCCCTTAGTTTGGGTTCGAATAGGGTTAATTATACGCACCCGATCAATCACCCAGACAAGCGTTGGCTTCCAGTAAATGGATTTTAAAATACCTTTCAAGGCTTCATAGGTCGGAATATGGTAACTGCATTTTTCCCCGCCAATTTTAGTTACAGGATCAGTAAATAAGGCATGGCGCCCCCATACACGAAAGCTGATGCTGTTTTTTGGTGTCGTATTCACTTATTTTGCCTCCTTAGCAACAAAGTAAACTAGAGTTAACAAGGGCTTCAGTACTTAATCCAAACGCCTTGTCATAATATCGTTTATCGAGGTAATAAATGCCTGAGCCGTGCTGAGTTTCATGCACCGCTTGCGCCTGCAATAGTTTTTTCCATACATTAGGAAACACATTGACGCTGTATTTTTGTGCTTGTTTGAGCGCTTGATAATAGAGGCTGGCATCAAACACCTTGTCTTTGCCACAAAGGATATTTATAATTTCTTGTGCGGACATACTGTTATTGTCGTTACCGGTTTCTTCGCCTTCGTAGTCGATGATCACGGCTTGAGTGGGGGCGTCGATGGCTTTAAAAATTTTCCCTGCTTCCATAAAAGATTGCTCCAATTTAGGAACTTGGCCTTTATTCTTTACGTCATTGTTATAAGCACATGGATGAGGTTGGTTGTTAGATAATAATGTTAATAACGAAGTCTGATTTTTTTGACTATCTTTACAGGGATACACCATATCTTCTATGCGTTGGAAAAAATAGTAGTCAAAATACTGATTTATAGCATTAGGATCGAGAAAATCACTTAATCCTTCTCCCATGATACGCAGTGCTACCTCTTTACCTTTATCGATATCAACAAGCATGGTGGTATTTTCTTCGTTGGGATTAACAACAAATACGGTCGCTATCTCTTGTCGTCCATTACGATTACAACGCCCAGCAGCTTGCGCTATCGAATCAAGTCCAGCTAAAAAACGGATCACAGCAGCAAAATCAACATCAACGCCAGCTTCAATTAATTGAGTGCTAAAACACATGACTGGCTTACCTTCATGTAGACGAGCCCGGATAGTGGCAAGTAATGCTTTACGATGCGCTGGACATTGGTTCGTACTTAAATGGAATATGGCTTCACTATCAACATGCTCTGAGCAAGATTGATATAAATATTGCGCCCATTGCTTAGTGTTTACTATGGTTAAGCAACTGCCCTTTTGTTTAAATTGCTCAATGGCTAATTCGCTGATTTCAGTGAGATCCCAGCCTAGCGGTTTACAACAGTTTTCGACATGAACACGCTTTAAATCTTCAAATAACTGGGATACGTCATCGACTAATTCTGCAGTAATGGCTAATTGCCCTTTATTAGCTTCATCAAGCTTATTGAGTAAAGGTTGTGTAGCGGTACAAAGTACTGCCGTAGAGCCTCCTTGATTGACGAGAAAGTTCAAGGCATTACAAAATAAATGTGTGCAATTAATTGGCAATGTTTGAATTTCATCAAACACTAATACGCTATTAGCAAGTTGATGCAGTCGCCGCACACTCTTGGTACCACCAGAGAATAATGTCTCTAGAAATTGCACCATAGTCGTCACTACGATGGGCGTATCCCAGTTTTCGGCACTAATCTTACTTTTCCACGTTTGAGCATCAGGCTCGATACTTGAATGATGCTCTAATATCCATGGGTGAATATCACCTTCTTGCTCTAACACATCACGCATAACCTGAGCATTTTGTTCAATGATGGAAGTGAAGGGAATAATATAAAAAATATGATCTAATTGATACTCAAGGGCATGATGTAATGCGTAGCGCAAACTTGCATAGGTTTTTCCCCCTCCAGTCGGCACTGTCAGACTATAAATCCCTTGAGAATTGACAGCTTGCTGCTTACATTGCAATGATATTTTTTGACGAATATGGTCAATGGGTTCACATGGAACTAGACTTGCCAACTTCGCTTCTAATCTCTCAATCGCCACAGGCCAATTAGGCTTAGTGGGCTTAGATAAACGCTCTTCTAAACGCTGAGGTTCGTTAAACTCGGCGCTGTTTAATCGATCTGCATCAATAAGGCAACTGAATAAAAAGCGTGTTAAAAAACCCAGAGAAAAGCTATTGGTTATTGAGTTACTTTGCTCAATCGAGCCCAAAATAGGTATGATACATTTAAATAATTCATGTAATACGCGCGGTGCTGAGCCATTATTATTGAGGAGTGCATCTAACTTTTTTATCAGCGCATGATCAGCATTTTTTATACACTCATTTAAGTGAGCTTTATCTTCTTCTTTTGTAATGCGCTTCTTAAAAAGATTTCCTTTTGTAAAATCCACTGGCAATATATCGATTAAGCCACTGTGATGCGACGCAATACATACTGCCAGTATTTGACCACACAACTCTCCTTCACCACGACCACCATATCGTTTTAACGCTTGATATATATATTGAGCCCCTGCTGTTGCGTGATCTATCTTTCCCTTATGTTTTTTTGCATCTATATATTCAACATCATCAGGATCAATCAACCCTTGGGCTGACTTAATATACACTTGGAAAGCTTTACTGTACTTACCAAAATCATGAAGTAAACCTAACAGTAAGCCTGCATTTTCTAGTCCTATTTTACGGGAAAATTGACGCGCTAGCTCACCAGTTTCACTTAAATGTTCATTTACAGTCTGAATCTTTTGATCCGATTCACGGTAGTGAGCCACATTATCCATTGTAATAGGAATTATAGTTGTTTCGATTTCTCGATAGTAATATAGAAAAGTTACAATTGATATAGAATACAGGTAATTATAGAAACAAAATTGACATCACGACACCTTTTTGAGGCCCAGATTGCGGTTGTGTCGCAAACTCAAATTTAGTTGTTTAAAATTAATGATACACCACTAATTTTCGCACTCTTTGACCAATCCAATGTAATTTGTTCTGACATACATGACCTCAAATAAATAACCAGATAATATGTGGGGACTGTATGCAACTAATTCAATTTTATTGTAAACATACTGTAGCGATCTATCGGGAGTTTTCGAGAGAGACAAATCACGCCAAACGAATGTATTAGTACTTTAAGTGAGTAGAGGCCGACATTAGCTCACATATGACAAATTGGTATGAACAGAATAAGAATGAGTAGACGCTCTAATTAGGAATAGGGCAGAAACATTGATAGAACCTAATGTAAAATTTTTCAGCTTAGCCACATCCTAATTACCTTTAATGTAATGTTGGCTTAGCATTTAATTTTGATGCCAATCTAACTCTTTCACCTATTCACCACACCATCCAACCCCTTTA
>Ga0209396_1006209_pt1 | contig 11048 bp, 9 predicted proteins | sample GOMGulsemesocosm_6_FD_184638 | JGI IMG/M metagenome (GOLD analysis project Ga0209396, IMG submission 184638) | Methane-oxidizing microbial communities from mesocosms in the Gulf of Mexico - GOM8C Gulf of Mexico (SPAdes) (version 2) | ecosystem: Environmental > Aquatic > Marine > Cold seeps... | reverse complement strand
AGTCGGGGAGGGGGAGCCAATTTATGATGAATGTTATGTAGTAGTTCCCCCTTAGCTCAGTTGGTTAGAGCGACGGACTGTTAATCCGCAGGTCCCCTGTTCGAGTCGGGGAGGGGGAGCCAATTACACACATTCTATTTTTAGTTCCCCCTTAGCTCAGTTGGTTAGAGCGACGGACTGTTAATCCGCAGGTCCCCCGTTCGAGTCGGGGAGGGGGAGCCAAAAAAACTCCATTAAACTTCATTTTCACAAATCAATTTATTTACATTTCATATCTTTATACTCTACTATATAACAATAATTCTCTCTCTAATTAAATTTCAAAAATACGGATACAAGAAATAACATGGTTGGATTAAAAAAATTCATATCTATTCAAGTTATACTTTGGATAATAATAACGTGTTCAGGTATTTATTCAGTTGTTAATGCCTTTCAAAGTTACAGTTCAGAAACGCAACTGATGACTCAACGTGCAATTAGTTTGTATATCAGAGAAAACCCATTTATTGAAGAGCCAAAAGTTTACGGCAATAACATAAAAAAAATATTTAACTTAGACTCTTTAAAAATTCAAAAAGATAAAAGTGAAATTATTTACAATCAAAATGAAAATTTGTCTTACTTACCTTTCGCGATAAGAAAAATACATGACCTCTCCCCTTTTATTCGAACACAATTTGCAGTTGATTCTGATCAAGGATTAAATCTCGAATTTACTGTTAAAATGAAAATAGCGGCTAACATTGCTCAAAATACACTCTTTTTATTAATCCTATTAACCCTTATTTTAGTTATCACCCCATTTCTTTCATTAAAATCAGCACTAAAAAAAGCATCCGACAATGTTACTGAAGCGATGTCACGCATGGTAGATCAATTTGTAAAAACGGATGAGCAGAATAAGCAGCTCGATAGTAGTATTGCAGATGGTGCAGTCTCTTCTATTTTTCCAAGTATTGTACGTTTAAATTCATTTTTAAGAAAAAAACAAAAAGAGATTGAAGACTCTGCATTAGAAATAAAGTTTCAGGCATATAAAGATTCAGTAACTGGCTTAGGTAACCGAAATATGTTTGTAGAGTATTTTGGAACAAATATAGAAGATACTGACAAACCAAGTTTTGGGATCTTAGCCTTGGTACGCTCAAGTGAATTGCAATTAATTAACCAAACGAGAGGTTATCAAAAAGGTGATGAGTATATAAAAGAGGTTTCCAATTTAATTCAAAAGGTTACAGGCACATATTCGACAAGCCAATGCTTTCGAATTAATAGTTCTGATTTCGCTATTATTTTACCTAATATTCCATTAAAAGAGGCCGAGAAATTTGGAGACTCTTTACAAGCTAAATTTACAGAATACCAACAACAGACAGAATTAAGCTCAATCGCGAATACAGGTATGGTTGCCTATGAAGCAAAAAAACCTCTCGGTGAGTTATTAGCACTAGTTGATACCGCTTTAAGTTTAGCGCAAAGTAGGCAAGCTAACGCTTGGCACATTCAAAAAGCATCTGATGTGCTTGATAATGTTAGTGCTAGTTTTGGTAATCAGAACTGGAGACAAGTAATTGATGATGTACTTGAGAATTCTCGAGTAAAACTAATGCTACAAACAATTACACCTACAAATCGTAGTACCAAAGCGTATTCAGAAGTATTAGCTCGATTCAAAACCCATGACGATCAAATATTACCTACAGCATCATTTTTAGCTATGTCAGAAAAACTTGGACAGATCTCCCACGTAGATCGCTTAATTATAGAGTCTGCAATTGAATCCATTAAGAATAAAAACCTTTCAGAGCAATTCTTTGGCATAAACATTACTGCGCATAGCGCCCATGATGAGCAATTCGTAATATGGCTTGAACGCCTATTACTTAAAAATAACAATGTTGCTGCAAAACTTATCTTTGAAATAAGTGAATTTGGATTACAACAAAATATCAAAGCAAGTAAGCGCTTTATTGATATGACCCATAGAGTCGGCTCAAGAGTTACGGTTGAAAGATTCGGTGTTGGCTTAACTTCATTCAAATTCTTCCGCGATTTAAAACCTGATTTTATCAAAATGGATGCAAGTTACACTCGCGGCCTCGAAGAAGATAAAAACAATCAATATTTTATGCGATTAATTGTGGATCTTGCCCATAGAATAGGAGTTACGGTTTTAGCTGAAGGAGTTGAAACCCAAGAAGAAAAACATATCATAGAGCAACTATGTTTAGATGGTGCTCAAGGTTATTATATTGATAAGCCTAGAGATATTTAAACAATAAAATTCCAAACTCAATAAAAGCTTTGTTGAGAATTAACAAAGCTTAAAAATTTAATCAAAAAATTAACTCCCCAATCAGCTACTTTAATTCGATAATTTATTAAACTATATCTGCGATTTAAATTTTTTCTCATTGTTCATCTGTTCTCAGTTGTTAAAAGGTTGAGAAAACAGGATAATAGCCCAGTTAAATCTTAGGGTGATAAAAAAATGGCAGAATACCTACTATTACTGATAGCTACAGTGCTGGTAAACAACTTTGTATTGGTTCAATTTCTTGGCTTATGTCCGTTTATGGGTGTGTCTGGAAAATTAGATACCGCAATTGGCATGTCTTTAGCAACAACATTTGTTTTAACTTTAGCATCTGTTGCTAGTTATTTAGTTAGCCATTATATTTTAATGCCTCTGAATCTCGAATTTTTAAGAACAATGAGCTTTATTCTTGTTATTGCTGTTGTTGTTCAATTCACCGAAATGGTTGTACGAAAAACAAGCCCTACCCTATATCGTTTACTTGGTATATTTTTACCACTAATAACAACAAACTGTGCTGTATTAGGTGTCGCGTTGCTCAATATCAATAAAGATCATAACTTTATTCAATCTGCTGTTTATGGATTTGGCGCCGCTATAGGCTTTTCATTAGTATTAGTTTTGTTTGCAGCCCTAAGGGAAAGGTTAAACGTAGCTGACGTGCCAACACCTTTTAAAGGCGCGTCTATTGCAATGATCACCGCAGGACTAATGTCGATGGCATTTATGGGTTTTACTGGGTTGGTGAAACTATAATTATGATACTTTTATACGCTTTAATTGCCCTAGGAAGTCTAGCGCTAATTTTTGGACTTATTTTAGGTTTCGCCGGTGTGCGCTTTAAGGTTGAGTCAAACCCAATAGTAGATCAAGTCGATGAAATATTACCTCAAACACAATGTGGGCAATGTGGTTACCCTGGTTGTCGTCCATATGCTGAAGCAATCGCAAATGGTGATGATGTAAATAAATGTCCTCCAGGCGGTGATGCGACAGTTAAAAAGTTAGCTGACTTAATGGGAGTTGAGGCTACACCATTAGCTGGAGGTGAAGCACAAGAACCAATAAAAACTGTCGCATATATACGAGAAGATGAATGTATCGGTTGTACCAAGTGCATACAGGCTTGCCCTGTTGATGCCATATTAGGTGCGACGAGGCAAATGCATACAGTATTAATTGATGAATGCACTGGTTGTGATTTATGTGTAGAGCCCTGCCCTGTAGATTGCATTGATATGCTGCCATTAAAAACAACAACACAAAACTGGAAGTGGGATTTAGAATCCATTTCAGTAAAACAGATAGATTAAGAGGACTAGGTGGAAAGTTTACTAGAGCAGATTGAACGTGGAATGCTATGGCAAGCCCCTGGTGGCGTGCATCCTCCTGGTCATAAAGAATTAACACATAAAGCTGAAATTACTCAGCTTCCTTTACCTGAAAAGCTTGTTATCCCAATAAAACAGCATATAGGTGTTCATGGTAAGTTATTGGTTGAAAACGGTCAGTTAGTCCTCAAAGGTCAAGCATTAACAGAGCCAAACCAAGCTTGGTCTGTACCTATTCATGCACCAACTTCGGGCGTAGTTGAATCAATTAAAGCGATGCCGTCAGCTCACCCATCAGCTCTAGAAGAAATTAGCATAACATTAATTCCTGATGGAAAAGATACTTGGTCCGATTTAACCCCGACTCCAGATTATAAAACGTTAGAAAATCAAGAGATTATAACAAAAATTCAAATGGCTGGTATCTGTGGCATGGGTGGCGCGGGTTTTCCAACATACGTTAAATCTCAAACAGATAAAAAAATTGAATTCTTAATTGTAAATGGTGTTGAATGTGAACCATATATAACAGCAGACGATCGATTAATGCAAGAGCATGCTGATGAAATTATCCAAGGCATAAGTGTATTAGACCATGTTCTAAAGCCAGAAAAAATATTAATTGCCATAGAAGATAACAAGCCCTTAGCAATAAAATCAATGCAACAAGCCAGTAAACCTTTTACCAATATAATTGTAAAAGTAATCCCTACCAAATATCCTTCAGGTGGAGAAAAGCAACTAATACAAATATTAACAAATAAAGAAGTTCCCACTCGTTGTATTCCTGCAGACATCGGTATTTTGGTACAAAATGTAGGGACTTTATTTGCAATAAGTGAAGCAATCCACAATGGCAAACCTCTCATTGAACGTGTAATAACCGTAACGGGGCAAACTTTAAACAAACCAAAAAATGTTTGGGCACTAATAGGCTCTGAAGTAAAACATTTACTTGATAATTGTGAGTTTAAACCAGAAGCACAACAAAGAGTTATAATGGGTGGCCCTATGATGGGATTCACATTACCAAGCGTACGGATCCCAGTTGTAAAAACAACTAACTGTATATTGGCGCCAAATCAAATAGAACTGCCATTTAGTGATAACGAACAAGCTTGTATACGCTGTAGTGCTTGTGCTGATGCTTGTCCTGCTTCTTTATTACCTCAGCAACTTCAATGGTTTGCTAAAGCAAAAGAATTTGATAAATTAGAAGATCATAATTTATTTGATTGTATTGAATGTGGTGCATGTAACTATGTCTGCCCGAGTGAAATACCTTTGGTTCAATACTATCGAATTGCTAAGGCACAAATAAAAGAACAGCAAGAAGAACAGAAAAAAGCACAAAGAGCAAAAGAACGCTTTGAGATCAGAAACCAAAGACTCGAGCGTGAAAAAGAAGAAAGGCTCAATCGCCATAAAAAACCTGCCAAGCCTAAAACAGCTGACGAACAAACTAAAATAGCTGATGCTATGGCTAAAGTAAAAAATAGCCAACCTGATAAATCAGCGGTTTCTGCTGCGATTGCACGCGCTAAAGCTAAAAAACTGAAAAATGAAAACATAGAAACTTTACCTGATAACTCAGAAGTTGCGATACAAAGAGCTGAGCGTAAAGAAAAGGCACGGCTGTATCGAGAAGAAAAACAAAAAGGATCATTGGGATCTGAAGGTAATGATATCAATCAAGATCAACCATCAGAAAAAGATGATAAGAAATCAGCTGTCGCTGCCGCTATTGCTCGTGCGAAAGCTAAAAAATTAGCAAAGCAGGCTGAGAACGATACATCTGAAAAATCATCTCAATCAGAACCAGCGCAAGCTGAAGATCCTAGAAAAGCAGCAGTAGCAGCTGCCATTGCTCGTGCAAAAGCTAAAAAATTAGCAAAGCAGGCTGAGAACGATACATCTGAAAAATCATCTCAATCAGAACCAGCGCAAGCTGAAGATCCTAGAAAAGCAGCTGTAGCAGCTGCCATTGCTCGTGCAAAAGCTAAAAAATTAGCAAAGCAGGCTGAGAACGATACACCTGAAGACTCATCTCAATCAGAACAAACACAAGCTGAAGATCCGAGAAAAGCAGCAATTGCTTCGGCAGTGGCCCGAGCCAAAGCAAAAAAGTTAGCAAAACAGGCTGAACAAGAAGCTTCTGAGAACTCATTACAATCAGAAACTGAACAACAAACATCTGAAGTTGCGCCAGCAGAAGATCCGAGAAAAGCAGCAATTACTTCGGCAGTGGCCCGAGCCAAAGCTAAAAAATTAGCAAAACAGGCTGAACAAAAAGCTTCTGAGAACTCTTCACAATCAGAAGCAAAACAACAAACATCTGAAGTTGCGCCAGTAGAAGATCCGAGAAAAGCAGCAATTGCTTCGGCAGTGGCCCGTGCAAAAGCTAAAAAGTTAGCAAAACAGGCTGAACAAGAAGCTGCTGAGAACTCATTACAATCAGAAACTGAACAACAAACATCTGAAGTTGCGCCAGCAGAAGATCCGAGAAAAGCAGCAATTGCTTCGGCAGTGGCCCGAGCCAAAGCAAAAAAGTTAGCAAAACAAGCTGCGCAATCAAATTCTAGTGAATCTGAAATATCACATGAAGATAAAAAATCGAAGGACAATAATTAATTATGAAGGCTAGCACACAATTAAATATGAGCAGCTCGCCTCATAGTCACAGCCAAAAAACGTTATCCAGCTTGATGATGACTGTATTACTGGCATGTGTACCTGGAATATTAGTACAAACTTACTTTTTTGGTTATGGGGTAATATTCCAGTGTATTATTGCAATTTTCACCGCCTTATTAGCGGAATCTTTAATACTTAAGTTAAGAAAGCGCCCTATCCTAGTAACCCTAAAAGACAATAGTGCCATATTAACTGGTTTATTATTAGCGCTCAGTATTCCACCTTTAGCACCTTGGTGGGTAATTGTTATAGGCACTTTATTTGCTATCATAATTGTAAAACAACTTTATGGTGGCTTAGGCTTTAATTTATTCAACCCCGCTATGGCGGGTTATGTATTACTATTAATCTCGTTTCCTGTACAAATGACATCTTGGATGCCTGTGAATTCTCTTCAACAATATTCTCTTGGATTTTTTGAACAATTAAATGTTATTTTCGCAGGTTTTAGTAATGATGGCTTTAGTGTTAATCAATTACGTATGAACTTCGACGGCATAACAATGGCAACCCCATTAGATACTCTCAAAACTGATATAACTAAAGGTCTTACTGTAACAGAGAGTTTAACGGGTGAAGTTTTTAATGGTTTCGCTGGTAAAGGTTGGTTTTGGGTTAACCTTACATTTTTGTTCAGCGGGTTATATCTTATTAAAGCCAAAGTAATTAACTGGCATATCCCAATAGCAATGCTTGCTAGTATCGCTTTTTGCTCTATTTTAGGCCCGTTGTTTTCACCTGACATCCATGCCGGACCTGTATTTCATTTAGTCAGTGGCGCAACTATGTTAGGTGCTTTTTTTATCGCAACCGATCCAGTATCAGCTGCAACAACCAATAAAGGTCGATTAATTTATGGTGCCTTTATTGGACTTTTGATTTACCTAATTAGAGCTTATGGAGGCTATCCAGATGCGGTTGCATTTGCTGTTTTACTCATGAATATGGCTGTTCCTCTTATTGATTATTACACAAAACCAAGAACTTATGGTCATGGAGAAATTCAATGATTACAGAAAGAAAAGCGATGATAAAAAATGGGGTTATTTTATCGATCTTTGCACTTATCACTACTGGCTTAGTAACTGTGACTCAGATTTTGACTAAAGATCAAATTGCGCTTCAAGAAAAAAAACAGTTATTAAAAGTATTAGAACAAGTTTTACCAAAAGATAAATATGATAATGAGTTATATTTAGACTGCGCGATTATTGAAGCTAGCTTTTTAGGAAGTAAAAAACCTCATAAAATTTATCGCGCTAAAAAGAATAATCTTCCCGTAGCACTTTTAATTGAAAGTACAGCACCTGATGGCTATAGCGGAAACATTGAAATTTTATCCGCTGTATATTTAGATGGTACAGTAGCAGGTGTTAGGGTATTAAAGCATAAGGAAACACCTGGTTTAGGGGATAAAATTGAGATTGAGAAATCCCAATGGATCACTACGTTTGAGAATGTTCAGTTAAAATCAGAACAAGATACCCGCTGGGCAGTCAAAAAAGATGGGGGGATGTTTGATCAATTTACTGGTGCAACCATCACACCTCGCGCAGTAATTTCAGCGGTTAAACGCTCAAGTCTCTATGCACAAAACGAAACTAAAATGTTATTTGATTCACCAAATAAATGTACAAAGGTTGAAAAATAATATGAAAGAAAATTTAAAAGATATTTCCTTTCAAGGACTTTGGAAAAATAACTCTGTTTTAGTACAGTTATTAGGTTTATGTCCCTTACTCGCTGTTTCGACAAGTTTAATCAATGCTCTCGGCCTTGGTATCGCAAGTATGCTAGTACTAATTGGCTCAAACATATCAATATCGTTTTTTAGAAATTGGATTCCAAAAGATATTAGAATACCTGTATTTGTAATGATCATTGCCGGATTTGTAACGATCATACAGCTGTTAATGAACGCATATACATTTGGATTGTATCAATCTCTCGGGATTTTTATTCCACTTATTGTAACTAACTGTGTGATTATTGCCAGAGCAGAGGCATTTGCTTCTAAAAACCCAATACACTTATCAGCATTAGATGGATTTATGATGGGCTTAGGTTTTACATTGGTTTTAATTGTATTAGGTGCAATGCGAGAAATAATTGGCCAAGGTACATTATTTGATGGTGCACATTTATTATTTGGCGAATGGGCTCGAGTTTTAAAACTAGAAATTTTTAAATTTGATAATCAGTTTTTATTAGCAATATTACCTCCTGGTGCATTCATTGGCATGGGTTTTTTAATTGCGGGTAAAAATATTATTGATGAACAAATCAAAGATAAAGAACCTAAAACAGAAAATACTGAAAAAGCCCCTCGTGCTCGCGTTACGAGCTTAACTTAAAGGATGTGACTCATAAATTTATACATGAGTCTCATTTAAAATAATATCACCTCGAACAGTTTATAAACCTGCAAGGATGTTGGTTATTCAAGCGAGATTAATTGAATTATCGAGAAACTAAGCAGTAATTTATGAATAAAACAAAACGAATCGAAATATTAGAGCGATTAAGAGAAAATAATCCTCACCCAGAAACAGAGCTAGAATTTAATTCTCCATTTGAATTACTCGTTGCCGTCACATTATCAGCCCAGTCTACTGATGTAGGTGTTAATAAAGCCACAAGAAAGCTTTTTCCAGTTGCTAATACACCACAAGCAATATTAGATCTTGGCCTTGAAGGTTTAAGAGATTATATAAAGACAATCGGTTTATATAATTCTAAAGCAAAGAATGTTTATAAAGCTTGTGAAATGTTAGTCAATTTACATAATAGTCAGGTACCTGAAAATAGAGAAGCTTTAGAAGCCTTACCTGGGGTTGGTCGAAAAACTGCAAATGTTGTCCTTAATACCGCTTTTGGGTGGCCTACAATCGCAGTTGATACACATATTGATCGTGTTTCAAACCGCACTAAATTTGCCATGGGGAAAAACGTTGTAGAAGTTGAACAAAAGCTACTTAAAGTTGTACCAAAAGAATTTATGGTAGATGTTCATCATTGGCTAATTCTGCATGGCCGTTATACTTGTGTTGCCAGAAAACCACGCTGTGGTAGCTGTTTAATTGAAGATTTGTGTGAGTTTAAAGATAAGACAGAATAAGCTTTAACTATTTAAAGGCTTTCGAATGCATTATAACGGAACTGATTTTGTACTCTAAACATCAACAGTCCTATTAGTAAGTTTTTATTCAAAGTGTGTTTTTTCGAGTAATGACTTTCTATATGCCGATGGACTATGTCCTACCTGTTTCTTGAAAGCGGTATTGAAAGTAGACTTCGAATTAAAACCAACGTCAAAGGCAATAGTAGTGATTAATTTGTCGCTATTCTGTAAAGCCTCCTTGGCTTCTTCGACTCGAAAACAATTAACAAATTGAAAAAATTTGGTGTCCAAAAATTGAGAGAGTGTTTCTGAAATATGGTTTTCACTTTCTGAGATAGCTTCAGATAGTTTGTTTAACGATAAATTATCTTGCAAGAACAACTTATCTTCTTTCATTGCATGTTCAAGTTTTGATGCAATTAGTTGCATTTTTTCAGCGCTAAGTAATGCCGCTCTAGTTTGACCTTGAATCGGCTGACTAGCGCGAGGCGAGCCCTTATCAGAATCATTAAGCATTTTTTGGTTGAGTGCCTTCTGAATAAAAATAGCCAGCGCTATAACCTCTAAAATAGGCAGTAAAATACCAGAGCCAAACCAACGCCAGCCCAAAGCACCGAGTGAAAATTCTACGGCATACATTAACCATACTGCGCCCCAAATTAATAGCACAGGTCTAAACCAATCTAATGAACGTTGTTCTATTTCAGAAAAGCGTTCCATGAGTTGTTGTCGATGACCATTATGAAGCTTTAAAGCGGCAACTAAATACAACAGTGTGTAGAAAATAAAAATAAAAGTGGTGAAAAAGCAGGTAAATACGGCGATTTTCCAAAGTTCAGGGTCTCTCGTTAATGGGCTAGCCAAAGCTACCTTTTCGGCAGGACTGATCATGAAAATAAAAGGGAGCATACCCAGCACCACAATAATGGGCCCAGAGACTGCCAATATCACCATACGTTTATCGGTGCCCTTATCAGGTGACATAGAAGCATAAGCATAAAAATAGAGGGCAGAGCCAAGTAAAACTCTAAACGGAATATGCGCGCCGGTTAATACTGGTGCATAAACAAATGCACCTGAATATACAAAAAGCTCACCAACCGAGTGTATCAGCAATAGCAACAATAGGCCTTTTAGGCATACGTTTTGTTTATTGTTCGGCCTTTTGAACACCTCTAATAATGCGAGTATTGTTATTCCCATGATACAGGAAAATAAAACTGTGGGAAAAACGTGAACCATTAAATGACCAAAGATAAGGATTTTTTGTAATTATAAACCTAACATTTAACCGAATCTACCTATTTCCTTGCTCGTAATTCCGTTTACTTCGCTGGACTTCTGATTGTTTTAAGGATAAAACTTAATGCGAATATCATCGCCACCATAAATATTGCTACCAATACAATAAGCCATTAATTTGACGGCCCTGCCATTCCTTCACCAAATACCGATACAGCAAAAATCTATAGTGCAACTGAGCTTTATGAAGCAAGTGCCAATAACGCAAAGCAGCGCCACTTTTGGCTATTAGTGACGAATTGATAGATATTCGCGGGTAAATCGTTAATCACCCAAACAC
>Ga0209396_1006206_pt1 | contig 11050 bp, 9 predicted proteins | sample GOMGulsemesocosm_6_FD_184638 | JGI IMG/M metagenome (GOLD analysis project Ga0209396, IMG submission 184638) | Methane-oxidizing microbial communities from mesocosms in the Gulf of Mexico - GOM8C Gulf of Mexico (SPAdes) (version 2) | ecosystem: Environmental > Aquatic > Marine > Cold seeps... | reverse complement strand
TCGGGTGACTTGCTGCCCCCATTGCAGCACCTCTTTTCGTATTACAGACACACAACTGCAAAGCGCTAAAGGCGCTGTGCGCTGTGGCTCCTGCCTGAAAGTTTTCAAAGCGCTCGACCACCTCCTGCCTACGCCAGAACGCGATGTCGCGCCGGTAGAAAGTGTTGTCCCACCTGAACAGTTTCACGAGCCAGTCCCAGAGCAACCTGTTGAGCAACCTGTTGAGCAACTTGCTGAAGAACCGCCAGAGCAAGCGCCTGAGCATGAGCATGAAGAAATCCACGCCCCAAGAGCCACTTTCATTGAGCCAGAGGTCGATTTTGAGACCAGTGCAGAAGCAAACGACAGCGGCCGCCTAGACTTCGACCAGCACGCCATTGATGAAACCCGCCACGATGAGTCTCACGACGATGACGAGCTGCTCATCAGCGATGACATGGATCAGATCGAGGACACGCAAAATATCACCCTCGGCAATCTCAGCGCTGATTTTCAATCGGATCACGGTGGCGCTGGCTTGTTTGACCGCGACATTAAGATCAGCGAGCCAGCACCTCAAGACGACAGCGACGAGTCCTGGGCCGTAGGCCTGCTTGAAGAAGCGGAGTCCGAAGCTGACCAGCTTGATGAGCTTGAGCTGCAACAAGACATGCAGCAAGACCCGAGCCAGGCGGATACAGATTTCGACTACAGCCGGGCCACCACCGGCACGTTTAACGCCCTGGACGATGCCGATATAGAAGCCGCGCTCGGCGAATCACTGCACAGCCCCGAGCGCCAAGAGCCTATCTTTAATTTGGTCGGTGATGAGCCGCCGGCAAGTGAGTTCGACGAAAACCCATACAGCGCACTCGAAGAAGCTGTGGATGAAACCTCGATCGACGATGAAGCCGACCGCAACGTCGCCATGCTGCTGCAATCTATCCAGCCAGCACCGGTTGAGATGGAGTGGCAAGAGAGTTCAGCCTGGCCCCAACGACTGCTCTGGGGAGGACTCAGCCTGCTCGCCGCCATAGGCCTGAGCGTGCAAATTGGCGTGTATAAATTCCAAGACCTCAGCCGCATAGAGCCCTACCGCAGCCTCTACGCCAGCAGCTGCCCACTGCTCGGCTGCGAGCTGCCCAGTATTGCCGACCCAGCCCGTGTCAAAGCCTACAACCTGGTGATCCGTAGCCATCCGCGCACCGATAACGCCCTGGTGGTCGACAGCATACTGCTCAACTCTGCGCCCTTTACCCAACCCTTCCCAGATCTACTGCTGAATTTCAGCGACATCAAGGGGCAGCCCATCGCCAGCCGACGCTTTACGTCCGCCGAGTATCTATCAGGGGAAATGGCCGGCATTACCGACATGCCCAGCGGACAACCCGTACACATCTCTCTGGACATTATTGACCCGGGGCCAGAGGCGGTTAACTACAGCGCCGAAGTGCCGCTGAACTGATTAGCCTCAATCGCCTGGTGGGCAATACTATTTACGCCCTGCCCCTGATTGCTAACCTCGCTGCACACCACGCCAGCGCTCAAGCTTAGGATTTCCCCTAGTTTCTAACAAAGAGCGCCACCACGCCCTTGACTTTGTTGATAACCTCCAATTTTTGCGACTATTTTTTCGTCAATTTGTGTATTTTATGCTTTTCCTAATCCCCCCTTCGCGGGTATGATGGCCAGCCTTTTTAGGGCAGCTGAAATTGCCAATAAGAGTCAATTCATAGCTGATACGGCTGGTCATAGCAGCGCGAGCGACAAGCTCAAAGCGCCTAATAATGCCATGATCACCACATGCTCGGTCGTACAGAGGCCTGAGCAATCGTCATTCGTTTGGGGTTACACCTTGTTTCACATTGGTCCCTACCAGATCGCCAACCAAGTGGTGCTTGCACCTATGGCTGGCGTTACGGATCGCCCATTCCGGCAGTTATGCCGCAAGTTGGGCGCGGGTTTGGTGGTGTCTGAAATGGTGACCTCTGATACAAGCCTGTGGAATAGCCGAAAGTCGCAAACTCGACTCAACCATACCGGCGAAGCTGAGCCACGCTCAGTACAGATAGCCGGTGGCGACCCATCGATGATGGCCGATGCGGCGCAGATGAATGTCGAGCGTGGCGCCCAGCTGATTGACATCAATATGGGCTGCCCAGCGAAGAAGGTCTGTAAAAAGGCCGCCGGTTCGGCATTGCTGCAAAATGAGCCGCTGGTCGCAGATATTCTCAGCGCCGTGGTTGATGCTGTGGATGTGCCGGTAACGCTGAAGATTCGCACCGGCTGGAACAGAGAAAACCGCAATGGCGTGACCATTGCGAAGATGGCTGAGGATGCAGGCATTGCCGCCCTCGCCGTACACGGCCGTACCCGCAGTGACGCCTACAAGGGCTGCGCGGAGTACGACACCATCGCGCAGATAGTAGGCGCGGTGGAGATGCCGGTAATGGCCAATGGCGATATCACCAGCGCCGAGAAAGCCAAATACGTACTCGAACACACGGGGGCTAGCGCGGTCATGATTGGCCGAGCAGCCCAGGGGCGCCCTTGGATTTTCCGCGAGATTGATCACTACTTGCGCACCGGGGAACACCTGCCCACAGCACCTCTTAATGAGGTCTACTCAATTTTATCCGCACATTTGTGCGAACTGCACCAGTTTTACGGTGATTTCATGGGGGCTCGCATTGCGCGTAAGCATGTGAGTTGGTACTTAAAGACCGTCGATAACAGCGAGACGTTCCGCAAGGCCTTTAACCAAATAGAAAGTGCTCAAGAGCAACATGCCAGCGTTCAAGATTTCTTTGAACGGCTGATAACGAAAGAGGAAAAAGCGGCATGAATACAGCGGAAACGCTAATGGCAGAAGCGCCAATCGAACTAACCACTCCAGCAGCAGAACAAGCGCCGGTTGCCAGTCAAAACCAATCATTACGTGATTGCGTCGAGCAGGCAATGGACAACTATTTCAAGCACCTAGACGGCCAACCGGTCAGCGATGTGTACGAACTGGTCATGGCCGAGGTAGAAGCGCCCATGCTGGAGATTGTGATGAAGTACACCCGTCACAACCAAACCAAAGCCGCACACGTACTGGGCCTTAACCGCGGCACGCTGCGCAAGAAGCTCAAGCAGTACGGCCTGCTGTAAGTAACAAGAGTCAAGGCCGCAATACTGTCGGTTGATTTTAAGGGGGGAGCATTGCTCACCCCTTTTGTCTTTCTGAAAGGCTTTGCTCAACAAGTTTTCTAAAAGGTCACTCTGCGAGCTTAGCCGCAGACAAGCGATAACTTTTGTTTTACCTGCTAACGGAACCCACATCCCATGAGCAACCAACTCGTTAAGGTTAAACGCGCACTGATCAGCGTGTCAGACAAGACCGGCATTGTAGAATTTGCCCAGGAACTTTCCGCCCAGGGCGTTGAAATCCTCTCCACTGGCGGCACCTTCCGCCTGCTAACTGAAAATGGCGTTGCCGCCATTGAAGTGTCTGACTACACCGGTTTCCCGGAAATGATGGACGGCCGCGTTAAGACGCTGCACCCTAAAATCCACGGTGGCATCCTCGGCCGTCGCGGTAAAGACGAAGCCGTCATGCAAGAGCACGGTATCAATGAAATCGACATGGTTGTGGTTAACCTCTACCCATTTAAGGCCACCGTTGCCGATCCAAACTGTGACCTGCCAACCGCTATCGAGAACATCGATATCGGCGGCCCGACCATGGTGCGCTCTGCTGCGAAGAACCACAAAGATGTGAACATCGTTGTCAACGCCGCTGACTACGCCACGGTTCTTGAAGAGATGAAAGCCAACGACGGCTGCACCTCTTACGAGACGCGTTATGACCTGATGGTTAAAGCCTTCGAGCACACAGGCCAGTACGACGGCATGATCGCCAACCACTTCGGCGCTCGCCCATCGACCTTTAAGCCAGGCGAGAACGCAGAACGCGACTTCTCCAACACCTACAATGTTCAGTACGTAAAAACACAGGACATGCGTTACGGCGAGAACCCACACCAGAAAGCGGCCTTCTACGTAGAAGCTGAAAAGGGCGAGGCCTCTGTTGCCACCGCCAAGCAGCTGCAGGGTAAGGAGCTGTCGTTCAACAATGTGGCCGACACGGATTCCGCACTGGAAACCGTTAAGCAGTTCGACGAGCCAACCTGTGTCATCGTCAAACACGCCAACCCTTGTGGTGTGGCCGTGGCCGTTGATATCAAGACCGCCTACGAGCTGGCCTTCGCCACCGATCCAGAGTCAGCGTTTGGCGGCATCATCGCCTTTAACCGCGAGCTGGATGCAGCGACCGCCCAGGCAATTGTTGATAAGCAATTTGCCGAAGTGATCATCGCGCCAAGCGTTGCCGACGAAGCTGTAGCCATCATTGCTGCCAAGAAAAACCTGCGTCTGTTGGCCTGCGGCACGTGGGGCGATCAGCGTCCTGTTGCTCTGGACTACAAACGTGTTAACGGCGGCCTGCTGATTCAGCAGAAAGACAACGGCATGATCAGCAAGGACGACCTGAAGGTGGTTACCAAGGTTGCGCCGACTGACGAGCAGCTGGACGAGCTGTTGTTCGCCTGGAAGGTTGCCAAGATGGTTAAGTCCAACGCCATCATCTACGCCAAAGATGGTCAGACCGTCGGTGTGGGCGCCGGCCAGATGAGCCGTGTTAACTCTGCGCGTATCGCCGGTATTAAAGCCGAGCACGCCGGTCTGGAAGTGGTTGGTTCTGTTATGGCGAGTGATGCCTTCTTCCCATTCCGCGACGGCATCGACAACGCCGCCAAAGCCGGTATCGCGGCTGTGATCCAGCCGGGCGGTTCTATGCGCGATGAAGAAGTGATTGCTGCAGCTGATGAGGCGGGCATGGCCATGGTCTTCACAGGCATGCGTCACTTCCGTCACTGATAAAAATGGTTCTTTGTCGCGATGGCGGCGTTGCTTCGGTGCTCAGTCGGTCACATACACTTGTATGTTCCCTCCTTGCGCTCCGAGGCGCCTAGCCCTCACGGCAAAGCCCTCATTTTTCTTCAGTGCCGGCTTTCTTAACTTAGGAAGCCGAACACAAAAAAGGAGCCTTTATGGCTCCTTTTTTGTGTTCGGCTTAAAATTAAAACCTTTCAGCTACTTACTACTATTACAAAGTAATCTCTCGTTTGCTTTTACTGCTTAGCCAACGATTCCATTTTATTTCCATACTTCGAATACCGCCTATATAGTTTTGATCAACCAAATGATAGGAAATAGTGCGATCGCCGCGTTCAAATTTATGCATTAAACGCACAATGAAATTTCGATCTGGTGATGTACTCAGTAAGAAATGAACAAACTCGCCAGCATAGGCCTGCAGGCCACTACCACGGTTAACCGACTTATGGCGCCATTTCGGACTGGGCAACCGCAAGAAATCCCCGACACGGATAAGTTGATTTTTTCTCGCTTGGTAAACTACACTTTTGTTATTGACCTTGTGTTGGGTAATGAGCAGCTGGCCACTAGTTTTTGTCAGTGTTTCCATCTGCTCTGCCAAGCCCTCATTTAGCCAGGCTGGAGCGTAGGGCGTGATGGTATCTACAATGGCATGGCTCACTTCATGCCTGATAGTACGAAAAGTACCGCCTCGATCTTCACGAAGATAGACAATAATTTGATTATCCTTTGGATAATAAATTCCATACGAAGACGGTGGTTTCTTTCCTGTCTTTTTCTTTAAGTAGCGGTAATAAGTTGCCTTATCTTTGAGAAGGAGAATCTTAACCGGTACTGTTTTGTAAAAATCGAAGTGCAAGATACGGTCATAAAATTCATAGACATGATTGACATCGCCAAGAATACCTTCAATTTCAGCCTGAGACAGGGATACACCTTCGGCTTCAATCTTTATATCGTAGCGAGACCACTGGGAAGCCTGGACTTGGGGCCTCACGGTTTCCTGGTGAACATTGTTTATTTCGCGATCGCTGAAATGCACCCGGCCTTTGCCATCTACCCATTTGTATATTTCTGCATAGCTCAGTGACGAGTTTATCAATGTGAAGCTCAATATTACGTAATATGAAAGTGCTTTCATCGAGATTGACAGTCCCTTGTATTAAAAATATTAAAGGGGCCAACCCCTTTGGCCAAAAAATGTGACTTGCCTTTGTTGATTAAACCCTAACTCAGCGAATAACCGAACTCGCCACCTCAGCACCAGAGGCAAACAACACACCACGCTGATTCATAAAGGTTGAACCCGTAGAATTCAAAGCCAAGGGCTGCCCACTAAAGTCGCTTACCCAGCCACCCGCTTCTTTCACAATACAGGCCGTGGCGGCAAAGTCCCACAGGCTGCCACCGCCCTCGGTTTCTTTTGGTCGTTTCAGATAACAGGCCGGCGCACCGCTTAAGAGGCCGCAGGCATTCTTGACCGCGCCATTGCCATAGACCTCAGTAAAGCCGTCGCAGCCCAGCTCAGTTGCTGCGCTCTGCAATCGTGATTGCAGCTGTGGATAACTTGGGTCGTCTTTAAAACTGTGATCAGCGAACACCGTCAGAGTCTCATTTCCCTGAGCAGGTATAACGAGGGGCTGCTTGTTTTTAAAGGCTCCGTCTACTTTTAGTTTATGAGTACCGTCGCAGACGCTTATCGCATGAAACAAGTCTCGGCTAACCGGATCGTAAACCACGCCAATCACCGGCGTCCCGGCTTTGGATACCAGCGCGATCGACACGGCGTAGCCCGGTTTGCCTTGTGTAAACGGCAAGGTGCCATCGAGGGGATCGACACACCAAAAGTAGTCCTGGGTAAAACGGCTCTTTATTTCCCTTGCGTGCTGATCGGCACTCTCCTCCGAGAGCAGCGCCAAATCATATTGGTTACAGCTCGGGGATAGATAATCACGAATAATCCGCTCGCACTCGCGATCCACCTCGGTCACCACCTGTGAGGCGAGACTGTTGCCTGTGACCTTGTGCTCAACCGCTAGCTGGCTGCGATCGACTCTCTCTATACTTTCTATATATTCACCCGCGGCCACGGCCGCTTGTTTAGCAAGGTCACAGAGTTCTTTCAAAACTTCAGTATTAAGACTCATCGAATTAAATACCCTGTGATTGCACTGTGTTATTCAAACGCTCAATCACCCGCTTGGTGAGTCGCTCACTGTAGCTGTTCAGTTTCCAGTGATCGGGGCTCCAGCCTTTCAGAAAACGATGAAAATCGGCCCAGGCGACATCAAACAGCGAGCGCCACTCACGCTCTAAATGTTCTGTATCAATCTTTGGGTGTTTCGCGTGCAGAGCATTGGTCAACACCTGAAAATAATAATCCAGCAGCGGAGCTTCCAAGGCTTCGCATTCCTCATCACTCAGACAGCTGCCGAGGAAGTAGGCCACATCTTTCATGCCACAACCGCCACCCACGTATTGAAAATCCACCGCCGCGACTTTGCTGGCACACTCGCTGCCGCTCACATCAGCACGGCTATTTTCAACATCGGGCGCAAAACAAAAGTTCGCCAACTTGGCGTCGCCGTGTATGAGTGTTTGATACTGGCATTGATTCAGCGCTTGGTCGATCAAGGGCGCCGCGGCTTTGAGCGCGCCATCATCGAGGGCGGCCAACTCATCCGGGCGAGTGTCCAGATGCCAATAGCTGCCTTGCTCCCACAAACCTTGTGCATGTGGATAAGTAGGCTTTTTTAAAAGCGCCTGGGTTGGTCGTAACAATAGAAAGCGTGCGTGAAAGTGCGCCAGCCAACTTAAGCAAGCGTGGATATCCTGCTGGTTGGCGCTGTCTTTTACCTCGGTAAAACCCGCCGCGGCTAAATCGCTCAGCAGCAAAAAGGTTTCATCCTCTGTTTGCTCAAGGCTCAGGCATTCGGGCACCGGACAATGCTCATCACAACGACTGGCGAAGTGTTGATACCAGTGGCTCTCTACCCGATAAGATTTCAATTTGCGCTGGTGAGAGATGTCGGTATTCCAACCGCGCGGATGCTCGGAGGGCTGTGGCAACTTGATGTGCTTCAACACCACCGAGCGGTGCTGACCGTCTTTTAAGTGAGGGCCAGACTCTAGATGGAGACGAAGTATTTCACCGTAACCACTCCACAGCGATTGAATGCGTTCAACAGAAGTAATATGCGTGGCGGCTGTAGTTTTAACAACAGCCTCAACAATAGCTTCGGTGATTTCTTCGTTAACAAAAGTGGGATTAGAAATAGACATGCCTCCACTCTAACACGCCATCTAACGCCATTAGCAGCAGGCCAGCTTAGGCCCACAACACTTAGTCTCTGGTTCTTGTTTTGACGCCTTTTTAGACTCTTCATTAGATGCCACCAAAGCCACCAAATTCAACGCCTCAGCATTGGGAACCTCCATCGGCTGTTCTTGCTGCTGTTCGCTAAAACGCTCGGTGAGAAACTCCTTTTGGCCGCGCATCAGCAATGTCACCTTGAACAGCTCTTCCAACACATCCACTACCCGCTCGCGGTAGGCCGAGGGTTTGAGGCGGCCCTGCTCATCAAACTCCTGCCAAGCCATGGCGATGGACGACTGGTTGGGGATGGTGAACATGCGCATCCATCTACCGAGTACACGCAGGGAGTTCACGGCGTTAAACGATTGCGAGCCGCCGCTGATTTGCATAACCGCCAAGGTCTTGCCTTGGGTGGGGCGCACGGCGCCGTCGCTCAGCGGAATCCAATCGATCTGATTTTTCATCGCCCCCGATAGGTTGCCGTGAATTTCGGGGCTGATCCACACGTGGGCCTCGGCCCAGAGGGCGAGCTGGCGCAGCTCGATGACCTTGGGATGGTCGGTGGATTCGACATCAAAAACGGGCAGGTCTCTGGGGTCGAAGAGCCGTACCTCGGCGCCGAAGCCTTCGAGAATACTGACGGCCTCGTTAGCCAACTTGCGGCTTAGGGAGTCCTGGCGCAATGAACCGTAGAGCACCAGCACCTTGGGTGCGTGCTGGCCGGCGATGTTCTTTTCAAGCTTGCTAACAACTGACTTCACGCTGTGCTTTGGTTGTACGTTCTGTGGTTGCATCATCTTTCTCCGGTTGATTTTAACACTTTTCATTAAATCCATAATTCCGCAAATATCGAAATATAAGCAAAATAAAAACCGCACGATTCTGCGCGGTTCAATCCAGCCTGTTGCTAACAGCAGCTCTCACTTTCATTTACACAACACTCGGCCAGCAGGTAATCGACCACGCCCTGAATACTTTGGTAGCGGGCAAAACAGTGCAGGGTACGACCCTCGCGCTCTTGACGAACCAGGTCGACCTTCATTAGGCGGTGCAGGTGGTGTGACAGGGTCGAACCCGGCACCTTGAGCGCCTGCTGAATTTCACTGACCGTCATGCCGCTGTTGCCGGCCTTGATCAGCAGGCGGAAGACGGTGAGGCGGGTATCGTGACCCAGCTCGGCCAGCTGTTTAGCGATCTGTTGATGTTCCATGGGCGGCTCTTGTTCAATACTTTGTGGACTTGTCTCACTCAATGAATCCCAGTCTACGTCCGTTATTTTTATATTTCTACAACTATAGAATTATATTTATGACCGATACGTCAGGCTTATTTCCCATTGGCCGCTAGGACATGCTCAATTACCCTCCCCTCGCCTAGAGTCAGAGGGCCCAAACGGGTACAATGCGCGCATATTTTTCAGCGCCTCTCGCCAGAGAGAGGGTGCCCTTTTCCCAGAGATGTGAGCCTCATGAACGTATTAATTATTGGCAGCGGCGGCCGCGAGCACGCCCTTGGTTGGAAAGTCGCTCAGAACAGCGATGTGGAAAAAGTATTCATAGCCCCTGGTAACGCCGGTATCGCGCTGGAGCCAAAGCTTGAGAATGTCGCCATAGACGTACTTGAGTTCGATAAGCTGGCCGAGTTCGCCAAGGCCAACAACTGCTCGCTGACCATCGTCGGTCCAGAAGTACCGCTGGTTGAAGGCGTTGTCGACTTCTTCGCCGATAAGGGCCTGCGCGCCTTTGGCCCATCAAAGGGTGCCGCCCAGCTGGAAGGTTCTAAAGCCTTCACCAAGGATTTCTTGGCTCGCCACGACATCCCAACCGGTGCCTATGAGAACTTCACCGAAGTTGAGCCGGCACTGGCTTACCTGAAGAAGATGGGCGCGCCTATCGTCGTTAAGGCCGATGGCCTGGCCGCCGGTAAGGGTGTGATTGTTGCCGAGACTCTCGAGCAGGCAGAAGACGCCGTGCGTGACATGCTGTCTGGCAACGCCTTCGGCGAAGCCGGTTGTCGCGTCGTCATCGAGGAATTCCTCGATGGCGAAGAAGCCAGCTTTATCGTTGTGGTCGACGGCAAGAACGTTGTGCCTATGGCCACCAGCCAGGACCACAAGCGTGTTGGCAATGGCGACACAGGCCCGAACACCGGCGGCATGGGCGCTTACTCCCCAGCCCCTGTGGTGACCCCGGAGATTCACGACCGTATCATGAAGGAAGTCATCTTCCCGACCGTTGAGGGCATGGCCGCCGAGGGTAACGACTACGTAGGATTTTTGTACGCGGGTCTGATGATCGACGCCGATGGCACGCCTAAGGTTATCGAGTACAACTGTCGCTTCGGCGACCCAGAGACGCAGCCAATCATGCTGCGCCTGCAGTCTGATCTGGTGGCCATCTGTAACCAGGCCATCGACGGCGCGCTTGCAGGGGTGACTACGCAATGGGATCCGCGCTGCGCTCTGGGTGTGGTACTGGCCGCTGGCGGCTACCCTGCGGCTTATGAGAAGGGTCACGCCATTTCTGGCTTGCCAGAAACGGAAGTTGCCGGCGAGAAGGTCTTCCACGCCGGTACCGCTGAAAAAGACGGCGCCGTCGTCGCCACTGGCGGCCGCGTACTTTGCGCCACAGCCCTAGGCAACACCGTAAAAGAAGCACAGACCCGCGCCTACGAGCTGACCAACAAGGTCAGCTGGAAAGACAGCTTCTTCCGCACCGACATCGGTTACCGCGCCGTTGCCCGCGAAGAGAGCTAGTCACCACCAGCCTCTCGTTAGCACGAATAAAAGCCCCGCCTCACCAAAGTGTCGCGGGG
>Ga0209396_1006203_pt1 | contig 11052 bp, 11 predicted proteins | sample GOMGulsemesocosm_6_FD_184638 | JGI IMG/M metagenome (GOLD analysis project Ga0209396, IMG submission 184638) | Methane-oxidizing microbial communities from mesocosms in the Gulf of Mexico - GOM8C Gulf of Mexico (SPAdes) (version 2) | ecosystem: Environmental > Aquatic > Marine > Cold seeps... | reverse complement strand
AAAACATATCGCTTTTATAGTGACCTGTATTAATCAATGGGGACACAAGCCTTGTTAATATCCAAATGACATTGAGCCTGAAGGGGTTACATATTTCCTTAATTCAGACTCAAACCGCCATATCAAGCTTAGATTTATAGCGTAAGGCTAATCAGCTGCCAACCACCAAATGAGATGAGCAATGCACCTGCCGCTTTATTTATTTTGCGCATCATCAGAGGGTTTATTTTATGTCTTATGATGGAAACACCGAGTGTTAACATTAGCCACCAAGCAGCGGACCCTAAAAACACCCCTAATATCATAACGCTGGTGGTTTGAAGGGATAAGACAATACTTCCCCCTAACGCTGAAAAGACAGCAATAAAAGACAGTATGGTCATAGGGTTAGCTAAGGTTAAGGCCATGGTTGAGAAGAAGGCCGTAAACATACCTAACCTTTTATCGTTAAAACTTATTGCCTGTTCAGGCTTAGTTCTCATGAGTTGTAAGCCCAGCCAAAGTAGAAAAAAGCCCCCCAAAAAGGCGAGTGGTACAGATAGTGACGTGAACATTTGAGTCACGGTCGTTAAACCCAACGCGCCAACGGCACCATACAATGCATCAGCAGATGCAGCCCCTAAGCCACATGAAAAGCCAACTTTAGAGCCATTTAATAGGGTGCGTTGCATGCATAATAGGCCGATAGGACCCACAGGGGCTGCAATTGATAAACCTATGATTGATGCTTTTATGAGTAATAAATAGTCCATCGGAACCTCCTAAGAATGGTTTTAATTAATAGGCATAGTTTGGCAAAAATGAAGAACAGACTAAATAAACAAGTTACGGTATTAATACGAATTGAATTAAACTAATTAGGTTAAACAACGAAAGAGCCTAAATAATGAAGATAGATGCTGTATCTTGGAAAATAATAAGTGCCGTACAAAATGACGGACGTATCTCATTAAAAGCATTAGCGAATGAAGTGGGACTGTCGTTACCTGCGACCTCAGAGAGACTCAAACGGTTAGAAGAAACCGGTATCATCAGTGGATACAGCGCTACTGTCTTACCAGAAGCGTTAGGGTATAAGGTGATGACGATAATCGGAATGACTACATTACAGCCCAATAAAACACGCTTAATGGATCAACTAAAACAGATGCCTGAAGTGATTGAATGTTTGCACGTAACAGGACAAGATTCTTATCTATTGAGAGTAGTCACTAGGGATCTACAGCATTTAGAAAGCTTTGTGGCTTCTATCAACCAATACGGAGAGACACGTACTTCAATCGTATTATCACACCCCATTCGAATGCGCTCGTTACAAGCTTTTGCGGTGAAGAAGAAAGAGATTTTCTAAAACTAAGGACTGAATTTAGAAAATTCAAGACAAAAACACTCTGATGAATCTGCTTTATAATACCTATTTAGTGAGGTTTTAGGGCGTATATTATAAAATTCAAAGCAGACTTATTCTATTAGCTATAAATAAAATGAATAGCGCTTCATTATTAGTGTTCAGTTATGTCATTTCATGAGCTTGATGAAGTGGTATTATTTATTTTTGAAATATGGATTAAAATCCATATTTACTTATTGATTTTATTAACCTTAAAATAAATCCCCGTTATTTTTAATTGAATACCACGTCTGAAGAAACACTCGTTGACTTGAAATAAGTGTCTTGTTATTTATATGTCAATAAAATATTACTTAGCTATGAATTTCCCCTATATTAGCTTAATGAAATGTATAGACAAATAATTATTCAAACGGATAAAAATGTCAATTTTTTTAAAATAATGTCACTTTTAAAAAAAGTGTCATTATTTATTAGGCATTATCATTAATCATTTAAGAATTCATTAAGCTAAGTATGTAATCATTGAATTATCCCCTAACTTAAGAACTGGTTTATCTACTCAAGGACTTTATTATGTTAAAAACGTTTGCCACTATTGGCTTATCACTATCATGCCTAGCTGCTGCTAATCTTGCATTTGCCGATTGGCAATTAGTTAACGACAAAAGCCAATTAAGCTTTGTTTCCATTAAAAAAGGAAGTGTTGCTGAATCTCATCAATTTACGCAACTTGGGGGCCAACTTTCGGATCAGGGGGCTCTCACGATTAATGTTAACCTCGCCTCAGCAGAAACCTTGATTCCTATTCGTAACGAACGCCTAACTAAGTTTGTATTTGAAACAGTCACGTTTCCACAAGCGGTATTAACTGCCAACCTTAAAGAGCAATTAGCAGATATTAAAACCCCTGGTACACGCCTTTTAAAAGGTATAGATGCAAAGCTCAATTTCCATGGTCATGACAAAGCATTAAAGATTGATGTCATGGTAACCCGTTTGAAAAACGGAGACCTAAGTGTTGCATCCTTAAGTCCTGTTATCATCAAAGGCAAGGACTTTAGCATCATAGAAGGTATTGAAACATTACAAAAACTAGCTGGATTACCTTCTATTGCCACCGCTATCCCAGTGACTTTCGCCCTAACGTTTAAAGCCAAGTAAAGGCTATTATCACAAGCAAGTGATGAATATCGGTCAGTACACAATACTGGTTGGTACTCATTCTTGCTTCTGGGCCTTGATCTAGGGACGCTGCTATTAAGTTGCCTTAAAGCACTATCTAAGTAAGTATTGAACTAAGAGCAATTACTTAAGTTTTCATTTAGTGGTTAACCAAGGGCCTAGGTCTTTCATACACACCTTATTTACTCTGTATATCCTACTGAGTTGCATGTGCTTTTTGTGTGGGGGACTAATTAATTATGTGTCCACAGATAAGTGTTTGGAACACAGAATAGGTGGGTAGAAGATATCATATGGGTGTTAACCGGAGTTTATGCCATTCATGATGGCATGAATGATAAGGCTATGAAAATACAGCAAACGCTTTATTGATGAGTGAATTGTGCTAAGTGTAAAAAAACATTTAGTTATCCGTTAGGAGATGATCCATTTTCTAATATATATGCGCTTAGTAATATTAATTTGTTTTTACTCAAACCTTCAAATTTAAGATTATATACATAGAGGTAATCTGTCTTTATTTTAGATATTGAAGTGTTATATTGCAGTGTATCTTCAATCTCTTTAAATGCTTTGATTTCCTGCATTTTTATTTGGCATCTCATATTCATAACCTGATCAAAACCTGCGACAACCAGCTTAACGACTAAGTCTAAAAAATTATTCTCATAACCAAAATCATTTTTAGAAATAAGTTTAGCGCCACCTAAACTAAGATCAACCAAAATACCCGAATCAGCTTTCTCGATCGATTTTTTATGACTTAAAGGTTTGACGATGGAAATTAGATTTGTTTCTAACCTTACTTTTTCACGTATTACTGAGGACTCAACCTCTTTTGGATAGGAGATATGAAAATAAATACCGGGATCACGACACATCTTAATGACTTTACTAACGAAGGCGCACACTCGTGTCCCCATCATAAAACGTGCGTTTATAATGGTCGTATCACGTAAAAGTACACTTTTACCATCAATCATGGGAGCACTAACAATAAGAGTGTTATTGGGTAAACAGCCGACAACTCTCACTGTATACCTTTCTTTTGTAGAAGCGACTTCCAAATGTAAGTTTTTCCCAAAAGGGATACCTACATCATCCATGCTTACTTTTAATGATTGAGACATATATATTCCAAATATATATAAAATCTGACTTCATTTGATGAATCGTTCTTATATGTTTTTCATCAATTAGGTTAGTTATAATCAGACACGCTATATTAGCTATAACTAATGAAGAGAGATTTAAATTAAAATTATTGTTACACGAATAAAAACTATATTAAATTTTTTAATGGAGCCATCCTACCTTTCGAATATGGAGTAACTGTGAAGCAAATTGTGCAGTTTAGATTTAATATTATTCATTATAATTTTACATTAATTAACAATAGGTTACTAAGCTTTTCAATTATGGTTTTTTGTTACTTCTCAATCGAAAGTGTAGGTAAGCAAGTGATATCGAGCGTATTTACCTCAGAAGACCTATTTTTATAGGGCATTGAGCATAGATAAAGCCATCGCATTGACAGACTGAAAGCATCAAGGTTCCTTAAAAGCGCTCATCTTTGTCGATATTTGTTGAGCGAAATTCATACAGAGAGCATGTGTTATGAAAAATAATATTTATTAGGTAGGCATTAGAATGCGTTATTAATTTCACTGTAGCCGCTGTTATCACAGTGTTTCTCTTTGTGTTCCTTGTGGATTGAGCGTGCGCTATTTGTCCAAAGTTACGAAGGTCTATTGCGCTGAGGGCAAGGTACAAGAATTGAGAAAAGTTCTGCTATCCATATTTACACCTATCTAGTGATGAAGAGTCATACAGATTGAGTAACTCAAGTTAATGTTTATTATGGAAACATTTATAAAGACAATTATTTTTATCTGATACAAAAAATAAAATTATTATATTTAAATATAATTCTGAATCACTTTGAAAGTGAGTGTCTCTATAAAAATATTTCAATTAATAGTTAGTTATAATATTCTAAAATGGGGTTAAGTAAACTGTATCTGTCTTTAATTAAATAGAAAAATCATTTTTAATGATTAACAAACACAGCACTTAAAGCTGAAGCAATGAAAGCAGTGGGTAGTTTGTAACCGTGGTCACAGTTCGGACTTGAATTCGAGTGTCAGTGGTTGATATTGCCTTAAATATTATTATCGTCGAGCAATGAAAAAAGGTGTGAGTTTAGCTAAATGGTCCCATCAAAATGAGCTACAAATGATCATATTTTGATGGTATTAAAACCGCACCTAACCATACCGAATCGCAATAGAGACTCTCAACCCCATTACTGAAAAAGTGCAGGGAAAACTGTGGGAAAGGATATCAAACAAATTAACGTCCAAATAAATGTGGTTTGATTACTCAGTTTGAAACTCGCCTATCAGGTATCACGGGTATGAAAATAGTCCAAATCAAGGCTTAGGTAAGCATCTAAGGCGGATGGTAGTTTTAGTGGATATAAAGAATGCTAAGCTCATTCAATGACTATTCGTTGAACCTATACCAAAAAGCGGCATTAGTATGGGTTAATGCCGTGATTTGTTCATTGCTAAAGCAGGAGGTGTTAATAGGTGAGTTTAGTGATAAGTACTGATGCCATAACTCACGATAATCTTGCGTTAACAATACTAGGGGGAAGTTACTGGCTAGCATGACACGATTATCCCCAAAAACGTCGAGACATTGCCTTATAACCTTCTGTTGCCATTGCGCCTTATAGTGTCTCTCTGTCATCTCCCAGCCTGAACACTTAATCACGCACTGTTCAAATTGGCTCAAAGCAATAAGACTCGCTTGCCATTGTTGCCAAGTAGCAGAGGTTTCATCTTCCATTGAGGTATTGCTTGGTGGCCAACCCGCATGATTAATGATGAGCCTTAATCTAGGCTCCCGTTCAAGGAGCTCTAATAACAAATCAACCGCAGGTTTATGGCTCAGAGGCATTTGAAGCTCAAAACTTAAGTGCTTTTCAGCCAGGTAGCCTAGATTGCTTGTAACACTTTTTTGGCCGAGTAATTCACAAGCGTGATCATCTAAAATATGCCGGCAACCAACAACAGATTGGTACTCTTGTAACTGTTTTATTTGATCAATAAACTCACTTTGCCCAAGGGTTAAATCTATGGCGGCTATAGTTTTAAAGGGGAGCGAGCAGCTTGACTCTAACCAGGCAATTTCTCGCCAAGGCTGCAAGTTATCATAGCCCGCCTCGATATGAACAAATCCAGCTAGCTCAGTACCTTGATGAAGGGTGAGGGCATTTTCATGGAAATTTTGACGCAGTTTGAATTTATCAGGCCAATAAGGCGCATTCTCCTCCCTTAGCCATTGATAATGGCCTTGGGTGAGATCAAAAAAATGCAAATGCGGGTCAATGATGTATTTCATTTTTTCTGGCTGAATTTAGTTAATTTGATCTGCTTTTATTCGCTAGCTAAGACTTATTGCGTGGTATAACCGCCATCGATTACTTGTAAGCTACCGGTAATGAATTTTGCTTTTTCTGATGCTAGAAATAAGACTAATTCTGCCACTTCATCCGGTTGACCTAAGCGACCTAACGGTTGGAGTTTAGCTTCTTCTAGGTGGACTTCTTCTTTATTAGCCCCTGACTTACTGCAATAGTTATCAATGGCTTTGTGGTAGAGAGGGGTTTCAATTGTACCCGGGCAGACTGCATTGGCTCTGATGTTGAAAGAGGCATAATCAAGCGCTGTGGTTTTTGCCATGGAGGCAAGCGCAGTTTTGGTTAAACTGTAAGCAAATGAGTTGGGCTTTCCGACCAAAGCTTGATCTGATGAGATTAATATAATGGAGCCGTACTGATTCGCTTTCATGTTCGGTAGTACCGCTTTCATGGCAGCGTAGGCGCCTTTTACATTGATGCTAAAAATCTTATCGAGTTCTTCTTCGCTGGTATTTTCGATCGTCGCTGAAAAATGAATTCCAGCGTTTGATACTAGTGTATCAATATTATGGACTTGGCTAATATCATTGATGATGTTGGCAATTTGATCGAGATTTGTGATGTCACATGGGCAGAAGTGCCCCAATTCACTGGGTTTGATATCAAGGTTGAAGACTTGATAATCATTGGCTAAAAAAAGTTTAACAATACTAAGGCCTATCCCTGAGCTTCCGCCAGTCACAATACATGTCTTTTTCATCTTAAGACTCATCCTTTGTCTATTTAATTTGCCGGAAGATACAGGTTTTCTTTCTAGTACAAAAGGTTTTATTTCAGAGTTCCAAATAATATTTAAAGAGGTTCATAAAATGTATGATTTAGACGAAATAAGCACTAAGTGCACTATCGATACCATAGATATCGAGTACAACGTCTTTAAAAATTACTAAAGTGCATTAGGTCTAATGGCTTGCCGTGAAGCCAAATGCCTTTAAAAATCAACAAGAAGTAACCTTAATAGAGGATGTTAGTGATTAAATGCTTAACAGGCTGTTAGTTTGTGTGAATGACACAAATCAAAGCAAGGTCTAGAATTTAAAGGAAGAGGTGTTTATGGCTGGGTATTCTGGATCGAAATTGTCGACAAATAGGAGTGGGGAGATTCCATCACCCTGTATTCGCAATTGCTGTCTAGATAATACGGAAGTTTGTTTAGGCTGTTATCGCTCGCTTGCAGAGATTCTCAAATGGAATACAGCAACAGATCCTGAAAAAAAAGAAATTATTCTTCAATGTCGTAACCGAAAAGAGTCTCGAGGACCAAGGTGGGGAGAGTTGTAAGCTGTGATTGAAGTGTAGAGAATCGTCAGCTGGTACGAAAAAGAGGTGTGCTGACCGTCATTATCAAAGTGATACCCCATTTTTGCGCATCAGTACCTCAGTGACAGTCGTATTTCTTGTTAAGTCAGACTGACAGCTGGAATTTAACGACTCTCAGAGAGGCCGTTTTGTTGGCATAAGAGAAATGTTTAGTCTAAACAGTTTATTCAAATAGGCTCAGTCTAGGTGATTGACCCCCTATTTATTGAAAGCCGATTTTAGCAATACAACCCTTATCGGGGTTTTCTTTCAAGCTAAATTGCCAGTCATATTTTTGGCAAATATCCTTCACAATTAAAAGCCCCAAACCAAAACCATCGGCTTGTTCGGTTTTATCGCTTAAGCCTATGCCAGTATCAATTACCGAGATGGTGTTTGATTCGATTTGGATTGTTACCACGCCCTCAAAGGTGCATGAAAAGGCGTTTTTAATCATATTGCCTAATACTATCTGTAAAATACTGTCGGGCACTTTAATTAGACAAGGTGCTAAAATTTGAATTTGGTAATCTACCGGTTTGATTTCGAGCAGGTGTTTATGGCTTTTAACTATGCTTTCTATCAGCTCTTGTTCAACCTGATAAGGCTCATCTAATTCATATTTTTCGTCACGGGTGAGAGATAATAATGTGGTCACAAAGAGATCCATTTCGTCGGCAGAGGCTTTGAGTCTGAGTCGCTGGCGTTCAACAAACTCGGCTTCCTTGGAGTGTCCCAATAACGAGATAGCCCCTTTCATCACCATTAATGGACTGCGTAATTCATGGCTTGCATAACGGGTAAAAGAGCGTTCCCTTTCCACTAGCGCTTGTATTTTTTCTTGGTACTCATTGATGCGACTGGTGAGCAACCAAATCTCTTTCGTGGCATTTTTATCAGGTAGTGCCAAGGGTTCAAAATGATTGACTGAACGTTGCTTTAATTGATTTGACAGCTTTGATAAGGGCGCTGTTAATCGGTCTGATACGCTAAGAATGAGATATAAACTGACGGCGAGTAATAACAATGCGATGAGCATCTGCTTGTATTGCTGCTGATACATTTGCTGTTCACTGGTTTCATAAACCTCATCGTAATGTAATAGATAATAGTCTTGTGCCTCTCCCTTGATCATCAGCTGACTTTTCATAATAAAAAAATCATAGTATTCAGAATTACCGTCTTCTATTTCATGTAGCTGGTTTAACTCTAGGGTGCTTGGTATCGGCAAGGAGGTGGGCAAATTTTCTGTGCCAACAAAAATTTGGGTATAGGGGGATATGTCAAAGAGTGTTTTACCTTGTTCAATGAAAGGTATTGCTAATTGGCGTTCTTTGGCTAAGCGGTTTTTTGCATTAAAAATTTCTAAGTCTTTTAGGGTTGAGTTAAACAATGAAAAGTGAAACGCAATGATGGCGCAGGCAAGGCCGGCAAAGTAGATAAAAGTGAGCTGTTTGGCTGAGCGAATATTATTGAAATTCAAAATGGCTCAACCTAGTTTTGGGTTAGCGATAAGTTGATAACCGAGTTTGGGTACGGTTTTAATATAAGCATGTTTAAATGGCTTATCTATTAAGCTTCTTAACTGATAGACATGGCTGCGCAGTATGTCTTTTTCGGGTTCATTTTCCTGCCAAATTAAAGCGGATATTTCCTCTTTACTGACCACTTCTGGAGCTCTTAACATCAGAATCTTTAACAGATTAAAAAGTGTTGGGTTGAGTGAAAAACTGCAGCCATTACGCTCCACCGTGTGATTGTTGATATTAAGTGTTAGCTCTTCAAAAGCCAGTTTTTTGGTGGCTATCATGCCTTTTTGACGACGACAAAGGGCGCTGATCCTGGCCTCTAATATTTCTAAATCAAAGGGTTTTACTAGGTAATCATCGGCTCCTTGATCAAAGCCTGAGAGCATATCTTCTCGTGTGTCCCTTGCTGTCAGCATTATGATAGGGGTTGTTATACCTTGATCTCTTAAGTTCTTACATACCGCCAAACCGTTTATTTTGGGTAGCATAATATCTAAAATAATCAGGTCATAATGATTGTTAAGGGCAAGATCATAACCTTGCAATCCATTATTTGCATAATCTAGGTTGTATCCCTTTAACTCAAAATATTCAAAAATAACGGCAGCGATGTCTTTGTGGTCTTCTATGAGTAATAAATTCAATCTAGGTTGCTCTTAATCGATACTTTTTTATAAAGGAGGACGGGCTAATTTTATGTTAGCTATCTTACCTTAAGGTAACCTTAAGTTTGTCAAAAAAATGTCATTGACCTTTTACTGACACCTGGTGTTTTAAGGTGGCGTCTCTATCTTGTTAGGACAGCCGTCATGTCAATAATTCTCTTATCAAAAAGTATCGGCAAAATCTCAGTCGACACTTTTTGCTCAAGTGTCTTTTTTCTGCCTAGTTTTACTCTCAAGGTAGGGCTAAAGGTAATCGTTTGAACGTGAAGGACTATATAAAATAGCTGAAAGTGCTAGATTTTCTGGTAACCGAAAAGTGATTACCTGAGCTTGTTGCGCTTCTGTCTTGTGAGGTACGAGACGAATCGAAAGCAGGTTATCTTGTATATTGTTTACCTTAAAAACAAAAAAGGCGTCCCTTCCTTTGCGTTGGGACGCCACTTGTATTGGGTTTTAGCGGTTAACGCTAAAAGCAATGACCTGACTGATTTGACTCATAGGGCGTTGACTTTCTTGCTGCCAATGGTTGAAGGCATCTTGAGTCGCGCGCCAAGCCGATTGTGTATCGCGACCTGTGCTGATGATTTCACGGTTTCTGAGATAACCTTCCACATCGCGGCTTAATATAAAGGTATCTTTACCCATGATACGCAGTGAGTAAGGCCCGGTATTACCGCCTAATCGTTTGCCTTCTTTTTTAAGGTGAGCCCATAAACTAATGATGTCAGTACTGGGCCAGTCGGCGACCATTTTTGCGAAACTACCATGCTTGATACTGGCTTCATGCATCATTAAGGCATTTTCTCTAATTGTCATCACCTTATTAAAGTTACGGATGATTTGAGCATCAGAGGCTTTTTCTTCCCACATTTCATCGCTGATGAGCAGCATCTTTTCAATATCAAAAGCAAAAAATACTTTTTCAAAATTAGGCCACTTATTGCGCACTACTTGCCAGTTGATACCTGATTGAAATATTTTCTGAGTCATGGCTGCCAACCAGCGATCGTCACCGATTTGACATAACGCCTCATGGCTTAAGGGCTTATCTAGTAAGGTCTCAAGCATGGCTTCGCCCTGATGTCTTGCAGCCGCCCTTTGGTAAATATTCTCAAATGCTTCGTACTTTGGGCTCATTTTTTATCCTGTTTTATGACGCTTATGTCTGTTTTAATATTTTTGTTAGATATGACCATTAAATCTAGCAGCTGAATACGCCATATTAGAGCAGGTTACTGGGGACTTTTCTGCCAGCAATTTTAAAAATAGCGGCATCAACGTCACTTTGATGCGTCATGTTAATAATATGACCCGCACCTTCAAGCCAAACTGTATTGAGTTTAGCCAGTGGGAAAATCTTTTTTGCCATGGCGGCACTGCCAGGCCTAACCAGATCATCCTCTGTACCCTGAACGACAGTGATTGGCATGGTGATTTTAGCGAATTGGGATTGCAAATTCGCCAAACTTGGCGCTATGGCTAACACTTCGGCGTTGGAGTTGGCCCACATATCGGGAATCATAAAGCTAGGAATAA
>Ga0209396_1006197_pt1 | contig 11058 bp, 10 predicted proteins | sample GOMGulsemesocosm_6_FD_184638 | JGI IMG/M metagenome (GOLD analysis project Ga0209396, IMG submission 184638) | Methane-oxidizing microbial communities from mesocosms in the Gulf of Mexico - GOM8C Gulf of Mexico (SPAdes) (version 2) | ecosystem: Environmental > Aquatic > Marine > Cold seeps... | reverse complement strand
ATGCCTGGGCTACTGGGATTAAGTATTGCTTTATTAACTATTTTGATCAAACCCAATTGGTTTCCGCAACTTATCCAAAGCTCCTCTACCCCAGCACTACAGACAGAGATAGCGAATAGCGCAACAAAGCCATCAACAGAACAATTTGGGCCTGTAAGCTATTCAGAAGCCGTTAACAAAGCGACCCCTGCCGTTGTTAACATTTTTACTCAGAGAATTATAAAACAAAAACAACATCCACTTTTAAATAGCCCTTTTTTAAGACGTTTTTTTAATAATCAACCCAATGAACGTATGCAGTCTAGCCTTGGTTCAGGGGTGATTATGAATGAAGCAGGTTATATTCTGACTAACCATCATGTTATCGCTGGTGCGAGTGAGATTCTTGTCGCCCTACATGATGGCCGAGAGGTTCCTGCACAATTAATTGGCAGCGATGCGGAAGTCGATCTAGCGGTATTAAAAGTAAATTTAATGAACCTGCCTTTCATTCACATTGCTGAAAATGGCCCGCTCAACGTCGGTGATGTAGTGCTCGCAATTGGTAATCCTTTTGGTGTTGGTCAAACGGTGACCATGGGAATTGTCAGCGCCCTCGGTCGTAACCAGCTCGGGCTAAATACCTATGAAGATTATATTCAAACCGATGCCGCCATTAACCCAGGTAATTCTGGAGGCGCATTAATTAATGCTTATGGTGAACTGGTGGGGATTAACTCAGCCATTTATTCTCAGTCTGGAGGTTCTCAAGGAATTGGTTTCGCAATCCCAGCCAATAGCGCTGCTCAGGTATTAGCCGACATTACTCACTTTGGTCAAACCATTCGCGGCTGGATGGGAATAGAAGTACAAGAAGCCACACCGGCATTATTAACCAGCATAGGGCTACCCACAGCCTTAGAAGGTCTAATTGTTACAGGACTCGCATTAAACGGTCCGGCACAGCAATCTGGATTGATGATTGGCGATATTATTACTTCGCTAAATAATAAATCCAGTATTAATGCAAAAGCGGCCATGAATCAAATTGCCGCATTAAGACCTGGAGAAAATATTAGCATCGAATTTATGCGCTCAGGACGCTTACAAAGTACCGTAGCCATTGCCGGAAAAAGAGAAAAACCGCTGTAAAGAAATTGACAAATTAAAATCATACCCATTGTCACGATAGATTGAATAAATATTGCTGAAATTACGAATCTGAACTGGTGTTTTTTCTTCTGTCGATTAAAATGCTCAACCTTTTTTCAACTCTGTATTTGAGAAGTATTTTGATCGTTTTTACTCTTACCAATGAAGTTACCGACGAAGTTTATGTTGGCACCACAAAAGACAGCGTAGATGAGCGCTGGAAACAATACCAAGAAGCAGCGGCACTGGATCATACCGCAGCTCGTTTATTTAAAGACATTCGAGACTTTGGTGCCAAAAATTTTACTGCGGCTGAATATGCTGTGGCTTATGATAGAGAAGATTTAAAAGATTTATTTGATGAAGCCATGGATCAACATGCTGGCATTAGCCTTGTCGGTGTTAAAACTATCAAGCCAAAACCTGTAAAAGTAGCAGCGCCCAAAAAAGCAGCGCCCAAGAAAACGGCAGCAAGCAAAGCGCGTAACGCCCATGGCCCAGTGACCACCATTTTATCCAAACCAAAGATTTCATCTGGCCGCACAAATTCTGCTGCTAAAGAGCGCGCAATTAAAGAAGCGATCTCTGAAGAAAAGGCAGAACGCGAAACTAAGAAGCTAATGAAAGCCTCGGCTGAAGCACAAGAGATGCGCGAAATTATGGCACGCTTAGATAATCGAGGTTCTTCTCTTAAGAAGCGTTAAAAAGCACTAAGCTTTTAAACCGTAAGCTTTTTAAACCGATACCTAAAAATAGCCGCTTTTATTGCGGCTTTTTTAATCTAACCGCCCAACTGCTCACTCAAAAAATCAAATACCAGCCTCACCTTTTTACTGGTATGTAATTCTCGATGACATACCAGCCACATACCCAGCTCTATGGGAGTAAAGTGATCAACAAAGGCTGCTTCTAATTCTGGATAACGTGCCGCAATATGATCGGGTAAAAACGCCAACGCCCCTCCTTGCAATATCATCTGCAATTGCACTAATTGGTTTTTACAGATCACCGTAAATTGATCGCTGCGCACTGGAAAGCCCATATTCAATAAATAATCTTTCATTTGATCACTATGATCAAAACCGATTAATTGTAAATTACTGACATCAGCGGGGGCTTTATTAGCAAAGTGTTTTATATAATCTTTATGGCCGTATAAATACGCTTTTTCTGAACCAATTTTTTTGGTAATTAAATCAGGCTGAGTAGGCCGCTGATAACGAACAGCGACATCCGCTTCGCGGCGTTTCAAATCGCTAATGGCATTGGATACCTGCACTTCCAATTGAATATTGGGGGCGTACTCTTTGAACTTAGAAATTAATGGCGCAAAGCGAAAGTAAGCATCCAGCTCGGTTAACGATATACACACCTCGCCACTTACGTCATTGCTCTGCCCCTGAGCGACTAAAGAGAATTGATTCGCCGCTTCCGCCATTTGCTTAACGTAGTCATATAAGCGCACACCACTTTGGGTAAGCGACAAACCCTTGCCCACACGCTCAAACAGCGTCACCTTAAGCTGTGCTTCTAATCCTGCGATCTGTCGCCCCAACGTAGGCTGACTCATGCCCAAAGCGCGCCCTGCTGCTGATAACGAACCTTCATCGGCAACCACTAAAAATGCCCGCGCATGATTCCAATCAAACTGTAGATGCTTCCAATCCATTTATTCTATCCCCTCACCCAAGCTTGCGCCTCAATCCATTCAAATATGAATAGATACAATGCACTTCTAGGCAATACCCAAACATTTATGAATCAATATACTGATTAAATCATCTACAAACAATCAATCAGTCAGGAGAACAACATGAAGGTTTTGGTATTAGGCGCAACGGGGGCTACTGGCCGACTTGTCGTACAAACGCTTTTACAGCAACAGCATCAAGTCGTGGCTCTCGTCCGTGAAACAGATAAATTGGACCCTTTGAACACTGAATTTGGTAACCAGTTCACTCAAATTAAAGGCACTGCACTCACCTTAAGTGATGAGCAACTATCAACACTGATTACGGAAGCAGATGGCGTAGTAACTTGCCTAGGCCACAACCTAACCCTAAAAGGCATATTCGGCGCCCCCCGTATGCTGGTAAGAGACAGCATCAAGCGAATAGTAAACCTTACCTGCGATCAACGTAGCGTTCCGCTTAAAATGGTATTAATGAATTCAAGTGGTGTGCGCAATAAAGACCAGCACGAACCTATCTCGCTTATGCAGCACTTAGTATTAATCTTATTACGAGTATTACTACCGCCGCACAGAGACAACGAGCAGGCTGCCAATTATTTACGCACCCTGGATGTTTCAAAATACAAGGTTCAATGGGTTGCCGTTCGCCCCGATGCGTTGATCGACCAAGGTCAAGCCAGTGAGTATGACCTTCACCCTGCGCCTATTCGCAGTGCTATTTTTGATTCAGGTGACGTGAGCCGTATAAACGTGGCGAGTGTAATGAGCCGATTATTAACAGACTCAAAACTTTGGCAGGAATGGAAAGGAAAAATGCCGTTAGTGTATAACTCAGAGGGGTGATTAATAGTATTGAAATTGAAATTGAAATAAGCGAAGTATAACCATCCTAGCCTCACAGCAACTGTCTGTGAGGATTATAAATATCGAGTATAAAGATAGAAATCACGTCCTTTAGCTTCAAAATTTGATTCATGAACAAAACCTATTTTCGAATATAGATTTTGAGCAGCAACCATTGAGCTTTGAGTCCAAAGTATTATTTTTTTATAGCCTTCATTCTGTGCTTGCAGAATAAGCTCGCTAAGCAATCTATAACCTAAATTATTATTTCTATAGTCTTTCTTAACAGCAAGAAGATGGATTTCCACCTCATCTTCTTTTGCTAACTTCCTTGCATTAGACGTCGGCGGAACCATTATAACTAATCCTGCCAAGCTCTGACGAGCAACATTTGAGGCGGTTATGATTTTACCTCTTGAACGAATTGCAGCTGCCTCAAACAGTGCTTCTGCTTGCTCTTCATCTACATAGTCTTCGCCCACATAAACTTCTTTTAGCAATTCTGATAATTCAGAATCAGAAAAATCTAAACAGTTTGTTGCTTCTATTTTGAAATCCATTTCATAACCTTTATATAATATGACTCTGTAGCTTAACGTCCAACAGTACAAAATTACGGAGTCGATGCGGGCCCTAGTTAACGTTTACCCAAATGCTTGATGATATTTTACTATACCGCTCGGAATAGAGTCACTAAACGATAAAGCTTGAAAATACTCAGCCGGAACACATGGTAATATTAATTGTGAATTGGCCTCAAAACCGAAGCGGCCATAAAAATCTGGCTCTCCAAGAAGAACACAACCTTTGGCATCAATCTCTTTTAGGAGCTTAATTCCCTCATTAACTAATTTGGAGCCAATGCCTTTATTTTGATATTTTGGATCAATGCTTACAGGGGCTAAACCATACCAATCAATAAACTCATCATTCATAGTCACTTTTGAAAAAGCAATGTGGCCAACGATTTCACCTTTAGATTCGGCAATAAGAGAGATAGTTAATGCTGAATCATCTCTCATTAATCGAACAATCTCAGCTTCACGTTTATCGCTGATTGGGTCATTTTCAAAAGCAAGAGTAATTATTTCACTTATTCTTGCACTGTCACTTCCTCGCTCATTTCGGATAATTATTTCTGACACGGTGCGTGATCCTTTCCCAAAGTTAACTCTTCCATCACAGTTTATCCTAGCCATTTTAATACCTCTACGTTAAATAGAGGTGTGTACTAAATGGGGGGAACTACAAACTCCCTTTAGCTAGAAGACTTTGTGTTTCAACAAGAATATTCTTAGGCAATACATCAGGTGCGTTACAAATTTTCTTATATTCTTCTGAATCCGTTAAAGCGGGGGAAGTTCAAGGTCAGATTGCAGGCGCTTGTTAGCTCGCTGAACTACTTAATTCGTTTATGAATACTACGCTGCCACTTTATCCGATGTTTACTATCAGAAGAGTTAAAGAGGGTTACCCTATAAACTTCAGGCTCCTCTTTGTTAGCATATGTTACTTTAATATCGAGCTCGTCAATCATTGCATCCAGCGAGTCATTGGCAGTATTTATCAGCAACCATGATTCAGAAAAAAGCCCTGGTGGTATTCTATGATTTTTATTTAAGATATGACTAGATGGAAATATTGGACTCGCTTCTACACTATTTCTATTTTCATCAATACGCTTCGCAGCATATGCAGCAGTACCCGCTACAGCGATACTATCAGCAGCTCGTTTTGTATTGTTGTTATCTGATAGCGCTGAAGCCGCCGAAGACAATCCAACTATTGCTCCGTAAGCTAATGATGAATTATAATTTTTAACACTATTTCTTTTACGAATTGCCTGCCCCCAAACATTAAAATCCTCACCTGTCGTGAAGATCACATGTTCATCTTTAACATTTTCTTGTGGAATCAAGATTTCTACAGAGTTGATCGTTACCCAACTACCAGTTAAATTTTCCAACGTAAACTCAATCATCCCAAAGTATTCGCTAGAAAGGCGACTATTGATTTTACTACTTATCTTTAGCCTGCTTTCCTCTCCGGAGCCAAGAGTCTTTGCAGTTCTTCCTTTATGAACACTTGCACATCCAACTAAAGTAAGCATTAAAAAACATACTACCAACTTTTTCATTATTATATATCCTTGGATAATTTAGATTTTTAGCTAACAGCGTGCTATACGAACCGGTGCCGCATAAGTACTTATAAATGGGAAAGACGAACGAGAGAAAAATTCCTTTAAAATCATACTACTATCCCTTTTATTGATACCGATAACACTATATACAAGGTTCGCTTTTGTCAATTCAATAGCACGATATCAGTCTGTTCGCATAACTAACAAATATTTCAAATCATTAAAATTCCCTATATATTTCAATAACCTACCAACATCGTGTTTTTATTGTTATACGAACCTTATTTACCAAACATCCCTAAGCAGTAGGCATTTGGAGGTCTTAAACCACTGAATTACGGCATCCCTGCGCGTCATAATTCAGAGGTAGTCATCAAATCGTTTACAAAATATCCTTAAGTGCATCCAACAACAATCCATTTTCGTTCTCGGTACCAATGGTAAAACGCAAACAGTTTTCTAATAACGGATGCCCACCCGCCAAACATTTAATCAAAACATTATGCTGTTTAAGCTGTTCAAATATTTCTTTGGCTTGGCCTTCGAATGGCATGTCAGCGCGAGCTAATATGAAGTTCGCTTCACTTTTATAGCATTTAAAACCTAGCTCGGTTAACGCGTTGTCCATGCGAGTGCGCTGTTGCTTTATCTGTTCGCATTGGCCTAATAAAATTTCATAGTGCTCTAATGCAAATTCAGCGCTAATTTGCGTCAGCACGTTGATGTTGTATGGCATACGAATTTTATCGAGTTCGTTCAACCATTCACTACGACCGAAGATCATACCTAAACGTAAACCGGCCAAGCCTACTTTAGACAGTGTGCGCATGACTAATACGTTATCGAACTCTTCTAAAAAGTGCAGGTGATTACGGCTGGAAAAAGGCAGGTACGCTTCATCCATAATCACTAAGCCTTCGCTGGCTTGAATAAGTTCACGCAACTGAGTTTCAGAATAAAGATTCGCAGTTGGGTTGTTTGGTTGCGCTAGAAATATAAGCTCTGGCTGTTGCTCAGCAATACACTTCAACATGGCTGGCATGTCTAGCTCAAAATCGGCGGTTAAGGGTATACCAACATAATCGACACCACAGAAAGTAGCGATCATTTTATACATCACAAAACCTGGCTCCGGCGCCATGATCTTAGCTCCAGGCTTGGCCACCAGCATGGCTAATAACTGAATGATTTCATCTGAGCCATTACCTAATAAGCAATCAAATTGCTCAGGTACGTTCATCGCTTTGCGCAGGCCCGCTTTTACTTTTGGCGCTTGCGGATGTGGGTAACGATTAATATCGGCTTGCTGTAGTTTTTCTGCCCATGCTTGTTTTAATTCTTCTGACCACTGATGTGGATTTTCCATGGCATCGAGTTTTACCATGCCGCTGGCATCACCCACTGGGTAAGCCGATAGTGCACGGATTTCTGGACGGACTAGGTTTTCAACCATTTTGGAAATTGTTGTCATGGAAACTCTCTAAAGAAAATTCTGATTATTGGTTTCTAAAAGAAGCCATCATATAAACAAAAAAGGCCAAGAGCGCTAATCTATTAAAATAGATAAACAATTCTCGGCCTTATTAATTCCCGCACCTCTTTGCTAATAAAGAATGCGGTTAAATCGATTACTGCTTTTTAATGCGATACTCAGCAGAACGTGCGTGACCTTCTAGTTGCTCACCACGGGCTAGTACAGAAGCAATCTTGCCAAGCTCTGAAGCGCCTTCTGGCGAACACATAATCAACGACGAACGCTTTTGGAAATCATACACACCTAACGGTGATGAGAAGCGTGCAGTACCTGATGTTGGCAATACGTGGTTTGGCCCTGCACAATAATCACCTAACGCTTCGGAAGTATGACGACCCATAAAGATTGCACCAGCGTGGCGAATCTGCGGCAATAAAGCTTGCGGATCTGCAACCGATAATTCCAAGTGTTCAGGGGCAATGGTATTGCTCACTTCACACGCTTCATTCATATCTTTTACTTTAATCAATGCTGCGCGAGCATTAAGCGATGCACGAATAATATCTTTACGCGCCATTGTCGGTAGTAACTTCTCGATAGAAGCCTGTACCTGATCTAAGAAGTTTTGATCTGGGCTGATTAAAATCGCTTGTGCATCTTCGTCGTGCTCTGCTTGCGAGAACAAGTCCATGGCGATCCAGTCAGGATCCGTCTGGCCATCACATACAACTAAAATTTCAGAAGGGCCCGCAATCATATCGATGCCAACCGCACCAAATACTTGGCGCTTAGCGGTAGCAACAAAGATGTTACCTGGACCAACGATTTTATCTACTTTAGGAACGGTTGCCGTACCATACGCTAATGCGGCAACGGCTTGTGCACCGCCGATAGTAAATATCTTAGTGACCCCAGCAACGGCTGCAGCGGCTAATACCAGCTGGTTTAATTCGCCACCTGGGGTAGGAACAACCATGATGATTTCTTTAACGCCCGCAACGTGTGCAGGAATGGCGTTCATCAATACAGAAGAAGGGTACGCTGCTTTACCGCCCGGCACATAAATACCAACGCGATCTAGCGGAGTCACTTTCTGGCCCAATAAAGTGCCATCTTCTTCAGTATACGACCAAGAATCTTGTTTTTGCTTATCGTGATATTTGCGTACACGATCGGCGGCCGCTAATAGGGCTGAACGCTGATCAGTTGGCAGAGTATTGAGTGCATCTTCAAGCTGTTCTTGGGTCAGTTCTAACTGATCCATTCTCTCGGCATGCAGGTGGTCAAAACGATTGCTGTATTCAACAACAGCCGCATCACCACGAGTTTTCACATCGGCAAGAATATCAGTAACAATTTTCTGCACTTGATTATCGGAAACGGATTCCCAAGCTAGTAGTGTTTCTAGCTCAGAAGAAAAATTATTATCACTGGTATCTAAACGACGAATTTCAATAGTCATTTTTATCTATCTCTCTCTATCTTTATTAGCAAGAGGTTAGCCTTGCTTTTTAGCTTCCTGACGTTTCTCTTCTTGACGATCAACAGCGGCTGACATCTGGTCAATAATCGGCTGGATCTGCGCATGCTTAACTTTCATTGCGGCTTTACCTACAACCAAGCGAGAGCTGATATAGGCCATGTGGTCACGTGGCTCTAAACCATTTGCAACCAAGGTCTTACCGGTATCAACAATATCGACAATCACATCGGCTAGGCCAACAATCGGCGCTAATTCCATACCACCGTATAGTTTGATGATATCGATCTGACGGCCTTGCTCAGCGAAATAACGCTTAGTCACATCAACAAACTTGGTTGCAACTTTTAAGCGCCCTTCAGGCAGCACTGCGCCTTTAAGGGCAGCGGTCATTAGACGGCAAGTGGCGATTTTAAGATCGAGAGGTTCATACAGGTTTTCACTATTGAACTCCATCAGCACATCTTTACCAGAGATACCTAAATCGGCGGCACCGTATTCAACATAGGTTGGTACATCTGCAGCGCGAATAACGAGTAGCTTGATATGGTCATGATTGGTATCAAAAATCAGTTTACGACTTTTACTAATATCCTCTGCTGGATGGATGTTTGCCTCGGCAAGTAAAGGCAAGGTGTCATCCAAAATACGTCCTTTTGATAAGGCAATCGTGAGAGGCTGTGTCATAACGTTTTCAATCTTCTCTGAAATATTCAAATAAGAAAAGCTACTCCATTAACGAATAGCTTTTCTGTGAAAAACCAATAGTGGTTTCTATCTATAAACTGTCTAACTCAGGAAATAAGCTATTACTTATTTCCTGGTACGCGACGAATCTTAACACCTAAGATTTGTAGCTTTTCTTCAATACACTCATAACCACGGTCGATGTGATAAATACGATCAACCAAGGTATCGCCCGTAGCAACAAGCGCTGCAATCACTAACGATGCCGAAGCACGTAAGTCAGTAGCCATTACTTGAGCTGAGCTTAAAATTTCTTTACCCGTAACCGTCGCAACATTGCCTTCAACATGAATGTTAGCGCCCATGCGAACCAATTCATCAACGTGCATAAAGCGGTTTTCGAAGACTGTTTCTTGCACAGTCCCTGTACCTTCCGCCACACAGTTCATAACCATAAACTGAGCTTGCATATCGGTTGGGAATGCTGGATGTGGTGCCGTGCGAACATTGACTGCTTTCGGACGACGTCCTTCCATATCGAGAGAGATCCAATCATCTCCACATTCGATTTTCGCACCCGCTTCTTCAAGCTTGGCTAGAACTGCGTCCAATAATTTAGGATCGGTATCTTTAACTTTAATCTTGCCGCCAGTAACCGCTGCCGCCACTAAGTAAGTACCCGTTTCAATACGATCTGGCAGTACATCAAAAGAACAGCCATTTAACTGTTCAACACCCTCGATGGTTAGCGTATCTGTGCCACCACCAGTGATCTTGGCGCCCATAGCGTTTAAGCAGTTTATTAGATCAACAACTTCAGGTTCGCGAGCCGCGTTGCCGATCGTTGTTGTACCTTCGGCTAATACCGCGGCCATTAAGATATTTTCAGTACCGGTAACCGTTACCATGTCTAAAAAGATATTGGCGCCTTTTAAGCGGCCGTCAGAGCTAGCGTGAACATAGCCGTCGATGACTTCTACTTTCGCGCCGAGTGCTTCCATGCCGCGTAAGTGCAGATCAACCGGACGACTGCCGATGGCACAACCACCAGGGAGCGATACAACCGCTTCACCGTAACGCGCTAACAATGGACCCAGTACTAAAATAGAGGCACGCATAGTACGTACTAACTCATAAGGAGCAATACGGCTTGTCATGGTGGAGCAATCTGTCTCAACACTCATGTCTTCATTGATCACAACCGATACACCCATGCAGCCTAATAGCTCAATCATGGTGGTGATATCGTGTAAATGTGGCAAGTTGCCAACACGCATCACACCGTGCGCTAACAAGGTAGATGCAATAATCGGTAGCGCCGAATTTTTAGCGCCTGAAATGCGAATTTCACCGTCAATAACGGCGCCGCCTTCAATTAATAATTTATCCATAGATGTCTATTGTTCTTTTATAAGTGCAACTTAACTTAAATAGCTGCTTATTATTTTTTATCTGCTTAGCTAGTTTTTTCAGCGGGAGTCAATGCGCTGATTTTTACTGCGTGTACAGTACCGCCGGTAATCAATTCAGTTAATGGCTTATAAACCATTTGCTGTCGCTTCACTGCTGACTTACCTTCAAATGCTTCACTCACAACTTCAATTTCA
>Ga0209396_1006195_pt1 | contig 11063 bp, 15 predicted proteins | sample GOMGulsemesocosm_6_FD_184638 | JGI IMG/M metagenome (GOLD analysis project Ga0209396, IMG submission 184638) | Methane-oxidizing microbial communities from mesocosms in the Gulf of Mexico - GOM8C Gulf of Mexico (SPAdes) (version 2) | ecosystem: Environmental > Aquatic > Marine > Cold seeps... | reverse complement strand
AACCAAAATATATAAATTAGTAATGAATAATGAAGGTGAAAAAGAATTGATAAAAACTACATAGTCAATGTACTTTCGGCTGAACCCAGTAAACGCCCTATCGATTTTTCGATTTGACTACGAATATTTTCAGGGTCTTCAAGAAAAGTAATACCAATACCTGCTGGGGTGCCATTTTGCACACCGATAGGTGTTAACCAACAAACTTTGCCTTTAATAGATGAAGGCTCAAGTGAGTCAGGTAATAATACTTGCAGTTCAATATCTGTGCCTAATTCAAATTGCTCAGTAGTTCTAACAAATAATCCGCCATTATTAACAAAAGGCATATAAGATTGATATAAGTCTCGGTCAGTGACAAATTCTAAATATAAATTTTCCATATTTTCTCTAATCCTAACCCTAACGCTTATTCTGCCATTGCAAATTGAATATCAACCAAAAGTTTTTCTAAACCAAGCTCTTTATTGTACTGAGTTAACGAACTACTTTGTTTATTGTAGACTTTAATGAGCTGATATACTTGCCATAAGGCTTCTTTTTTTTCAGCTAGGAAGTATTTAAATTCCACTTCAGTCAATATTTCAAGTAAACAAAACTCTCGCCATTGATGATGGCTTCTTAATAAATCAATAATAATTTTCTCTAACCAACGACTACTTTGTTCATTATTTATCAGTTGTGTCGTTAAGTCCATACGTGGGTGCTTTTCTAATAGAAAACTAATAAAATTTGTGTTTATTTGTTGGTACTGCTCAAATAATTTAGCCTCTGACAATTCCGCTAAATGGGACAAATTTACAAAGGGGTCCTGGCTTTGTTGCCCTATATGTTGAAGCAGTTTTTCACCAATGGGTGGTTTTATTTGAATATGTCGACAGCGACTGATAATCGTTGGTAATAAGCGTTGCTCATCATTGACCAATAAAATAATAAAACTATTGTTTGTTGGTTCTTCTAAGGTTTTTAACAAAGCATTGGCTGCAGATATTGTCATCTTGTCTGCATCTTCAATAACAACCACTTGATTTAAACCTAGCTGAGCAGTTTTTTCAAAAAAACGACTAACTTGCCGTATTTGATCAACCCCTATTGTAGCTCCAGTAAGTGCAACAGTAACTTGATCTGGATGAGTTTTCTGCTGGTATAAGTTACACGGTTTACATTGCTGACAAGGTAATGAGCTGGCAAGAGGGTTTTCAGTAGCTAATGATAAATCATTTTGTTGACACAAAAGTGCTTGAGTTAACCATTGTGCTAGCTCAAGCTTACCAGAGCCTTTAACACCGGAGACGATCATCGCATGAGGCAAATTTTGTTGAGCAATTTGATCAATTAACTGTTGCTGTTCATCAACTAACCATGCTTTCATCAACTGTTATCCAGTGTACTAAGAAAGTTTTTCAGTTGATGACGAATATTCTCATGAACAACCGTCATCGGTTCTTCGGCATTAATAGTAACGATAGTCTCATCATGCTTAGCAATGGCTAAATATTTATTTCGTACTCGATGAAAAAATTCTATTTTTTCTAATTCTATACGATCGAGTTCACCTCGTGCTTGCGCTCTTGCTAACCCTTTTTCTGGTGTAATATCAAGATAGAGTGTTAAATCAGGTTTAAAGCCCTTCAAGGTAACTTCTGCAACCATATCCATTACGTTATCATCAAACTTCCGACCACCACCTTGATAGGCTCTTGAAGAGAGGTCATGACGGTCACCAACCACCCACTTCCCTTGTACTAAAGCAGGTAAAATACGATTTGCCAATAATTGACTGCGACTGGCATACATCAATAACAGTTCTGTTTCTTGAGTTAGTATTTCATCATGTGAGGCCGACTTAACAATGTCTCGTAATGACTCAGCCAATGGCGTACCACCGGGTTCTCGTGTTGAAATAAATTCAAGCTGATGTTGAGTAAGTACTTGGTTAATCACTTCAATAGCTGAAGATTTACCAGCACCTTCAATACCTTCAACAACAATAAACTTACCTTTTTTCATGAAACCTCTAATGATTTTTATTTAATTGATATCGCACCACAGCTTTATTGTGATCGTTTAAATTGGTTGAGAAAATGTGTTTACCTTGACCATTGCTAACAAAGTATAAATAGTCTGTTGCAGCGGGGTGTAATGTCGCTTTAATTGCCGAAATTCCTGGCATCGCAATAGGCGTTGGCGGTAAACCATTAATACGGTAGGTATTATAAGCTGTTTTCTCTTTCATATGTTTACGTTTTATATCCCCTTGATAACGATCTCCGAGTCCATAAATAATGGTTGGATCCGTTTGCAAACGCATATTTATATTTAACCGGTTAACAAAAACAGAAGAGATAATAGCATGCTCGGCAAATTTTCCACTTTCCTTTTCAATGATAGACGCCATGATCAATGCTTGGTAAGCATTTTCATAAGGTAAACCTGTTGAGCGTTCACCCCACTGTTGTGAAAGTTGCTCGGCCATTTTTAACTGAGCTCTTGCTAATATTTCTATATCCGAGGTTTGTTCAGTGAAGGCATAAGTTTCTGGAAAAAAAAGCCCTTCTGGATTCTCCTGTGATAATGATAATTGATTGGCGATGGTTTGATAGCTTTCTTTTGTCGACTGAGCGCTTAAGGTTTGTTTAATATGTGCATGTGATTGAAGTTGCGCAAGCCATTGCTTTAAAGTGGTACCTTCAACAAAGGTTATAGAGAACTGATGCTCTCTCCCTGAAGTTACCATGGTTAAAATTTGTTTAAGGCTTTGTTGCTGGGTTATTTGATAAGTGCCTGCTTTAATTTGTCCATATTCACTATAGAGGCGAACATAATTTCTTAGCCAAAATCTATTCTCAATAATTTTTTGTGCAACTAACTGTTTTGCAAAACGATGGAAAGAAGTGCCCGGTTCAATGGTAAATAATTGCGGTTCAGTTAATGAATTGACTTCTAATACCTTAACATGAGTGTAAATTACGGTAGTAGCCGCTGCGCAAAAAGCAGCAAAAAATAACCAAAGGGTAATTTTTCTCAATACCTGCAAACTAAACACTCCCTACTTGATAAAAAGACTGTGCATACGCTAAAAATTTCTCTCTAAAATTAATAACCGGTGCTATTTCAAATGTTTGTTGCTGATATTTTTGAATCGGTACAATGCCCATCACACTATTACACATAAACATTGCGTTGCAATCAACAAGGGAAGAAGTATTCACATTAACTAACTCAATGGTTTTATCAAAAGATAAAATTAACTTTCGATAGATGCCCAATACACCTGCATCGCAAATTTCTGGTGTGTATAATTTATTCCCTTTAAACCAAAATACATTGGCGCAGCTAGTTTCAATAATATTTCCGTTGAGATCTGCAACCAATAAATCATCGCAATTGCTGTTATCAAGTTCAGCTCTGATCATTACTTGTTCTAAACGGTTTAAATGTTTCAGTCCTTTCAATAAAGGATTTAAGCCCAAGGCTAATGAGCTGTCAGATAAATGAATGCCTTGCTTAGACCATTGATGATAATGGCACGGGATATCATGCACAGTAACCATTGTTTGTGGGGAAGAGACACCGATTCTTGAATAACCTCGTCCACCAGCCCCTGCGCTGACAATAATTTTTAATACCGCTGACTGGTAATTAGCCGCTAACAAGGTGATTTCTTCTACAAGCTTTGCTTTATCAAAGCTAAAGCCTAAATATTCACTGCCCTCGGTGAGTCGAGTTAAATGTTCGGATAGAAACTCAATTTTACCACTACTGATTTTGGCCGTAGTAAAAATACCGTCTCCATAAGCAAGCGCTCGATCATTTATCGCGACGTTGTCTTGTTGTCTGCCATTTACGGAGCAGTAATGCATAATTTGAGCTATCTCTTTACTAGGTGAAAACTTTCATATCTTATGAAAATCAATAAATTTCAATGAAGATATTATATAAAAAGCCTGAATACCGCTACAGCATTCAGGCTTATTTATTGGCTTTCGGGCAATTATTTTTCTTAGTCAATGAACTTTTTCAAAACCAAAGAGCCATTTGTACCGCCAAAACCAAATGAATTACATAAGGCATAATCTAAATTAACATCACGAGCACTGCCGCGAATATAGTCAAGATCACAGCCTTCATCAGGCTCGTCTAAATTAATCGTTGGCGCAACTTGGTTATTCACTAATGATTGGATAGTAAAAATGGTTTCTACTGCTCCTGCGGCACCTAATAAATGTCCGGTCATAGATTTAGTAGAGCCAACCATGGTTTTATAAGCATGATCACCAAAAATTGATTTCACCGCATTGGTTTCGGCTTTGTCACCTGCATTTGTTGACGTACCATGAGCATTGATATAACCAATTTGGCTGACATCAACCTTGGCATCACGTAAGGCATTTTTCATTGCTAGCGCACCACCTGCGCCATCTTCTGGCGGTGAAGTCATATGATAAGCGTCGCCGCTCATGCCAAAACCGATAATTTCAGCATATATATTAGCGCCACGTGCTTTCGCATGTTCATATTCTTCAACCACCACAATACCAGCGCCATCACTTAAGACAAAACCATCTCGATTTTTATCCCAAGGTCTACTTGCCGCTTGTGGATCATCATTGCGCGTTGATAAGGCTCTAGCAGCACAGAAGCCGCCCATGCCTAATTCTGTTGATGCTTTTTCAGCACCACCCGCTAACATAGCATCAGCATCACCATGAGCAATCATACGTGCTGCATGGCCAATGTTATGAACACCTGAAGTACATGCAGTCACTATCGCAATGTTTGGCCCACGTAAGCCTAATTTTATCGAAATCTGACCTGCGGCCATATTTAAAATAGTAGACGGACAGAAAAACGGTGAAAGTTTACGTACTCCACCTTTTAGGTATTTACGATGGTTTTCTTCAATTAAAGATAAACCTCCAATACCGGAGCCAACAGCAACGCCAATTCGAGAAGCATTTTCTTCTGTTACTTCTAAACCAGAATGCTTAAATGCTTGAATACCGGCGGCTAGACCGTATTGAATAAAAAGATCCATTTTTTTAGCATCTTTTTTAGCAATACCAAAAGACTCGAGATCAAAGTTTTTCACTAATCCTGCAAACTTTGTCGGGAAGTTGCTAACATCAAAATGATCGATGAAATCAATACCACTTTTACCTGCAAGTAAATTATTCCAAGTAGATTCAGCATCATTTCCCAATGGGGAAAGCATACCGTAACCAGTCACTACAACGCGTCGCATTTAGAGCATTACCTCTGATGAAGTTTAAATAAAGGAGATTTATATTGATATTAATAAAATAAAATGAAGTCATCGTATATTTTATTATTTTGATATCTAGCGTGTTTCTTATTGTTGATTATCAAACGGCAGAAACAAATCAGGCGGTGAATACACCGCCTGATAAAATTTTAACAAAAAGCAAAAAATTACTGGTTAGCAGTAACGTAATCAATAGCTGCTTGAACAGTAGTGATTTTTTCAGCTTCTTCGTCAGGAATTTCAGTATCAAATTCTTCTTCTAACGCCATTACTAATTCTACTGTGTCTAAAGAGTCAGCACCTAAATCATCAACAAAAGACGATTCTGTTTTAACTTCTTCTTCACTTACACCTAGTTGTTCAATAGTAATTTTTTTTACGCGTTCTTCGATAGTACTCATTTTTTTTCCTTCACTAAAAAATACAATTTTTCATAATTGCGTGTAGTGTATTCGCCTACAGGTTTTCTTGCAAGCCTCTAATTTTACTTTCTTTACTGGTCAAACCTGTAAACAACATTTTAGTATGTATATTACGTTTGTTCAATCTTAATATAACGATTGATTAAACCATGTACATGCCGCCATTGACGTGCAATGTTTCACCTGTGATATAGGCTGCACTGTCAGAAGCTAAAAATGCGACCGCACTGGCAATTTCTTCTGGTTTACCTAAACGATTAGCAGGGACTTGAGAAAAAATCCCTTCTTTTTGCTCATCGGTCAATGTTTGTGTCATATCAGTGTCAATAAAGCCAGGTGATACGGTATTAACCGTGATGCCACGAGAACCAACTTCTCTTGCTAATGATTTAGTAAAGCCAATTAAACCGGCTTTAGCGGTAGCGTAATTCACTTGTCCTGCATTACCCATAGTACCAACTACTGAGCCAATGTTAATGATACGGCCATTGCGTTTTTTCATCATGGCACGAATAACACCCTTGCTGATCTTAAAAACAGAGGAAAGATTAGTATCGATGATGTCATCCCACTCTTCATCTTTCATGCGCATAAAGAGGTTATCACGCGTGATACCTGCATTATTAACCAAAATATCAATAGCACCAAAGTTTTCTTTAATTGCCGCAAATAATGCTGAAATAGAGTCATCGCTAGTCACATTTAAAACAAGACCTTGACCTTCGCCTAAATATTCACTAATTTTTTCTGCGCCGTGTTCTGATGTTGCGGTACCAATAACGGTTGCGCCTAACGATTGCAATTGTGTTGCAATTGACTTGCCAATGCCACGACTTGCGCCAGTCACTAAGGCAATTTTACCTTCTAATGAAAACATAATTATTCCTATTTAATTAATTCTTTTGCTTTAGCTAATGAAACATTGTCATTAACTGAAATACAGGTGATCGACTTATCAATACGCTTAATTAAACCCTGTAAAACTTTACCAGGTCCTGCTTCTACAGCAGACTCAATACCTTGACTTGCTAGTTTTGTAATCGTTTCAGACCACCTTACAGGACTATAAAGTTGTTTAACTAACGCTTGTTTTATTTCTTCGACATCACTTTGCGCACAAACATCAACATTATTAATCACTGGGATTTCAGGTTGATTAAAAGTAATTTGGGCAAATTGTTCAGCTAGTTTATCTGCTGCACTTTTCATTAGCGCACAATGCGATGGTACACTCACTGGCAAAGGTAAAACACGTTTAGCGCCGCCTTCTTTACACAACAAACCGGCACGTTCAACCGCTTCCTTATTACCTGCAATGACAACTTGACCTGGAGAATTGAAATTTACCGCTGAGACCACTTGTTCTTGTTCAGCTTGTTGGCATGCTTCAATGATTTTATCGTCACTAAGTCCGATAACTGCAGCCATTGCTCCAACACCTTCAGGAACGGCTTCTTGCATAAATTCGCCACGTTTTTCCACCAGCTTTACTGCATCAGTTAAGCTTAATACACCAGCACAAACCAGTGCAGAGTATTCACCTAAGCTGTGTCCAGCAATAACCGAAGGTTTAACAGATGTTTCAGACAACCATAAACGCCACAAAGCAACACTCGCTGTTAATAACGCGGGTTGTGTATGGTTGGTTTGATTAAGCTTCTCAGCAGGGCCTTGTGCAACTAATTGCCACAAATCGTAACCTAAAGCTTGTGATGCTTCTGAAAATGTCGACTGGACTATTTTGTTCTCGCTAAAGTCGCTCAACATGGCGACCGCTTGTGAGCCTTGTCCGGGGAAAATAAAAGCTAAATTATTTTGCATTGTATACCCTAATCTGAAGTACATTGAATGTCGTTACCTAACATTTTAGCGAGTTAGATTAACAACACGTAGTAAAAATCGATGAAGAACTAACGTTCAAGCTTATTGGGAACTTCTTTGCTCCCTTGCTCAAGTTTCTTTTTGATTTTTGTTGGCATTTGCCGTTCAACCTCTTTTATCGCCTCAAATATTGACGTATAAAAAGCAGTAACATTGGCATTGCCGTGACTTTTAATCACAATTCCGCGCAATCCTATCAGACTTGCGCCATTATACTGGTCGGGGTTCAGTGGTTTGAATAGTTTTTTCAGTGATGGCGCGAGTATTTTCCCTACTAAACGGGCAAATACATGCTCGGATAATATTCGTTTCAACTTAAGATAAACAAGCCTTGCCACACCTTCACACGTCTTTAACGCGACATTACCGACAAAACCATCACAAACGATAACGTCAGCCTTATTGGTAAAAATATCATGTCCTTCAACATAACCAATATAGTTAATAGCAGGGTTATCAATAAGTTTACTCGCCGCTTCTTTGATGTGGTCGCTGCCTTTAATATCTTCTTCGCCCATGTTTAATAAGGCAACTCTCGGTTTATTGAGGTCATCAACCTGCTCAGCCATTACAGATCCCATCAGAGCGAACTGATATAAAACGTTAGCACTACAAAAAACATTGGCACCAAGATCTAACATAAAAACATGTTTATCTTCGTCGTGGGTAGGTAATGATGAAATTAACGCCGGACGTTCAACACCAGCGAGAGTTTTCAACACGTAATGGGCAATAAAAAATAGCGCTCCGGTATTACCCGCACTAATACATGCTTGAGCTTTACCTTCTTTGACTAAATCAATCGCTTTACGCATTGAAGAATTTTTTTTATTTCTCAGCGCTGAGCTTGGTTTTTCATCCATGTGCACAACTTCATCAGTTGGAAAAATAGAGAGTTGAGGATGGTTCTGAAAATTTTCTGCCGACAAGACTTCATGAATGACTTTTTCGTCACCACAAAGGATTAAGCGCAATTGCTGTGAATTTTGAATAGCAAGAATTGCTGCAGGGATCGTTACAAGGGGGCCTTGATCGCCCCCCATAACATCTAACGCTAAGGTTAGATCGTTCAAAGTATTTTTAACCAAGTAAAAACTTAGCTATTTATTACTTTAACACCTTTGTAAAAGCCATCAGCTGTTACATGGTGACGACGATGCGTTTCACCAGATACTGGATCTACTGATAAGTTTTCTGCTGTTAAAGCATCGTGTGAACGGCGCATGCCACGTCTTGAACGAGACTTCTTGCTCTTTTGAACTGCCATTTCTTAACTCCTAAAATCGATTGTTAACTCAGTTGAGTTACTTAAGTTTTTTTAATACGTCAAATGGATTCGGCTTTTCATGCTCAACGGGCAATTCCCCCCAAACACTGTCAGATGGTGATTGACAGTCTTTAAGTTCATGCCTTGGTATTAATGGAATCTCAAGTAACAACTCATCTTCCACTAACTCTCGCAAGTTAACTTCACCATTTTCATCTAATTCAATTGCGTCATAATATGACGGCAAATTTTCAGCGGCTTCTTCATCTTTCACTGGACTAAATACAAAGTCTATTGAAAGTTTATGCTCAAATGCTTCAGTACACCGCTGACATGTTAAAGAAACTGTTGCCGACCCTTTGCCTGATATTGAAACCAAACCAAGTTCATCCACACCAAAATTTACTTTTACATGTAAATGCTCACTGCAGGTAACAATAGCAGCAAGCAATCTATTCATTCCCGAACTTTCAATTATCCCCTCACACTCCAGACTTCGCTGTGCGCTTTTATAAGGGTCTATTGTGATCGGAAGCTTAAGATTCTGCATAAGGCGCGCATAATAAAGCCGTTAAGGCCAAGTGTCAAAAGAAAAATAGCTAAATTTGTTTAAATATTTAATATCGCCCTCATAATAGCAGAATCTGATTAATTTTTGTGTGATATGAGCGTTATGAATAAAATAAATATCGTTTTAGCTTCAACCTCTCCTTTTAGGAAAAGTTTATTAGAAAAGCTAAATATTAACTTTGAATGTGCCAAACCTAATGTCGATGAAACGGCACAACTAAATGAATCACCCATTGAGCTTGTTGAGCGATTAGCCATTGCTAAAGCTAAAGCTGTCGCCAAACAATTTCCTAACGCACTGATCATTGGCTCTGATCAAGTGGCAATGTGTGAGGGTGAAATCCTTGGCAAACCACATACTTTTGAAAATGCCGTTAAGCAACTGACTAAATTTAGTGGCAAGTGTGTAACATTTTATACCGGTTTATGTGTTTACAATAATGCTGAGCAGTCAACAAAATCATTAGTTGAACCCTTTCACGTGCATTTTAAAATACTCTCTCAACAAGAGATAGAAAGTTATGTAAAAGTAGAACAGCCATTAAATTGTGCAGGAAGCTTTAAAAGTGAAGGCTTAGGTATTTGCCTCTTTGAGAAGCTGGAGGGGGACGATCCTAATAGTTTAGTTGGTTTACCGTTAATAAAACTGGTTGAATTGTTTAACAGCCATGGCTTTGATGTCTTAGCCAATCAAAAGGCATAGACTGTATCTATTAATATTATTGGACATAAAATACTTGTAGGTTGGGCTTTAGCCTAACAAAATTCCCAATAAATTCCGACCTACAATATATGGTGAAGACTTTAATTTAACTAATAGATGCATTAATGTCGTTTAATACTTGTTGGGGATCTTCAGCTTTAGTGATTGGTCGTCCAATAACTAAATAGTCAACACCAACAGCCAATGCTTGCTCTGGTGTCATAATACGCTTTTGGTCGTCGACACTTGCGCCTGAAGGACGAATACCAGGGGTAATTAAGCAAAATTCATTACCTAATTGCTGCTTAAGGTCTTCTGCTTCCATCGCTGAGCATACCACACCATCTAAGCCAGCTTGTTTTGTTAATTTGGCAAGATGTAAAACCTGCTCAGCAGGTGATTTTGTAATGCCTAACCCTTGTAAGTCTTCTTCACCCATACTGGTTAATACGGTAACCGCAATCAACAATGGCGCTTTATCACCGTATGGTGCTAACGATTCTTTGGCCTTTGCCATCATCTTTAAACCACCTGAGGCATGAACGTTAACCATCCATACACCGAGCTCTGCCGCAGCTGCCACTGCTTTGGCAACGGTATTAGGGATATCATGAAATTTTAAGTCTAGGAAAACATCAAAGCCACGATTAACAAGTGCTTTAACAAACTCAGGGCCGAAATAGGTAAACATTTCTTTGCCGACTTTCAAACGACAATCACTTGGTTGAATTTTATCAACAAAAGCAAGCGCATCAGCTTGGTTATCAAAATCTAATGCCACGACTACTTTTGGGTCATTCATTGTTATTTCCTTTAATTACAAGGTTAAAACCTTGTCTACAAAAAATTACAAGGTTAAAACCTTGTCTACAAAACATCACAAGGTTAAAACCTTGTCTACAAAACATCACAAGGTTAAAACCTTGTCTACAAAACATTACAAGGTTGAAACCT
>Ga0209396_1006187_pt1 | contig 11077 bp, 11 predicted proteins | sample GOMGulsemesocosm_6_FD_184638 | JGI IMG/M metagenome (GOLD analysis project Ga0209396, IMG submission 184638) | Methane-oxidizing microbial communities from mesocosms in the Gulf of Mexico - GOM8C Gulf of Mexico (SPAdes) (version 2) | ecosystem: Environmental > Aquatic > Marine > Cold seeps... | reverse complement strand
AACGGTTATCAACGTTTTCTAGACAATCTTCAACGGTTACGCGAGCCATGAATTAACTTCCTGCGGGTTACAAAATTTGGGTTCTTTGCCTGCATGATTAACACATCGGCAATGATGACCCTGTAGTCTAGCGAATGCTGGGCCATCATTGAAGTATTAGAATGCAATAATTGATTGTTTTTTGGTTAATTCAGCAAGTTTTGCAATAATACTTGCTGAATTTGACTCTGAGCAGCCGTTCTTTGGCGGCGAGCCAGAACAATTGAGCGTAATTCTTGTAATGCTAGATCAAAATCATCATTAATAATCAGGTAGTCGAATTCACCATAATGACTCATTTCACTTTCGGCATCTTGCATACGACGGTCAATAATTTCTTCAGAATCAGTGCCGCGGCCTGTTAAGCGCTTCAGTAATTCTTCACGACTAGGTGGCAGAATAAAAACACTGACCATGTCAGGCATTTGCTGACGAATCTGATTAGCACCCTGCCAATCGATTTCTAAAATTACGTCGCGACCGGCGTCTAGTTCTTGTTCAACCCAGATCTGTGACGTGCCGTAAAAATTATCAAATACTTGGGCATGTTCCAAAAAAGCACTCTGCTCAATCAAGCCCTTGAAATTGTCTTGGCTAACAAAGTTATAATCTTTGCCGTTGCTCTCGCCTTCGCGGGGCGCACGAGTTGTATGAGAAACCGATACGCCAATATCCCCTGTTTGCTCTAATAGTGCTTTTACTAAGGTTGTTTTACCTGCGCCTGAAGGTGCGGAGAAAACATAAAGGGTACCCGTGGAAATTTTTTGCATGTAAATCTCAAGTTTTGATCGAACATCAATAGTTAGCGCTATTTTAACCTGTAATAGTCGCGGCTCAAATACGTTGTTACAAAATGAGGCGAAATAGCCTTAATCAGCGTAACTATCTTATGAATATGCCGTTATAATGCGCGCTTTTTTATTGCATGTAGATGTATCGATTCTTATTGGAGAATGTTGTATGAGACCTAGTGGCCGCCAAGTAAACGAATTGCGTGAAGTTCGCATCACTCGAAATTTTACTAAACACGCAGAAGGTTCTGTATTGGTCGAATTTGGCGATACTAAAGTGATCTGTACTGCCAGCGTAGATAAAGGTGTGCCTCGTTTTATGCGCGGTGAAGGCAAAGGCTGGGTCTCGGCTGAATATGGCATGCTACCGCGTGCAACTGGCAAGCGTATGATTCGTGAAGCGGCGAAAGGCAAGCAAAGTGGGCGAACTGTAGAAATCTCTCGCTTAATTGCTCGTTGCTTACGTGCGGCGGTCGATATGAAGGCGTTGGGAGAATTTACGATTCAGTTGGATTGCGATGTGATTCAGGCGGATGGTGGTACCCGTACTGCCGCAATTACCGGTGCTTTTGTGGCATTGCAAGATGCGCTTACGGGGTTGATTGAAGCGGGCAAGATTAAAACGAACCCCATTAAAAGTCCGATTGCTGCAGTTTCTGTGGGTATCTATAAAGGAACAGCGGTATTGGATTTGGATTATGCAGAAGACTCTGTTGCAGAAACAGATTTGAATGTGATTATGACCGCTGCGGGAGGCTTTGTAGAGATTCAAGGTACGGCTGAGCAAGAAGCGTTTTCTCCGGAAGAATTAGCGGCAATGTTAGCGTTGGCGAAAGAAGGTATTGATACGTTATGTGAAAAGCAGCAGGCTGCATTGAGTGAGTAAAACAATTCATTAGTTGTCACTCATGAACTACGAGTACTGCACGTTGACGCTATAAATACAAAAAGCCAAGTTAGTTAACTAACTTGGCTTTTTTGGTATTGAATATGACTCAATATTAAAGGCTGGGTATTCAGTTAGCCTTAATCTTCATCATCAAATTCGTATTCTACAAGTACCGGTGCATGGCTGCTAAATACTTGGTTTTTAAGAATTTTAGATTCCACCACATACTGTCGTAAATCCGGCGTACAAATCTGATAATCAAATCTGAAGCCTTCAGTATTACGACGGCGAGCTTCATCATTTGGCCAGTAGGTGAATTGATTCTCACCAAAATTGGCCTCCCGAAATGCATCGACAAAGCCGACTGGGCCAAAAGTCTGATCCAAGAATGCACGTTCTTCTAATAAAAAGCCCGACTGATCTTGTTGTTGTCGCCAATCAGCGACATCAATCGTTTTGTGAGCTGCTTCAAAGTTACCGCAGAAGATAAAATCACGACGTTTACGTCGAGTCTTTTTCAAATGACTTAAGAACTCTTGCTGAAACGCAAGCTTGTCTTCTAGGCTATGAAAAGCATCTTCTTTTGGGAAAAGAATACTGCCGATGCTGACGTTTTCAAAGTCTGCTTGAATGTAGCGACCCTGAAAATCACATGCGGGGAAGCCTAGCCCAGTCATAATTGCTTTTGGCAATTCTCGGGTATAGATAGCGACGCCTGAATAATCGTCGGTTTCACCTTCGAAGAAATATCCATTATATCCATCAGGATATAATACGCTGTCAGGCAGCTTATACTCTCTATCTAGGGTGTTCTGGATGCACACGACATCCGCTTGCTCTTCATTCAGCCATTCGAAGAGCCCTTGTTCGGCGGCTTTTTTTAAGCCGTCAACGTGTAGGCTGATAATCCTCATACATGGTTCCTGCATACTGAAGAGTGTATGATACCTGATCCTAGGGGATCTAGGGTAACTCTGGTTAGGATTCTTTGTTGCTGAGACCAGAACAGCAATATTTATTAAGGCTTATTATGCAAAATTATCAACGTGACTTTATCGAATTCGCTATTAAACAAGGCGTATTGAAGTTTGGAGAATTCACTCTTAAATCGGGTAGAGTAAGCCCATACTTCTTTAATGCTGGATTGTTCAATACGGGTAAAGCACTTGCAGAAATTGGCCGTTTCTATGCTGCTGCCCTTGAAGAAGCTGGGGTTGAATATGATGTTATTTTTGGCCCAGCCTACAAGGGTATTCCACTAGCAACTACCTTGAGCGTAGCTCTTTTTGACAAATATGGAAAAGATGTTCCGTACGTTTTTAACCGTAAAGAAGCAAAAGCTCATGGTGAAGGCGGCACACTAGTAGGATCGGCGCTAGAAGGCCGAGTTTTAATTGTAGATGACGTAATTACAGCGGGAACTGCCATCCGTGAAGTGATGTCTATGATAGAGGCCGCGCCAAATGCTAAGCCAGCAGCTACGCTTATTGCATTGGATCGCCAAGAAAAAGGCAAAGCAGAAGAGTCGGCGATTCAAGAAGTTGAACGTGACTATGGTATTCCAGTAATTAGTATTGTTAAGTTAGAACAAGTATTAGCTTATGTTGCTGATCAGCCAGAATTAACGCAGTATGCACCATCAATAAAAGCATATCGCAAAAAATACGGAGTATAGGTATGAGGCTCGTAACGGGCGCTTTAATTTTAGCGTTAATAAGCCCAGTGGCTTTTGCGGCTAAATTGTATCGTTTTAAGGTGGGTGGCAATGTGATCCTTAAAGATCACATTCCACCAGAATACGCACAGATGAGCTATGATATTCTCAATGACCAAGGCTTGGTTATTAGGAGTGTTCAGCCAGCACCTACTGCATCTGAGTTAGCTGAAATTGCGGCTAAAAAAGCAATAAAAGCAGCGCTTATTGAGCGTATTCGTATTCGACGCGAAGCCGACCAAGCCTTGTTACGGGTTTACTCTAAGCCTGATGATGTTGAGCGCGCGCGGAAACGCAGCACGGATAACATTGATGGGTATATTAGTTTGCAAAAACGCCGAATCGTTAGTTTGGTCGAGAAACTTGAACGGGCTCAAGGGCGGGCTGCTAATCAAGAGCGTGCTGGGGCAGAAATTCCAGCGGATATGCGGCTGGAAATTGCCCAGTTGCAGAATCAGATTCGTGAAAGCCATGCCAATGTTAAAATTAGATCAGTTGAAAAAATTGATAACATTAAAGGTTATGCTGCGGAGTATGCTCGGATGCAGATATTATTAAAATATCCACCGGGAACGTTGGAAAGTGACATTCCACGGGAAGAACCTTCCATCAATAATAGCGATCGTTAAGTATAGATAGTCGATTGCTAACGAGTCTATTATTCGTGAGATCAAACAGAAATAAAAAGGAGCCTTTGGCTCCTTTTTATTTTGATTCTGCCACTTGGGAGTGGTCTAGCCAGTACTGCGAAGCAGCTGCTGGTTAATGAGCTGCCATTGTTCTTGCCAGTGCAGAGTGGGCGACGTGCTGAACTCGGTACGCACATATTGACGAATGCGACCTTCAATCAAGGCTGTGAGCATATTTGCGGTAGCCGCTAGTTGAATGGTGGTTACTTTCTGTTCGCGTAATTCTGCTTCGCGCAAAATCTGTTTGAACTGAGTCTCTAAGCGTTCAAAAAACTGATGGATACGTTGGCGTAAACGATCCGATTCCCCTGCTAATGCATCTCCCGCTAACAGGCGGCACATGCCAGGGTTTTTATCTGCGAAAGTTAAAACCAGAGTCATTGTTTTGTCGCAGCGAATATCAGCTTGAGGGAAGTCTTGTAGAATTCGATTAGTGCGCGAAAAAATGGCGTCTTCGATGAATTCAATTAGGCCTTCAAACATTTTCGCTTTACTAGGGAAGTGGCGATACAATGCGGCCTCTGAAACCCCTACCGTTTTAGCGATATTAGCCGTTGTGATTTTGCCACCAGGATTGATTTCTAGCATGTGTACAACCGCTTGCAATATCTGCTCGCGGCGTGAAATTTTCACTTCAGCTTCGCTCCATAATAATTTCCCAATCCTGTTGCTATCAAAGTACTTTGCGGTTGGTGATGAGCGTGCCAACACCTTCATCGGTGAATAGCTCCAACAACGTTGAATTGGGTACGCGACCATCGATGATATGAGCACTGGTAACCCCAGCATGAACCGCATCAAGTGCACATTGAATTTTAGGTAGCATGCCACCATGAATCGTACCATCATCAATTAAATCATCGACTTCTTTAGTACTTAATCCCGTTAAAACTTCGCCGCTCTTGTCTTGTAAACCAGAGATATTGGTTAATAAAATTAACTTCTCAGCACGTAGTACTTCTGCAACCTTTCCTGCGACTAAATCTGCATTAATATTGTAAGACTCACCATTAGCACCCACACCAATCGGAGCAATAACAGGAATAAAATCACTTTGAGAAAGCATATCTAATACCTGGGTATTCACTCTTGTGACTTCACCCACATGGCCGATATCTATTATTTCTGGCTGCTGCATGCCCGGAGTTTGCTGTGTGACATGTAGCTTTTTAGCGTGTAATAGCTGTCCGTCTTTACCCGTTAAGCCAATGGCCTTGCCACCATTTTGGTTAATTAAGTTAACAATATCTTTGTTAACTAACCCGCCTAAAACCATTTCAACGACGTCCATCGCTTCGCTAGTGGTTACACGCATACCATTAACGAATTCACTTTTGATGTTCAGCTTATCCAGTACTTCACCAATTTGTGGGCCACCGCCGTGAACCACAATCGGGTTAATACCGATCAATTTAAGCATGACCATATCGCGAGCGAAGCTATTCTTTAAAGTCTCGTCTGTCATTGCGTTACCACCGTATTTAACGACGATGGTCTTGCCACTGAACTTTTGCAGGTAAGGCAGGGCTTCACTAAGCACCTTAGTAGTGATCACTGCTTCTTTGCGACTCAATGGCATGAGAATAACTTCCTGATAAAAATATGAGAAATGAAAACTATAGGCGGCGCAGTATAGCTTGGCCGCTTAGCAGAATCATCTATCGAATGAAGATGAATAGTAAAAACCTGCAATGATTTCGATATCATTGCAGGTTTATCCGTCTGAGAAATGTTTAGAAAGGAATTTGAAGCTCAGGTGCGTGGCGCTGCAAGGCACTTTTGTACAATAGCTGAATACGGTGTAAGGCTTCATCATTATCACCGGCGAAACGTAGGGTAAGCTTCGGTGAAGTATTGGAAGCTCTTACTAATCCCCAGCCATCTTGGAAGTCAGAGCGGATACCGTCGATTGTTGATACTCTAGCCCCTTGCTGCAAGCTGGGTTCAGATGACAGTCTTTGGATAATAGCGAACTTGATATTATCATCTGTGTTAATTGTAATTTCAGCTGTTGAAACATCGTCCGGAAATTCAGAAAAAACTTGTGAAACAGAATCTGTTTGGTGGCTTAATAATTCCAATAAACGGGCGCTAACATAAAGACTATCATCGAAGCCGTACCAACGATCTCGGAAATAAATATGACCGCTAAACTCCCCTCCTAAGGTTGCGTTTAGCTCTTCCATTTTTGCTTTCATCAGGCTATGGCCGGTTTTCCATATGGTCGGGCGACCACCAAATTGCGAGATAACTTGATTTAAGCGACGTGAAGATTTGATGTCATAGATCACATCACAGCCAGGTTGACGGCTGATAATATCCTTGGCTAAAAACATTAAGATACGATCAGGTAATATGACTTCCCCCTGTTCATCAACAAGACCTATGCGGTCGCCATCACCATCAACGGCGATACCAAGATCGGCCTTTTGTTCAAGCACCGTTTTTTGCAGTGCGAGTAAATTTCTGGGATCGCTCGGATCTGGCTGATGATTAGGAAAGTTGCCATCGACATCACAAAATAATGGAATAACTTCGAGGCCCATCGTTTTTAATAGTCGCAGGCCAATAGGGCCAGCAATGCCATTGCCTGCATCAAAAACAACTTTGAGCGGTCTGCTTAACTGGATATCGCTTTGAATTCGTTCAAGGTAGGGCAGGCTGAGATTTTTCTCTTCAACTTGGCCCTCTCCAGAGCGGTAATCTTTGCGCTGGGTTCTATGATAAAGAGCCATTAAAGATTCTTTTGATAATGTACGGCGCCCCATAACAATTTTAAAACCGTTGTAATTGGCAGTATTATGGCTGCCCGTTACCATGATGCCGTTAGCGCTATCTAGCTCATGACAAGCGTAATAAAGCGTGCCCGTGACAACCGAGCCGATACTGATGACATCGCATCCCGTGGCGAGCAAACCTTTTTGCAGGGCCTCCGCAAGCTCAGGGCTTGAGAGGCGACCATCCCAGCCAAGAATTATTTTATTCTCTCCACGGATTAATAAATCGCTACCCAAAGCGAGGCCAATTTGCTCAGCCGTATCCGTCGTTAAGCTTTCGTCTACGGTGCCGCGAATATCATAAGCACGGAAAATAGATGAATCTATTTTAACAACATCATTCTCAACCTCTTCAACCATGACTTGAGGGATGGCCGCACTGCTCTGACTTGACGTAGGGTGTTTTGTAATCGATTTAGTAGTGCTTTGTGTCAGCTCAATTTGTTGCTTTTCTCGTTCGAGAATTGGCGCAGTTTCTTCAGAATCTCGTATTATCCCTTTCGAATGTGCAAGGTGTTCCATGGCTTTAGCTAAATCATGAAAGACTTTAATATTGAATTTAGGCCATTCATTTTCGCCTTTGCGATAAAGTTGGCGAACATAATTTATGAGCATGAGTTGGTTATAATCAACTTCGCGTTTTTGCAACCATGTGATTATGAATAAGGTAATCAACGTGCCTAGCAGAGCAATAATCCACGGTGTTACGATAGATGCAGTTGCCAACTGTGGGCGGGTATCTGCAGGAATAAAAGTTAAAAACCAATAATCATTGATCGATTCTGTTACCACAGTTAATTGTGAACTACTTTTAGAGCCAATCTCAAAAACTTGTAACCCTTTGCTAGGATCGTCTCGTAATACTTGGCGGGTTGAAATTAAGCCATGTTTGACTGCCGCGCCTGAGCGTAACTGATCAAGCCAGCTCGCGCCGTATTCGATTAATAGAATCCCTTTGATTGTTTGAGAGTAATCTTTAATGGGAGTCGCTAAATAAAAATGAACTTCACCGTTTCGCTGCACGGCTTCCAGTGGAAATTCTTTGCCTTTTAAAGTACTCGTAGCAAGTTCTTGTACGGCATAACCGAGCTTATCCTGTAGTCCTAAAGCGCTTAAATTATCAAGAATGAATATTTGTTCAGAGCCCGTGATTAATGCCTTGAGTGTACGTTTCCAACTGAGGTCTTTTTGTTCAAGGTAGGAGATGGTTTGTGCATGACGAGCCGCATTTTTTTGTTGCATTTGCGTTTCAGCGAGTTTGATTTTTAGGCTATGGGCCATCTGTTGAGCCATTGCTTGGGCGTATTCTTTATCTAAGCTTGCTTGTTCAAACAGATTAACTTGCAAGCTTTGCATTGAGAGGCCAAGTGAAATAAATAACAGGGCTACCCAAATTCCCAGTCGATTATAAAACGCGAGCGTACGCTTCGGTGCTTTCATTTCCACAGCCATCATATTTCCTTTTATTATTATAGATTAGCAGGACGTGGTGATTTAGCGCTCTTCTGGCGCTATAAAAATTCCTGCTAATTGGAAGCTATTACTTGAAGGATCAGGCACGACCAGAGTGGCCAAACCCTCCTTCACCACGATCAGTGGCTTTAAACTCTTCAACGATATCAAATTTAGCTTGTATAACGGGGACGATAATTAATTGGGCTAACCTTTCACCAATTTCGATTGTAAACACTTGTTGTCCGCGGTTCCAGCAAGAAACCATCAACTCTCCTTGATAATCAGAATCAATTAATCCCACGAGGTTACCCAGTACGATGCCATGCTTATGACCAAGGCCTGAACGAGGCAGAATCATAGCGGCGATTGAAGGGTCTTCAAGATAGATAGAAAGCCCTGTTGGAATTAACTGTGTCTCACCAGGATGCAGTACTAAAGGCGCATCCAAGCAAGCGCGAAGATCTAAACCAGCCGAACCTGATGTTGCGTATTCTGGCATTGGAATTTCTTTGCCAAGGCGAGGATCGAGTACTTTAACTTGTAGTTGTTTCATTGTTTTATATATTCTCTGAATTGTTGTTGGCAGTATATTGATGAGCGATTAATTCAATTAATTCATGCGACAAGGCGGACTTAGACATGCGTGGAAAGTCTTGCTGATTTTGCCCCCAGAAAACAGTGACTGAGTTATCATCACTGTTGAAGCCAATATCGGTATTTGAAACATCGTTAGCGATGATCATATTTAAATTTTTCTTTTCTAGTTTGCCGCGTGCATAACTTGCGACATCTTGAGTCTCTGCTGCAAAACCAACAACAAAAGGTTTGTCTTCTAATTGAGCGATGGTCGCGACTATATCTGGATTTTTAATTAAGGCTATTTGCATCTGCTCGCCCGTTTTTTTGATTTTCTGTTGAGCAACTTGTATTGGGCGATAATCAGCAACGGCCGCCGCGGCAATGAATATGTCGCAATTTGTTTGCCGATCAAGACTGGCCTCTAACATCTCACTCGCACTTTCAACTTGAATAACAGTCACTTTTTCAGGTGCTGATAAACGAACGGGCCCACTAATAACGGTGACTCTTGCTCCGGCATTTCGAGCTGCTTCTGCAAGGGCGTATCCCATTTTTCCAGAGCTATGATTACTGATGAACCGAACAGGATCGATCGCTTCCCGAGTCGGGCCAGCAGTAATGACAACATCTAAGCCAGCCAATGCATTGCTGGTAAATAGTTTAGCGCAGTGTTCTGCGATTAAAGAGGGCTCTAACATGCGGCCAGGGCCAATATCACCACAGGCCTGTTCGCCATCGGCGGGACCAAAATAATGAAAGTTTTTCCCTTTAAAATCTGTTAAACGTTGGATATTGGCCTGAGTCATTTCATCGCGCCACATAGCTTGATTCATTGCTGGGCAAATCGCTAACGGTGCGTCACTGGCAAGGCAAAGTGTTGTTAAAAGATCATTGCCCATGCCTTGAGTTAGGCGTGCAATGAAGTCTGCAGTAGCTGGAGCTACTAAAATAATATCAGCCCAGCGTGCTAATTCGATGTGGCCCATGCCAGCTTCCGCTTCAGGGTCTAGCATAGAATAATGGACTGGATTTCCTGATAGGGCTTGTAAGGTGAGCGGTGTAATAAACTCTTGTGCAGCAGAAGTCATTACGACGCGTACTTCTGCTTTGGCTTTACGGAATTCGCGAACCAGTTCAGCGGCTTTATAAGCAGCGATGCCACCAGTAATGCCCAGAAGAATACGTTTATTGCAAAGTTGTTGCATGAGGAGTGCCCTTTAAATATCTGCTTTGAGTATATCAGTCGCAGCAGGCTATTCAAAAAGGGGTATGGATTTTTGTTAAGGGCTGCTTATTAGGTCCGAATTTAAAGGGTTATTATGTCAATTATAGACTGGCCAGCGGATGAAAGGCCTAGAGAGAAGTTGCTGGCGCGAGGTGCTGAGCATTTGTCTGATGCTGAGCTATTGGCTATCTTTCTTCGAACGGGGGTGAGTGGCAAAAGTGCGGTAGATCTCGCTCGAGACTTGTTGACGGGTTTTGGGGGGTTACGTCAGCTATTGGTGGCAGACCAAGCTTCGTTTACTGACATGCACGGCTTAGGCCCTGCGAAATATGCTCAGTTGCAGGCGGTCCTGGAAATGGCCAATCGTCACATGGAGCAGACTTTAGAGAAAGAAGGTGCGCTGACGAGTCCACAATTAACTCAGCGCTACTTAATGGCACGACTTAGAGATAAGCAAAGAGAAGTCTTTGTCGCGCTATTTATGGATAGTCAGCATAGGGTGATTGAATATGTTGAACTGGCGCATGGCACGATTGATGGTGCGGCGGTTTATCCGAGGGAGGTGGTGAAGATGGCATTGGCTAAAAATGCGGCTGCGATAATTTTCGCTCATAATCACCCTTCTGGAATTGCCGAAGCGAGCCAAGCGGATAAAGCCATTACTGAGCGTTTGATTAAGGCTCTTTCGTTGCTTGATATTCGCGTTTTAGATCATATAATTATTGGTGATGGTGAGTTCACGTCTTTTGCTGAAAAAGGCTGGTTATGACACCAATGTATGACTAACATGACCAATTAAGGATGAAAAAGGGCTGTTTGTGTAAAAAACAGTCCACAGTCCTTGCACACAACCCCAATTTTTTGGTATAAAGCGCAACCCTTTTTTAAGGTCGTTGTGTTTCCGATGCTCTGCTTTGGT
>Ga0209396_1006184_pt1 | contig 11080 bp, 9 predicted proteins | sample GOMGulsemesocosm_6_FD_184638 | JGI IMG/M metagenome (GOLD analysis project Ga0209396, IMG submission 184638) | Methane-oxidizing microbial communities from mesocosms in the Gulf of Mexico - GOM8C Gulf of Mexico (SPAdes) (version 2) | ecosystem: Environmental > Aquatic > Marine > Cold seeps... | reverse complement strand
GTGAAGCGGATCAGGTCTTTATATTTCAAGGCGATCAAGTTGCTTGGTCTGTGAGTGACTTAATAGAACAATGTCAACCACCTTGCCAAGTAGAAGATAATATTGAAGCGCTAATTGAAACTATATGCCAACAAGCACGAGCAGGCGATATCATTGTGGTGATGAGTAATGGCGGCTTTGACGGAATACATGACAAATTATTAACGCGTTTAATTCGTTGTTAAGTGTATTTCATGCCAATGCAAACAGGTTTAAATGCAAGTTCATTTAAGTAAAAACAATTTAATTAAATTAGTAAAGAGAGTAAATAAAAATGACCGTATTAACCATACTTACCGCCCCAAATGACAAACTGATACAACCAGCAGTACCTGTGACAGACGTCAGTAGTGTTCAGGGCTTAATCGATGATCTACTTGAGACGATGTACAATACTGAAGATGGCATTGGTCTAGCTGCGACACAAGTTGGTAGTAGTGCTTCTGTGGTGGTTATTGATATTTCTGAAAACCGTGATGAGCCATTAATCTTAGTTAATCCAGAAATTATTAATGGTGAAGAAACAGCAAAAGGTCAAGAGGGCTGTTTATCTGTACCTGGTTATTATGCTGATGTTGAGCGCTATACTAAGGTTACGGTAAATGCGTTGGATAGAGATGGCAAAGAAATTAGCATTACCAGCGAAGATTTTTTAGCGATTGTTATGCAGCATGAGATTGACCATTTAAAAGGCACATTATTTATCGATTATTTATCGCCGCTAAAAAAACAAATGGCGTTAAAAAAAGTGAAAAAAATGATTAAAAATGCTTAATTGAACAATCAATAAATTTATTGAATGAACAGGAAATAAGGCAAGTGGTTAATGGTAAGTAGAGCAAAGAAAGGACCTATAATGCAAGATGATTGTAATTCTGATTATAACGGCAAAATAACCTTAGCGATAACTGGTGCATCAGGGGCGGGTTATGCGCTGCGTTTAATTGAATGTCTAATCTCAGCTAATTACCAATTATACATTTTATGCTCAAGTGCTGGTCGCATTGTCATGGACACAGAAGTTGGTATAAAACTACCTAGCTCTCCTGATGCAGCCAGTCAGTTTTTTACTGAAAAATATCAAGCACAAGCAGGACAAATTACCGTCTTTGGTAAAGAACAGTGGTTCTCGCCTGTAGCTTCAGGCTCTGCAGCACCGAAGCAAATGGTTGTTTGTCCTTGCTCTACGGGCACTATGGCAGCAATTTCTCATGGCATGAGTGATAACTTAATTGAACGTGCCGCTGATGTTGTTATTAAAGAACGTGGTCAGCTAATCTTAATGGTCAGAGAGACGCCATTCTCGACATTACATTTACAAAATATGCTTAGCTTGTCACAACAAGGTGTCACTATCATGCCAGCCTCTCCGGGCTTTTATCATAATGCTGAATCGATCGAAGATCTTATTGATTTTATGGTGGGCCGAGTCTTAGATCATCTTGGTATAGCACAAGACATTATGCCAAGGTGGGGATATAACTAATCCAAGGTTATTACCCTACTAATAACAAGGAATTAACAGTCCTGTAGCTTATCAATTAACCTATTTTTGTTGATGAGAATCAAAACTTCTGGTTACAACTTTCATTATGATGCACGCCTATGCAGTAACCTATTGTTTCAAAGTTGTTTTGATACCCCTTACTGTGTGCACAGTAAGGAAGTTAATATGTTATTTATTAAAAATGCCTCATTTAAAAGCAAACTAATACTACTGGTAACTCCAGCGATTATCGGCTTAATTGTTTTTTGTTCTATCCTGATAAAACAGCAAGTTCAAATTGTTAACAGTAATAAAGATATCGCCTTGTTAACGCAATTAAGTACCGTTAATAGCGCCTTAGTACATGCATTACAAAAAGAGCGCGGCGCCTCAGCAGGTTACTTGGGTAGTAAAGGTGAAAAGTTTGCCAATACGCTAAGAGTACAGCGACAGGCAACGGACATTCGTCTTGCTAATCGACAAGAGTTTCTTGCAGATAATCTCACAAATATTGAACAAATCGACATTGTTGAACTAACAAATACCTCTACTTCAGCACTAAATAAACTAACAAGTGTTCGTCAACAAATTGATTCTCTGGCTATTGCCGGTCCTAGAGCTATTGCTTATTACACCAATAATAATGCTCGTTTAATTAATATTGTTTCGTATATTAGCCAAACCAGTTTTGATGGTGAATTGGCAAATAGTCTACAAGCCTATTATAACTTTTTACAGGGCAAGGAGCGCGCAGGTGTAGAAAGAGCAGTTATGACTAATACCTTTGCACTTGGACAGTTCAATGATGTGGCTTTTAGGCGCTTTATTTCTTTAGTTACCGAGCAAGATACATACTTTGATACCTTTAATAAGATTGCAAAGATAAGCTTGATAAATAAATTCACTCAAGCGATGCAACATGATTCGGTAAAAGCGGTAAAAGAGTTTAGAGACATCGCATTACAGTCAAATGGTATACAGGCATTGACGGTAGATAGCCAAAGTTGGTTTACTCAAAGTACCCAGCGCATCAATCAATTAAAGTCTGTTGAAGATAGTATTGTTGATCTATTGTTAGCTACCAGTAAAGGCCATTATGAAAGTGCACACTTTCTACTGTGGTTTACCATTGCTGGCGCCATCATTCTTATTATACTTTCCGTTGTTTTATCTTATATTGTTAGTCAGGTTATTATGCTGCAGCTAGGAGGTATTTCTCAGGCTATTATGGCTGCTGATGAAAACAATAACCTAGCCACTCAAGCCAAGGTGACCAGCGGTGACGAGCTTGGTGATATAGCTAATAGATTAAATAAAATGCTTGGCGCATTTAAGCAAGCAATTGTTGCCATTGACCAAGGTAGTAGTAAGTTAGCTGCAAGCTCTGAACAGAACTTTCAAGCGACATTAAACAACCAAAAGCACCTTGAAATACAGCAATCTGAAACTGCTCTTGTTGCAACGGCCATTGAAGAAATGAGTGCCACAGTACAAGAAGTTGCATTAAATAGTGCTCAATCTGCAGAAGCGGCATTAGCCGTTGATAATGTGGCGAGCCAAGGAGTTGCACAAATTAATCAAACACGCGATGAAATGACAGTATTATCTAGTGAAATGGCTAATGCAAATCAGCTTATTGATCAACTGCAGCAAAGCAGTAGTAATATTACTTCCGTGGTTGATGTGATCAAAAGTGTTGCTGAACAAACCAATTTATTAGCACTTAATGCAGCTATTGAGGCTGCACGTGCTGGTGAGCAAGGTCGTGGTTTTGCTGTCGTTGCTGATGAGGTTAGAACACTCGCTCAACGTACACAAGAGTCTACGACGGAAATTGAAAGTATGGTTGGTAAATTCCAATATGATGCCGAGCAAGTATCGAGATCAATAGCGCAATGTGTTGCCAATGTCGATAATTCTGTAGAGCAAACCACCTTACTTGAAGGAGAGTTGGAAGCGCTGGTAGTAGCCGCTAGTTCAATAAGTGATATGAGCAGTCAAATTGCCGTTGCTACGGAAGAACAAGTGGCTGTTGCTAATGAAATGGCTGGAAATATCGAACGTATTAGTGAGCTATCAGCAAATAATGCTAATGAAGGTGAGCAAATCCGTCTAGCTAGTCACGAACAAAATGAATTAGCAGAAGAGCTATTGCAGCTTGCTAATAAATTTACATGTTAATACCAACAGCACCAATTAATTGCTCAGCTTAAATCGATAGTAGCGAGCTAATAAACTCACTTAGGTAAACAGGCACAAAAAAACGACTGCCTTAACGGAGAGTCGCTTTTTTATTTGTTAATAATTTCCCCACCTTAGATGACTAGTTTAATCACTAACTTTAGTCATCGAAGCTAAATTCAATGTATGCTTTACCAAGTGCATTTTTAAGAGGGATGATAACTACAGGGCCTTTGGCCTTATGGTGAATACTATGGTTTGGGCCAGAAACAACGATAGGCGTGGCCATATCAAATTCAATGCCTTTTTCACTTAACATGCGTTTAGCGCCACCCGTCACCATATTGGTAATTTCACCCACTAAATCTGTAATTTCTTCATTAACAACATCAGGGGCCTCACCAACCATATTTTTCATGGTAGCAAGCGCTAAAGAGCCTTCAAAAGTAATGGATAATGATCCTTTTGCTTGTGGACTTACCATACCAATCAAACCTGAAACATCGCCCATAGACACTTCATTTTTTTTAAGACGTGGTTTTTCTGGGACTAGTTCCATCTGCGCCATAGTAGACATGACGTTCAGCATTGAAGATAAAAATGGGTTAATAAACTCTACATTCATGAAGATTCCGAATCTTAACTGTTTAGATAAAGTGCTTTATTTGATTCTGCATGCATCTGTAACAAATGTAAATCAAATAGCGTCATAGTTTGAACATTTATGGTCTTAATCAGTCGGTGGTTTAGCTAATGATCCTATTTTAATAGGATCATGGCTTCTTGAGTTCTGTGGTCGAACATTAAGCTACCGAACAGGGGGTTGCCCTGAAGATCTTTACCTTGAAAATTAACTGTGTTCACTTGCTTAGGGTAAGTATCGGTGAGTATTGCATTTTTTACCACTATTTGTTCTAAAAAACTTTGTTGATAACTTTCTTGATAAGCAATTATTTTGCCAGAGCTAATTTCAAAGCCAAGCCAATTTAGTGGTATTACTTGATTATTCTTTTCTAAAGAAAATTGTTGCTCAAAATATTGCTGAACAAAAAGGTCATACTGCTTATGTTCAGCAGAGAAGTGGATCTGCTTAATTTCAGCAATGGCATTTTCAATGTCATGACTAGTAAATTGATGAACAATTTCAAGGCGATTAGTTTTGGAGTTAGCGTTTAAATCACTTACCCCAAAAAAATAAGTGTGACCAGCAGCAGTAGCTGCAAGTCCCACATAAAAGCTAATAGCAATGAAGTACTTGCTAAAAAGCTTAATCATTATTGACCTTCTTCTTGTGGTTCTTTCTCGTCCGAGCTTTTCTCATCATCAACTGACTTTAGCTCTTTATTATAATCACGCATCATATCTTCCTTCTTAGCTTTATAAAGATTAAAGCGAGATTGAATAGGGCGTGCAGGCCAGTAGTTATTATTGACATTAACATCAGCTGTTTGCCAGTTTGCATCAACAGCTATCTCAGTAATTTCTTTTTCTCTAATTAATAACTTTGAGACATTTTTGCTATTTCTACGCCAGATTTCAGCGGGAATAAATACGTGCTCAGTCGAGTTATCTGCATAAGTGATATCAAGTAAAATGGGCATTACTAAACCACCGTGATTAGAGAAATCAATAACATAAAATTTACTGTCGTTTGTCAGTAAGTTTTGCTGCCATGGCTCTAATGCTTTATGTGCTTTGTTGTACTTATTACGATCAGCATTAGTGGCGGTAAACTTGTCATGTTTATTATAAAAGTCTAATAGCTCGGGCTTATCTTGTGTTCTAACCCATTGACCTTTGTTGCGTGAGTCACTGATAAATTCTGGCTTTTCGTTCTCTAATGCACGTTCCCATGCTTCTTCCACATCAGGATTTTGACTATTTGGACGATATAAATAAACATTATCAATAGATAAATCAACATGGTCTGTGGTGTAGAACCAACCACGCCAGAACCAATCTAAATCAACCGCAGACGCATCTTCCATGGTGCGGAAAAAATCAGCTGGTGTTGGGCGTTTAAACTTCCAACGTTGCGCATATTCTTTAAAAGCAAAATCAAATAATTCACGACCCATAATTGTTTCACGTAAAATATTTAATGCCGTAGCTGGTTTGCCATAAGCATTATTACCAAATTGCAAAATAGATTCAGAGTTAGTCATGATTGGTACTTGATTATTACTTTTCATATAGCTGGTAATATTCGCTGCATGACCACGACGAGATGGATAATCTTCTTCCCAAGCTTGTTCAGCAAGAAATTGTAAAAAGGTATTTAAGCCTTCATCCATCCAAGTCCATTGACGTTCGTCTGAGTTAACAATCATTGGAAAGTAGTTATGGCCTACTTCATGAATAATTACGCCAACTAAGCCGTATTTCGTGCGGCGAGAATAGGTTTTTTTACCGGTTTTTTTATCTAAAGTAGGGCGAGGACCATTAAAGGTAATCATGGGGTATTCCATGCCGCCAACAGGGCCGTTGACTGAAATAGAAACAGGGTAAGGGTAATCAAAAGTATACTTACTGTATTGCTCCATGGTATGAATTATGGCTTCAGTAGAGTACTTTTCCCAAAGCGGGTTTCCTTCGTTCGGGTAGAACGACATAGCCATAGTATTGCTGTTACCTTGTTGATAGCCCTGAGCATCCCAAATAAATTTACGGCTTGAAGCAAAAGCAAAGTCGCGGATGTTTTTAGCTTTAAAGTGCCATGTTTTTGTTTTAGTACTACGTGATTTCTCATTTGCCAATGCTTCTTCTGGCGTGATGATTAATACTGGTTTCTTGGCTTTTTTAGCTTGTTTTAATCGTTTACGTTGTGTGCCAGTTAGTACTTTACTTTCATTTTGTAAAACACCTGTTGCTGCAACAATATGATCCGCTGGAACGGTGATTTTTACATCATAATCACCAAACTCTAGCGTGAATTCACCACTACCGATAAATTGTTTATTCTGCCAACCCATTGCATCATAATAAGCGGCAGCTCTTGGAAACCAGCTAGCAACTTCATAAAGGTAGTTATCATCTTCTTTGAAATATTCATAACCTGAACGACCACCCAATACTTTTTGTTCATGTAATTGGTAATGCCAGTTAATGTTTAATTCAACACTGTCACCCGATCTCAATGGCTTTGGTAAATCAACGCGCATCATAGTGCCATTAATAACGTAATGCAGAGGTTTGTTGTTGCTTGCCGCTACTTTAGTGATTTCATAACCACCGTCAAATGCAGGTGATTCAACTAATGTACGAAACCCTCTAAAGCTGACTTTATCTTTACTTGGTGCTGTGCCCGTCATTTTGTAGTCTGAATTACGATTCATGCGATTCTGATCTAACTGTAACCACAAGTAACGTAAAGTGTCAGGAGAGTTATTCTGATAATCCATTGTTTGTGCGCCAGTTAAACGCTGAGTTTTATCATCTATGGCAATTGAAATGTTGTAATCGACTTGTTGCTGCCAATATTTGTGGCCCGGTGCACCTGAGGCAGTACGGTAAATATTGGGTGTAGGTAAAACTTCTTCTAATTGACGAAATTTATCATCGAAATTAGCTTTACTTGCTTGGCTATTTGCTGACACTAGGCCAGAAAATACCAGCACTAAACCTATCAAGGCAGTAGAGGTTGACTGTTTCATAATTTTCCAAAGTAGAGGTGCACACGTTTTTAACGTTTTATAGGGGGATGCAATATTTAAAATTTAGCAGGACTTTATATCACAGTCGTAAATGCTTGTAGCTCTTGTTTTGTGCATTTGCGATAAGAAGTAGCATTATTAGGATTAACGGTAAATCAGCTAATTAAACTTAAGTGCAGTTTTTACAGCTGCCGTGTGCTTCAACGATTTGATGACTTATAGTGAAGCCATTAGCATCAGCCATGGTGCGTAAAGCTAGATCGAAGTTGTTCGATTGAATTTCTTCTACATGGCCACATTCATCACAAATTAATAACTGCACCGGGTGATTACATTCACCGAAGTGATGACACATAACAAAGGCATTTATAGACTCAATTTTATGCACAAAACCTTGTTTAGATAAGAAATCTAGAGCACGGTAAATTGTGGCCGGTTTGGCTGCGGCGTCTAGCTCTTTTAGTTCAGCTAATAAATCATAGGCGCCAACGGCTCCTTGGTGATTCGCTAATAATAAAAAAACTTGCTCTCTAACTTTAGTAAAGCGAGCGCCTTTTTTTTGGCAAACGAGTTGTGCTTGTTGTAATAAAGATTCAGCCGTCATGTTGCTAGTCGGTTATTTGTTGTATTAGAAAGGATATTTTTCCAGTGTAACATAGCTATTTATCAGCACAGAGATATTTTTACCTTAGGGTAATCATATAGCTAGTATTGATTCTGAGTATGCCCTCGAAACATAGTTATAAACTATTCGCCATTTATTTTTTCTTACATTACAATAGAGTTTACAAACAAAAAGACAGCGCTGTCTTTTTGGGATTTTATAATTCAATCGGCTAGGAAATATACATGACCCGTTACCTCGCGCTTGATGCCTTTAGAGGCATCACCATCGCTTTAATGATTTTAGTAAACACGCCAGGCACTTGGTCGCATGTTTATGCCCCGTTATTACATGCTGATTGGAATGGTGCTACACCAACAGATTTAGTTTTTCCATTCTTCTTATTTATTATTGGCTCTGCCATGTTTTTCTCCTTTAAGAAAAGTAACTTTGCAGCGAGTCCCGAACAATTTAAAAGAATCATAAAACGCGGTTTTATCATGTTTTTTATTGGCTTTATGTTAAACGTGATTCCTTTTACTACCAATATTGAAGATTGGCGTATCATGGGCGTTCTACAACGTATTGGTATTGCTTATGCTGTTGCAGCATGTTTAGTGTTAATTTTAGACCGTAAAGGTATATTTATTGCTTCAGCAGTTATTTTATTGGCTTATTGGGTATTATTACTAAGTATTGGCGAGGGCGCATTAACGCTTGATGGCAATATAATTCGTCAGCTTGACCTTGCAGTATTTGGTGCTAATCACATGTACACCATGCGTGGTGTCGCTTTTGAACCTGAAGGTTTATTAAGTACTATTCCTGCGATTGTGAACATGTTATTGGGCTTTGAGTTAACTCGTTATTTAACCAGTATTAAAGATAAAAAGAGCAGTGTTATTAAGTTAACCGTAATTGGTGGTTTAGCTATTGGTTTTGGTGCTCTTTGGAGCTTAGTCTTACCTATCAATAAATCATTGTGGACACCTTCTTATGTTATCTATACCACAGGTTTTGCTTGTTTATTACTTGCTGCCTTCATTTGGTTAATTGACATCATGAAGCAAGTAAAATTGGCAGAGCCATTATTAGTTTATGGTACCAACCCATTATTTGTTTATGTCTTATCGTTTTTAGTGGTAACGATTTACTTAAATATTCAAATTGGTGATGTCACTATGTACGCTTGGTTATATCAACAACTTAGTGCCGTATTTCCAGCTAAGTTAGCGTCATTTCTTTTTGCATTCTCGCATGTGGCATTTTTCTGGTATGTGTCGCTGAAATTATATCAACGTAAAATATTTATAAAAATATAGTGATAGAAAGATAGTTTTTATAGCTTAATCTTATCGTGATAATTAGCTACAAAATACTATCAAAAACCCTTGTTTTTGTTATGCTTACTGTATGAATATCTTTTGTACTTCATAAAGTAAATATTGCAAAAATGAGGAGTCACCTTCACGAGTGAATAAAGCCAAACTCAGCCAAGATGAAAACTTGTCTTTTAAAGTCAGTCATCAGCTATTACCCCAAGATTATCAACGTATCGATCTTTATTTCTCATTGCCAGTTGAAATGGGTATTAACCCGAGTACGCTTAATGAAGAAGATTTTTTCTACTCAAATATTAAAAATCATAGTGCATACTACGCAGATAAATTACATCTGCCGTTGGTCAGAAGTCGCTTTATTAGCCAAAACAAAGGTGAGCAAAGTGATTATCGACTTAATCTAAACCTCTATTCTTATCAAGTTAAAAAAGCATTAGAGGCTGATACTAAACAAGCTTTAAAATTAAAAACAGCGGAAGAGTTCTACCCTGCCGTTGTCGAATTGGCCGAGCAAACTACAGCTCTCACTAAGAAGTTAAGGCGCTATACCCCTTCAGATAATAAACTTTATTCATTTTTTGAAAATGCGGATAACTATTTAAGCTGGCATATTGAGCAATCTTTTTTAAAGTTACTAAATATGGGTCCTAAAAGCGCTGAGTTTACTGCAGAACGAGAGTTGCTTTTGAATTTGTGCAGAGAGGAGGGACTTTATCGTATTGAAAAAAAATATAACTCCCAAGTCACCCTTGATGATGCCAATCGTATTACCAATAAAATGCGTTTATTAGAGCGCCTTATAGAGTTTGGTGTCGTTTTTCAGCGAAAAACCCGTTATTTAAATGTGAACTTAAAACGTTTTGTCCGTGGCATTGTTACCGCAGTAATCATGACTTTTGTTATGGTCTTAGTGCTCAATGCTCGTACTAACTTTACCGAGGTAACCGTAGCATTAGTAGCCTTTTTAGGGATGATTTATGGGTTAAGAGAAACCTTTAAGGAAGATTTGACCAGCCTTATTTGGCGGAAAATACAAAAAGGCCGACCAAAGTGGCAAAACCTATTTACCCACAGTGTTACTAAAAAGCGTGTTTTGAGCCAAATTTTATGGCTTGAATATATCAAAAGCAAAGACTTACCCAAAACAGTCAATGCTATGTTTCAGCGACGCCGACAACAGAATAAGCAGGATGCGCAATTATTGCATTTTCGCTGTGATAATAAGGTAATGGCAAAAGAATTTTTACCGGGTTATGACGAGATACAACAACAAACGTTCTTCAATCTGACACCATTTGTGCGTTTTCTAAAAAAAGGAGCGGGGCGCTTATACACGCTCGATGGACAAAAGATATCTAGTCAAGGTGTTGAAAGACGGTATCAAATTAATTTGATTCTACGACACTTGTATAAGGGCGAGGAGTCATTACAGCGTTTTAAAATAACCCTGAATCGCTCCGAAATAGTTAATATTGAGCAAATAGATTAACACCATTATTGGTTTATAGTTATGCCTCAGTTAATGCTTGCTATTATTGCTTGTTTTCCCTACAATACGCCTCCTTAATTCAGCCTGAACTTTTTGTTCCTTGCCTCAACTGGTGTTTGGCTGAGCCAGATTATGAGGCTACAACCGTAAGGAGCTCGTAATGCGTCATTACGAAATCGTATTTATGGTTCACCCTGATCAGAGTGAACAAGTGTCTGGTATGATCCAGCGCTACACAGACTTGATCAATGCTGCTGAAGGCAAAATCCACCGTCTTGAAGACTGGGG
>Ga0209396_1006177_pt1 | contig 11088 bp, 7 predicted proteins | sample GOMGulsemesocosm_6_FD_184638 | JGI IMG/M metagenome (GOLD analysis project Ga0209396, IMG submission 184638) | Methane-oxidizing microbial communities from mesocosms in the Gulf of Mexico - GOM8C Gulf of Mexico (SPAdes) (version 2) | ecosystem: Environmental > Aquatic > Marine > Cold seeps... | reverse complement strand
TATCAGCCGCACCTGCAAATCAAAACTGATGGGGGTGTGCATTGAATATAACGCGACGCAAAAAATAGAGCATAAGATCTGCAAAGAAAACGCCTTAATTTGCGGTGAAACATCATTCTGCCTTGAGGGTGATTGCTATGACGAAACGCCGACCCAAAGCAAAGACTTTAGTAAGGCCGCATCGATGCTGGCAGCGGCATCAAAAGCGGCAGAAGATATCACCGACCCGCCATTAATTTTCACTGGTAAGAATCAACAATGCACAATCAAAATTGGGGGGATTGCCAATTGCTGTAAAGACGGCGGTTGGGGTACAGATATAAACATAACGTCTTGCAGCAGTGAAGAAAAGGCATTAGGCGCTGCCCAGGAGGAACAACTCACAATACAACTAGGCTCTTACTGCGCTAAAAAAATACTCGGGGCTTGTATCCGAAAAAAAAGGAGCTACTGCGTATTTGACAGCAAACTCGCGCGCATCATCCAAGAGCAAGGTAGACCGCAAATAGGCAGAGGGTTTGGCTCTGCCGAGTACCCTGATTGCAGCGCAATCACCCCCGCAGAAATGCAGAAAATGGATTTCAGCCAAATCGACTTTAAAGACTTTTATGGCGATATGCAAAACAACACCAACTTACCCAACACTGACGAAATCAAAGCGAGGATAGAGAGTGCTTATGGCAGTTAGTAATGCGTTACAGAGAGTGCGTCCAAGCGTTGCACTGGCAATGGTGATAACAATCGTCATGCTCACCCTGACGATTGCACCACAATCACAAGCAAGTGAATCGCCTCACGGCTGGCGTTGGTACGATGACCCGAAAAAAACGAAGGTGAAAAAACAAAAAAAACCGCCGCCACATAACACAGTAACCAGAACGTTAAGCGCAACACAGCAATTAGAGTGGTTCCAAAAAGAACACAAAGAGGTGACGGCAGCCGCGACAATTGACCCAAAGAACAAACAAAAGCAGGAACGATTGATGCGTTTCAATCAGTATATTTCGAATCAAAGCAGTCAAACTGGCATGACATTTAAGCAAGTTCTACTTGAGAACCCAGACCTGTCTTACATCAAAGACAGACCAGTAGAACAGGCGGCAAGAAGCACATATCTGCTACTTGAGCGGGAAAAGAAAGTCCAAGCAGTAAAACAAATGGTCAGTGAGGGATGGGGGTTCTTCTTCATCTATGAGGGTAAAGACCCTATCAGTCAAAAGCTTGCGCCATCGATACAGCGTTTTGCCAATACCCACGGTATTGAGCTACTCGGTATTACCAAAGATGCCGTTGAGATAAGCATTATCGATAACAATATAGCGGATGAAAAAAACCTACAAGTGCCATACACACCAGCTTTAATTTTGGTGAACCCGAAAACACAGGAAATGAAGCCACTTGTTTATGGCTTTATCGCAACAGAAGACTTACTCGGTCGGTTCTATAACGTAGCAACCGATTATCAAGAATCAGATTTTTAACCAGAAAAAAAGGAAAATAATCAATGAAACATGCAACAAGAGGCTTGTTTTTAACCCTCGTTATTTTTTGCCTTGGTGGATTGCACAGTGCCAATGCAAACAACCAGCCCACAGCAATGAGCGGTCAGTACGCGATGGTGTATTTCTTCCGTAGTGATTGCCAATACTGCGTTAAATTTGCGCCAAAATTAAAAGCGTTCAGCAAACAAAATAACTTATTTACTTATGCGTTTACTCTTGATGGAAAAGGAACACCATCATACCCAACGCCTATTCCATCAAACCCCGACATTGCGCAGCAGTTCTTTTCCGACCCTAGCAACATCACCGTTCCTGCAACATTTTTGGTTAACGTCAATACACGAAAGTACGCGAAGGTGAGCATCGGCGATGTATCGAGCTATCAGTTACAAGAAACCTTCACCAACATAATGAACGACTATAAGCTACTGGAGGCGCTGGAATGATGAAAAAAACTAAGCATAAGTTATCCACAAATTCGGTGCATAAGTTACCCACAAAACCAGTGCATAACTTAGCTTGCCTCTTGAAAGTAGTGACACTATCCGCATCGATAACACTATCGCCAGCAGTGTTAGCAGGCGGCGCGAATACATCTCTAAACTCTTTCTTTAATGATTTAGGCTACAACGCGAACGTGACCAACCCCAACACCTTTAAGGGGCAGACTGCCAATTATTACAATGGCGGCAGTTTATTTGTTCGCTCAAAAATAATGACAATATCACCAATCCAATTCACTGCACCGTCAATAAGCATGGGATGCGGTGGCATTGATGCATTTTTGGGTGGGTTTAGTCATATTAATTCAGACCAGCTTGTGCAGTTTGGTAAATCCATCATTGCAAACGCGGCTCCTTTCGCCGTTAACCTCGCCCTGCAAACATGGGCACCCCAAATCAAGTCAAATTTAGACAAGCTGCAAGATATAAGCGATGAATGGCTCAACCAATCCATCAACTCCTGTGAAACAGCGCAAACGGCGGTTGAAGGGCTAGGCGCATTTGCCAGTGCAGATGTGCAAATGAAAATTTGCGAGACGAAAGGGACGCAAGACAATGCGTTCTCAGATTGGGTGGGAGCAAGACAAGGTTGTGGTGCTGGAAATCAATCTTCCGCGCAAGTTAGAAATGCGCGAAACGATGCAGTGTTAAAAGATATGACCAAAACCAACCACAATATTATGTGGGACGCATTACTTGAGGAGCCTGTGCTATCAAACGATAAGGCACTGGCTGAATTTATGATGTCGTTAACTGGCACTGTGATATATGGGGCGCAAGGAAAATCAACTTACTACCCATCACTACTGACCAATAATGATGAAATGATAGATACACTCTTAACAGGGGGTAAAGCCCAAACGTACAGTTGTGACAATCGTGACAAAAAGAAGTGCCTCAAGCCAACCAGAGCAAGCACCACTATCAGCGCCAGTAATGGCTTGCAAACACGCCTAGTAACAAAACTCGACACACTGCACACCAGAGTGATTAACGATGGTGCGCTATCGGTCACAGAGAAAAAATTTGTCGCCTTCACCAAGATACCCGTTTTAAATCTAACGCTCTCTGCCGCAGAAAGAAAGTTAATGATTGATACCGATGCCTACGGCAAATTAATTGCCACAGAACTACTGTCCCGCTACTTAAACAGAAGTTTAGCAATGGCGAAAAACGCTATTCAAAACACAGCGGTTGACCCAAGTGATGTGAAGAAATTACTCACTGCTATCAACAGAGCATCGGACTATGTAAAAAAACTTGGCAGAGAAGCAACAGCAGACAAACTCGCTATCGATAAGATTATTGAAGACGCAAGAAAACAGCAAGAAATAATCAACGCGGGAGCCTCTAAAAGCCTCATTGACAACCTCAACTTCTAACAAGTTAATTGTCGCCCAATACGAAGCCCCGACCATTGCCATTTAAAAAACGAAATAATGGCAAACGTCCAACAGGCGTTGCGGGGCGCAAAAAGCACAAACAACAAGGAATAGTCATGACAGTACAATTGGAATATTACGCCTACAGCAGCGGGGCGACAGTCGCAGCAGTGTTAAATGCCGTAGCAACGTTCTTTGACACCCCCTCTTTTGCCAGCTTGCTGTCAATGAGCGCAATGATATCCGTTGTTATCACGACAGCAATGTTCTTCCTCACCCGAAACCCATCCCACCTGTATAAGTGGGCGGCGATTTTCCTACTTGCCCCCTTATTGCTTATCAATACCAAGGCCACCATGCAGGTAGTTGATTTAGCAGAGAGCAGGGTGAGAAGTGTTGCCAACGTACCTTTTTTGGTTGCACTACCAACTTACTTCGCAACCAGCATGATGTATGGCTTCACCAAGGAAGTAGAGGCGGTATTTAATGCCGATTTAGCCGCGACAGAGGAATACGGAAAAACAGGCATGACCTTTGGCTCTGCCCTTTTCCAACTATCAAGCAAGAGCATCCCTGCATCAGTAGAGGCGCGGCGCAGATGGAACGACTTCTTTATGAACTGCATTAAGCGCGATATTACTATCAATGAAAAGTACACTTGGAAGCAACTGCTTGATACATCAGATGTGTGGGGGTTTTTAAGAAATTACAATATGTCACCCCTGCGCGGTATGTATATGAGTAAAAATAACTACAAAACTTGTAAAGACGCAGCGCCTTTGATTGAGAAAGAGTTTGAATCACTCTCCAAAGTCAGCCTTGATAGACAAGCGCAAATCATTTACGGCGAAAATTACAAAACCAGAAAATCATTGCTCAACGCATCGATACAAGATGCTTACAAGCGCTATGCCAGCATCAGCAAAAGCGCATCCGATATTACTAAGCAGAACATGGCAATTAACGCCATGCGCCACAGCATCACCAACTTAGGCGGGACGGGCGGCGCATTAAATTACGCCTACACCCAAAACAAAACACAAACTACATCAATGTGGACGAGCATCGCACTGCAAGCGAAAGAGTTTGTTCCTATGATGCACACCATCTTGTTTTTACTCTTCACCTGCTCAAGCATTTTACTTGCAGTGGTGATGATGTTACCGGGCATGTTTCTCCCCGTTCTCACCAACTACATAAAAACATTCGCCACACTGGCAATATGGCCTGCGCTATTTGTCTTTTTAAATTTCATTATGACCATGAGCCTGTCACAGACAACAGCAGGTATCACCAATTTGATGAATGGGGTATCACTATCCAACATCAACGCACTTGATGAAATGCACACCCGCTCCGCCATTATGGCAGGTTACTTAACAATGTCCGTCCCATTAATAGCAGGGGCGGTAATGAAAGGCGGTGCAGCGATGATGTCGAGCCTCAGTTACCAACTATCAGGCATGATTAACTCCACCAACGCCAGAACATCCGCCGCCGCCTCCAGTGGTGATTTAGACTTTGGTAATATGCGCGTAGACAATCAAAGCTACAACAGTTTAAGCGCCAACAAACGAGATGACTCAGCACTTAACAACGTGGGAACGGGTATGTCTGTAACAAGGGGGACTGATGGCGTAGTTACAACAGAATTCGGTAATGGTAACAAAGCCTTTAACGCGCAAGACACATACTCAAGCACTGGCTACTCTATCGCAAGTAATGACCAAGTAAGCCAAACACTCAAAACAGCTTACAACGACCAGAACACCATCACTAACCAAGAAACAGCGACACTTAATGCAATGACTCAAACAGGCTTGTCAATGGGCGACAAGTTAAGCACATTAAGTACCGACAGCAAGAGCAACAACACCACGCACGCCTCGGGCGATTCAGTCAATATCAACAAGGGTGTTGATAAGATGAATAGCGCCGTTGAAACTGTGATGAAAAACACAGGTTGGAACGAGGAGCAATCCAACAACTATGTACACAGCGTATCAGGGGGGTTGGGTGTGGAGGTTACATCAGGAGACATGTTTAGCTTAGGTAAAGTATCTGCTTCCGCCTCTACAAAATGGTCAGAAGATGATGCAGAACGCTTCTCAACGATGAACGGTGCTCAAGAGCAGGAGGTTAAAACCGCCTTGCTGCAATATCGTGATGGTGCAAACATGGTCAGTGATGCCGCAGTCAGAACGGATGCCAGCAGCGGCAACTCAGAACTACAGCAAGTCGCGCGTGATTTTGGTGGTAACTGGGGCATGACCAAACAACAAAGCCAAGCAGTTAATGACAGCTACACCAAATCACAAACCCTTGCGACTGCATGGGACGATTCCCGCTCGGGTTCATTCTCTATCGGTGAAAACCTCATTGATGACTTCCAACGTTTCGTGACAAAAAACGTCAACGAATCATCACCAAGCAGCATGAGCAAAGAAGACAAAGCGGAAGACATTAAAAATATAATGACAGCCCAAGACGGGGAGTACAAAGAAAAAAGAGATGAGTATTTATCGAGATTCCAAAGCAGTGATGCCTTTAAACTGGCGGTACTCGAAGAGGCCATGCCAACCAAGAAAGATATGGATGACAGGTACAACCAAACCCCAACGCAGCAACTAACCCAAAAGCAAAAAGAGGCACACGCAGACGCAGTGCGCGAATACGTGTCTCTCTTCTCAGACAGGGTGGAACAAGGGGGGGCATTATTCAATCAAAACCAACATGACAAACAGGTACACAATGTCGAGTCTCGCATAAAAAACACTGAAAATGACATCAAGAATCAGACGGCCATTCCAGTATCACCATTAGATAATGCGGCGTTCATCGAAAAGGTCGAAAATGAGGTCAACCCGCAGCATGTGACAGCAACACCGCGAACGGAAAATGCTTATAAACCTAGCAACGCTCAATACGGGCCATCAAAATAAGGTATGCAACACAAGTGATCACGATTTTACATTTCTGCAACTTAGTGTGTAAAACCGTGATACCTAAGGGGTTTTCACCGACAAAAGGTGCTACACTGGTTGCATGATCATTGGTTTATATACAGGTGCGATAATGAAACAATTTCTACTCTTAATGTGTTTAGTGGCAACGGGCGTTCAAGCGGGAGACTTCCCTCCATTAACTCGCACAAAATACACAGTCGAAGAAATGGAGAACTTCGATAAAAAAGACGTACGCCGCCTGTATTATTTTCTTGAGAATGCGCAGTCACGAAACACCCCTGAAAAAGCAGTACTCGATGCGTATTTCCAAGGGATGCAAAGCGCAATGGAAATACACAAAAAAATGCAAGATAGCTTTAACCTAAGCAACCCAACTGGCTATCAGGACAGTTTTTTATGCTTACCAGACGAGTACGCCTTATCGCCGAAATTACACCCTGAATTACTCCTGAATGCCACCATAGAGGTTTATAGAAAAGCGCCTTGGTGGTCAGAGGGACACGGCGTATATCGCATTATGACGTGGATGGGATTCAATGAAATTGCAAGAAAGTATGCGTGTAAACCACCAGAGGAGATCAAGCCGTTTGAGCCAGTTGCACCTTCTAGTGACTGGAAGGAAACCAGGGTAATACAAACCCCGCCATTGGCGATAACAGATCCAAATGCAGTGCCGATACGCGAGTATTACAAAACAATTTCGACAATGGCGGATTACTTAGAACTGCGTGACGCACCTGATTCATTAAGAAAAAGACGCTTTGACGCATTTTTGCTTGGGGCGCAAGACGGACTAAGTAGAAGTAATTCATTTATGCGTGGTATCTATGAACAAAACAGTAAACCAGAGAACCGTTCATACATCGGTAATGGCCCTGATAAAAATCGCTTCACATGGTTTTGCGCAAAAGGCAGTGATTTATCAACATTAAGCTCTTACAGTCGCAGGGATAAGAAAAAGCTTTTCCCGCGTATTTTGGACAAGATGTATAACATCAAACCTGCATTTTACGACAACTACACAGGCGCGAATATCCCGATGTTGTCAGTGATCGCATATGAGCTGCAAGAGCGATTTAAGTGTGACAGTGATATCGCTTATGTTCCTGTGCCTGATATTCGCGATATTTTCGGAAAGCAATACGAGCTTAAAGTCCCTGAGCTTTTAGATATTTATATAGACTAACAGCACTCACGTAACACAACGAAAAAAGAGGCGCAGGGAAGTAATAACCTTGCGCCTTTTTCACACCAAAAAATCAATAAGGACACCTAATGCACTCAGATAAAAGACCCAAAAACAGCAATTTTACGCGCGGAGGGCAGATCACGTTTCACAACCTGAACATGTTCTTTCAAATCAACACCGCATTAGCGAAGTGGATAGCGTTTGCGGTACTCGCCGCCACCATGATAGCCACTTACATCACAACACCAGCCAATACCTTTACCGCGCTGTGGCTCATGGCAAGAAATAACTTCATGCTTAAATGGGGTTCACCGCTTGATACCAAGGTAGATTCAACATGGGAAGGGGTAACGCACGTAGGTTCCTTGGGTAATCAATTGCAAAATAAGACATTACTGACATTAAGCGATAATTTTTGGCAGCAAATACAGCTTAACTTTTTATTCTCAACCCTTGCAGGCATTGTTATTTTAATGGTGGCAATGCGTTACTTTAGAAAAAAGGGCGACCAGCAAACAGAAGACCATTTCATCCGTGGCATTTTAAAAGCAGAGCCAGCCGCCATTACCAAAGTATTAAAAAGCAAGGGTAAGGTTTCATCGTTTGCCATTGATGGACACCGTTTATTTAAACAGGATTTTGAAGTCCAACACATGCTCATTGACGGCACTACTGGTTCGGGTAAGTCAGTTGCCATGCGCAAGCTGATTACGTGGATAAGGGCGCGAGGTGACAAGGCGATCATTTACGATAAAGGTTGCACCTTTGTGAGTAAATTCTACGATCCCAAACAAGACGTAATATTAAACCCATTCGACAAACGCTGTGCAAACTGGAATGTATGGTGTGATGCCAAAGAAGCGCCTGATTTTGAGAGTATGGCGGCGGCGCTTATTCCGCAACACGGCGATGGCGATCCATTTTGGGTTGAATCAGCCAGAACGATATTCTCAAGCGCAGCATTTCAAATGATGAACGATGATAAGGAATCAACCACGGCAAGATTACTGCACGTTATGCTTACCTCAGAGCTAGAAACATTAGGGGATTTCTTAAAGGGGACAGAGGCATCGGCACTGGTATCCGATAAGATCGAAAAAACGGCTATCTCGATTAAATCGGTACTGGCAACATACATCAAAGCACTGCGATTTTTAGAAGGGCTGGATGATAGAAACGAGGCAGGTAAACTGTTACGCCCTGAATTTTCGATACAAGATTGGGTTCAAGATGACAAACAAAAAGGCTTTTTGTTCTTATCTAGTAACGCCCAACAACACGCCTCACTGAGACCACTTATTTCGATGTGGTTAGCCATTGCATCCAATGCGATTTTAGGATTAGACGCAAACCCTGACCGCCGAATTTGGGTGATAATGGATGAAATGCCAAGTTTACACAAGCTACCAGAATTAGGCAGTATCATTGCCGAAGTACGCAAGTTTGGTGGCTGTTATGTTGTTGGTATTCAGTCTTACGCGCAGTTGTTAAAAACTTACGGTAAACATGCCGCCGATGAAATGTTTGATTTACTCAACACCCGTTTTTATTTTAGAGCGCCGTCTTCTGAAATGGCAAAAATATCATCCCATGATTTAGGGGAACAAGATGTTGATATTAGCAAAGAGAATTATTCTTATGGCGCTCATGCCATGCGTGACGGTGTTTCACTCGGACACCAGACTATCACAAGGCCGGTTGTTTCATCCTCTGAGATACAAACCCTCGATGACTTGCAGTGCTGGTTAAGAACGCCGCAGTGCAACCTTGTAACGCGCTTAGATTTAAAATTCGACAAGATGAAAGACATTACCCCGTCATTTATCAAACGAGACTACAAAATGTCAGCGGAAATGAAGACCATCTACAATCATTTGGCTCACGCTGAAATACGGGCGTTACATGGCGTTGACAGTAAAACTCAAAAAACCCTGATTGCGGCGCAAGAGGGTAATTTCGAAAATCAAGAAGAACTAGAGCTTGAAACCAACAACTTAAAGGATGCCCTTCACAATCCCGTTAAACAGGAAGCGCAAACCCAAGAAACACGCGACAAAAAGACAGAGGAACAACGTCAACAAAACGAACAATATGACGATTGGCAAGCAGAGTTAAACAATAATCTCCAAGAAAAAGGCCATGAAATAGACTAGCACACAAAAACAGGGGGTAGATATGGATAACAACGCATTACGTAACGTTCAGTCAGCAACAACTTTTCAGCAAGAGTTAACAGCTATATCCAAAGTCACAAAGAAAGTATATAACTTTGAGTTTTGGCAAATTGACTCGGATTCAAAAAACGAGGTGACAGATACTATCTTGATCACGCCACGTACAGATAGTTGCGTGACAGTATCCGTCCAATATTCAACAATCGATTTTAACAACGCGATGTGCCACCACCCGTAGCAGTGCGTATCTACACCACCCGCAAACAATCAACAAGTATTACCAGGTAATACTTGTTACTTCATCTTTCGCATTCATGATATATCAAAATTCGATAATCTCATGGCACACATTTTCATCTTAGGAGCATCATGCTATCAATCACCCCTGTTGCCAGCGCATCAAACGCCACCAATTATTACCTTAATGATGAAAAATCATTAAACATAAACGATGTTGAGTTAAAAAAAGACGCTGAGAATTACTATTTAAAAGAAAAATCAAATGAGCCTAATACGCAATGGTTCGGTAAATTAGCCGATGAACAAGGATTGTCAGGTAAAGCTATCGATGACAACACACTAAAATCCGTATTGTCAGGTGAACTACAAGGTGAAATAGTGCATGGTCGCCGTGAAAAACACAAAAGCGGCTTTGATTTAACGTTTTCAGCGCCAAAATCAGCCAGCATTTTAGCCCTTGTTGGTGGTGACACTCGTTTGATAGACGCGCACATCAAAGCTGTAAAATATACCTTGAAGCAGTTAGAAAAAGACACGGCTCAAGTCAAAGTGACCAATCCCGACACCCACAAAACTGAATTTGAAAACACCGAAAATTTGCTCTTTGGATTAGTCACGCACAAAACCAGTCGAGCTGGTGAACCCAATTTGCACACGCACGTTTTAATGCCAAACATGACCAGAGACAATGACGGTAAGTTAAGGGCATTAGCAAGCTGTTTGAAACAATCTGGTGATGAAATCAACGGTACATCAGAAAGGATATACCGTGACCAAAAATATTACACCGCACTCTATCAGAGTACCTATGCCAAATTAGATCAAGATTTAGGTTACACGCCCAAAAGTGTCGGCAATGGCATGTTTGAACTCAAAGAGGTGCCAGAGGCACTGCGCCAAAGTTTTTCAACACGTTCACAGCAAATAAAAGAAAAAATAGCTGAACTCGGTGTGGATACTCAAAAAACACGAGACCTTGCCGCAAAGAATACCCGCCAAGAAAAAACACACACGGATGAAACCGAATTAACCGCAAACTGGCAGAGCAAAACGCGCGAGCAAGGCGTGGATTTAACCAAGATAATTACCGCCACTTATGACAAATCCCCTGAATCAAAACAGCCAACAAGCG
>Ga0209396_1006171_pt1 | contig 11096 bp, 5 predicted proteins | sample GOMGulsemesocosm_6_FD_184638 | JGI IMG/M metagenome (GOLD analysis project Ga0209396, IMG submission 184638) | Methane-oxidizing microbial communities from mesocosms in the Gulf of Mexico - GOM8C Gulf of Mexico (SPAdes) (version 2) | ecosystem: Environmental > Aquatic > Marine > Cold seeps... | reverse complement strand
TACTGGTGAATCAAAGCCATTTGATGCATCTCCTTTAGTCGACCTTAACGGGACATTATCGTTTGATATGAAAGTGGTTTCTGTTCCACCAGCAGCAAGTGCATGGATACTTAAAGTAGAAGCTGGCGATGGAGGACCTAACACAGGTGATGTAAATTTATCTTCTAGTTTAGAAGGTGCAGAACCCGTTGCTGGTGAATGGCAAACCTATACCTTCCCACTATCTGTATTACAAGATGCGGGCTTAGATCTTAGTGCCATTGATGTTGTGATGATATTCCCTGCATGGGGTACTGGTGAAGGCGCTGAATACTTAGTGGCGAACATGGCTATTTCAGGTGATGTTGGCGGAGCTCCTGAACTTGTTGTCTTTACTGATAACGAAAACTCAAGTTGGCCAATGTGGGATTGTTGTGGTGGCTCTACGCCTACCGTTGAGTTAGATGATGATGCACACGGTAACGTAGCTGAATTTTCAATCGGCGCTCAACCAACCGTAATGGGCTTTATTTCTCGTGACGGCAATACAGAAACTCCTGCACCTTTTGATGCCTCTTCTATTCTTTCAAACGGTGTTATTCAATTTGAAATGAAAGTTACCGCTATGCCTGGTGATGCTGCATGGATGTTTAAAGTTGAAGCTGACAATAATGCAAGTTTTGCCGAGTTACCTTTAGCTGACAGTGTTGAAGCTTCAACTCCTGCTTTAGATCAATGGCAAACCTACACTTTTAAATTATCTGATTTAGCCACGGCTGGCTTAGATGTAAGTGCTATTGATGTGTTAATGATTTTCCCTGCATGGGGTGCAGGTGACGGTGCAATCTATCGTGTTGATAACGTGAAGATTTACGACCCAACAGCAACATCAGTAGATAACGATGTATTATTTGCCGATGCTCCAGCGACGGGTTGGACATTGTGGGATTGTTGTGGCGGTTCAACGCCAACACTTGAAAACGATGACACTGCTCATGGCATGACAGCTGAGTATGTAATTGGTGCACAACCAACGGTTGTCGGACTATTTGCTGACGATGGTGTGTTTGTTGATGCATCAAGCATTTTATCAAGCGGTGTAGTGAAATTTGACCTTAAAGTGATCACTGCTCCAACTGATAGTTCAGGCGTGTGGACTTTTAAAATTGAGTCAGATGGCGCAACAACTTTCGCCGAGCTTCCTTTAACGGGTAGTACTGAAGGACAAGCGCCAACTACGGGTGAGTGGCAAACATACACATTCCCATTACAAACATTATTTGATGCCGGTTTAGATATTAGTCAGATAGATGTATTAATGATTTTCCCTACTTGGGGAACGGGTGAAGGGGCTGTTTATCGTCTTGACAATGTAATGATAACAGCGCCATAACCACGTTATTAAGAAAGGTTGAGCGGCTTTAACGAGCCGCCGTCATTAAAACTAATTTTAAGAAAGTAGGGTACATATGAAACATTCAATTTTTAATAAAAAACGCTTAGCCGTTTGTATATCTGCCATCCTAGCGACGGGATTGAGTAGTCAGCTTTATGCTGCAGAAACTGAAATAGACAAAGTAAAAGAAAAAGGCAATAAAAAAGAAGAAGTTATAGAAGTCATTCAAGTAACTGGCATTATGAGCAGTTTAACGCGTTCAATGTCGGTAAAAAGAAATACTTCAGGTGTTGTCGATGTTATCTCGGCTGAAGATATGGGTAAATTTCCAGATACCAATTTAGCTGAATCATTACAGCGTATTACTGGCGTTTCGGTGAGTCGTTCAAATGGCGAAGGTAGCCAAATTACCGTTCGTGGTTTTGGTCCCAATTTTAATTTGATCACCTTAAATGGTCGACAAATGCCTGGTACCGGTAATTCTCGTTCATATGCTTTAGAGAATTTATCTTCTGATGGCGTTAGTGAGCTTATTGTTAACAAAACCGCGCGAGCAGAAAACCCAAGTGGTGGTTTAGGTGCAACGGTAGATATTGTTACTATGAAACCTTTTCATAGCCCGGGTGAGAAGTTTGTATTCTCAGGTAAAGGCATTTATGACTCTTCTAATGTCGAGGGTGATGATGTTACTCCTGAATTCTCAGGTCTATACAGTAATACTTTTGCTGATGATACCTTAGGTTTTTCATTCTCTTTTTCTCATCAACAACGTGATTTTCAACAGCAATCGGCGAACATTCAGGGCTGGCAGTATCAAACTGATGCTCAACTTCCCAGCTTAGATGCTGATAAAATCATTGATAATCGTGATGCCAATGCTGCCGCTGGCGCATTCTTTCCTCGTGATATGAATTACGGTATTGCCAATGTAGAGCGTGAAAGAACCAACGCGAATGTTGCGTTTCAATATTCTCCTGTTGAAAGTGTGATACTAACGCTTGATTACACAATGGGCGAATCAATTACCGGTACTAATTCTGTTGGCTGGGGCCAATGGCATGATTACGGTGGTAGCGTAAATTCCTATGAATTAGATGAAAATGGCACAGTGATGTTCGCTGATATGTCGGGTAACGATGGCTCTTATACAGTAAGTCGTAATACAACCGAAACGAATGAAAGTTCTTTAGGTTTTAATCTTGAATGGCAAGCGACCGACGACTTAATTTTATCATTCGATTATCACAACTCAGAAAATAAAGCTGATAACGGTAAAGATAAAGGCATGAATGCAGCTGGTTCATTAGTGTTTGGCTCAAATCAATTGACCACTAAACATTATGATTTTCGAGAAGGTGATATTCCACAAGGTACCATCTTTTGGAACAACGGCTCAACAATGCTTGCACCAAGTGAAATGGACTCGCATTTTAGCCAATTTACTCACAGCCCAGGTAAATCTGAAGTTGATCAACTACAAATTGATGGTTCGTGGGAAAATCCAGATGACTCTGTATTATTGTCTGTTAAATTTGGACTTGCCCGCACCGAGCAAACCATGGGCGGTTCAAGTGCTTGGAGTGGTCTGATTGGTGGTTTCTTATTTAATCCAAATTATTCAGCTGCTTTCCCAGATGGTATGTTTCAATACAATAATACCGATGGCTTTTTAGACGAATTTTCAAATGGTGACAATCCTATTGGTGCTGGATATTATTACAGCTTTGATTTTGATGAAGCAGTTGCTCGCTCACAAGCTTTCTTAAATAGTGACGTGTTAGGCGATGACTATTTTGATACAACCGCTTATCGTCGAGACCTTGAACAAGGCTCTTATGGTGAAGGCTATGTAGAAGAAAATACCAATAGTGTTTATATTTCATCTTTATTTGAATTTGAACTAGCTGATTTCCCTGTACAAATGAGTGTTGGTTTACGTTACGAAGAAACTGAAGTGGGCAGTGTTGTTGTGCAAAGTGTACCAACAGATGTTTGGTGGCTAAGCGCTTCAGAGTGGCATACCCAATATGCCTCAGGTGAAAATGCTAATTACAAAGAAGCTGGTGATTATAACGTTCTTCTGCCGATGATCGATATTAAAGTTGACTTAACTGATGAACTCGTCGCTCGTGCATCTTGGGGGAAAACTATTTCTCGTGCACCTCTAGGTAACTTAGCTGGTGGTTTATCTTTAAGTGGAAGTCCTGGCTTGAATGGACGTACTGGTGGTCAAGGTGATACCGACCTAGACCCATATGAGTCTACAAACCTTGATCTTTCTTTAGAGTATTACTATGCAGAAGGCAGTTATGCTTCAGTTGGTTACTTCAGAAAAGATGTTAAAAACTTTATTAGTACTCGGGGTGTTTCTCGTCAATATGAAGGTATACGTGACATAGCTGCTGGACCTCGTTTTGCACAAGCACTAGCTGATCTTACCGCGGCAGGACTTCCTACAACGGCTGAAGATATTCGTTTACAAATGCTAGCCAATGGTGCAACCGTAAATGCGCAAGGTTACCTTGCTCCTAATGCTGATGATCCACTGATGACTTGGGATATCACTCAACCATTTAATACCTCAGAAGATAAAATGGTCGACGGTATTGAAATAGCGGTTCAACATTTTATTGGTGAAAGTGGTTTTGGTTTTGGTGCAAATGCTACCTTTGTTGATGGAGATGTTGAGTTTGATGTTGATGACATCACTAGAGTTGAAGATATACTCGATTTAGCTGATCAAACACCGCTAGAAGGCTTAGGTGATTCAGCTAACTTTCAATTGTTTTATGAGAAAGATGGTTTGTCAGTGAAAGTGACTTACGCATGGCGCGACGAGTACCTTATTGGTGTTGGCCAAGGTCAAGGTTCTGCTGATGCTCCACCACAATTCGCGAAAGAGTTTGGTCAAGTTGACATGAGTGTTAACTACGATATTGACGAAAACCTTACAGTATTTTTCGAAGGCTTAAACTTGAATAACGAAACCGAACAAGGATATGGCCGTTATGAAGAGCAATTTCTATTTGCTCGTCAATACGGTCCAAGGTACACCTTAGGTATGCGTTATAGCTTTAAGTAAATCCTTTCATTAGCTCTAGACAAGTTAATAGGCCTATATTGTTTTGCGATATAGGCCTTTTTTTCAACTCTTAGAGCGGCAGCTCGTTTTGTTCAATAGCGTGCAATACTTCAATTTTAAGTGAGAATATATGTTAACAATTCGCGAAAAGATAGCTTATGGCTTAGGTGATACTGCTAGTAACATTATCTTCCAAACCGTGATGATGTTCCTGTTAATTTTTTATACCGATGTTGTTGGAATTTCTCCAGCAATAGTGGGAACAATGTTTTTAGTTGTTCGGTTGTTTGACGCGATAACCGATCCTTTAATGGGGGCACTTGCCGATCGTACTAAAACACGGTTTGGCCAATTCAGACCCTACTTACTCTGGTTAGCTGTACCTTTTGGTATTATCTCCATAATGGCATTCACCACACCAGATTTTACCGGTAACGGCAAAGTGATTTACGCTTTTGCTACTTATACATTATTGATGATCGCTTATACCGCAATAAATATTCCTTATTCAGCGCTAGGTGGTGTGTTAACTGCACAGCCTTCTGAACGCGTATCAGTGCAAACCTATCGTTTTGTTTTAGGCATGTTAGGCGGTTTAATCGTTGCCGCAGGCACTTTGCCATTAGTGGAATATTTTGGAAATGGTGATAAAGCTAAAGGATATCAACTAACAATGGTTGCTATGAGCCTTTTAGGAGTGGTGATGTTTTTATTATGCTTTAGCGGCACAAAAGAGCGTGTATCTGTACCGGAGGATCAGAAAACATCCTTTGTTGAAGATTTAAAGTCACTGTGGCAAAACGATCAGTGGCGAATACTATGTCTTGCGGGTTTGTTTTTACTAACGGGTCAAGTACTAAGAGCAACACTCGCCGTATACTACGTTAAATATGTACTTGGTCTTGAAAGTCAAATTACCTTATTTATGACACTCGGGATGATAGGTAGTATTTTAGGTTGCGCTTGTGCTCAATCCCTCGCTAAAAAAATCTGTAAAATTAAGGCTTATATCTGTTTACAGCTTATCGCCGCTTTCATTTGTGTTATCAGTTACTTTGTTCCTAAAGAGCAAGTTGCCATGGCTTTCACACTATTTTTCTTATGGAGCTTCTTTTTACAAATGGCCACTCCATTATTGTGGGCGAAGATGGCCGACACTATTGATTATGGACACTGGAAAACGGGCATACGTATTACCGGTATGGTTTATTCTGCCGTGGTGTTTTTTATCAAACTAGGTGTGGCCTTTGGTGGTGCTTTTGCTGGTTGGTTACTTGCCTATTATGGCTATCAGGCTGACGTTGAACAAACAACATCAGCTAAAGAGGGGATCTTATTGTCATTTACTGTTTACCCTGCATTGGGTTCAATACTGGTTGCATGGGTTATGCGTAATTATGTTCTTAATAAAGAGAAAGTCGAACAAATACATTTAGAGATAAATAACATGCCTGCACGCTAAAACAGTGAGTAGTTAGCATGACTTTTATATATCGCAAAATTAACGTGTGTAAATATTTATAAATGAGATGAAAAATGAATAGATTGAAGGTATTTAATACGACTAAAAAAATAGTGTTTTTATTGCTACTACTTAATGTGTTTTTTATATCCAGTTGTGGTGGTAGTTCAGACTCAAAAGTGGTCATCGAGCCAGCACCTGCACCGGTTGTTGAAAATACGAATTTAAACCAGTTCTCTTTTTTAAAAGAGAACAACCCCAGCCTGACTAATGATATTTACTTGGCTATTAATGACAACTCGGTTATTGGTAGGATAAATATCAACATAGATGTTAATAATCTTGTTGCTACATTTACCCATAATGGCGTTGAAGCAAACGTTAATGGGGTGCTTCAAAGTAGCGATTTAACGGAGAATGATTTTACCAACATTGTTACTTATACAGTAAAAACAGCGGATGGCACTCAAGAAAGTTATCAAGTCGATCTAATTAAGTTCACAGGCCTACCCATTGTTTACCTTTCAACGGATAATAATGTCCCCATCGATTCTAAAGACGATTATGTAACAGGTAGTGTGTCTTTAGATGGTGGTAGATATATTGAAAACTTGCAACCTACCACGATGAAAATTAGGGGGAGAGGAAACTCAACTTGGTTTATTCATCCTAAAAAACCTTTTCAAATGAAGTTTAACGATAAAACTGAATTTCTAGGTATGCCCGCTGATAAAAAATGGTTGTTTCTTGCTGAATATTCAGACAAAACTATGCTCAGAAACAGAATCGCATTTGAGATGGGCTACATAAGCCAGCTTGACTGGACCCCACAAAGTACTTTTGCTGAAGTCTATATCAGTGGAGAATATAATGGCACTTATAATATCACGCAAAAAGTAGAAGAGTCGGGTAACAGAGCCAATTTAGGTGATACAGGTTATTTACTAGAAATAGATCAACTTGATAGACTTGACGATGATGATGTGTTTTTTTATACCGACAAATTTTTAATTAATATAAAAGAGCCTTCAGTAGATTTGGGGAGCACTGAATATCATTATGTAGAAGACCTTATTAATGAGTTTGAAACTGTTTTATACAGTAACGAGTTCAAAGATCCAGTGTCAGGTTATGCAAAATTTATCGATGTTGATAGCTTTATAGATTGGTATTTAATTAGCGAAATAACTAAGAATGTAGACTCTAAGTCTTTTTCAAGTATTTATCTCAATGTCATGCCGGGCGAAAAAATAAAAATGGGTCCTCTCTGGGATTTTGATTTGTCATTTGGCAATGTTGATTATGCCGATAGTCAATTTGCGTCAGGTTTTTGGATACTCTATCATCCTTGGTACTCAAGACTCTTTCAAGATCCTAGTTTTGTCAATAAAGTTAACCAGCGATTTGTGTATTTTAAATCTAATCAGCAATATATTTTAGATAAGATAGACCAACAATCTGCTGCTCTTAAGTGGGCGCAACAAGAGAATGACTATAAATGGCAAACCATAGGCTATTATGTGTGGCCAAACTCAGTTGTTCTTGCATCTTATGATGAAGAAGTTGCGCATTTAAAAAACTGGTATACAAGACGAATGAACTGGTTAGAAACTGCTTTACAGGGGTTGAATAAGTAAGATGTTTTCAGCTTTAGGATAGGAGTTTTAGAACGTGTTTTTCTATTAGTTAACCATTAAATTAATGCTTTTATTATAACATCCATCATTTGAATATATTTACAGCGTGTTAATACACGCTGTAAATATGATAACTAAATTTCTATTTTATAACGAGTATTTTACTCCATTACTTTCTTCGGTGTTCTGTCGACATTAAATAGCCCCCAGTGTTTTTCAGCGCCATCAAGGTTTTTTGGATTGCCTTTCCAAGGTTCATCGAATGCTTCAAAAAAGAAAAATGTTGTGTTGCTTTTTTGTGACCATTGTTTTATTTCATCAAAGTAACGTTTCTGATTCTCTTCATTTGCTTGATGACCAAACTCACTAGCTGTAGTCGCCCAGCCACCTTCTAAAATGACTATCGGTTTATTGGGTAAGGCTTGATGTACATTTTCAATATTTTCAATAGTGTAAGCCAAGGCTTCATCTATGGTTTTGTTTTCCCAGGCAGGGTAGGTGTGTACGCCAATAAAGTCTACTTCAGGGGCAAGCGCGGCACCTTCAGTGATCCACCATTCGTAATTATCAGCAACAGTGATTGGTTGACTAATACTCTGCTTAACTTGACGGACATAACCAATAATATTGTTTAGCGTCACCATATGGTCGTTCCAATCAACTAATGATTCATTACCAATGTTAACTGCAATGACTCTCTGTGGATAATCATCTGCCAACTTAATTGCCCGCTGAATCTCGAGCATATTATTTATTCTATTTTCAAAGAGTTCGTGTACAGGTATTGGGAGCTCTAACCAGGCACAATTTTCGTGGTTGCTCACCTCAGCTTCTAACCACACCCCTAATAAAACCTTGATGGGTAAGTTATGTTGCTTGATTACTTTCAATGTTGCTGCTGAGTTTTTACCGGAGTCATAAAGGCGGATCAAATCTAAATCATGGTTGAGTAAAATTTGTAAATCTTCCAAAATTTCTGCTTCACTGGGATTTTTCGCGCCATTTCCACGATCTGGGTGTTGTCCTACCCGAAATCCCGAATACGCTACAGCGATTGTTTCACCATTAATAAGACTTTCAATAGGTTGTTGGTATTTGTCTTGTGCCTTCACTGGAGATATTAAAAGTATCGCAAAACTATGTATCACAAAATACATAAAGCTTTTATTTGTTGTACGAATCTTGCTGACTATTGATTGCCATTGTTGATTAATCGATGGGACTGGTGTGTTCATATAAAACCTTGTATTAATTTCAATCACTTTAATCAGTATAGAAGTAAAATACGTATAGGTTATGTAAATACAAGTTATTAAAGTCCAGTTGGGCGTGAGAAGAGGTGAAATGTACTTTAAAGTATTGCGCTTAATTATTAAGATAAATTATGGGACGTTTGTCTTTTATAGCTTCATATATCAATGTGGATCTGTTTCTTTCTTCGTAGATAACAGAGTCGCTTTTACCGCAACCCTAGTCCATTTTATCTCGTTTTGATTGCGATACCTCGTAGTTGCCCTATTGTTGCTTTAAATATTCTTAGCTATCAAACGTTGCCTATTGGCTAACTTAGGCTGTTTTAGGAACGTAGTAATACATGAAAAATAACTTTATAAATACCTATCTGTTGTACGTCTCCTTATCGGTATCATTAGTTGGTGGGTTGTCGGGGTGCACAGATAAAACTGATTCAAACTCAGCAGAGGTTAATTCCATCGATGTTAATGTCGCTATTAATAAAGATGTAGTTTGGGCGGTTAATGTTGGCGGAAAAAAACATGTTGGTGTTGACGGTATTATTTATCAAGCTGATTCATCGTTAATTATCGGTGACATTGGCAATATTTCCAATGTTAAAGGTTCACAAGATAGTTTTCTCTATCAGTCTTTTCGAAGTGGTGATTTAACTATCAAGCAAAGAATAGAAAATGGCTTGTACGATATCATCTTTAAATTTGCTGAGCCTGAAGACATTGCCGTTGGAGCAAGAGTCTTCGATGTGTTTGCCGAGAATGAGTTAGTTATTGACGATTTAGATGTAAGACTTGCCCGCGATGGCAAGCATATATCTGGTTTGGCTAGAGCGGTTTACAATGTTGAAGTGACCGATGGTCAGCTAGATATTAGTTTTAAAGCAATAAATGGTCAGCCAATTTTAAATGCATTAATTGTCCGTAAAAAAACGATAGATACTAAGCAATGGCAATTAGTCTGGAGTGATGAATTTAACTATCAGGGTAAGCCAGACCCTAATAAATGGAGTTATGATATTTGGCCAGCTCGCAAGGTTAATAGTGAAGACCAAACCTATACCGACCGACTTGAAAATGTATATGTAAAAGAAGGGAATCTCGTTATTACCGCCGACAAAGAATCTTACGGCGATGCAGAATATACTTCTGGCAGAATTCACTCTCAGGGGAAAGGTGATTTTCTATACGGACGCGTTGACGTTCGAGCCAAGCTACCTGCCGGACAAGGAACTTGGTCAGCTATTTGGATGTTACCGAGCAATCCTTATAAATATTCGACAACGTGCCAAGAAAATGAAGATTGGCAAGGCAGTGCAACATGTGACGCTTGGCCAAATTCAGGTGAAATAGACATCATGGAACATGTAGGCTACGACATGCAGACCATACATGGCACCGTACATAATAAAGCCTATTATTGGGCGAACTGGGAACAACGCAAAGGCAGTATTGAAGGTAAAAATGTTGAGCAAGCGTTTCATCTTTATTCTGTTGAGTGGACCCCTGAAAGTATCACAGTATTTTTTGATAACACTCCATATTTTTTCTATAGCAACGAATCCAGTGGTTGGCGTGCTTGGCCTTATGACCACCCTTATCACATCATTTTAAACCTCGCTATTGGTGGTATGTGGGGAAAAGCAGGTGGACCAATCGACGACAGTATTTTCCCAGTCTCTATGGAAGTTGACTATGTCAGGATATTTAAACCATTAACACAGTAAATTTTTAATACCGGTGAGCTTAATCGTTCATTTGGTCAAATTTATTCAATTATTTAGAACAGTAAAAATACCTTAAGTTTAGGTAGGAATTCAAAATGAAAATATGTAAAGCAAACAACAATCAAGTGACTGGTGAATTTGTCACTATGGGTGATGAAAGATTTTATGCCATTAATAATGTTAACAAAATGGCACCATTTTTTGTCAGTGTTATTTCTAATAGTGACCATTGGTTATTTGTTTCGTCTACAGGCGGTTTGACTGCTGGGCGTGTGTCGCCTGAAACCGCTTTGTTTCCTTATATCACGGTAGACAAAATTCACGAAAGTGAACTTAATACGGGTTGTAAAACCCTGTTACGTGTAAATACTGGCAGTGAAAAACTTGATTGGGAACCCTTCAATCGTGAACATGAACTTCGTTTTAATATCACCAGAAATTTATACAAGAACGTGCTAGGAAATAAACTGTGTTTTGAAGAAATTCATAATGATTTGCAGTTAGCCTTTCGTTATACCTGGGCGACTAGTGATACTTATGGTTTTGTTCGCAAATGTGAATTAGAA
>Ga0209396_1006169_pt1 | contig 11098 bp, 8 predicted proteins | sample GOMGulsemesocosm_6_FD_184638 | JGI IMG/M metagenome (GOLD analysis project Ga0209396, IMG submission 184638) | Methane-oxidizing microbial communities from mesocosms in the Gulf of Mexico - GOM8C Gulf of Mexico (SPAdes) (version 2) | ecosystem: Environmental > Aquatic > Marine > Cold seeps... | reverse complement strand
GTGCCACATTTTGTACGATCAATTAATAAGCAGGTTTGTTGAAGTATGCAGATTAATCTAACACCGGAAGAAGCAAGAATCATTGGTTGCCTTATGGAAAAAGAGGTGACCACCCCAGATCAATACCCCTTAACCTTAAATGCACTAACCAACGCTTGCAATCAAAAGTCGAGCCGGCAGCCGACCATGAATCTAACCAGCGGTGACGTGGAGCGTTGCTGTCGTCAGCTCAAAGACAAACACTATATTCGCACCGAGGAAGGCTTTAAAAATAACACCGAGAAATACGCCCATCGATTTTGTAACACCCTGCTGGGCCAGTTGACATTCAGCCCGGCTGAGCATGCGATAGCCTGTTTGTTACTGTTGCGCGGAGCGCAAACACCGGGTGAGTTGCGTAGCCGAAGTGGTCGTTTGTTTCGCTTTGAGGACAGTCAAGAAGTGCTTGAATCCTTAAATTCGCTAATGGAACGCGAGGGCGGGCCTGTGGTTGCTCGCTTAGCTCGACAAGCTGGCCGCCAAGATCATGAATATGCACACCTGTTTTCTGGAGAGATTGAATCGGTACAGGAAGAGGAAACGTCAGTAAAGCGCGTGCCGGATTCCGGGCGTGATCAAAGAATACGCTCGCTGGAGGCAAGGGTCGTTGTATTAGAAAAAGCATTAACAGGCTTGGCAGCTAGACTGGGAGAAGACATCGATCTAACTCATGAGATGGCAGACCTAGAACCCAATACCCCGCAGACTGGTCAATAATGGTATCCAATTCACAGGCCTCACTGAAACAATTTTTCGGTTTTGAGCACTTTCGCAATGGGCAGGAACAAACCATTGAGCAGTTGTTGAATGGTCACTCCTCACTGGCTATCTTCCCGACCGGTTCTGGCAAGTCTCTCTGCTACCAGCTTACCGCTTTACACCTCCCTCATTTAACTTTGGTCGTGTCGCCCTTACTGGCCCTGATGAAGGATCAACTGGAATTTCTAGCCGCAAAAGGCATTCCGGCGGCAAGCATAGATTCCAGCTTGCCCCCAGAGCGGGGTCGGGAGGTGATGGCCGATGTTCGCGACGGTAAGATCAAAATTCTGATGGTCTCGGTAGAGCGCTTTAAAAACGAGCGATTCCGAGAGTTTATTCGCTCTGTACCCGTGTCCATGCTGGTGGTGGATGAAGCTCACTGCATCTCTGAGTGGGGCCATAATTTTCGGCCGGACTATTTAAAGTTACCTGTTTACCGTCAAGATCTGAATGTGCCTCTGGTGTTGTTGCTGACGGCGACCGCCACCCAAAAAGTGAAGCGCGATATGGCGGAGAAGTTTGCCATTGCCAAGCAGCACGTTGTACAAACCGGTTTTTATCGATCGAACTTAGATCTGTCCGTTGTGCCGGTGGCGACTGATGCCAAAGACCAGGCATTGTTGCAGTTTGCTCGTCGGCAAAACGGCCCCGGTATTGTTTACGTTACCCTGCAAAAGAGTGCCGAACAGGTAGCGCAATTTCTAAGTCTGAATCAAATCAATGCGGTGGCATATCATGCAGGGTTTGATTCTGATAAGCGTCAGATTATCCAATCTGATTTTATGGCGGGGCGTAGACAGCTTGTGGTTGCGACAATCGCCTTTGGTATGGGAATCGATAAATCCGATATCCGCTTCGTGGTGCACTACGATCTGCCTAAATCTATTGAGAACTACAGTCAGGAAATCGGTCGCGCTGGTCGCGATGGCTTGCCCTCTCAGTGTGTCACTCTGGCGAACTTGGATGGCATTAATACGGTGGAGAATTTCGTCTTCGGTGATACCCCAGAGCTGAGCGGTATAGAGTATGTATTGAATACCATCCGAGAGGAAAGCGATAATGAGCGAGGCCAGTGGGAGCTGCAATTAGTTGGGCTTTCCAATGCCAGTAATGTGCGACAATTGCCGATGAAAACCCTGCTGGTGCAGCTGGAACTACAAGGGGTGCTGCAGCCACTCTTTGCCTATTTTGCCGACTTTAAATATAAGTTTTTACAGCCAAAGGAGGAAATTCTTGCAAACTTTAACGGTGAGCGTCAGGAATTTCTGTCAATTATATTTGAGTGTACCCAGTTCAAGAAAGTTTGGGGTAGCCTAGATTTTGATGCGGTGTATCAACGCTACACCAGTGAACGTTCCAGGGTGGTGGTAGCCCTTGAATACCTGCAGCAGCTACAAATGATTGAATTGGAAACCAAGCGCATTACAGAGGTGTTCAGCGTTAACAGTGCCGCCTTAGCCGATCCTGGATTAGCACAATCTCTCTATGATTATTTTTCCGAAAAAGAACAAAAAGAGATAAAGCGTATCGCATCGCTAGTGCGTTATTTTCAACTAGACCGCTGTCTGAGTCACAATCTGTCGCGTTATTTTGATGATAATAATTCGCCTGAAGTCTGTGGGCATTGCTCTGTATGTCGGGGGCAAGTGGCTAAGCTCGAATATTCTCATGAGCCCAAGTGGCCAGAGGATCATCAGTTGCTTAGCTGGTTAAACGGGCTTATCCAACATCTCGCCAGTAAAACAGATCAGCCACTGTCGATAGAAGCTTGTTGTCGTTTTCTCGCCGGTATCGGAGTGCCACTTTTCAGTCGGTATAAGGTTCGGCAGTTGGCGGGATTCGCTTCTTGTGAGTCCTGTCGCTATGAAGAAATTCGTCGGCGGGTTCAAAGTTTGTGGTCATCATTGGAGAGCTGACAAGCGTTGAGGTCGCTATCCTTAAATGATTGAAGTACCAGGCCCTTTGTCAATAGCAATGCTAGTAACAATGAGCCTGGCGGTCGCGCCTGTAATGCTTGGCGCTTAGGGAAGAACTCAAGCTAGGACTTAGCTTTGGCGAGGTTGAGCGCAACATCCTCAATCATATCTTCCTGGCCACCAACGGTTTTCATTCTGCCTAGTTCCATCAATATTTCTTCGCTGGGCACGCCGTATTTTTTCCCAGCTCTTTGTGCGTGCAATAAAAATGATGAATAAACACCGGCATATCCCAAGACTAGGGAATCACGATCTACGCGAATGGGCTTTTCCATCATGGGCACCACTACCTCCTCGGCTACAGCCATTAGCTTAAAGACATCGGCCTTGGTTGCAGCGCCCATTCGGGTGACAACGGCGTTAAATATTTCCAAGGGAGTGTTGCCTGCACCGGCGCCAAGCCCAGCCGCAGAGCCATCAATGCGATCAGCACCAGCTGCGACGGCCGTTAGGGAATTGGCCACGCCTAGGGCCATATTGTGATGGCCATGAAAGCCGATTTCAGTTTCTGGCTTTAAACCTGCACGTAAAGTTTCGATACGACTTTGCACATCATCTTGCAACATATAACCCGCAGAATCAGTACAGTAAATACAATTTGCGCCATAGCTCTCCATCAGCTTGGCCTGCTTAAGCAACGCATCAGGCTCCAGCATGTGCGCCATCATTAAAAAACCGACAGTGTCTAAGCCCAGTTCACTAGACAAGCTAATATGCTGCTTAGTGACGTCAGCCTCAGTACATTGCGCTGCAACTCTAACGGTGTGTACTCCATAGGAGTGAGCCATACGCAAATGATCGACCGTACCAATACCGGGTAACAATAAAACAGAGACCTTAGCCTGCTTCATGTTAGGAACAACCGCTTCGATATATTCTTCGTCGGTGTGAGCGGAAAAACCATAGTTAAGGGATGCGCCACCTAAGCCATCACCATGACCAATTTCTATTCGGTCTACTCCAGCTTCGTCTAGGGCTGTGGATAGTCGAATGGTTTCTTCAATTGATATTTGGTGACGCTTGGCGTGCATGCCATCACGTAGGCACATATCATGCAGTTGAATTTTGCGGCTCTTTAGGTTCATTGATTGTCTCCAGCCATAAGCATTTTTTGGGCTAGCATATCCGCGGTGCGTAGGGCGGACGCTGTCATAATATCTAAGTTGCCAGCGTAGGTGGGAAGGTAATCTCCCAGCCCCGCAACCTCAAGGAAAACAGATACGCGCTTACCGTCAAACACCGGACCATTTTTCAGGCGATAACCAGGTACATACGCTTGCACCTGTTCAATCATTGCGAGGATAGATTCGGTAATGGCGTCTTGATCGGGAGTGTCCTCGGTTAAGCAAAGCACAGTATCGCGCATCATTAAGGGCGGTTCTGCCGGGTTGAGGACGATGATGGCCTTGCCTTGTTTCGCGCCGCCCACCGACTCTATGGCACCTGCGGTGGTGCGAGTGAACTCGTCGATATTGTCGCGTGTTCCGGGCCCCGCTGATTTAGAGGCGATAGTGGCAATAATCTCCGCGTAGGCAACGGGCTGTACCTGAGTGATTGCGGCAACAATGGGGATGGTTGCTTGGCCACCACAGGTGACCATGTTGACATTGCTTTCATTGGCCTTGAGGAGTTCTTCAAGGTTGACAGGAGGTACACAAAAGGGACCTATTGCCGCAGGGGTTAAATCAATGACTGTAACCCCATGGCGAGCTAATTTTTCGTTATTTTCCGCGTGCACATAAGCAGAGGTGGCATCGAATGCAATTTTGATATTATCTTCTTCAATATGCGGTAACAAACCGTCTATACCTTTAGCGGTGGTTTTTAAACCCGCGGCTCTGGCTTTGCTTAAGCCATCAGAGTCCTCATCAATGCCTACCATCCACACTGGGTTGATATGTAAGCTGCGCAGAGCTTTGATCACCAAATCAGTGCCGATATTTCCAGAGCCAATTAGTGCTACATTAATTTTTTTAGTCACTTCGTCTACTCCGCAACAAATTTAAAATTGGCGCTGCCCACACCTTCAATTTCAACACTCATGTCATCATCTGCTTCACAAGCAATCATGGCGGCGAGTGAGCCCGACAATATAATGTCTCCGGCTTTCAGAGGAATGTCGTAGGCACCCAGAGTATTCGCCAGCCAGGCCACACAATTTAGCGGCGAACCAAGGGCGGCTGACCCTTTCCCGCTCGCCACGACCTCTCCTTTGTTTTTTATCGTCATGAGGCAGTTTTCAAAATCTACGGTCTTGGGGTCAACTCCTTGTTCGCTCATCACAAATATGCCGCAAGAGGCGTTGTCGGCAATGGTGTCTTGAATCTTTATTTGCCAATTCTCAATGCGGGAATCGACAATTTCAAAGCAAGCAAACACTTGATCAGTTGCGGCTAAAACGTCATCGGCAGTAATGTTGGGGCCTACTAAGTCGTGTTTTAACTTGAAGGCAATTTCGCCTTCAGACTTGGCTTGGATGAGTTTATCTTTCAGAACAATCTCCGCGCCTGAGGAATAGAGCATTTTGTCCGTTAAGAAGCCAAAGTCTGGTTGGTGCACGCCCAACATTTCCTGAACCACTTCACTGGTTAGACCTATTTTTTTACCAATAACTTTCTCGCCATTGCCTGTGCGAATGTCTAGAAATGCCAGTGAAATGGCATAGGCCTGGTCTATGCTCAATTCAGGGAATTGGCTTGTTAAAGGGGCAAGTGTTTGTTGCTTGTTCATCGCCTCATGTAAGCGATGGGCGCATTGCTGTATTTGTAATGCTTTCACTGTGGATATCCTAAGCCGGAGAAGAAATAAAATTGCTATTGATACTTTACTTGAGTATGTTAAATAACAATAGTTGAATATATTCTATTATTTGATTCAAAAAATGTATCAATTCTGAAGGCGAGAGAAATGGGTAAGAGCCAGCTAAGTATGAGTCACCTTAAGATGATTTGTACCATTGTAGAGTCAAATACAGTGAAAGAGGCGGCTGAAAAGCTCTTTATTACCCAGCCGGCCTTAACCAACAGAATTCGTGAAGCAGAACGCCGTCTTAACATCAGCTTGTTTGCCAGACGCCGGCGCAAGTTGGTTATCACCACTGCAGGTAAGCGTTTACTTCAGTCGGCCAAAAAGATACTTGAAGAACTGGAGCGGGCTGAATATGACATCGCGCGATTAAGCGATGGTATCGACCAAGTTCTGCGTATCGGTTTACCTCATTATGCATCGTTTAAATGGCTGCCTAATGTGGTGAGCTATTTCCATAGAGAGTTGCCTCATGTTGAACTGGAGATCACGGCTGAAGCGGCAATTGGCCCACTAGATTCCCTCTACAATGGTGATGTAGATATTGCTTTAGTGTCCAGTAAAGATAAGCATTTGGATATTCATAAAAATGATTATGACACCGCTTTTATAATGCAAGACGAACTCTTAGCGTGTTTATCAACAAAGCATAAAAAGGCCACGCAGCCCTTTATGAGCGCGGAAGATTTTTCAGCGGAAACATACATTACCAACTCAACGGTACCAGAGAAAGATCGGGAGTATGAGTTGTTCTTTAAGCCACACAATGTACTGCCCCACAAAGTGGTTCAGGTGGGCTTTAATGAAGCCATTATTGAATTGGTGAAAGTGAATATGGGGCTGACAATTATGTCGAAACAGTTGATTGCCCCATACTTGGCCGACGGAGATATTAAAACCATGTGCCTAGGAGAGGGCGGTTTAAAAATACATTGGCATTTGGTCTACCTGAAAAGCAGCAACGTGGCAAAGCACGCTAAGCTGCTGACCAATATTCTAAAAGAACATTCAAATAAGTAATGTTTCTCCACTTAGGGGAAATTATTTAGCCGATGTCATTAAGGCAATGGTCTCTTGAAATAGCCAAGTTGAATTGTCTGCGAGGTCCAGAATAACATCGAAATGATTCCGTTCATCAATGATCTTGAACAGAACATCTAAGCCTTGATCCCGCAATTTCTCCACCATCACTTGGCTTTGGCGCTTAAATTCATCAGTTTCAATCTCGCCCAGTGCCAGAATTATAGGTACAGGCATAGGCGCGGGCTGAAAAATAGGACTGTTGGCCTTTGCCTCGATGATGTCCATCTTTAATGCGTCATTAACGTAAGTAGGCAGCAATGGCTGAAGGTCATAGATACCACTGACCGCACACAGGCCTTTGACAAGGCTACCTTGATACCCCGGTATATACTGCTGCCAAGAGGTTTGCAGCATCATCATCGCAAGATGGGCGCCGGCGGAGCTGCCGCAGACGTATATGTGCTCGGGATCATAGCCAAACTGAGAGGCGTTTTTGTACAGCCACGCCATGGCCCGCCGATTCTCTTCAACGATATCGCTCATACTGGCATCAGGCGCAAGCGTGTAGTCCAGCACGGCTACATGATAGCCATGTTCTTGAAAATTAGTGGCGCAAAATGACGACTCTTCTTTGCTCAGCTCCTGCCAATAACCGCCATGGATGTACACCACCAGCTTACCTTGTGAGGCCGCAGTCGGTAAGTACAAATCAAGGCTTTGAGTGCTGAGCTCACCGTAATGTAAATCGCTGTGCAGTTTCTTGTGCTCTCTTGCCCGATCTTTGGCGGCACGACTTAAATCGATATATTGCTGTATGAAGACATTTATGTCGTCGATACAGCTGCTGGGCGAGTATTCCCGATTTAATTGCACTAAGTCGGTGATGTCAGTGCTGGTCATTAAGGAGATCTCCATTGTTTGTTGTTGCTACGGGCGCTGCATAAATACCAGATTAACACTCGAGTTTTTCATTAAATTCGTCGCTACATGAATAAAAATCACCTGCTGGTGCAGGTGATTTCTTTCACACTATGAACGGTATTCTATCGCGATTCAGAACGAGAAGTTAGCTCGTACAAAATAACTTAGACCATTGAAGCCGTATGGAACCGCTCTCACTGGGTATTTAAAGGCGCCTTGAGTAATAAAATCCAAAGCTTCGTCCTCTCCAAGCTCATCAGGTGTCACATCAAAAATATTGTCAACGCCCGCAACCAGCTCAACATTTTCGCTGAGTTGGTAGGCAACATTCAAATCAAGCAATACGGCCGATTCAACAACGCTAGTGGCTTCAAACTCCCCTGTTGGTGATAGAAAGCCCGGCAGCCCAATATGATCATTGCCAAAATAGGAGACATTGGTTTCACCAAAATAATTCGCTCGAAGAATGGAACTCCACTTCCCTTGTTTATAGTCGAAGGTCAATGTAGCCCTCTCTTGAGGCTGGCCATCTTCCAAGAAACTGCGTTGGAGGGAATCAAGAGTGACCTCTTTTGGTATTCCTTGTGGCGTATTTACACTGTCTATCTTTGTGCTGTTGATATTGCCTGCAAAGGTTGCACTGAAGGTTCCTTCAGCCAGTGATGTTTCATAGCTTACTATGATATCAAGGCCCTTGGTGGTCGAGTTAACGGAGTTAGAAAAATAGTTGGCCTGATCGGCGCCGGTCGCGGCAAGTGCTGCCACCGCAGCGGGATTAAAAGCTACCTGCTCGGGGCTCAACAAACTACCCAGAGTGATCCTATCCGAAATTTCCACACTATAGGCATCCACAGTTATGGTGATTTCGTCGGTCGCATCAAAGACAAAACCGATGCTGGCGTTTTGGGTAGTTTCCAATTCAAGTTCAGTCACTCCCAGTGCTGTAGGAAAAGCCGAACCTGCGGTGGCGGTAAAGGAAGGCGATAGCACACCACCTGGACCTAGATTCGTTGTAAACGCGGTGTAGGCGCTTTGTTGCAGTGAAGGAGCTCGAAAGCCAGTTGATAGAGCGCCGCGTACTGAAAGCGTATCACTTATTTCATAGCGGCTTGAAAGTTTTCCAACTAAATCATCACCAGAGTCAGAGAAATTCTCATAGCGCAATGCGGCTCCAACATTCCAGGCCTCAGTGACATTAATCTCTAGGTCCAAGTAAGCCGCGTAGCTATCACGACTGGCGTCTACGGCCGCGTCAGGGCGCAGACCTGGGTAAGCCTGAAAACCACAACCTGCAAAGGTTCCCGGGTCGAGAATGGATGGGAATGAGCTGTTGGTATTGGCTAGGCCACAAGCATAGGATGCTTCTTCTCCGGGTACAATCTCATAACTCTCATCACGGTACTCGGCGCCAAAGGAGACAAACAATACCTCATCGCGACCGATGTTCACTTGGCTAGTAAGGTCCAAATTCAAGGTGGTTTGCTCAAACCTAAACCCCCCTGAATAACCCGAGTTAGGGCCTGAGTTTGCGGCGATGTCTGCATCATTGGCCCCTGGATTGTTGGCTGTATACTCGGCCGCATAAGAAGCATTTATGGTGTTTTTGGAATCGAAATCATATTGGTTTTTACCGTGAACAACAGATAGGTCAAAAGCCCAGTCATCATTCAAGTCTCCTCGGACACCAAGGGCGAGCGAAGTGTCTTCCGCTTCGTTGTCGATGCGTGGTAAAAAACCGTCTGGATAGACCTGGGGTACGTTTTGAGCGGCGGAGTTGAAGGCTCTAAAAAACCCATTGCCTAAAGCTGTACGATTTGAAAAACCACCAAAGGAATAAAACTCTTTGCCTTCGCTTAAAGGAATCGCCATATTGTAAAATGTTGATACGAATTTGGAAGCGGCGTCGCCTTGGCCCCAGCGTACTGAGTCTGATAATTCTCCGGGCGCAATACTTGAAGATCCAGTTCTGTCTCTCTGAGATCTATTGACGCCATCATAATCTCGATATTCAAGAGTTAGGTTAATAAACCCGCCTTCATTTCCCAGTTCAAAGCCTCGATTCAGGCCTAAAGTAATTTTATCTCCATCGCCTTCGCCTGTTGCCCCGGTTTGGGCAAAACCATTTGTGACACCTGTGCTTTCATTTAGGGTTAAATTGATCACCCCAGCTATGGCGTCAGAACCATATTGGGCGGCGGCACCATCTCGCAATACTTGAATGTCGCCTAAGGCACTAATAGGAATGGCATTCATATCTGTGCCTGCCGCACCTGCACCTACGGTGCCATTAAGCCCGAAAATTGCCTGATTATGGCGCCGTTTACCATTAACCAGTACGAGTGTCTGATCCGGTTGTAAACCTCTTAAAGTTGCGGGGCGAAATAAATCTGAACCATCGGAAACCTGAGTTCGAGTAAAGTTAAACGAGGGAGCCGATGTTTGTAGGCTTTGTCCAAGTTCCGTAAACCCTCCCTTGGAGAGTGACTCAGCGTTGATAATATCGATGGGCACCGATGATTCAGTTGCCGATCGATTGGCGACTCTAGACCCTAAAATGAAAATCTCTTCTAGTACTTCATAATTATATTCAGCTTCAGCCGAATTTTGTGTGAATGCCAAGGGGCTGCCGAGCGTCATAGCGATGGCAAGTGTCAGGGGATGAATTGGGTGCTTTGCTTTCATGAGTTTGGCCCTTATTGTTTTATTGTATTTAGTTTTTCATGATGGTTTGCACGAATAATTTGAAAACTTCTTTTGGCAAATTAAGCGTTTTATCTTGGAAAAGCTGTCGGTTTCCGAAGCCTGAGAACAGCATACTCCAAAATAAAATAAGAAATTTGCCTATAAGTATTGAATGTTTTTTGTAGGTGGATAACTTTTTTGTATGGAAGTTGAGGGGTCTCTTTGGGAAAGAATACCCCTTTATCTAGGGAGGAGAACTGTTTGATTGTTCGGTTTTAGCGCTATTGCTCCACAAATGTTGTGCAGGCGTGATCGCTCTTTGATTAGCAATGTTCACTACTTTTTCGAAAGCTGAGAGCTATGAATGTTACTAAAAAATTAGTGTTTTCCTAAGGGCGAACAGTTTGTATAAACATTGCTGCGATAATAATGGGACAGACAAATTTCACATAGTGCGGCCAAAATCGCCAAAATATAGTTGACTCCAAATGTTCATTACCTTGCCTTAGTTCGTTCAGTAATTTGTTTCTACGCCATATCCAACCCACAAATATACACATAATTAAGCTGATGAGAGGTTGGCTATACTGAGTGGTAAGGCTTACCACAGCGCTAAAGAGCCATTCAAAATTTAGAATGACCACAATACTGATCACTAATATCATTAGTCCAATTGCCACCGTTCTCTGTTGTCTTGAACCTTTGCCATTCTCAAGAGAATAAGCGACGGGCACTTCGAGCATTGAGATTGATGAGGTTAGAGCGGCAATGGTCATCAATAAGAAGAATGCAGCTGCAATAACGTTGCCTGCTTGTCCCATGCTGCTAAACAAGGCAGGAATAACCGTGAAAATTAATTGGTCTCCATCAAGCAGGACGCCTTCAGGGCTAAA
>Ga0209396_1006168_pt1 | contig 11099 bp, 8 predicted proteins | sample GOMGulsemesocosm_6_FD_184638 | JGI IMG/M metagenome (GOLD analysis project Ga0209396, IMG submission 184638) | Methane-oxidizing microbial communities from mesocosms in the Gulf of Mexico - GOM8C Gulf of Mexico (SPAdes) (version 2) | ecosystem: Environmental > Aquatic > Marine > Cold seeps... | reverse complement strand
TGATTGATGCTTACGAATATTGCAAAGCTATATGAATGCTTTTTAAGTTCAGTTATCGACGATTGATTTTTTTGTAGATATGAATCGTCAGATTTATTTGGGGGTACAGCTAAAGTTAGCACTACAATAAGTACCATAAAAGCGAATACATGAAGTGTTTTTTTAAATAACAACAAAGTTCTTATCATTTCTCTAGGCTGGCTTTAGCCGTGTATCATTGATTAATAATGAATATCGTCTGCTAATCTTTCTGGTGCATATTCATCACAACCAACTTAAACGAATAATATTACAGATACAAGACTAGATTGCTTGCTTGGATCAAAATTGAAACTAAAATTTAAATATCCGCCCACAAAGTAACGCTCTTTGGATTCTCAGCCAGATAAAACCTACAACCTCTACTTAAATAGTATTAATAAACTAGACATCAAAATACAATAAATAAACTGAAGGCTAAGTTGGGAAGGCTTTAGAATAAAGGTAATAGCTCGTTTCATTAAAAAATAATGAAGGGTAATAACTTCTTTGTCGGTTCAGTTGACATTAACTACATCAGCGATGTGCCTTATCTTCCTTCTTGGGTTGAACCATCCAAAATATAACCCGCAAACGTTTACTCTGCTAATTTGTAGCAAAGCAGCTTCCATAGCCATACTTCTATACCAGCGCTAAAACTAGATAAAAAACATACTACTAGTATTTTGATATTAACCATTGTAATCTATTTGCACTGTTGTTTTTTCGTACATAACTCAACATTCCGTCATTCATTTAAAATTAAAGACATGTAAAGGAATACCAAATGAAAAAAACACTCGCATTAATTTCAATCCTTTTTGCTGCTTTATACAGCGGTAATACACTTGCAGCGACTGCAACTATTGGCCCATGCCAAAAGAGCAGCTGTGTTGATTATTTCCAAAAATATAAAAAGTATGCGCGCATTGGCTATAGTGACGCTATGGTGACATTAGCTGAAATGTATTATTACGGTCATGGTACCGAGGTAAACAAAAAAAAAGCCCTTAAACAATTTAAGAACGCAGCGAAATACGGTTCAGTTAAAGGTCAGCACAAAACAGCGATGATGTATCTTAATAATGAAGAATTTAAAGATTTGGATAAAGGTATAAAATATTTAAAAAAAGCAGCAAGAAACAATAGTACAGGTTCCTCATTCTTATTAGGTATCATGTATTTCGATAAGGACTTTTATGAGCAAGACTTTGAAGAAGCAGATAAATGGTTAAGCAAAGCTTATCGGGGAGGCTTTAAAAGAATGCTGCCTTATATAGAGTTAATGAAAAAATCCGACCATTTTAATGAAACTAATTTACCTGACCTAATAGATGCAATCAAAGAGTCCCCAATTACCATTGCCGAAGCTCCCCCTGTGACGATAGCTAAAGTTGCGCCAATCAAACCAGTATCGACCAAGTCCATACCAGCTAAATCAGAAGCCTTTACGAAAACATCAGCAGAAAAGGCAGGACATGCCCCAAAAAGTAATATAGAAGTAATCACTGTTTATAGTAATCTGAACGAAATTTTAGATTCTCAACTATTAAGCTTTAGATATGCCTCTCCTGAAAAAGGTGCACAGAGCACAGGTTCAAGAGTTATAGGTAAAACATGTGCGCAAACAATGTCTTGTGCTCCCACCAGTCAAGCTGATTTCGACAGGGGAATAAAGTTAGTTATGGGTGACCATGCAGTTGCCAAATTTAGTGAAGTATTTCGCGGTTATTCTGGATTTTAGTTTAAACATTTACCTTAGCTAGCGTAAAATTAACACGTCGAAGATAACAAGATAGACCACGGGTCTATCTTGTTCATTTTACTGCTCACTCACCGACGACATTGAAGTCTCTACAATACTAGTATTTCAGCATGAATTATCCATGAAATTATAGCTCTGAAGCTTTAATAATACTTGTTAAAAGTACTTTTAAACCAGCGCTACACTTCCTTTAATCACACCTCTGACATGCGGTAATATACGACGACTAACCGGTATTTCATCGCCGCTTTTCAATGCTAGGATTCCACTACTCGTCGCCCCATTTTTAGATGATGTGACTGATACAACCTCATCCAAATTCACGATATAAGAGCGATGTACTTTCAAGAAAGTAGAGGGAAGTTGTTCTTCTATACTTTTTAATGTGCCGCTAAATAATGACTGCTTTTGATTGGTGAGAAAAATTTCTACGTAATCGCCGGCGGCTTTGCAATAAGCTACGTCATGAACGGGGATTATTTCAATTTTACCTGCGCTACTCAACTGTAGTGTCGTTGGTGACTTTTGCTGTGCTAACTGATCAACTTTTAATTGCAATTTAACCAATTGCTGCTCTTCTTCTTTTCTGAGTATTTTATCTTTAACCGACTGATTAACTATTTTAATGACAAGAAAAGCCATCATGCCTGTGACGATGTAATAAAAATACATGGAGTTGAATTTACCAAAGGTAAACACTATGGTTAAGCAAAAAACACTATAAGCGATACAATACGAAATAGATTCTCGTGACCGTACTTTCCAGCAACTCAAACCACTTATCACTACACTAAATAATGCTGGCACCAATATAGCGATGACTGACTTGCCATCAAAACCAGGCATCATAAACGACAGGTATATAGTTAGGGGGACGACTAACGCTAACCAAAGGTTTCTTTGTGTCCGAGCAAATTTTTTAATGGTGAATAAAAGAAAACTAAAACCAAAAATTAATGACAATACAACAATAGCGATTAAACGAATATCATGTAATGGGTAACTATAGTTAAAAATAACCCGGCTAATTTCTGTAAATAATTGCCCACTGGCTGCCGCCAACATTAACAAAATAAGAGCGGGAGTTTCTTTATCTTCTGCGCTAAACACCAAGGTAATTAAATAAGTACAACCAAGTAACATGGCGCCTAATAAGCTAAGTAAAATAAGTAAGTCGCGCTTAAAAAACTCACTCGTTTGTCCATATTCCGAAATACCGATAAAATGAATAGGCCTTGAAAGGGTTAGAAAACCATGATGACTTGAAACATGAATAATAACTTCATTCGTTCCCCTATTAAGTAGCCTTGGTGGAATATAAAATTTAGCATCCATATCACCTGAGAACTCTTCATCTTTTAAAAAGCTAGGCGTGCCATTGCTACCTAATCTTTCACCATTTAAAAAAACTTCGCTCGACATTTTAGCAAAAACAAAGAGCGCTGAGGGTTGCTTCCTTTTCAAATAGGCGTCAGTTACTGTTAAATTCGCTTTCAACCATAATTCAACATTTTGTGGGTCGATATCAAACAAAAGACCTTGCTGACATTCTTTTTCGGTAAACGTTGGCTGAGTCTTTTGCTCGGGTTTTGCCGGGCAATAAACAACAGATTGATTGTCAATTGAGATAGTTGCCTGAGCAAAAGCCAATGATTGAACTAAACCATTCAATATAAAAAACACACAAGCTAGGAACAATCTTTTATTCATAGATTTCTCTGTTACCGTTCATCGATTTATCCATACCGCTCGTCATTTTAATCTATAAAATCAGTAGCTTTAAAAGAATAACACATGCGCCATTATCTAGAGTACGTTTAAATGATTGTACTTAAATACACGCAGTCGTAAGGACAATTCATATGCCACATCAGCAGTTACAGAGCACCATACAAAAGTCGTTAATAATACTAACACTATTTATTTCAAACCAGACGCTAGCTGACAATAAAAATGTGCAGACATTTCCTAATGAAAAAGCAATCGTCTTCACCACCATGGATAATAAAACAACCGATGCTTTTGAAGGTTACATCGAAGTACCTGAAAATAGAAATAACAGTAAGAGTCGATTAATTCCTGTTAAATATGTGCGTTTTCCAGCAACAGGTAATAAAAATGGCTCACCAATAATTTACTTATCCGGTGGACCTGGAGGCTCTGGTATTGATACAGCTAAATATCCTAACTTTCGTTTTCCCTTATTTATGGCGTTAAGAGAATTTGGTGATGTAATCGCCTTAGACCAACGAGGTACTGGGGCATCTAAAACAGCAGCTAAATGTGTTTCATCACAAACGTTACCGCTAACAACTAAATTAACCAATAAAAACGTCACTCAGTTATATCAAAAAGCAGCCAATGAGTGTGTCGACTTTTGGCAGAATGAAGATGTTGATATTTTAGGTTATACAACAACACAAAGTGCTTTAGATATAGAGGACTTAAGAAAACATCTACAAGCAAAAAAAGTAAGCTTGTGGGGCATATCTTACGGAAGCCACCTTGCTTTTTCTGCTATGAAAGAGTTAAACGGAAGCATTGATAAAGTCATTATTGCCAGTGCTGAAGGCTTGAATCAAACGGTGAAGTTACCCGCAGAAACTGATGCCTACTTTGCTCGACTACAGCAAGCAATAAACACTCAACAGGATGCGAAAAACGCTTACCCAGACATTGTGAAGCTGATGCACAAGGTACACAAGAAATTAGATGAAAATCCCATGGCTGTGAGTATTCCTCAAAAAGATGGCACTGAGATTGATATGTTATTTCAAAAAGTACATTTACAAATTATCGCCTCTTCAATGATTTCAGATCCTCAACGTGGCGTAAAACACTTATTGATGCTGTATAAAACATTAGCTCAAGGCAGTGATGCTGTTTTGATTGAGTTTTTAAAGCGCGGTTATTTTACTAAAGCCCCTATTTCATTTGATGCCATGTCATTTGCTATGGATATTGCCTCGGGTGTAACCGATGAAAGGTTGGCATTAGTAACCGAACAAGCAAAAACGTCATTGCTAGGTTTAGCGCTTAATTTTCCAATGCCGCATTTAAATAAAGCAGTAAAAGGCTTGGATTTAGGTGATAGTTTTCGTGAACATCCTATTAGTGATGTGCCTACGCTCTTATTAACAGGTACGTTAGACGGAAGAACCTATATGGGTTCACAGAAGATTGCGACCCAAGGATTATCTAATTTAACTCAAGTGACGATAAAAAATGCCGGGCATAATTTGTTTATGGTGTCGCCACAAGTCACTAATACCATTAAATCATTTTTGAGTGGCAAGGAAATAACAACTAAATCAATTTCAATTGATTTACCTAATTTTTCCCCTAAGAAATAATATTGCTCACAAATAAGATCACATAAGAGTCAGCCGTTTAAAAGGAATATTAAGCAATCGACTACTTAATGATTTTAATGCCCACACTATACGGACAGAGTACACTCTACTCCAACCGTATAATGTTTTACTTAGTAAAGCTACTGTCTGGGTTACCGGAAAAACACGCTAAAACATAAGGGTAATTGTCTGTAATGTAATACCCGTATACACCATTTTTCGTCATTCCGTTACATTCATCTAAATCGCCTAATGCTTCAATATACTCATAATCATCACGGTAAGTCCCGTCGTAAGTACCACCTGGTTCACTTGCTCCCGTTGGGCGACTACCCACTTTTAAACGGTAACTTGATTGTGCTTTACGGATAACCCCTTGGTCGTCAAAATTAGAAGCAAATATCGGAAAACCATCGGCGGCAAAACCTATTACCGGTGAGTCTTGCTCCTGTTCACTGTCAAAGAGTGCTAACGGTGAACCATGGTAATGATACGTGCCATCAGGTTGCGCATGTGCGTTATGTGAGTCAACTGCAAAGCCATTAGCTTCAAACATAGGATCATAACGCCATGGTTGATTCATATCATTACAACCTATCTTGCCATTACCAACACCGTAACAACCTGCAGCTAACAGATCGACTTTTACGCCATTTAGCATGATGGCATTATCGACTTGTAATGAAATACTGGTTGGCTGAAGTGCAATGGTTGGTGAGGTAGTAACCTCAAATAAGTCATTTTGCTCACTTACATCATTGGGAAAAGCGCTTCCGCCATCATTAAAGTCATGATTTGGAATAGCATTGGTTTGAAAAGTACATTTGTCGCCTACTTGTGAAATAATTAAGTTGCCATAAAAGACTGTGCCTTTATTTACGTCATTTACCGTCGAAGTAAATTGTTCAATATAATCAATACAATTTTGGCTTTTATTTACCAAGATCGCATTCGTGATATCGATAGGACTTACTGTTTCGTCTCCAAGGATAAGTGAAGCATAACTTTCTAAATCACTTACCTTTTCCAGTAATTCTGGATCGTTTGTTGGTAACAAATTATCCGCTTCTTCAAAGCCATCTAACAATGAAAAGAGCTGTTGACTGCCACCATCAAGTTCAATCAATTTGTACTCTTGTGAACGGGTTGTCCAACTCGTCACGCCATCCGATTTATAGGCTGTGTAAATATAGTTTCTGTCTAGATTAACCTCTTCCGATAACAGCGCTTTAAAACTATGACTATCATGAATGGTCGTTTCAGTTGCCCCTGCTACATTAGCAATTGTCGCAAACAAGTCAGTCGCAGTAACTAAGGTAGTTTCACGCACATTCATGCGGGAAACACCTTTGCCAGAGACAACAAACGGAGTAGCAACGCCACCTTGATATAAACTACCTTTAGCATGTGATTTACTATAAACTGCGGTGTCGATTACCCCACTTGGTGTGCCATTATCACCGATAAAAATAATCAGCGTATTGTCCCTAGTCTCTTCATCTAATGTACTAATTAAGCGGCCAATTTCTGTATCCATTGCTTCAATTGCCGCCAGATAATATGTGCGTTTATTATCATTTATATCTGAATCGGTACCTGACAGGTTACGCTCGTGTAGTGATTGCGGTGGTAAATGAAAAGGTGAGTGAGGGGCAGAATAAGCTACCCAAGCAAACCAAGGCGTATCTTGTTCACTTATCCAGTTAGCTGCTAAATCAGTAATTTTAGTTGAATGATATTCTGATACGTTTTCTGTGATGCCATTGATGGTTAATGGCCAGTCATAATAGTCGGATAAATTGGATAAATTCCCCGCATAATAATCAACACCAACATCATTTGGATGGCTATCATTTCCGTTTCCACCACCTAAATGCCACTTGCCAAAAACCGCAGACTGATATTGTGCGGTTGCTGCATTACCTTTTAAGTACTGCTGTAATATTTCGTGTTCTATCGATAAATTTGCCGGCACAGACTCAACGCCACTATTTATGCCGTATTTTCCGGTAATAATAGTACCTCGCGTAGTAGAACAAACCGGTGTGACCCACATATTATCAAAGGTAATACCTTGCTGTGCCAACTCATCTAAAGTCGGTGTATTGGGTAAATCGTCACTGAAACTATATTGAGCCGAAGCATCAAGTCCTTGATCATCTGAAATAATAAACAACACGTTAGGTGCTTGCACAAGGTCAACAGGAGTTTCTACTGGTGGCGTTATTATCTCGGGATCAGGCGTCTCTACTGGCGGTGTTATTATTTCGGGGTCGGGTGTTTCTACTGGTGGGGTTATTATATCAGGCTGTACCGTTTCTTCCGCGGTTACCGTTTTACTATCGCCTCCACCACCACAGCCGCCTAGCAACCCTATAAGAATATAAACACATAACGTTTTATTAATGTACATCGCCAGCCACCTTTTAAAGATTATAAATTACCCTGCTCGTTTATATCTTCAAGCACTCTGAAACTTCAAGATATAAACACTATAGCAATGAAATGTGTAAAAAATGAGAAGAGAATTTTATACGTTAAGAGTAGTCGGCTAAGTTAGTAAGGATAATCCCTTTGCTTTAAATACTATTTGTTAGGGGCATGAATGACTCTTTTATTATTATAAAACGAACGCTTGAGCATATAATCGTTAACACTGCTAAAATTAACGATTATTTTTTTTGATTAACATTACAACTTTAAATTAATCATTTGTATTATTTTTTGAGCAACAAGTCCCGAAGATAAATAATTTTGTCCAGTGATCACTCGCCCATCAGCTTCGATATGCGCACTACCTCTTGGGGAATAATTAAAATCGCCACCATGCTTTTCTATCGTTTGAGTTATCTGAAATGGAAACTGTCTGAAGTATGCTTTTTGAGGATTTTCGTATTCATCAGGGTAACCACTAATACGCTTTCCTGCAACAAGATACTGCCCAGTGCTTAGCTTCAAAAAAGCAATACCTGCAGTTCCATGGCATACAGAGGAAATAATACCGTTATGGTTTTCATAAATATCCATCACAAGGTTTTGAATTTTTTGGTTGTCAGCAACACCATACATAGCACTGCTACCACCAATATAATGTACGGCTTTATATTTGCTCGCAGTAATTTCATCCGGCGTTTTGGTATTCGCTAACGCATACATAAAGTCTGTATTATAAAGATACTTTTTCTGTAGTTCGTTTGAAGTATTTATATAAGATAAAGGAATCGCCCCACCTTCAGGGCTGACAAAGTCCACTGTAAAACCTGCCGTTTTAAACTCATGATAGGCATTAACAATTTCAGAAAAACTGGCTCCTACAGGTAGTGATGAAGTGCCATGGTAATGTGCGTTAGAAACAATAAACAAAATACGCTTGCCGTGCTGAATTGATTTTTTACTAACTGCTGTTTTACTAATTATTTTCCAGTCGTTATCAATTTTTTTAAGCAAGAATAAGTCGACAAAACGACGTTGTGTTTCGGGTATCATTATTTCAACCTTGGCTGCTGCAATAGCCCCCGAAACCTCAATATTTAATATTTCCCCAATACGCCCGGTAAAACTACCTGAGTTGCTTTTTTTAAACCAATTTACATATTCTTTTGCAGGTACTCTCCAGACATCTTTGCTTTTCTTTTCCAGCAGTAAATTCGCATCCGAATAAAAAGCAGAAGCTATCTTATCTGGATAATTAAAAGACGTACCTTGAATATAATTATTTAATACTTTTTTGATTTCATTATTTTCAACGTTGGCTAACGAAGACACAGAAAACAACACCAAAAATAGCTTAAGTGCACATAGAAATGTGCCATGCAGAATAATATTTATTAATTTCATTGTTCTTCCAAATTGGTTATTTAAAACAATGAGCACCATAACCTTAACCCTTTAGACTTACAGTCATCGGTTATAATTCCATACTACTAATTTATAAATTTGGAGAGTTTTTTATCTTATATTTTGCAGGTGTCAGATTGGTTTGCTTTTTAAAAGCACTATAAAATGTTGATTGCGAATTAAAACCACACAGCTCAGAAATAGTTTCTAAAGTCTGGTTTTTGTCAGAGAGTATCATTGACTTGGCGGCATCAATACGAAGTTCATTAATGAATACAGAGAAAGATTTATTCACATTATCATTAAGTAACTGAGAAAATCGCGGCGTTGACATCCCCAATTTTTTTGCTATTTGTGGCATAGTAATTACCGAGTTTTTATATAGTTCTTCTCTATTCATCAATTCATTTAGCTGATTGATTAACTGATCTGCTTCATTTTTTGCAATTCCTTTATCGACATACCTTTCTTTTATTACCTTCTTTTTCATTTTAAATGTAGCTAACAAACATACTATTAATAGAATGAATGAAAATGAAAGAGCGCCAACAATATAAGAAGTATATGAAGCGGTGTAATAGGCAAGCCATATAAGTGCATTGCCAATAAAAATGGTGAACAACCAAATATCATCTTGCTTAAGTTTAATACTTTTTGAAACAGCTTGTATTCTAGGAAAAACAACGATTAAAGATAAAGCGATATAGGCGAGCCAGACATAATTAATGAGTCGATAAAGAAAGCCTCCCCATAATGCTTCATTCTGCTGATAGGGATAAAGTAAACCTACAAAAAAAACTACACTCACTAAGAATGTAAGGTGGAACTCCCATCGAATCTTTTGGCTTTTAATTTGGTTTAACTGACTTAAACAAAAAAAATAAAGTAGTGGTCCAATCAAAAAACAAGCAGATAAGCCAACCTGTAAAATAGGTTTCATGATCTCAGGATTAAAATAGAATAACACTGATTTTATTGTGCGAATGCTGATCATTATCAACATTACCGCTAAGAATCGATTGCCTAAATTTTTAGATGGCTGTACCCACAAATATAAAGCAACTATAAATCCATTTATCGAACCTAATGCACTTAACATTAAGATTAGTTGATTAGTGATTGGCACATTAATATCTACTTAAAAGGGTGAATACCATATTCTGACAGAGCAAAGGTTCGATATCACTCATATTAGTAATAAATTAAACTTATAAAATAATAATTAACAAGTCACAACTAACCTTTATTGCCCATTTTACTCACCACTAACTCAACCAAAGAAGCTTACTAGTACTAAAGAGCGACTCTAGTATTTAATAGCAAGTTAGAGCCTAAAGCATAAGAATGGCATTAATCACAGCGCCAATCATATTCACTTAAGATAGTTGATACATTTTTACTACTGTGATCCTTGTTCGTCACTCTAATCATAGGGATACCTCGTTTATTCAAAGTCATATGAAAGACATTAGATTCTTTGAATTTTTGGGATAGGTTTTGCTGACTACAGTCGTTTTCCAGGTTGATTAGTGACAGTGATTTTGCTTCTTTTAAGCTGTCTTTACGCAATTGAATTAAACTTTCTTTAAAACTAAAGTGCACTAAAACATAGTCCTCTCCCATCTGGTAGTCGTATTGATAAGGAATATTATGATTCCTTAATTTTGAAATAAATAAGCCATTGGTAAATTGATCATTGAAACTTTCAACCGAGTAAAACTCAGCCTCATCGCTACAAGCAATACAAGTTAGTAGTAGTAAAAACAATAGTGATATTTTCATGGTATACGGCCTAGATAAGATGAATTAAACAACTGCTTTGACGCTAGAGTGAAATGGTTCAGCTGCAATTAACGTCGAAAGCAACATCCTCTACAAACGATTATAACTAAAGGTGAAAAGTTAAAGGCGCTTGTTCTTTCTTGGTCATTTCACTCACCACTCACTTAAATAAATTATCTATTATACGCTCACTTCCACCTTGAGGGATTAAGTCGTCAAGAATCATTGTAATCCAAAGTCGCTTATTCATGTAAACATTAACACTGCTTTATTTAAGACTACTCATCAATATTTATACCTTTATCTCTAGCTCTCTTTCTCCACAATCGACGCGCCTCTTTTTG
>Ga0209396_1006162_pt1 | contig 11114 bp, 9 predicted proteins | sample GOMGulsemesocosm_6_FD_184638 | JGI IMG/M metagenome (GOLD analysis project Ga0209396, IMG submission 184638) | Methane-oxidizing microbial communities from mesocosms in the Gulf of Mexico - GOM8C Gulf of Mexico (SPAdes) (version 2) | ecosystem: Environmental > Aquatic > Marine > Cold seeps... | reverse complement strand
AAACACGTTTGGTCAAAAGCGTCATCATTATCAACAGACGAATTAGTTAAAAAAGCTACGGGTGAAACCTTAAATGCACAGCACTTCAAAACCCACTTAGAAAACCGTTATCTTTAAATGAGTTTAATCATAGCGCAATAATATCTGCGCTATGATTTTTGCTTTATTGAGCCCTTTAAAGTACGTTATTTAATACTTTAGCAATCACAGTGTCTGTTTGGTTTTCACATTTATCTGAACCACCACAATTAAAAAATGCAGTAATGCTGGTTTGTGAATCTTTGATATAAATGTTTGTTGTTGAATATCCAATTTCTAAACCATTATGATGATAAACAGTTTTGCCATTTAGGGTGGTCTTAAAAATACCTAAGCCATAAAAGTCACCATCATCAGTATAAATTAAGTTACTTTCACCAAATAATATCTCTTTTATTTCAGGTGTAACCAAGCTTTCATCAGAAATAATGACCTTTAAAATTTGGGCCATATCTTCAACGTTTGATACTAACGGCGCATCAGCAACACCGATATTTTCATACCAGGTTTTAGTATTAATCACATTGCCATCATCTTCGGTATAATAACCAGAAATAATATCACCAAGAGATTTTTCTACACCGCCGTAATGACTTGCCTCTAATGAAAAAGGTGTGAAAATACGGTCACGCATCGCAGTAGAATGATGTGCTCCTAAAACTTTATCCATAATCAAGCCAGCTAATAAATAACCTGTATTTGAATACTCAAAACCTTTACCAGGTAAAAAATACGCAGGTTGGTTTAAGGCGAATTGTAGGGCAAAACTATCAGTTTTTAATGAGTCGGTATCATTTTGAATCGCTTCAAAAAAGTTTAAAATAATCTCATCGTCTAAGTAATCATAAACTCCTGACGTATGATTTAGTAACTGACGTAAAGTCATTTCATGACTGTTTTCAATTTGAGATAGTAATGTATCTGGTAGCCAAGTATTAATTGTATCGTCTAGGTTTAATAAACCATCATATTCCAACATAGCGGCAAGTAATGCCGTTAACTTTTTGCCGGCGCTGCCGTTTGGCATTAATACTTGGGTTGTCATGGGAGTGAAAGTTTCTTTATCCGATAAACCAGAGCTGCCTAAAAATTTGTCTTGGGGTGTTTCAACAAGCAATACAATACCAGGTACAATATCGGTAACAGCATCATCTATTAGTTGTTGATAATCAAATGTGACTTCAACTTTGTCTTCTATTTTAATAGGTGCTTTTTTACTATCGCTGCCACAACCGCCTAATGTTAATGTAGCCAACATGCTTGCTAAAACTAGTTTTATTGTATATTTCATTTTAATCATCCGTTAATTAATTCCAGATAACAATAATTTAAATCGTTTTTAAAAAGCGTATCAAAATCCTTAAAACTGTATCAATGTGTAGTAATTCAATACAGAACTGCACAATTGCATATGGCATTTAAAACATAAACCCTTACACTAAGCATCCTTAGCGTTAAATCGTAATAATTAAGAGAGTCAGTTTTGAGTATTGAAGAACAAGAAATAAAAACAGTATTAACAAACTTAGAGTGCAGAACTAACTTTACAATGAAAAAAATCACTGAGTATATGCTACCTAATGTGAAAGAAGCTTTTTATCTTCATATTGAAGGCAATACACCACATATTATTATTCGCCCGGTATTTGAAGTGTTTGCTGCTGATTTAAGTGATATTGACGGAGTTACTAAAAGAAGTGATTATTTTCATAATGCTGAAATGACGCGTTTTCCAAAAAGGGTGCGTAAAGGCATAAACGAAATACATTACGGTATATCATTTAAGTTTGATGACAAAAAAGCAGTGAAAAAATTCATTAAAAAGCTCATTAATATTATTAATCCCCAGTAAATTGGCTTAATGATTGCTTAGATAATTGCTTTATTCATTCAGTTAAAGGAATAACATGTCAATTATCAGCAATCAATTGCCCTCAATAAATTCAGCGAATCAGTCAGTCAATAACAATACCTCTAATACGACTTCAACAAGTTTTAAATTATATGAAGAGGTACCAAAAGAGCCTAATTCAAAAGTCGGTTTTGGCACTGATGAAATTTCTGAAAAAACTAAGAAACTTTATAGTGAACTTGGCATAGAAGTTAAGCAAACAATGGATTCAAGTTTAGAAAAAAGAGATTACGATTTAAGTTATTTTAATAAGGTCATTAAAGAGATTACTGAAATACCGATTGAGGTTGAAGTAGAGCGGCACGAAATGAAAGATGCCATTTTATTTGCGCGTTTAGGCATTGATTTCTTAAAAGTTAAAGAGATTGAAGTAAAAATTGATATGCTGACTTTAACAGGTCAAGATATTGAAAGTTCAACAGCTTTAACACAATCAGATAAAGCTATTTTACTTGAACGTATCAATGACCTTAAAGCACAATTAGAAGATCAAAAGGTTGCATTAATGAAAGGGGAAACACCAGAAGAGCTTGAACCATTTAAATCCCTTGAGTTCAAACAAACCGATGAAATTAATCCTCTGTATAATCAGATCCAAGAATCTAATAAATACTTATTTTAAAAAGTGAGTTATATTTATGACTCAACTGAATAAAGTAGTTAATATATGTTGCTACTGTTTATTTTAACAAGGTGAAGAATGGAAGTTTTACCGGCGACAATGGACCACCTAGAGTCATATAAAGATTTTTTATTAGCATGTTTGAATAGTGGTATTAGTAAATATGAAATACCACTGCAAGATCCAAAATCCTATCTCAATAAAATAGTATCTCACACAATAGAAGATTTTTTACCCGATGATTGGCCAAAAACGTCAACTTTTTTCTGTATTGAAAATAATGAGATTTTAGGTGCAATAAGATACAGACACGGCACAACACCCTATATCGAAAGAGTTGTTGGCCATGTAGGTTATGAAACTAAACCTACGGCTAGAGGTAAAGGTGTGGCTAAATTAATGTTATCTTGGTTGCAAAAAAATGTGATTACACAAACAGTCATTATTACTTGTGAGTCTAACAATCTTGCTTCAAGAAAAGTAATTGAAAGCTGCAGTGCAAAATTTATAAATGAAATATACAGCCATGAAAAAAATGCTGAAGTAATGCGTTTTAAATTGCCTGGGTTTAAAATTTCCCATTAAAACGATATTTTTATTTATGTGTGTAGTGACACAGTGAGAAAGTAATTCCACAATCGTGTTTTATGTTTAAAAAACGCATCAATTTTTTGAGAAAGTACATATTAATCTAGCTAATGTTATTAATAATAGTTATCATTCAGTTTTATTGGAGAGTGATCAGACTAGGTTATTATGAAAAAATTATTATGTATTTCAGCAGTTATAGCGTTATCAGCATGTTCTATGACAAAAAACCAAGAACCGCAAAGCCCTGAAGCTTTATTTGCAACTTATAAAGATAATGCACAGCAACTTGTATCATTGATTTCAGAGCAAGGTAATGATGCAAAAGTTGAAAAATACTCAGCTACTTTAGTACAAGTTTCTCAACCTATCTTAAAAGCATTTATTACCAAATTCCCTCAGTGTGATGAATATTTAACAGCAGTAAGTAAAGCGGCAGATATTATTCCTACGTTACCTTTAAGTGAAATAGAATCAGGTTATCATGCAGATGGTAAATTGCCACAACTTACAGATGCAAACTGTTATCACGCTAAAGATTTATTAGTACACCCAGCGACAGTACAAGCGATGGCAGTTATCGGTATTAAAACTGATAAACAGCGTGAACAAGCTAAACATGAAGTTGAAGAAGTATTAACGCACTTTGCACAAGTAGAAACGGCTTATAAAGGCCTTTAGATTTGATATTTTAAATAAAAATAATGAATGAAAAAGAGCAGTTAATACTGCTCTTTTTTATTTATTAAAATTATTCATACCTTAAAGACTTAACAGGGTTCTTTCTTGCAACTTTAGCTGCATTGCCACCCACAGTAGTCCAAGCTATTAATAAAGATAATATACCAACCGTTAAACAAATTGGCAGTAACCACAAAGTATCTATACGATATGGGAAGCTCTCAAGCCAAGTTAGCATCATATAAGTGGCGATAGGCCACGCAATTAAGTTTGCGATTACAACGGGTTTAGAAAATTGCCAAATAAGTAGGGTTACTATGTCTTTTACACTTGCCCCCATTACTTTTCTAATACCTATCTCACGCGTTCTGCGCTGAACTGTGAAAGCTGATAGTCCATATAAACCCAAGCAAGCAATCACAATGGCTAGCAGTGAAAATACTAAAAACAATTGTGCAGTGGTGACTTCATCATGGTACTGCGCTTTTAACATTTCACTTAAAAATTGTAGATTTATTGGTGTCATAGGTACATTATTTTTCCAAATAGTCTCAATTTTAGTGATTAAGCTTGGTATATCATCAGTAATAAATGAAATGTTAGCGACTCTAAAACGAGTAGGGTTTAAGGTATATGCCGATGCTCTGACACCAAATTTAATAGATCTAAAGTAGATATCTGGGATCACGCCTATTATGGTTAAATTTTGTTTACCTCGTGAATCAGTGGATAATGTTTTACCAATTGCCTGTTGGGCGTTATCAAAGCCAAACTTTTTAAGCGCTGATTCATTTAAAATAACACTGGCTTTACCTGTTCTGTTTTCTGATTTTTTGACTCTTTGAATGGTATCTGAACCGTAGTTCTCATCAAATAATCGACCTGCAATCGGTTTTACATTGTAAGCTTCAAAAAAACCATAACCCATATTATGATAATTTAATAATTGCGCTTCATTTGTTGAATTGGGATCATGCTGCTCTAACAATTTAAAGTTATTGTTATTCTCATTGTCTTGCGATGGTGCTTCAGAAGAATACACAACAGAATTAACCTCTGGCAGGTTAAGTAACTCTTGTTTTAGGCTCGCTAAATTGTCACCAGCAGAGCGAATATTAAGTACCATTTTATTATTATTGGTATAACCAACATCCATTTGATTAGAAAATATTGTTTGACCGTAAACAACTAAGGTAGAAATAACTAATACAATAGACGTTGCAAATTGAAATACAACTAATGCAGTACGTAACTTTGTTGAAGCTGATGATTCCGCACTTTTACTCGATTTAAGAATTTTACCCGGTAAAAAACGAGATAAATATAAAGCAGGATAAATACCAGCTACCAAGCCTACACCTATGGCTATACCAATCAAAGAGAATAACAATTGAGGCTCATCAAATAAATGCAGTGCTAACTCTTTACCTAATACTTGATTATAAAATGGTAATGCAATTTCAACAGCAACAAGTGCAAATAATAAAGATAACAAGACTAACGCTATGGCTTCACCTAAAAACTGAACAGCTACTTGAGCTCTAGATGCGCCAAGTACTTTACGCATAGCGACTTCTTTTGCGCGTTTGCTTGCTTTAGCTGTTGATAGGTTCATAAAGTTGATACAAGCAATGAGTAAAACAAGAGAAGCTACAATAATAAAAGTTTTAATCATTTTAGCGTCGCCCATCGGAGTTAAATCACCCATATTACCCGCTTGGCTTTTAGCATTTAAATGTAAGTCTGTGACAGGCATCAATTTTAATTTTAAAAAGTCAGTAACTTGTTTGTCTTGGCTTTTATCTCCTAATATATCTTTAAGTATATCTCTTAATGGACTTTCATTATTCATCCAGTATGAAATTCGCTGCTGAAGTTGATTGACAGTCGCTGTCGGGTTTAACTTGAAATAAGTATATACATTTAAGCTCGTCCAAGTATTAAGTGTGCCATCATTTTCACCAAATAATGCGGGTTGCAAATAGACAATAATATCGGTATTTAAGTGGGTTGCATCAGGTAAGTCTTTGATAACACCAGTAATGGGTAAAATCGCTTCATCGCCACTGATACAACAAAAAGTTAAAGTTTCACCTACAACATCTGTTTTACCAAAATACTTAAGCGCTAATTCTTCACTGATCACTAAATCCATTGGTTTGTTAAATGAAGCTTCTTTTGAACCATGGGTAAAAGGCAGATCAAATAATTGAAAAAAACTATTATCAACCATAGTCACGGACTGTGTAAAAGCGTCACCGTCTTTCCTTACAGTTAAGCCAAATTGAATAAAGCGTACACCCGTTTCAATTTCATTTTTTGCATAGTCTCTTATAGCTTCCATCATGCTACCAGCCGAACGTACTGTTTCGAAAGGCTCTTGGTTGGGCATAGTATAAGCAGTGTGCATACGTACTAAGCGATCGCTGTCTTTTAACCAAGTATCAAAGCCGCTTTCTTGACGTACAAACAACATAATTAAAATACAGCTCATTAAGCCGATAGCTAAACCAAATATATTTATGGCCGAAAATATGCCATTTTTAATAATATTACGCCAAGCGGTGATCAGGTAATTTTGAAACATAGTAATGTCCTCTTTTATGCCTATTAAAGCTAGGCTGCACGCACATTTTCGTTAATAACATGGCCATCAAATAAGTTGATAGTACGACGTGCGTAATCTGCATGCGCAGGGCTATGTGTTACCATAACGATGGTTGTACCTTCTTTATTAAGCGCTTGCAGCATTTCCATTACTTCTTGTCCGTGAGCACTATCTAAATTACCAGTTGGTTCATCGGCGAGGATCATAGATTGGTCGCCAACAACAGCACGTGCTACTGCAACGCGTTGCTGCTGACCACCTGATAGTTGACTTGGCATATGTTTCGCGCGATGTGCTATGCCGACCTTGTCCATTACTTTTTCTACTCGCTGTTTACGTTCAGCTGTGGGGATTTTATGGTAGATCAAAGCCAACTCTATGTTCTCTTGAACAGTCAGTTCATCAATCAAGTTGAAATTTTGAAATATAAAACCGATATTTTTTTTACGTATAATCGACAGTTGGCTTTCAGAATATCCAGCTACATTTTCACCTGCAAAAATGTAATCACCAGAAGTCGGGGAATCTAACATACCTATGGTATTAAGTAAGGTTGATTTACCACAGCCAGAGGGGCCCATAATTGCAACAAATTCACCTTTAGCGATTTCGATGTTGATGTTATTCAATGCTGAAGTTTCAACATCATCTGTTAGATAAACTCTTGATAGATTATGTAATTTTAACATTTTACTTTCCTTATACTTTTTAATTCGTTTAATTATTATTTATTTAGCTTAAGTCTTTGCATATCTTGATAACTGCTATAAGGGCTGGTAACTATTTTCTCTCCCACTTCTAACCCTTCAATTACTTCAATAAACTGATTGTTTCGTCTGCCAAGGCGAATAGGGCGTTTAACTGCTTCTTGATTCTGTGCATTAACAACAAATATCCACTTACCGCCGGTATCTTGGTAAAATGCACCGTTGGGGATCAATATGGCTTTATTAGCATCACCTAAAGTGAGCTTTAATTGTATGTTTTGCCCACGTCGTATGCCGTCGGGTTGTTGTTTTGTAAATTTGAAGTCAACTTCAAATTGGCCATTTTGAACTTGCGGGTAGATTTTTGAGATCTGCAAATCATAACTTTTGTATTTAGCATGCTGACCAAGGTCAACTCTGCCTAAATAGAACTCATCAATAAACGCCGTGAGTTTGTAGTCATTTGGCGTATCTATTTGCCCTAATCTTTCACCTCGACCAATGCTTTGTCCTACTTCAATGTCAAACCCTGAAAGTTTGCCATTAACTGGAGCGCGCACATTCATGTTATCTAGGTTTTGACGTGATATTGATAAATTGCTTTCAAGTCTCTGGCTTGTTTCTTTTAAAAATACTAATTGTGCTTGTTGCATACGTGTATCTGATTGTTGGCTTTCTAAAGTGAGTGCTAGTCGGTCTTGATACCATATAAGCGTATCTGATGTATCATCATATTGAGATTGCATAATAGCGCCTGTAGGCAATAGCTCTTTTTCACGTTTTAAAGTACGCGTTAATATTTTTATTTGATGCTTGATGTCGATTATATTGCTTTTGTGTTTTAAGCGGTTTTGTTCTAAATTAAGTTCGATAGTGCGCATATTATTCAGTTGTTCGGCTACTCTGGCTTCGTTGCCTAATACATTAAGTTGCAATGAAGCATTTGATAATTCAACAATTAAGTCTCCTGCTTTTAAAGTCGTGCCATCTTCAACTAATATTTTTTCAACTCGGCCACCTTCAATGGCATCAAGGAATACAGTTTTTGCTGGTGTAACGCGTGCTCTTACAGGAATAAAGTCTTCAAAAACACCTGTTGTAACAGATGAAATTACGATTTTATTACTATCAACCGATAACGCTTTTCCATTTGGTTTCGACATCACAATATATGCAATAACAATCACGCATATCGTTATAAATAAACCCGTAGCCCATTTTTTTATTGGGTTAAATGGCTTTGCAACCTTACGGTCCATACCTGAACCGCTTACTGCAGAGATTGTCTCTGGCGTTTCGGGCGTTACTTTAAGATGTGATGCGTGTTTCATATTTATTTCTCAATAATACATACAATCATTTAGTCGATATTGTATTTTTATAATTCAAAGACAACTTACTTATTACAAAAACAATGCCAATTTTTATGGTGTTGTTATTAAAAGAGTTTTTATAATTAATTATAATATCACCCAAAAATACTGTACGTTAATGAACACTTGGTGTACGTTAATGAACATTAAAAAATTGAAATGATGTGTATAAAGGATAAAAGCGTGAAAGCAGCAGGGCGAATTTTAATAGTAGATGACGATGAAGATATTTTGTCTGCAGGGAAATTATTGTTAAAAAGAAAATTTACACATGTCAGTACCTGTAATGTACCTGAGCATATCCCCACATTTTTATCAGGGCAAACATTCGATGCTATTTTATTAGATATGAACTTTGGCCCAGGTGAAAGCTCTGGAGAGCAAGGTTTTTATTGGTTAAAAAAAATATTAGAAATAAACCCACAAAGTGTGATCATTATGATCACAGCCCATGGCGGAGTTGATGTTGCAGTTGATGCGATGAAACTAGGCGCAACTGATTTTATTGCCAAACCTTGGGATAACGAAAAAGTGATTGCAACTATCTCTAGTGCTGTCCTTTTAGGTAAATCACGCTCAGAAGCACATACTCTGCGTGAAACAAACAAAGTATTGGTTGAAGCTGCAAATTCTGTGGGCAAACAGACCATCATTGGGCATTCCCATTCAATGCAGCAGATCCACTCTTTGATCCAACGCTCAGCGCCCACAGATGCCAATGTATTGATTTTAGGAGAAAATGGTACAGGTAAAGAATTAATTGCCCGAGAAATTCACAATCAAAGTTTACGTAGCCGCCATGTTTTTATGTCTGTTGATTTAGGTGCGATTTCAGAAACATTATTTGAAAGTGAGTTATTTGGACATAAAAAAGGGTCATTTACCGGGGCACAACAGGATAGGGTCGGCAGGTTAAAAGCGGCTGATGGTGGTACCTTATTTTTGGATGAAATTGGCAACTTACCACTTCATTTACAAGCAAAGTTATTAACCGTGCTTGAGCAAAGAAAAGTGACGCCACTAGGTGCAAACGAAGCAGTGCCATTTAATGTAAGAGTTGTCAGCGCCACAAATATTGATAAACAGATGCTAAAAATGGAAACTAAATTTAGGCAAGATTTATTATTTCGTTTAAATACCGTTGAAATCGATCTACCGCCATTGCGAAATAGAGTCAGTGATATCGCATCAATCGCACATTATTATATAGAATCGTATTGTAAAAAATACAACAAACAAGTAAAGCTTTTGACTGCTGAGGCTTTAAAAGCAATTGAATCTTATGCTTGGCCTGGGAATATTAGAGAGCTACGTCATACTATTGAGCGCGCGATTATTTTAAGCCAATCTGAACAGTTAGAAAATACAGATTTTCAACTAGAAACGAGTCCTGCAGTTACTCGCTTCTCTGCTACTAGTAATCAAAACTCAGCAGAGTCTAATCAACTGAACTTACCTGATGATTTAAATTTAGAAAACATAGAAAAAAATGCAATTTCACAAGCTCTTAAAAAACATGGTTTTAATATCAGTCATACAGCTAAAGAACTTGGGTTAACACGAGCAGCATTATATCGCAGGATGGAAAAACATGGGCTTTAAAAAGTTTTCGTATTTGATAATCACACGTACAATATTTGTTATTACATCTCTGGTGATTTTGACTCAAATTATTATGAGTCCGGGCTATCATGCAGCCACTGTATTAATGAGTTTGGTGCTAGGCTTTCAGTTTTACGAAATGATCCGTTTTGTATCAAAAACCAATGAAGAATTAACACGATTTTTTGAAGCTGCCCGTTATGCTGACTTTTCACAGCGTTTTGATGCAAAACAATTAGGTTCAGGCTTTGGTGAATTATCTAACACATTTCAAGATATTCTAAATCGATTACAAGAAGTAAGGACTTATCAAGAGCAAGAACTAAAACATATAAAAGCAGTCATTGAGCATGTGCCGGTACCGTTATTAAGTATTCATAATGATGGTCAAGTGACGGTTTGGAATAACAGTGCCAGACGCTTATTTGGTACGCATGTTATTAATCATGTAAGGGACTTTGCACAATTTGATGAAAGCTTTCCATCAAAATTAAAAGCATTTACTTTAGGTGAACGTCAGTTACTTAATTTAGAAATAGATGGTGTAGAACATAGGTTAAGTATTGCTGCGACTCAGATCATTACAGCAGGACAAAAAGAAGTATTGTTAAGCATGCAAGATATTCAAACTGAATTAGATACTGCACAATTGGAAGCTTGGCAAGACTTAGTCAGTGTATTAACGCATGAAATTATGAATAGTATTACACCTGTTGCATCGTTAGCTAAAACTGCTGTTGATATTGTGGGTGATATGCAACAAAAGATACAAAATCAACCTGAGCTAAGTGAAGACTTAGAAGATGTGCATGGTGCTGTAGAAACAGTAGCAAGAAGAAGTACCGGTTTAATGACCTTTGTAAGTAGTTACAGACGGCTAACTAGGCTACCTACACCAAATAAAAAACTTATTAAGATTGTTCCATTGTTTGAACAAGTCGAAAAGATTGCTACACAAAGTTGGCAAAATAAAAATATTCAA
>Ga0209396_1006159_pt1 | contig 11118 bp, 7 predicted proteins | sample GOMGulsemesocosm_6_FD_184638 | JGI IMG/M metagenome (GOLD analysis project Ga0209396, IMG submission 184638) | Methane-oxidizing microbial communities from mesocosms in the Gulf of Mexico - GOM8C Gulf of Mexico (SPAdes) (version 2) | ecosystem: Environmental > Aquatic > Marine > Cold seeps... | reverse complement strand
AACTGGCAGTGTCGCTGCCAGTTAGTCTGCACAAAGGGCCGCGCCCACGATAACTAAAGATCTCTATAACCGCAACACTTGAAACACAGCGCTAAAAATCAGCTCAATCAAGATGAATGAGGTGCAATCTTGTTCATCTCAAATATGTCCTTTACTACAGTAATGGCCATAAACAGGGAAAACACTCTCTGTTGTTTTACTGATTTTTCCTCTGTCTAGTTTCATTCGTTATATGATGAAGAGGTCTTTATAAGAAAAACAAACCTATTGTTTCTCTACCTTCTGTACGGCAGACTCAGAATATTGGATAGGGTGACATATGAGTAATGAACAACGCGACGTTCCTTTTCGTCTTAATTTCGAGCAACAAAAAAAGCGGGCTAAAGAGCTACTAAAACGGCTTAAAAACAATGATAAGCAAAGCATTGATAGAGCTAAAAAACACCTTCATAAAATAATTCAAGATACTGATTTTAATAAAGATATAAGGCTGTCTGACTGTCAGTTTATTATCGCCAGAGAGCTGCGATTAGTGAGCTGGGCGAAACTCAAAGCGCATATCCAAAGAATGGATACCACGCGCAAAAGCTTGACAAAAATGCCACCGCTTGACACTGATTTATCAACGCTGCACATACGTTGCGGCAGTGATATTCAAATGAGTTTACCGACAGCCGGGCTGCATGGAGACTTTTTAGAATACTCAGATCCCGTTTGCCAAGGGCCATTGATCAAAGGCGAGCAATTGCTTAAAGCACGCGCTGAATTTTTAAGCAATTACGTAAAGTTATCAGGCGTTAGTATTGAAAATATCGAGCAACAGCTACAAAGTGATGAAGAGATTTTACGAGAGTGTGCAGATAATTACCAAAGAGTGGTGCTTTGGTTTGAACACGATATCTATGATCAGCTTATTCTAGCACGCGTTCTCGCTTGTTTTAGTACGAATAAAGTCCCTGTGAGGTTAGAAATAGTCTCTGTGAATGATTACCCTGGTTCCACGCGGTTTGTTGGGTTAGGGCAATTACCTCCTGAAGCGCTGCACTTGTTATGGCAAAAACGCGTATTGATTAATGAGCAGCAATTAAGCTTAGGTCACGCTGTTTGGGATGCGCTATGCAGTAGCGATTTTTTGAACTTGCATTCACTATTAAATGCTGAAAAAACCAACGTACTTCCATACATGGCACAAGCGATTAAACGATACTTACAAGAGTTACCCAGTGTCGATAATGGTTTAGGGTTGTGTGAAAATCTTATATTGCAGGCACTCGTTGATAAGTCGTACAGGGCAGGGAAGCTGTTTTCCTATGTCACAGGAAGCTTAGAGCCAACACCCTGGCTCGGTGATATCATGTTTTGGCATATATTAAAGAAACTAAGCAATTCCGCATATCCAGTCATACGCATCGAAAAAGCAGAGGGAGATAAATCTTGGCATTTAAACAAGGTCAGTATTACTCAAACGGGAATAGATGTATTTTACAAACACAGTGATTGGTTAAATTTAAATCAAAGTGATGACTTGTTTTGGAGATGGAATGAAAGCCAAAACACAGTCGTTAAACGATCAGCTGCCCCGTAGCAAGCTATCTCACGTTGACTCGACTTCGCTAAGCGAAGCAGGGAATTAAATCTAGATGATTTAGGCGCCGCCTAATTCATTTCTAATAAATAGGAATACAATGATAAGCATCGATTATCTACTTACAGCCTTGATCGTTATTTTAATACCCGGTACTGGAGTCATCTATACTATATCAATAGGTCTCACACAGGGAAAAAGAGCGAGCATGATTGCTGCTCTTGGCTGCACATTTGGCATAATACCTTCTTTGCTAGCCTGCGTATTAGGTTTAAGTGCATTATTTCACAGCAGTACTTTGTTGTTCGAAATAGTGAGATACATCGGAGTGTTCTATCTCATTTACTTGGCATATTTAACCTATAAAAATGCTGGCAGTCTTAAATTTGAAACTCAACAGAGAAAGACTAAGGCAGCGAAAATAGCCTTGCATGGTTGCTTAATTAATATTTTAAACCCCAAGTTATCCATCTTTTTTCTCGCCTTTTTGCCGCAGTTTGTTACGGCAACAAATGCACCAACCTACCAGTTATTAACATTAGGTGTAGTGTTTATGCTATTGACTTTTATTGTTTTTATTGTCTACGGTTTGCTTGCAAATATTTTTAGTGGAGTGCTTAAATCTGAAAAATCAGCCGCTAATACACAGTATTTTTTCTCAATGAGCTTTGCTCTATTAGCGATAAAATTAGCAATAACAGATAGATGATTTCTTAACGAGTTCTGGTTCAGAAAGGGCCCTAGAGAGCGCGAGCATTAGCTCAATGCGCGCGCTACAAGATATAGGTGCTTAGTGATTCTACATAACTATCTTTAGTGGTGTGCAGATTTATTCAGTTAGACATTCGCAATAAGTATTTGTTTTTAAATGGGGGCTAACTTATGACTTTTCTGGCGAGAGCTTCTAAGTGCCTGTCATGAATGTTAGATTCTCTTAAATGCTCTACAGTTGATAATAAATAATCACTGCTCTTACCGTTAATTCCACAAGTGGTATTCACAATAATGGCTAGTTCATCAATAGATTTGTTTTTGATGTACTGCTCATGGGTATTATCGACAACAAAACTCAATGCATTGACGCATCTCCCATCAAGCGTGTGAACATTAACAAAGCGCGCTCGATAGACAAGCGTAGGCAGCTCTCGTTGGTATAAATACGCTGCGACTTTTGCTTTATCTTGCGCTGCCACTTTAAAAGCGACTCCTTTGCAACTGCCTCCTTTATCTAGCCCTAATACTAAACCAGGCTTTTCAGGTGTGCCGCGATGCACCCAAGAGGAAACGCATAGAGAGCGATGGTAGCCAAAAACCTTGCCTTGCATCGATTCAAGGTAATCAAACCCGGGTCGCCACATCAATGATCCATAACCGAAAACCCACAAATCACCCGCGGGTAAGTCAGGTATTACTGCATCGGTATGTGTTTGTGCAAGCAAGTCTTCAGAGGAGGGGTGGGTTAAAGGGATAGGTGATTTTATACAAGGTGTTAATGATGACATTATAAGAATGGCTTTGCGTGAATTTATGTCTATTCACTATACAAAAATCAAAGGTTATTTGATAGTAGCAAAGCGCCAGAAACAACCACCAGCAAGAAAATGAATTAAGCGACCTTTAGCGATTTATCAAAACGGGAAAATCCGGTTGCAATACTGGTGTTGTCATACTTTGAACTTTGGATCAAATTATTAATATCATCATCTCGGCTATCTTTTGTGTCACATACGGCGCTACTATCGAGCTGATTTCCTTTATGGTAGGCACACGCTAAAGCCTTAGAGTCACACATTAGCATATCCAATGCAGCCGGACACTCACTATCGACATTGTGATACTCAACAGGCTGGCAGTGATGCAGATCCATAAATGTATTTTTAAGAAAAAAGTTATTTTCAATAGACACTAGCCATTGAAATCTTACAGCGCTCGCAAAAAAGCGTAATCGCCAAAGCTCTGGAATTTGATCAAGATCACAGCCAAATGAATCTAGGCTCATCTCATAGGCGATATTGATTGCAAACAACTGAGCTGATGGGAATTGTTGGTCCTCATCGAAACTTGAATGCATTAAAGAGAGCAGAGAGTGAGAGCTGGATAGGGAAACTGCGAGATCTACTGCAATAATATTACTTTCTTTAGCTACTTTAATAAAAGACTTATGCCATAGCCTATGGCTTTGCGCGCTATTGACGCTTTTATTCCAGTGAGGCTGGATAATTTGATTAAAAATATCACTAGCTACTTTACTAAACATTATGCTTATCCTTTGCATAGGCAGATTTTATAACTGCGATCCCTTTAGCGTCTTTATTTTTAGCGACTAAGTAAAAAACTCATACATATTTACGTTAAGCTAAGCGATTAATCAACGTCAAACTGATGTATATATAAGTTATTTAAATTAAAAAAGCAAGATTATTAACTCAAAATAAACAATAGTAAGGAGCGTAAGTAAATTCCTTCATTAATGCTCGTGATGAGGCTTCACATCAAAAGAAGGTAATAAGGCATCAGTAATTTCTGGCAGCAATGCTAAGATCAGTGTTTTTAAAAACGACTACTTCCTGAGATTTAATAGAGTGCTTTTAATTAAAAAATAATCACCTCTTGAGTTTAATAATTTTCGCTGCTAAAACTAAATTATTTAGTCAATGTATAAACATGGAGCTCTAAATAGAGAGGGCTGTGTGCTTAGATGATTGGATTGATTGAATAGTCTTAATGATATTAATAATACAGAATACATATTTAAAATATGTATTTAATCATGATGCTGCTTCCAGGTGCTTTTTATCAGCATGCGGTTAAGCAACACATTTTTGTGTTTGAAAATGCATTGTAATAAGGCATTCAACAACGCTGACCTATTATGATAGGATTCTAGCTGCACAATAAAATAAAAAGACGGTGAAATACCGCTGATCGCAATAATAGGTCCTAATTAAAATGAATAATAATGAGACAATTCTTATAGCAGATGATCATCCGCTATTTCGTCAGGCGCTTTCTGCCATGCTACACGCACGTTTTAGTACCGCTCGTTTACTAGAAGCAGAAACCATTCCTGAACTAGAGCAAGTATTAGCGCAGAAAAGTGTTGATCTACTACTGCTTGATTTAGACATCCCCGGTGCACAAGGCTTTAATACGCTCATCAATATTCGCCAGTTGTATCCGGATCTTGGCGTTATAATTGTCTCAGGCATTGAGGATAACGATACAATAAATAAAGCCATGCATCACGGGGCTGCCGGTTTTATCCCCAAATCAAGCACCGTTGATAACATGGCGCATGCCATTACTCGGGTTTTTGCCGGTGAGCTTTGCACGCCACTTCTCAACGATAGTGAAATTGCCGATAAAGCCATTGATGATAAAATAAGCTTGCTCACACCACAACAAAACAAAATACTATTAATGATTGGAGAGGGGCTGTTAAACAAGCAAATCGCCCACGAACTTGGCCTGACAGAATCGACTATAAAAAGTCATACCAGTATCATATTTCTTAAACTTGGGGTAAGAAATCGCACTCAGGCTGTTATTGCATTAAACGATATACTCAGTGCGCGAACCGCTTTTGGACCAACTTTAAGCCTCTAAAATACTTAGATATTACTTTATAAATATAATCCAAGCTATTGACGTGAATAGTTCTTCTCGAGATTTTTAGACAGCATCGAACTCATCAAAGCCCGTAGCGCGATAGGCTTAATGACTTTTGCTAAATAGCCTATTTCAAGTTTTTGAGCACGTAACAAAATAGCTTCATCATTAGAGGCCGTAATCAAAATTGCCGGTAGCGGATAGCGGCTTTTGTTTTGTAAATAGCGGATTAAATCAATACCATCGTAATGATAACTCTCCTGATTGGCTGCATCGCTTTGCTGCATTTGCAAATGATCCTGTAGTTGAAAATCAACCAGTAGAAAGTCAAATTGGCTATTGGGTGTTGAAAACTCTTGTATTGCCTGTTGTGCACTTTGCGCGATGTGAACTTCGCATTTCCAGGCGCTCAACAAATCTTGCATGCCCGCTAAAATCGATAACTCGTTATCGATGCACAGCACCTTAACCCCTTGTAAGCTGCTCTTTGCAGCTTTTGGTACAGGTGGCATAAGTGCAGGTTTAGCAGTGATAGGGACACTAACACTAAACATGCAACCGAGCCCTGGCTGCGATTTTAAAGCGATTTTGTGATTCAATATTGCACATAAACTCTTTGCTATATTTAAACCAAGACCTAATCCTTTTGGGCCTACCGCAGTGGCATTATATAGTTGAGTGAATTGTTCAAAGACATGCTGCTGTTTGTCTTGCGCTATGCCTGGCCCTGTGTCAAATACCTGCAGACATAATTCATTCCCCTGTCGTCTGCAGCCTAGAAGAACCTTACCACCACTACCGTAACGAAAAGCATTAGAGAGAAAGTTTTGTACGATTCGACACAATAAGGTCATGTCTGTCTGAACGTATAAGTGACTACTTTTACAGCGTAAGTCCACCTTATATTCGTCGGTCAGCGCGCTAAATTCAGAGCAGAGCATTTGAAATAACCCATGCACTGAAGTGGCTTTTAACACAGGGTTAATGTTGCCACTTTCAATTCTGGCTATTTCATTTAAGTCCAGCAATAGATTATTGGCAATGGCCAGTGAACTATCTATCTGGGTAATTTGATTTCGCTCTTTGGCTGACATTTTCGAATTTAAGCTAATAGCAGATGAAAAAAGACGCGCCGCCGACAGTGGTTGTAGAAGATCATGGCTACAAGCTTTTAAATATTGGCTCTTTTTTAGATGCGCCAGTTCTGCTTTATATCTTTCTTGCGCTAGCTGCGCGTTCGTTTCTTCAAGCTCTTTATTGGCAAGTTCTAACTCTTGAGTACGTGCTAAGACTCGCTCCTCTAAATCACTGTTTTCTTCCTTGAGCGATATTTCTGTCTGTCTATAGCGGGTGATATCACTAAATATCATGACAAAACCGCCACCGGGTATTGGATTGCCCTCAATGTGAATAGTCATGCCATTTTCTAGTTTTCGCTCAGCGCTGTGCCGGCTACCTTCCATAATAAAGCCAAGTCGGCGCTGTACTTCTTCATTCAATTTAGCGGCATATTTAGGTCGTAAACTTAAATTGTAGCGAATAAGCTGACTGATCGGGCTACCGATGTAGATAAATTCTTTTGGAAAATCAAATATGTCTAAATAACGCTGATTCCAGGCCACTAGTTTCAAGTCGCTATCAATCACAGAGATGCCTTCACTGGCGTTTTCGATCGCGCTTTGCAATACACTACGACTAAATTCGGACTGCTGATTTGAGCTATCCTCGACCAATTGAGCCACCCGATCAAAGGCCATATCTTGGCCGTTAATGGCAAAAGAGGTCACCAGTTTTGCGGATGCAGACCCTAGCACCGCAGCCAGTGTTGTTTCTGTGTGAGTGATTAGTGCCTCATCAAAGTCTTTACTTTTGTGGTCATGATGTTGCTCGGCAAAGGCCGAGAAAGATTGTGCGGCTTTTGCTGCGCCAATAAAACGTGCCACCAAAAACTCTAACTCATAAACATCTACTTTTGGCTGCTTTGGTAAGCTCCAAAGCTTCTTTTCACTGGCAGGATGAAAAAGTTTGCTTTGTGTTTGCTCGCGCAAGCTCTGGCGGGTCGAGACTGAAACCACCCATAACACAAAAACATTGACCACTAAGCCGATAAGCGTAACGACAGTTGTACCAGGGTACTGAGAGTCTTGCATTAAATGGTCATATACCCCTAGCTGTGGTAAAAAATTAAACCCAGCCCAAATGCTAAAACCGGCGCATATGCCGCTAATAGCACCCGATAACGTAGCTCTACGCCATAAAAATGCGGCAGCGAGTACAGGGCCTATTTGTGCAATGGCACCAAAGGCAACTTCGCCCAGAGAGGACAATGTATCAGGAGGGGATAGCAGTAATAAACAGAGACTAAGAGTGATAACTAACACCACAAGCGCTTTGCGAATCAATAATAACTGTGATTGGAAATGACTGAAATCGTGATGTTGGCGGCCAGAGTATTTAAACATTAACGGAAAGACTATTTCATTACTCAGCATAGTGCTCAAGGCGATTGTTGACACTATCACCATCGAACTTGCGGCAAAAACAGCTCCAACAAAGGCAAATAAAGATAGCCATAATTGACCATTATAAGAGGGCAGAAACAGCGCATAGGCATCTCCGGGTATTGAGTCGCCGTAAAGCAAGAAGCCAGCAAGACCAATAGGTGCTGCAAAAAAAGCAAAAATTAAAACATAGATAGGGATTAACCAACGCGAAAGGGAGGCATAACCGACATCTTTAATCTCGACAAACATTACCTGAAACTGGCGCGGTAAGCACAGAAATGCCGCACAGGCGATCACTAACATGCCTAGTATATTGACAAGACTAGTCATCTCTATCTGATTATCTATATTTATTTTATCGCTGGCCAATTGGAAAATCTGTAGGGGCGAGTCAAACACAAAAAAACAGACAAAAACTCCCACCATAATAAATGCAATTAACTTTACCAATGATTCAAAGGCAATCGCGACCATTACACCTGGATGGCGCTCGCTAATATCAATACTACGTACGCCAAACAGAATAGTGAAACACGCCAAAATCAGGCTCACGATTACGCCCAACAGCCATACCGCAAGATCCTGGTTTTCTTGTAGCAAAATATATGAATAGATAATCGCTTTTAACTGCAGGGCGATATAAGGCATTGTGCCTATCAACGCCACTGTGGTGATAATAATGGCTAGCTTTTGGGACTTGCCAAAGCGCGCCGATAACAAGTCGGCGATTGAAGTGATATTCAGCTCTAAACTAATTTTGATAATACGCTGAATAAAGTCCCAGCCAAATACGAATAACAAAATTGGCGCAAGGTAGAGCGACACATAGCTTAAAGAGCCATTGGCTGCTTGTGCTGCTGTGCCTAAAAAACCCCAAGAAGTACAATACACGCCTACCGATAAAGCATAGATGATGCGGTGCTGATAAACCGCGAGTTTATGACCATATTTCCCACCCAGAAAGGCGAGTAAAAACAGCAAGCTGACGTAACCAATGCTGACTATAACTAATAACCAATTCGAAAACATAGCAATATCAATGCCTTATTATTTTTCTTAAATCTAACATATATCTCTTTGTAATAAAGGAATTATTCATTGAACAATTCACTCTGCTTTATCTCTACGACTAAAGTACTAGTCTTGGCGTACTAAACCAAAAGAGTTAGCACCTAAGCGCTAGACCTTATTGAGGATTGTGACTTTCTACGGCTGAATTATGATGAGTTAAATTTTTTGCACATTATAAATTTAATAGAGATGAATTAGGCAGAGCCTAAATCATTAAAGGTTTAATGCCATAAGGAGAGAGTATGAGTGAGCCAATACTCAAAGTAGAACAGGTTTCACTGGCTTTTGGTGGTGTAAAAGCACTGAGCGATGTGAGTTTTGAAGTCGAAAAAGGCGCTGTCTTTTCTATTATCGGCCCTAATGGGGCAGGTAAAACATCGATGCTCAACTGCATATCTGGTCGCTATCAACCCAATAGCGGCAAGATTAGTTTCGCGCAGCAAGATATAACCCATCTAGAAACCAATGATAGAGCTGATTTAGGTATGGGTCGCACCTTCCAGAATTTAGCGCTGTTTGGGCACTTATCAGTACTCGATAACATTATGGTTGGAAGACACCATCTTTTAAAAAACAACTGGCTAACTGGGCCTATCTATTGGGGTTCTGGTGCTCAAAAAGAAGAATTAGAACATCGCAGAGCCGTAGAGGAAATTATTGATTTTCTTGAGATATCACATATTAGAAAGTCGATTGCTGGCACACTTTCCTATGGTTTGCGAAAGCGCGTTGAGCTTGCACGGGCAATGGCCCTTAACCCAAAATTGATATTATTAGATGAGCCAATGGCGGGCATGAACTTAGAAGAAAAAGAAGATATGGCTCGCTATATCCTTGATCTCAATGAAGAGTTCGATATTAGTGTAGTAATGATAGAGCACGATATGGGCGTGGTAATGGATATATCTCATCAGGTGATGGTGCTTGATTTTGGTAAGAAGCTCATTAGCGGCTTACCTGATGAAATCATGGCAGATCCGCAGGTTAAACGCGCTTATCTGGGTATTGAAGACGATGATATCGATGCAGTACAGGAGGCCAGTTAATCATGAATAACTATGAAATGGGCGAGTTTGATACTTTTCCCAAGATACTCAGACACAATGCAAAAAATTGGCCAAAAGATACCGCTATGCGTGAGAAAGAGTTTGGTATCTGGAGTGAGTATAACTGGCAAGACTATCAAAACCGGGTTAAATGGCTGTCGTTATCTTTAGTGAAAATGGGCGTAAAAGCCAAAGATACTATTGCGCTTATGGGTGACAATCGACCAGAGTGGGTGTGGGGCGAAATTGCCGCACATGCGATGGGTGGATACTCTTTGGGAATTTTCCAAGACTCATTGCACCAGGAAGTGGTCTATCTTCTGAATAAATCCAAAGCGAGCGTCGTGATAGCAGAGGATGAAGAGCAATGCGATAAGCTATTAGAACTTGGTGATGAAATACCGAGCGTGAAAATAATTGTCTATTGTGATCCACGAGGCATGCGCAAGTATCAAGACTCGCGTTTAATCGATATCCAAGACTTATACAGGCAAGGGCGTGAAATTGATGAGCTTTCCCCAGAGCTTTATGATACTTACGTCGATGCAACCAAAGCAGAAAGCACTGCTATCTACTGTACCACTTCAGGCACCACTTCTGAGCCTAAAATAGTCCTTTTAGAAGGGGGTAACTTTGTTAAGCATTGTAGTTCCTATTTACGTGCTGATCCTAGAGCAGCTGGCGACAACTACGTATCAGTATTGCCGCTACCTTGGATTATGGAGCAAGTTTACGCGGTAGGTCAGGCATTAATCGCTAGGCAAGTAGTCAATTTTGTTGAAGAGCAAGAGACATTGATGTCTGACTTGCGTGAAATTGGGCCCAGTTTTGTCTTGTTAGCCCCCAGGGTGTGGGAAGGCATTTTAGCAGACGTTAAAGCGCGCATGATGGATTCGACTCCACTGAAGCAAAAACTGTTTAATTTTGCTATGCAACACGCTGAACAAGCACAGAAACTCGGTCGTAAATCTTGGTTAGCAGAAGTGCTGCTGTTAAAAGCGCTGCGTGACAGGCTGGGGTTTACTTTTCTCAAATCAGCCGCCACTGGTGGTGCTGCGATGGGGCCTGATACCTTCAGGTTTTTCCAGACGATAGGCGTACCACTGCGCCAACTTTACGGCCAAACAGAGCTATGCGGTGCTTACACTGTGCACCAAAATAATGATATTGACTACGACAGCGTTGGCATTAGTTTTGATTGCGCTGAGGTAAAAGTGATAAACGCAGACAGTGAGGGTGTTGGCGAAGTACTTGGCAAAACAGTGGGTATGTTTAGCGGTTATTTAGATAATCAAAAAGCCTA
>Ga0209396_1006155_pt1 | contig 11121 bp, 8 predicted proteins | sample GOMGulsemesocosm_6_FD_184638 | JGI IMG/M metagenome (GOLD analysis project Ga0209396, IMG submission 184638) | Methane-oxidizing microbial communities from mesocosms in the Gulf of Mexico - GOM8C Gulf of Mexico (SPAdes) (version 2) | ecosystem: Environmental > Aquatic > Marine > Cold seeps... | reverse complement strand
CGATTATCGCGCTTACCGCAAATGCAGGTTTGGATGATAAAAAGCAATGTTTAGCAGTTGGTATGGATGATGTAATAACTAAGCCAGTAGATAGTAAATTACTGTATAGTAAAATAGCCTATTACGGCAGTAACTAAGCCTCCATTTGCGGCTGAGACTCTATTAAAGGGATAGCAACGGTGAAACAACTGCCTTTATTAATCTCTGAAACAACTGATATTTCTCCATTATGTTGTTTTATAATGTTGTGACTGATAGATAAGCCCAACCCAGTGCCGGTACCAACGGGTTTTGAAGTATAAAAAGGGGTGAATATTTGAGATAAAGTTTCTCGTGAAATTCCGCAGCCAGTATCTTCAATTTCAATTAGAATTTTATTACCTTTAACAAAAGATCGAATGTAAACATCCCCTTTTTCTTCAATAGATTGACCTGCGTTTATTAATAAATTCATAAACACTTGATTCAGCTTACTAGGGTAGGCTAAGGTCATAGGTAATTTAGCTAAATCAACATGAATTTCACAATTATATTTTAGTTCATTCCATACTATTTTAAGTGTTGCATCTAATCCTTCATTTATGTCAACGAGACTCTTATCTGGTTGTTCTTCTCGGGCAAAAACTTTTAAGCTTTTCACTATTTCATCAACGCGATCTACGCCGCCTATGGTACTTTTAATTAAAGGAAAGATATCTTGGAATAAATAAGCGATATCATGCTTTTCAATTAATTCTAGTTTTCTAGTTTTGTATTCGCAATTTGAATTCGCAACGAGGATAGGGTCTTTTAAAATAGACTCCTCATATTCATTTAGCGTTTCAATATAATCACTTAAGACCTCTAAGTTACTTTTGACATAACCAATTGGATTGTTAATTTCATGAGCTACACCTGCTGCTAATACACCTATGCTGGCCATTTTTTCAGATTGCACAAGTTGAGACTCACTTAACTTTAACTCATCGTTGGCTTGGGCCAGTTTAGCGTAGCTATTTTTTAAATCAGTTTCTCTTTTTTGAACCTCATCACCCATATGGTTAAACTGTAAAAATAAAGAAGACAGCTCTTTGATTTTACTATCTTCATGTAGAGCTTGGTAATGCTCTCCTTTATCAAGCTTTTCGGCGGCTTGACTTAGTGATAATAAAGGTTTTACAAAATAACGATAACCATATAAGTATGCTAAAAAGGAAGTTATAAAAATTGCTGAGATAATTATTAAACTGATTTGTATCATTAAATTATACAGAGTCGCATTTAAAATACTTTTATCTAATGAAAAGCGCAGTGATATATTGAGTTCGGGCCAATAAATTGACTTTTGTTCTCCGTTTGTTTTTTCCCCAAAGGTAATTAAAGGTGTTTCATTTTGAATTATTTCTATACTGATCCCTTGCAGCCTAAGATCTGAATTTATACCTTCGTTTATATCTTTAATCGGAATTTCAGATGTTAAAATTCCTTCAATCGAATTGTTATAGGCAATAGCAACAGCTATTGAAAAATAATATTGATTGTTCACTTTAATAATTGATATTTTTGTAAGCGGATTATTTTCTAGGGGAACACTGTTTAATACCCATTCTACCCAAGGAGTACTTTGATAATCTATTTTTAGAGAAGGATCTGTTGAATGTATTAATTGACCTTCAAAGTCGAGCAGGCTCATGCGATATTTTTCACCTAAAATACTCAAACTCGCCATAAAATCAAAAATATTTCCCTTATTTGATTCTGGTTGCATTAAAGTTTGTACCATAATAGGAAAGTTAGAATGTTCTTTTAGTAAAGTAAGTCGATTATCTAAAAATATGTGATAGTTATTGTTTATTTGGTTTATCTCTCTAAGGATCACTTTATTTTGTTCTGAATTGATAACACCCACAACTTGATTACTGACCAAAGCAGAAATTAAAAGCGCAAGGGCAAGGCAGCTTAAAAAAACAAAGCGTGCCAATGCAAACGAAATAGTGACTTTTTTCATATAAGAATTCAGTTTTATTTGATTAAAATAACTTGGTTATCAGTGTCGTAGTATGCCATTACATAGTCAGAGTAGGTAAGTGCTTCATGAGCATTATTATTCTTTTTATCATAAGCTGAAAATGGTTTGTTATATGTTTTAATTAAGCCCTTTATTGGTGTGTTTAATGATTCAAGTGCTTGATGAATCGCATTTTTGTCTTTATCTTTATTACCTGAAAGACCTGCTTGTTTTATTGATGAAATTAGTAATTTAGTCAAATCATAAGCATGAATAAATCCTGTTTGCGCTTTGATGTCTTTGGGCGTAGATAATTCTGGAAATTGTGTTTTTGCAGATTCAAAAACAGCAAGTGAATGCTCAGTTAAAACTGTGGAATTAAAAGAAAAGCTTGTTTGAATAAACTGCAAATCTAAGGATTGTCTAATCTCTTTATTAATAATGTTTGCAAAGTCACCTCCAGTGATCCCCCAGTGACTGCGAATAGGTAGTTGTTTTGATTTATTGAGTTCACTCATCGCCTTTGCAAATGTTTTACCTTCAGGTGCATTTCCTACAAAAAAGATTACATCAGCACCCGATGAAGCGATATCTCTCAAGCTTAATTTTGCATTGTTTAATCCTAGTCCCCAATTAAACCACTTTACTCCATTAGGCTTAAACCCTTTTTTAGCGAGTGCCCGAGTCATTGTTTTTTCGTTAGACTTACCCCAACCTGTGTCTTCAAGTAATAAATAAGGTTTTTTAAACCCTTCTAATAAAGCATTGTCACTAATAATGTAACCTGCTTTTTGATCATCAATAGAGAGTCTGAAAATCCAGTTTTCCTCGGTATTTGAACGTGTTATTGGTCCCGCGGCAGCCCATGGGTCTAACAGTAAAATGCGATTTTTATTGATGAAATCTTTATTGGCCAACAGTGGTGGAGAGTGTAAACCAGAAAAAACAAGTAGTGCATCAGGGTCTTTTAAATAACTTTCTAAATTACGTTTACTTCGTAATGAGTTACCTCTGTGATTCTTTTTTATTACTTTAAACTGATAATCAAAAAGTTGATGGTTTATTTCGGATAATGCTGTTTCAATACCCTGCTCAATAGATAAACTTGATGCTTTGGTTCCAGTAAAGTCGGCATCTAAGTAGATGTTATAAATTTTTTCAGCATGAACTTGGGTGATCGTTAAACTAAAAATAATGATGAATAATTGAAAACATAAATTTAAATTCATTTTAAACATGCAGCTAATCCTTTAATTAATTAAGTATTAATTTGAACTGGGTTTAATTATTATAGTAAAAATAAAGGATTAGCTATTTTTTTTTACATTTTATTATATATTTTTGTTATTAATTTTTTATGAAATTTAAAGGGGATTTGACAGCAATTTAAATACAAAGTGCTAGGCTTACAAAAGGTGAATGCAAAATTGGATTAAAATGGATTTGAACTATTTAAGCATTAAAACAAAGTTAATTTCGATCACATTTTTTGTAGTGTTTCTATGTGCGTTAGCAATTACTTTTTTAACTTTATACCAGCATCAAAAATTATATAAAGAAGAATTAGCGACTAACCTGTATGCATTAAGTAGTAATTTATCGGATGAGTTATTTCCTTATTTAGCTTCAAATGAACCTGAGTTAATAGGTTTAACAACCACACTATTAAAGCTTGAAAGATATCAACAAATTAAGTACGGCTTGATTTTAGATAAATCTAATAAAATAGTGACGCAGTATTTAAACCCCAAATTTAAGACAACAGCAAATCAACTTGGGAAAGTGAATTGGTCGACAATTTTAAATAATGGCGGCTCCAGTACACAATCGAGCTTGATGGAAATTCACTTGATTGGAGATAGTGACTTTTCCGCGGGTAATTTAGTATTGGTTGCTGATTTATCTAATCAACTATCGAGTGATATGAAAGCATTTATTACTCAGTTGATTCCTTTAGTTTTAGTTATTATCTTAATAATTTTCATACTGTCTCACTGGGTTCAAAGTGGGGTGATCACACCTTTAATTAACTTGTCTGATTTGGTTTCCTCTGTGGGTAAAACAAAAAATTATCAGCTCAGATATGAGAGTAATGGCCAAGATGAAGTTTCAATTCTTGGGAAAAATATTAATAAAATGCTATCAATTATCAATACTCAAGATATTGAAAATAAACGCCATACAATTAAATTATTAAAACAACAAAAGTCACTAAAGCATTTAGCAAATTACGATCAGCTAACCGGGCTTCCAAACAGAAAGTTATTCTCTGAATTATTAAAACAAGAGTTAAATAAATCCCATAGGAAAGATTATGAAATAGCGGTGATGTTTTTAGATTTAGATGATTTTAAAACAGTTAATGACACAATTGGTCATCATGCTGGCGATGTTTTATTACAGCAGGTAAGTGAAAGAATTAAGTCTCATTTAAGGGATGGAGATACACTTGCACGTCTAGGTGGAGATGAATTCATTGTGATATTAACTGAATTACCTAGCCATGTAACAGCTATTGCAATTGCACAGCGCATTTTAGATAGCTTTGTTGATTACTTTCATATTCAAGAATGGCAAATTCATTCAGGTTTAAGTATGGGCATCGCCTTTAATGATAAAGATCGCTTTGATGCAGCTTCTTTAATTAGTAATGCCGATGTCGCTATGTATAAAGCAAAAGAAGGTGGTCGAGGTCAATTTGCTGTATTTGAAGATGCAATGCAAAGTGTGCAACACAGGCATATGTTGATAGCGAATGAATTAGCTAAAACAATTCAAGGTGATGAGTTTACCCTTTATTATCAACCTAAAGTCAGTCCTTCTTTGGGGGTTGTCGGTTTTGAAGCGTTAATTAGATGGCATAGTAGTTTTGATGGATTAATTTCACCAGCTGAATTTATCCCCGTAGCTGAGCATTGTGGGAGAGTGCATGACATTACGCGTTGGGTATTAAAGCAAGGTTTAAGTGATTTATCCAAAATAAAAGAAAGTATCGGCTTTGATACTATAACCTCATTTAATGTATCTGCAATTGATATCACTAAACAAGGTTTTATACAGTACATTGAAGCTTTAATAAAATTGAATGGAAATAATACGCAATTAATTGAATTTGAAGTAACAGAATCATCATATATAGAAAACTTTGAATCATCGAGTAAGTTCTTTAATGCATTAGATGAGCTTGGTTGTTCTATCGCTTTAGATGACTTTGGCACAGGGTATTCTTCTTTAAGTTATTTAACTCAAGTACAAGCTAATACCTTAAAGATAGACCAGCAATTTGTGAAAAAAATATTTACATCTGACAGTGACCGATTAATTGTAGAAAGCATTATTGGTTTAGCTAAAAAGCTCGGGTTGAAAATTTGTGCTGAGGGTGTTGAAACTAAAGAACAGTTTGATTTTTTAGCTGACAGTAATTGTGAGTTAATTCAGGGTTATTACTTTTCTAAACCAGTGCCTATTGGGGAGTTACCTCGCATTGTTAAGCAAATTCATTGCAAACACCATTTTGCTGGTATAGATGAAAAAGTAGTTCATTTATAGAATAGGATAGGAGATTTTGGGTTTAATTTTAAAGCTTAATTATTAGACTTGTTTTCATAATGTATATATTTAATTTAATCTTCAGGGTAAATTACCACTATGTTATTTGGTAATATCGTTTCAGCAGGCACATAGCCTATGCTGCCTTTATTCGTTACAATATGATCAAGTAAAGATGAAACAGAATCATATTCTTTTGGAGGTTTATTTCTGCCTGAAAAACGCATATGGGCCCAATAAGATTGAATTCGAGACTCGGTTAAACCGATTACCTGTGCATTAAATTGTGAACGAACTTTGTTTTGTCGACTCAAGGTAATAGCTGAACTTGTTACATCATCTGTAAAGTCGATATTGATACCAAGATATATTTGACGGACTTCTTGTTTGCTCAGGGTAAAATCTTTATCCAACTTTTGTGTTATCACCCAAATATTATCTTGAGCAAATACACTCGGTATTGCAAAATTTAATAATAAAACAGCTTTAGTTAAAGGATTCATTAAAACACCCATTCTAAGGCAAAAGTAACAAGGCTAGTATCTATTTGAATCTGAGAGCTATAATCTATTCTTTTTGCTTCAGATTTTAATGCTAACCCAGGTTTAAAGTCCCACCTAACGCCTAAAGTCCATGAACTTTGGTCGCCTTCAGTTAAGCTTGCGCCTACGGCATTATAACCTTCTATTAAAGGAGCAAAATCAGGTATAGCAGGTAGTGCTAAGCTTGGAAGAGATTTATTGTATTCATCATCTCTATCTGCGAATGTTAAATGAAAAGTAAAGTCTTCATATTGATATCCGCCACTAATATAAAATGACTTTCCCTCAGATAATAAATAAAAACTATGCTGTAAATTAATCCATTCACTTTTGATGAAATAATCAAAGGCATCATAGCTTAACCCTAATTGGTAATATTCCATTTTACCATCAAGTAATAGTGCGTTTGCAGCAGATGCCTGATTTACTTGTTGTAAACTGGTTACCAGTGGTACTAATCCTTCATCATGAATTGAAACGTCGCCTCTAGAGTAGGCTGCGCGCAAACGTAAAGCATTAAATTCTGTTGTTAAAACGAGACCTGAAAATTTTTCTACTTTAGGTTCAAAAATTAATTCATTAAAAGTAACTTCATCTTCAAATTGGCCATAAAAGCCTTCAACTTTAGTTGTAAATGATTTATTTACAATATTGTGTTGAATATTGATGCCATCAAAATGAGAAAAGAAAAAAGAAGCATATACTTCTTCAGGCGGTTTTATCCAATGGTAGGCGTAACCGACATCAAGTACATCACTATAAGTAAAAAAAGAGGTTCGTAATTGCCCTAACTTTATGCTTGTTGAGGTTGTTGGCGTGTAATTTAAGTATAACCACTCTAAGCCAGAGTTTTTGTGTTTATCTAATGTCCCCAGTAGTTGTGCAGTAGCTGATAGGTTTGAAGCAATGTCAATATCAACCTGTAGCCCGATTAAGCTACCAGCTTTAAAGGTAAAATCATCATGATGGCCTTCATATTTCGCATCATCACCAATCGTAGCACCTGTCACTAGTCGTGAAAATCCTGAAAACTCAGGTTGTTGTGCGCTTACTTTAAAGCATAAAATACATGAAAAAGCATAAATGGCTAAATATTGTGATAAATTACTTTTTATTGTCATATCATTTTATTTTTAATTCCTTTAAAAATAAGTGTAGGCGCTAATGAGCAATAGTTCCTAAATAGAAACTAAATAAATTTAAATTGGTCCGCACATTTAAAATTATTGTTCATATTTATGAGAGCAATTGCTTGTGATTATTGAATATTTTAAAATCTAATAATAATTTAAATAAATAGGGGTGAGAGTGGAAAAAATAGCAATATTTGTAGATGTACAAAATGTATATTATACCTGTAGAGATGCACATAAACGCAACTTTGATTACAATGCTTTTTGGGCGAAAGTAACACAAAATTCAGAGGTTAAATACGCTTTTGCTTATGCCATTGGACGTAGTGATGAAAAACAAAAACAATTTCAAAATATTCTAAGAGCGATTGGATTTGAAGTGAAATTAAAACCTTTTATACAAAGGGCTGATGGTAGCGCCAAAGGAGACTGGGATGTTGGTATTACTTTAGATATAATGGACTATGCAAGTGAAGTTGATAAAGTGATTTTAGTTTCTGGCGACGGTGATTTTGCTATGTTATTAGATCGCGTACAAGATAAATTTAAGGTTTCTTGCGACGTATATGGCGTAGCCAAACTTACTGCTGCAGCTTTAATTAATAGTGCAAGTGATTATATTCCCATAGAAGGTGATTTACTTTTATAACACGCTCTTTTTGTTATTCTTATAACTTAATCTATTAGAGCTTGATATTGCGCAACAATATTTAACGTTTTTTGATCTGTTTTTTGCGCCATTCGTTGATAATGTTTAATTGTTTTAGTGAGATAATCTTTATCGTCTTTTTTTGTAAAGTCCCACATAATTGAACCTACTGGTTGAATCGTTTGTATCGCTGTTTTACTGACATGTATGATTTCATAAAAACGATTATTTTCACGAACAAGCGCTTCATTTATTAAGCCAAATCCCAACTCATCGAGTGATTGACGTACTTTATAATGATGATGGACAGGGCATAATAAAAACTCTAAATTATGTTGTGGATGATTTTGAGTTATTCCTTCAACTAATTCAATTAATAAATCCCCACCAACACCTGCAATAATAATTAACTGTTTATTCTTTTTGCACGTGCTTTTTAAAGGAAGCTGTGCAACATCTAAACAATAAACTTGCCAGTTTTTATGTGCAGGGTTCAGACTGAAAAATCGCTGTAGTTTTGTTTCTAGTTCAGTCATTAGGGTAGCAACAACATCTACAAAATGAATTTTAGATGCGGCCTTTCGGGCTAAAAGTTTAATGCCTAATTGCCCATGATCGCAACAACAATCCCAGATATGTTCATACTGCTTTGTGATCATATTGTTGATTTTGTCTAGACGTTTACTTATTTTCAAAAGCGCTCTTTGTAATGTTGATATGTGGTTTATTTGTGCTGAACTTCTAATGAAGTAAAGTTTTCATTAGAAGCTCATTATATCTTTTTTTAATTTAGCTGTTAAGTACCACAAAAAGTACGGTATTGGTGATCGCCATCTTTTGGTGAACCTTGAAACTCGCATGTATCATTTAGTTGCTTATAAGGAGAGGCAAGAACTTTAAGAAAACGATCGATTATGGTGCTTTGACCTGAAGCCTCATATTCGGCTAATACAGTTTCAACATGGTGATTTCTTGGAATGATTAATGGATTGTTTTTTTCCATTAATGTTTTAGCTGCCTGGTTATTTTGATTTTTATCTTCAAGCAATTTTAGCCAATTATTATACCAATCACCTAACTGCTCTTTTAAACTGTTTTGTGTATCAGCATCATTTAAAGAAGTCGTTAATTTCACAAAAGTATTTGTGTAATCAAGTTCTTGTTTTTGCATAATCTCTAATAATATATTTATGAAACCATGATCTTTTTTGGTTACTTCATTAAAACCTAATTTATTAGCCAGCATTGTAAAATAAGCACTTTCAAATTTATCTGTAAAGGCAATAATTAAAGGCTCTATTTTTTCTAATGCTTTTTCTTGGTTACTATCAACTAGTAATAATAAACATTCAGCGAGTCTTGCCATATTCCATTGCGCAATATGAGGTTGATTGCCAAAAGCATATCTACCTTGTTTATCAATAGAGCTAAATACGGTACCAGAATGATAATGGCTCATCATTGCACAAGGGCCAAAATCTATGGTTTCACCTGAAATCGCCGTATTATCAGTATTCATTACGCCATGTATAAAACCAACACGCATCCAAGAAACGATCAACTCAATTTGTTTATCAATTGCACAGACTAGAAATTGTTCTATTTTATCTTCAGCATTAATATCAATTTGTTCAAAGTGACGTTTAATAGTGTAATTAGTTAAGGTTTCCAAAGATTCAATATCACCTTTTGCTGCAAAATATTGAAAAGTTCCAACTCTGATATGACTTGAGGCCACACGAGTAACAACAGCGCCCGGTAAGGCTTGCTCTCTATAAACAGTTTCTCCAGTAGTAACGACAGATAAGCATCTAGAAGTTGGAACGCCAAGCGCAAACATGGCTTCACTCATAATATATTCACGTACTGCCGGGCCGATAGCGCAGCGACCATCGCCTTGTCTTGAAAAGCGAGTTGGGCCTGAGCCTTTTAGCTGAATATCATATCGATGGTTATCACTCGCTATGATCTCTCCCAATAAATGAGCTCGGCCATCACCTAGTTGTGGATTGAAATGACCAAACTGGTGTCCTGAATATGCCAAAGCCATAGATTCTGCGCCATCTGGAATTTTATTTCCGGAGAAGTACTGGGCTAACAATTTCTGATCTTGAGTGATCTTTTCATCAATCAAGAGATCTTCTGCAAGATTTTTATTCCAAAGTAATAATTGTGGATCAGACACTTTGGTAGGATCAATACGTTGATAGAAGGCACTATCTAGTTGGCTGTAAGAGTTAGAAAATTTCATAATTTAAGCTTTCTTATATAATGCTAAGTGAAACGAATTATAAAATGATATCACTTTTAAGTGGCTCTGTAAGTTGAATGTAAATTGAGTAGCGCTATTCAACATACGATTACTTTGCTAGAATACGCGCCCAACTTAACCTGATCTAAATCATGTTAAGTATATAATCACCCAAGTTTGGGCATCTACAGCACTGGTTTTACGTTCCAGTTCGTTCAATGGAGAACACACAATGTCAGCATCACAAATTACTGTTTGTGCATTATATAAATTTGTTCGTTTAGAAAATTTTGAAGCTTTACGCGCACCACTGTTAGCAAAAATGGAGAGTCTTGATGTTAAAGGTACTTTATTATTAGCTAATGAAGGCATCAATGGCACAATCGCCGGTTCTCATACTGGTATTGAACAAGTTTTACAGTTTTTAGCTGAAGATCCTAGTTTAAGCAAAATTTCTTACAAAGTTTCCTTTAATGATGAAAATCCATTTCATCGTACAAAAGTTAAATTGAAAAAAGAAATCGTAACTATGGGTGTTGAAGGTGTAGATCCTAACCAAGTAGTAGGAACATACGTAAAACCGAAAGATTGGAATGCTTTAATTTCTGATCCTGAAGTAATCACAATAGATACACGTAATGATTACGAAATAGAAATCGGCACATTTAAGCATGCAGTTAACCCAAATACTGAAACATTTCGTGATTTTCCTGAGTATGTAAAAAACAACTTAGATAAAAATAAACATAAAAAAGTGGCTATGTATTGTACTGGTGGAATCCGCTGTGAAAAATCAACTGCTTACTTAAAAGATCAAGGATTCGAAGAAGTTTATCACTTAGAAGGAGGGATTTTAAAATACCTTGAAGAAGTACCAAGTGATGAAACATTATGGCAAGGTGAGTGTTTTGTATTTGATGGCCGAGTAGCGGTTAATCATGACTTAGAGCAAGGTCAATATGACCAATGTTTTGCATGTCGTTTCCCTTTAACTGAAGCTGAAAAAGAAA
>Ga0209396_1006153_pt1 | contig 11124 bp, 6 predicted proteins | sample GOMGulsemesocosm_6_FD_184638 | JGI IMG/M metagenome (GOLD analysis project Ga0209396, IMG submission 184638) | Methane-oxidizing microbial communities from mesocosms in the Gulf of Mexico - GOM8C Gulf of Mexico (SPAdes) (version 2) | ecosystem: Environmental > Aquatic > Marine > Cold seeps... | reverse complement strand
CCACCACGACCGCTTTTTGCTTGGCAAGGGCCGTGGAAGATAGCCCCATTATCATAAGCAAGCCAATGGCTATGCGTTGTAAAGATGTAACTGTCATATTTCACTCTTATTCGGTTTAAGTAAGCGTCCTAATCCAGGAGGCATTAGGAACGGGCGGTATAATAGACACCTGTCGCCTTATATCTAATACTTTAGTACCTATTTGGTGTTATTTCTTACAGTTATATGACTTACATCTCAATATTGCCGTGAATCGGGCATTTTAGGGCTAGTTTTTATACATTTAATTTATTGAAAATAATAAAAAACATTTTTTAATTTTGTATTCCTAAATAAAAGAAATCCAAAAAATAATATTTTTTGTGTTTAATTGGAAAATTTAATGGCGATATTTTAATAATTTATTTTACTTTGGAGCCAATCCCAAATCATCAAGCCGCAATAAAATTTCAGTTTTACGGGTTTTCGCCACCTCTAACCAGGACAGGTTTTCTCTGGCCCCAAGGATAGCGTAAATGGAATTTAGTCCCATGCCTTTCATGGGCAATAGCTGCGCGTATAAATCATAAGGGTCGATTGCCATAAAATCATCTACCGAGTGAATATTGATCTCTGCCAGAATCTCTTCACTGCGAGGACCAAAACCATTTAGGTCTCTAAGTCTTTTAGGCGGTTTGGGGTATACACTTTCCAGGTTCATTACATACTTCTTAAACTGATTAGGTTTACATCATAAATGGACTATGAGTTTACGGGGTTGAGTCCAGATTTGGGAGCGTTTATTCGAAAGCAAAAGGCAGTGTCAAAACATTAAGTGATTATTCTAACATTGGTACCCGGCCACCAAATAACCTTCAAAGCCTGATATTAAAACGGGTTAGCGCAAATTTGAATTTTAATATCATGGTGAGATTTGAACACGTTAATGCCCCAGTACCATGGCTTGATAAAATACTCTCTGACATGGGCACAACCCTTCAAAACTCATAACTTAACGTCCCGTAAATTCCTTGTTCATGGGACTGAGGATAGGAATTAACAAGACGACGCCCCATTTCTGGAAACCATACTTCCTGATCTAACAGGTTATTAATATACAGGGCCAGGTGGGCTGTATTTAAGCTGGCCATATTGGCTAATTTTCCCAGATTCATATTGATATTAATGCTCATCAACTGATAGGCATCTGCATCCGGGTTTACTATGGCAGGTGAGTTACCTGAAATGTCTTCAATTTTTGACACATCACCAAAGTGACTAACCCAGGCACCCAGGCTGTAACCGTTTGGGCTATCATAGCTCACCCCCAGTTTAAACATTTCAGAAGACGCCAACATAACCTCCTGCTGCCCTGTCTCATCTTCATTCTCTTGATAACTGGCGTTTGCGTTAATACGCCATTGTTGACTTAAAACCCAGTTACTTTCCAGCTCGATGCCGGTAAACGTAACTTCATCGGATAAATTTACAAAGGTATTGGTGCCATCAACAAAGGCGCGGCCAATGCTGTCTTGGCTGGTACTGTGATAAAGGGTGGTGGCAATGCTTAGATTTTCTTGATGGTAAATGGCTTGCACTTCACTGGTTTGAATGACCTCTGGTTTAAGATCGGTATCGCCCTTTAAGAAAGCAGAATCAAAAAACAATTCAGAGCCGTAAGGGGAACGAAACGCCTCAGCGTATAACCCTTTGGCGGTCCATTGATCGTTTATAGTATGAATAAGTGCCAACCTGGGGGAAGCACGGCCACTGCCCTCTTCTATTTCATTCCACTGCAATCCTGCGGTAACACGGGTGTGATCCACAATCTGATAATCCAGTTGACCATAAAAGGCCTGGCGTTCACTTTGGTAGGTGCCTCCTCGTGTGCCTAAATCCCCTTTTAAAGTTTCAAGGACCATACCCAATAGCAAATCAATTTTGGAACCCATGCTGCCATTAATAGTGGCTTCATACAGATAACCATTAGAGGTAAATTCGGATGAACTGGTGCCCGGGCCATCTACCTGTTTAATTTGTTTGTTGTAGGTGTAGTTTACAGAGGCCGACCAGCTATTGAATACTTTCCGTTCATAGCCCACGTCTATAAATCGCCGCTCTAGCGTAAAATCGGCGGTATTGCTCCAGCGATTAGCACCACTAATGGTGGGGGTGGTCAGTTCATTCTCAATAACATTAACGGTCATGCCATAAACATCCGCCGTTAAAAATAAACCCACACCCTCACGATAAAGCACTTGTGACCCCGCAATACCCTGTTCGTCTATGGCACGGATGCTAGCTCCGCTTTCGTCCAGGTTATTAATATGCAAACCCATGTTTACTTGATCTGAAAACTCGCTATAAACACTGGCGCTATTCATGTTATAGCCATGACTGCCAAATTGACTTTCTACTTTGCCCGCTAACGGGCTGGTTTCTTTTTTAGTAATAATGTTAATGGTGCCACTGAAGGCATTACTGCCATAAAGCACCGAACCTGGGCCGCGTATGACCTCAATGCGTCTTATGGCGTTAATGGGGAAAAGTAAATTAAGATCTGTGTGCAAACCTCCGTTTTGCGATTCGCGCAATGGGCGCCCATTGAGTAAATACAATATATGATTATTAAGGTGTTGAGTGGCCCCGGCACGCATGGTGGCACCGGAGGCGGTGAAGGTGCTGGAGTCAAACATGTAATAATTGGGCAGGCGTAATAACAGGTCTTTCAGGTTTCTTGCCCCATAGCCCATAATATCCTGTTCGGTAATCACGGATACGATGCCAGGTGCTTGCAGCAGGCGCTCGGGTCGTTTGGATACGGTGGTCACCTCAATATTCATAAGATCACGTAATGATAACGAAAAAAAATCATCATCCAGGCTGCTCTCAGCCTGCACAGCGCCTAAAAAACTCACAGTTCCTATAGATAAAAAACATAAAGGCAGATTTTTTTGATGCTGTTTCATCTAACAGTCCAACTTAAATTTGAACAATTACGCGAAAGTATAGCAGCCAGGTAAACAGTGGGTTAAATGAAGGCGTTCTAATATTGATGTTTGGCAGTAATCAATATTTTTCTTTCAAGCAGTCAATCAACAAGTCGCCCAACGAAGAAGCCTGCGTCCAAATGCCGCCACTGGCCGTTTTTGGATTTTTCAACAAACACTGCGCTTTCGCTAATCATCTTACAGGTCGAACCATACCCCGATTACAATGAGATTAATATTGAGCGCACAGAAATGAACGATAGATAGAAATAAAAAAGGACAAAGCAAGGCATCCATAGTTACCCAGCTTTGTCAGAGCGACACTCGAATTTTAACGTTTACCACTGCGGCGCAAGGCAGATGCAGAGAAGGTTCTTCGTGATAGCTTAGTACCAAACGTGAACCCATTTTGCTCTTCATTACTAAGTTCTGCAACGTAACGGCCAGACGATAAGTCATTGACTGTTTGCCCTACGAAATAAGTAGTGTTGGCATTCACAAATTGCATGGAATGGGCTTCAGACACTCGCCATAATTCGCCACGGTTATCATAGTGATCAGCCACGACCACCTGCCACGAGTCTTCATCCAAGTAAAAATCACGTTGACCATAAATATGACGACTCCCTTCTTTAATGGTGGCCTTAACATGCCATACACGGTGCAACTCATAACGGGTGTAGTCTTGGTTAATGTGACCGACATCGATAATGTCAGCATACTTCACTTTTCTATCCGCTAATTTGTAAGAGTTATAAGGAATGTAAATTTCCTTTTTACCCATCAATTCCCAGTCGTAACGGTCCGGTGCACCGTTATACATGTCACCCTGATCTAGGGTGCGCATTCCACTGGATGCTGGTGCATCATAAGCCACTTGTGGCGCACGACGAACACGACGTTGACCTGCATTATACATCCAAGCTTTTCTGGGTTCACTCACCTGATCTAGGGTTTCATGTACCAAAATTATGTTCCCTGTTAGACGCGCTGGCGATAGGTTTTTTGAAGTCAAATAAAATAAAATATTGTCATCTTTCTTTTTATTGTAACTTTCTTTTAAATATTGCGGAGTGGAGAACTGCACAAGGCTTCGAATAATAGAGAAATCCCCATTCGCCTCTACCGGTATGGCTGCAACATTTACCTGTGCACTGCCACCACGAAAACGGGTTATATGATTCCAAATCACTTCCACACCGCTTTTCGGTATAGCGAATGGGATACTTTCATCAAAATCGCTCACACCATTACCACCGCCTAACAATTTAGCTGTGGTGGCATTCTTTTTAACTTTGCCCTGAATGTACTTCGGGGAGTTGGCAGTTCTATGGCTTGTGTAAATCGGCATGGTATAAGTATCAGGGTACTTGTTAAACATGGCTACCTGACCCGGAGTTAAATTATCTTGGTATTGCGCAAGATTCACTTTGCTAATGACAAACAAGGGCTTTTCATTTGCATAAATGTCTTTAAAAGGGTCGGCATTTAGGTTTTGTGCCAGGCCACCTGTGTAGGCAGGAATAGAGCCACTGACATTCCCCGCTTTTTCACCGCCCAGGTTGGTTAATTGTTTGCCAAGTTTGGCGGCTTCACTAAGACTAACGCTGGCCAGGGATGCGCCTGAACCCATGGACAAAGCCAGGATCGTAGCGCTAACTGAAATAACATTCATAATATATCCTCGATTAACACCATCGCTGTTGATGTTATTTAATTATTATTAGTGGTGAGTTAAAACTGTAGGCCCATAGAGACTGATACAAAATCACGGTCACTGACGGTGTTATTACCACCGCCTGAAATACGTGTGTATGACAATGAGGCATTGTAAGTATTCAGGTAATCGGCATTAAGGCCTAAGCCCAAACGCTCGTTACCTTCGACAAAACCACTGCCGGATATCGAGGACACACCTTCAACGTCATGACTCCAAAAAATTTCCGGGCTTAATGCAATACCGGCAACAGCATTAGCATAGTCTGCTTTAGCCAATAATCGGTAACCCCATGCGCTTTCGGTCACCGTGTCGACCATTGTCTCATCACCAAAACCATCAAATTTAAGATCTCCATATTGTCCATAATCATTTACAAATGTATAACCGGCCTCGCCAACTAGGGTAACTTGATCAGCACCCAACACTCGGTCTAACAATTGAACGGCAGTGAGCTGAAGTTGAGTCACATCAAATAGACGATAACCGTCAATCGCCTCACCATCACCCGTTGCCAAGACATCAAGGCCCATGGATCCTAGCTGTTTTTCAACAGCAGCCTTAGCCTGAACAGGGTCACCGGTACCGGCCAAAGTCAGGTTATAGATGGTATCTGCCGTAGTCGAAGCGCCTAGAATCTGATATGCATTGATTTGCATTGGCAGATCCAGGCTATGACTAATTTCACCAGACAACGCCAATGAAGCCACCGTTGTGGCAAAGCTCAACCCGACAATTTTCATATCCTCGGGATAGTCAGAGTAAAATGTTTGAGTGGCCACCCCTGGGCCAGCCACTACCGCTACATTAGCTCCATTCATTATCTGAGTTAGCTGTGCAATAGAAGCAGCGTCACCCTGGTCTGCTGCCGTTTGCAAAGCCAGTAAATTATTACTTCCACCAGCCAGTGCGGAAGCCGTGCCATTAACAGTAGCTGTGAAGCCGGGATCCGTAATTATAGCCATTTCATTAATGGAGTTTTTCGCCCCCCCAATGAGTTGTATTCGACTGTGGATATTCATGGCGTAAAAACCAAATTCGGTATCCAATGCCGCAGAATTATAGCGAAAAGCAACACCAAATTGACCGTCACTGCCTGGGTGGCGCTGGTCATTTTCATCACGAGATATGTCACCCAGTGGCGTTACAACATCGTCACAACCCGAAGCTGCATAGTCATTAAACGCAAAATATGTTCCGCAACCATCTATGACTGTCTCACGGTATTCCAACTGATAAAAGGCCTCTGCACTTAAGTTGTCAGTCAAACCCAAATTGGCATACGCCATGCCCACAGGAATAACCGCTTCTTTAATTTTGGCACCTGGACGATTAAAAGCGCTTAAATCATAGGAGTTGATTACATTAACACTGCCCAGAATAAAGGTGCTCTCACCCCAGCTCACCACTTGTTTACCCAAGCGCACATCCAGGGGCATGTCTAATATCTCAAACTCACCATATACAAAGGCATCAAATATTTCGGCACCGGAAAATTTAGCCAGATCGTGATACATTGAATCATCCAGACTGTCGTCGTTTTCAAGCACTGCGTCATACCAATACTTAGCCCGTACAAAGGCGCCATAGTTTTCATAGCTCACTTGCAATTCATTACTTCCCTTAAAAACCTGGGAGAAGGCATCACCATCTTTGAAATTTACATTCCCATTATTGCCATTACCATTGAGCGTATCACTTATCCATGAAGGGTCTTGTTTTTCCGCACGCCAACTAGATCCAATAGATAATTGGGTGTTTAAATTGACTGCCAATCCACCCATATAATACTCCCCGCCCTGAGCCTGAGAAGCCATAACCAATGGAATGGCTGCAGCCAAATATATCGTTGTTCTAAAAATATTTCCGTTGTGTGGGTTAGGTTTTCTTTTATACATTATAGGTTCGCCTTATATTTATTTTTAGAGACACTACTACAACCCCAAAGGACTATTTCACGACCAAAGGGTGGCTTGTTTCTTTATTGCCTACTTTTTAGCCCTACTGCTTATCAAAGCAAGTCTTTAAATATTTTTGGGGGGCAGATACTGTGCGCTTGGGAAAATCAAAAGATTTAGATGCCTTACCCACAATTCCTTCTTAAAATGTATATTATTCGTCACACAGCAACATTTCAAAACGGTCAGATAAAGTCTAAAGATGGTCGAGAAGAATACTTTCGGGATATTATCTGCGAAATTAGTGTAAGGGAACTTAGAGGAGTATGATGTATTGCTTGCATCCTAAAAATTGCAAAAAAGCCCTGATAATCTTGCTCACATAGCGCTTACGAGGTCACATTAACCTTTTGCCCTACTCATTTGGTTAGCCCTGTCCAAGCTCGTTAGAGTAAAATAACATAAGAGGTTTTATTTTGATTAAATCTATTGATAACCAAGCCGCCCCCCTCGAGATTTTTAAAGGTGATTTAGTCAAAGTTAGTGCCTTTACGCCACAAGCTGATACATCCCCGCTAAACCAGCCGGAATTAATTCCCAATTTCCAGCTAAGCTGTGCAGGAAATGTAGCTAGATTTTCTCAGCCCATAAATAGCAAACATAATTATATCGAGACGTTTCTATTATCGAAGGACCTCTTTTGTGCCATCACAAACATATCCCGACACACCGATTTTGAGATGAACATTGATGGCGGGAATTACATGGGTTTTGCAATTATGTTTGGCACAGAAATGAATTTTTCTGGTGATGTATTTAATGGTAAGACCAATAACCCGCTGACAGGATTTTTCTACATGCCTGAGGATATAAACCAAAGCATTCGCTCGTCAAATTTATACGAGAACCACCTTGTTGTAATTTATTTTGAAAAACATAAAATAGAAACGGCCTTAGGAATCAGTAAAGAAGACTTGCCGAAGCTACTAATGGAATTATGGCTTGGCCATAGCAGTTCCTTCGAATTTAAAAAACTAGAGCTGCCACATAGCGCATTAGCATCTGCATACGACTTAATAAACAGCCCCATGCAAGCGCAGTTTCGCTATCGTCAGCTGTTAGCTTCAGCCAACAATGTCCTTCTACATTTTATTAGAGCATTAGTAGAACCAAAAAAACCTTTAGATATTTATTCTAATCGTCTAGCGAAGGCAAAGAAACTACTGACGGGAAACCTAACAACACGATACTCATTAGAATCTCTCGCGAATGAAGTGGGCATAAGTAGAACCAAGCTAATTGAAGAATTCAAAAGACAATTTGGGGTCACTGCCAGCGAGTTCCAGCGAGAAGCAAGATTAAATGAGTCTTATCGGCTAGTAGCACAAACTAACAAATCGATTACTTTTATTGCTGAAGAGACCGGGTTTAGCAGTTCAAATAATTTTAGTACCGCATTTAAGAAACACTTTGGTGTAACACCACGGGAGGTTAGAAAATTAGAGGATGGCATAACTTGTAGTGGTGCAGACTTGAGCTAACCGCTACCCGATTTCACAGACAGGTAGTGCAATAATCGCTAGAATCTAAGTCTACTGAAATAGGGGGGATATTACCCCCTATTTAATGTTATCACGCTAGTTTACGACGGTTGCTTTTTTCATTGGGTCGAGCACGCAAACGCCTTACACATTGCAACACTTCAGATTGATATACTTTTCCTCTAGTATTAAATAGGTCTAAAGCATCCAGAGATGTTGGTACATAACCGAAGCCAATTTCATATTCAGGATGCCATTGAAAGATTGAACCGCCGGCCCCCATCCATCCGTAAAACCCCTCTCTTCCCTCATTAACTTCCCTTTCCATTCTATTGTTTTTTTCAGTCGTTTTATAGAAAAAGGCTAATCCGGCTTGAGTGAAAGTTGTGGAACCAAGGGAATTCATCTTCGCCTCAATCGGGTTTTTATGGAGTGCTGCCCAAGCGTCCTCAGTCAATATCTCTTTTTTGGAAGAGGTCTTATCTATCAAGCTATCACCATTCAAACGACCACCTGTCGACATCACCGAAGCTATTTTCGCTAAACTACGCGCATTAGAGTGAGTGTTTGCCGATGGCATTTCACCCATTGCAATACTGGTTTCATTGAAATATTCAAGACTCTTAAACCCTGCAAGAGTATTCTTAGTCATAGCTCGAATAGCAGGTATTACCTGAATAATTGCCCGAAACAACTGAAAAACATTAAATATAGTTTTTCTTTTCATAAAGTTTGGCTTAAAACTTTCCATAAATTGAAAGAAGAGACCTAGTTCAGTCACTTTTTTAACACGACCCAACTCTTTTTTCTTTACTCCGACCATCACATCTATCTCAAGCGGCTCACAAATATCTTTTCGTAAGTACTCACCGATAGTGCGCCCAGCGGGATCAATTCGACGAAATAGCTCATTCGCTATAAAACCTCTGGTGAACGCATGATATTGTCGAGCATTCCCGCTGCCCTTTGGAAAATTTTGTGACTGTCTTTCAATAACACTACCAATTTTATTTCTCTTAATATTTTCCGTAAGATAGTCTTCCGGATCCAGTGGGGTATCAAAATTGACAAGACCCGCCTCGTGCCGCATGAGGTCTGCAACTGTCAATGATTCTTTTCCATTTGCAGAAAACTCAGGCCAATAGACCGAAATTTTATCGTTAAAGTTAAGTAACCCTTTTCCTGCAAGTGAGGCCAGGGCGATGCTTTCAAAGCTCTTGCCACTGCTGAAAACATTTACAAGGGTGCCTGGTGAAAAGTGCGATTCGCCAGGAGAACGATTGGATAAATCAATAACAGATGCCCAAAGATCGACAACTTTTTCGCCCTTGTGATAGACACAAAGCTGTGTATCTATTTCCGATAGGGAGTGCATACGGTGTTCAAACAGATCTCTTACCGACTCAAATCCCGGTACAACAGCGCCTTCAATTCGAATATTTTGGTTTTTCTTCATATTTTCACTCCAATCATAATAAAAAATAACGCCAGAGCCCGCCAAAAATGATCATTCATCGATACCGTGGCTAACCTATAAATCAAAGGGGCCGGAATCTATGATTTATTTAATAGTCATCGGATTAAGTCTTTTCATTGTACGTAGAGATGATCAACAGCCATTTTTAGCTTTAACTCTAAAGGATTATATAAATTACAGTTTCAGCCACTGGACAACATTTCAATGCGGTCGCATAAAGTCTAAAACAGGTCAAGGCGTATACATTACGGTTACGGTTACGGGCAGCTTAGTGGGAAAAAGGCATATAGCGGTAGAATAGGCTAGGTAACGCTTCAATTAATGGGTCCTTGAAATATCACCAACCCATTAGAATTTTCCAACCGGTTAGCCCTAGCAATATGACCCCGTAGCAGGTATTCACCCTTAGCCTCTTAAGGATGAGGGGAATATGGTTGGCTTCAATTCCATGCGACTAGAGGTCACCAGGGTCGCAAATGGATGCGCCATGATCATGGATTTCATTTCGCCTATGCTATCTTGTCGAAAAGTTTCAGGTAGGTACATGTCAGTCCACCAACGTTTTAAACTTAATTACAGATCCACAGGGATTTGAATATTCTAGGAAAGGGTTAACTAGATTAAAAGAGGTCAGGGGCGCAACAAAAAGCGGTACAGACTAAATAGGAAAATCGGGCATAAAAAATCCCGCCCCTAATCAAGGGGCAGGATAAAGGTGTAGCTGGCAATGGAGATTATTAGCCTAGCCTTCCAATTGAAAGCTTAAACCTGCATTTTTTTGCAAGCGATCAATCAACAAATCACCCAGGGCAGAAGCCGGTGTCCAGATGCCACCGCTGGCCGCATCAGGGTTTTTCAATAAACACACTGCGCTTTCACTGATCATCTTACAGGTTGAACCATAACCCGGGTCCTTATCTCCTTTCACGCTGGCCATCATGCTATCGCCAGTGTCGTTGGAGCCTGCAAACAGTACATCGTAAAAACCGGTTTCACGCTCTTCCTTGGATGGACCTTCTCCCGGTTGCATGGGGTCGTTGGCCATGGATTTATCTTCCGCCACTGCTTTTGCCATGGCTTCGCCTTTTTCACCTGGACCGGTGAGCATCATTTCATCGTAAACAAAGTTGTCGCCGTAATCATGGCTCAACAACATATTGCTGCGGTGAATATTTTTGGTATTAATGGTGGCCATCACAAACGGCGCCGACCAGCTATTTAGGTCTTCATCATAAATGGGCGCCATGCCAGAAGGCTGCTTGGCACCGTTAAAAGATTCGGTTAACGCAAACGGGTTGGTTAATACCTTAATTAACTCAGGCTTTTTAGCCGCCGCCTTCATGGTAAGCCTAAAGCTTTCCAGAGTACCACCACTGAAGGTGCCCTTCATGGCACGTACTCGCCCCTTAATACGGGACAAAGGTTTACCCAGTTTTTGCTTGGCGGCATTTTGTAAAAAATGCACACCCAGATCAAACGGCACAGAATCAAACCCACACGAGAACACGATGCGCGCGCCACT
>Ga0209396_1006149_pt1 | contig 11128 bp, 12 predicted proteins | sample GOMGulsemesocosm_6_FD_184638 | JGI IMG/M metagenome (GOLD analysis project Ga0209396, IMG submission 184638) | Methane-oxidizing microbial communities from mesocosms in the Gulf of Mexico - GOM8C Gulf of Mexico (SPAdes) (version 2) | ecosystem: Environmental > Aquatic > Marine > Cold seeps... | reverse complement strand
GTGTCTGGGATTTATAAAACGGAGTTGTGCCGAGGCTAGTGTGACTTATGTCGCACCTCTTTTATTAGAGAAGCCCATGTGAGAGCGTAGCGGGACATTGCTAGACTTCTAATTTGTGCTTAGGCACACGAGAAGCCCGTTACGAAAGTAACGGGCTTCTTTTTGTCTCTGGGATTTATAAAACGGAGTTGGGCCGAGGGTAGTGTGACTTATGTCGCAGTAAAGCCCATGTGAGAGCGTAGCGGGACATTGCTAGACTTATAATTTGTGCTTTGGCACACGAGAAGCCCGTTACGAAAGTAACGGGCTTTTTTGTGTCTGGGATTTATAAAACGGAGTTGGGCCGAGGGTAGTGTGACTTATGTCGCAGTAAAGCCCATGTGAGAGCGTAGCTGGACATTGCTAGACTTCTAATACGAGAAGCCCATTACTAAAGTAACGGGCTTTTTTGTGTCTGGAATTTATCAACGTGACGTCAATGGTAGAGTGACTTAGGCTCCGATAATCCCATGCGAACGTAGGGCATTACTAAACCTCTTTGTTTCCTGGCACACGTCAGCCCTTTAGAAAAGAGATAGGACTTTTACGTTGGGAGGTATAAAAGTTGCGTAGATATCCGTGTGACTTAAATTACGATACGACTGAATGTAAAAAGGGAATTTCAGTTTGGAAAACTAAGTTCAATGTTCAACTGTGAGTAGCTAGTTAAACTAACGATACCTACTTGTGTGACATATATTATGACACTTACTTTGAGAGGGTATTAAGGCAGGTATAATATTTTAATGTATGGGCTTGGTCGGGTATATCTACACAGTGGTTCGGAACATGTCTCTATAATTCATGTGATAAGCATATAGTATAGAGTCCTATTGTCAGAGGTCTATATCAAAAATTTAAAGTACGAGGTATTTAGATTATTACTAGAAAAGAGTAATTATAATTTACCTATACTGATCGCCCATAATGCTACAACTAAGCCGCTTTACTTTACTTGATGGTCTCACACTTGCTAAATTTTAGGTTCAAAAGCACCGACAACCATTGAAATAAGTAGCATAGCTGAAGCTGGTATCATGGTTAATATGAATAATGTATTTAAGTCTAACATGGTCATTCCTTGTGTTTTCGCGTTGATGGTATAGCTAAAAGATGTTGCGAAAATGTTTGTAGTTATTACTAAGTTGCAATAAGTGTTACAAAGGTTGTGCCAATGTTAATGTTATTTACTAAGTGATTGATATTCGTGGGTATTTAATTTTATTAAAACAATAAGGGTAGCAAAAAATTAATACAACCATATTGGTGTGGTTAGATAGACTATTAAGTGGTTATAAAGATATTATTTTAGTTAAAATAGAATTGAATCGTTTATTTAGGTAATTATTCGAAAATTACTTGATCTCAATATCGGGACAACTATTCCCAATATTGAGATTTAGAAGAGCTTTTAAGATAGTGTTACTTTATCAAAGGCATCGAGAAGGACTTGACCGTCTGCTCCATCTTTTCCTGCACATTCACTTAGGTGTTGTCGAAATTTACGTGCTCCAGACAATCCATTACACAACCCGAGCATGTGACGTAATATATGCCAAGCTCGACCTCCACTATTCACGGTATCATTGATATAAGGGACCATTAAATTAATAACCTCTGATCTTGTTAACTTATCAGTTTCATAGTTATATATATCAGTATCAGCATCTACAAGCATAAAGGGACTATTATAAATTTCTCGGCCAATCATAACACCATCGATTCTCTGAAGATGGTCATTGGCTTCAGCAAAAGATTTTATTCCCCCATTAATCGAAATCTCTAATTTCTTAAAGTCATTTTTTATTTGATAGACGCGTTCATAATCTAATGGCGGCACATCACGATTTTGTTTGGGACTTAATCCAGTTAACCAAGCTTTGCGTGCATGTACAATAAAGTGCTGACAACCGGCTTGTGATACTTCGTTGATAAAGGTATGCAGAAATTCGTAAGAGTCTAAATCATCAATACCTATGCGAGATTTGACCGTCACAGGGATATTGGCTTTTGATTGCATTTGATTAACACATTCAGCAACCAGAGATGGCTCTGCCATTAAACAAGCACCGAACTTACCATTTTGAACCCTGTCAGATGGACATCCAACATTGATGTTTACTTCGTCGTAACCATACTGTTCTGCCATTTTGGCGCACTCAGTCATAGCTTTTACATCACTGCCACCTAGCTGTAATACTAAGGGATGTTCAGCATCGTTGTACTCTAAATAGTTACCCTTACCATGTAATATGGCACCTGTGGTAACCATCTCGGTGTATAGCACTGTATGTTTCGACATTAAGCGATAAAAATAACGACAATGTTTGTCGGTCCAATCAAGCATAGGCGCAACGCTTAGCTTGTGATCTATTGTCGGCCTTGCACTGTATGGTGTTGTGTCAGTAATTATAGTCATTTGGTCATACTCTAAGTTGCCTTGAATTGCCTGTACTTTCGTTGGCTTTCCATTTAGGTGTTCCAAATGTGCCCCATTTTGGGTAGGACGATTAAGGAAAATTCAATGGCTTCTGTAACAATTGATAAACGCCAAAAAGCTAACGGATAGTTTAGTTTCCGTGGCACAATTCGCGTAAAAAAGAATGGCGTAATTATACATAGAGAATCAAAAACATTCAGTAAAAAAGAATTAGCCAAAACATGGGGCAAGACAAGAAGAGAAGCCGTAGAGCTATATAGTATTTCCACACAAGAAAAGGTGATTTCCATTGGTGAATTACTAGACCTCTATATCAATGACATTTATTTGTATGCCGCTACTGGAAGAGCGAAACAATACGTTGTGATAATGGTAAGAGATTGCCCAATAGCAAATGTATTAACCAACGAACTTATGAGCAGTGACTTAATAGCAAAACCTCAAGTGTCCTATGGTGATGGTTTACTGATTAAAAAAACTAAATTACCAATCACCAGGAATGGAAAAACACCAACTATGACAATTGATGCTTTCTTAAATGCTTAATTTAAAAATTATTAAGATTATTTCTTAAATCGAAGTAAAGCTAAGCCTATGATTCCTAGGCTGAAGATAGGGAGTGTAAATGGTTCAGGTATTGATACAGTGGCAGCGGGATCATCAATAATTGAAAATGAGACTAAAGCCACTTCTTGCCCATTAGCTGAATTAGTTCCCCCACCTTCCCAACGAAACTGAATTTGATCACCAATACTCGTTGCTGTTGATGAAAAATTAAATTCATTATATATCCAATTAAATGAACCTAGTGTTGGAACTAAAACGCCTGTTAAAGATATATCTTCGGTCAAGTTGAAAATTTCAATAGTTGCACCAGTTGCATTTCCACCTCTCACCCCACCAAAAAATGAAAGAGATCCTAGTTGATTTGCATATATAGTTGAACCTAGACTAAAAGTAGCAGTTAAAAGTACATCTCCAGAAGTATCATTAACTTCAAGACCACCAGGTAACACGACCTCAGCAGTCGAAGGGTCATTATCGTGATCAAACATACCGCTCATACCTCGAGCCGCTGCACCACCCGTGGGATAAACTTCAAAACCACCACCAGTAGAATCTTGCCAATCAACAATTAGTGAGTTTTCAAGTGCAGTACTTAGCCCGCTGAAGTCTTCTGAAAATATAATACCTGCATAAGCATTGTTGATAATAAGGCTGGCTGAAAAAGTTGCCGCTACAATAGCTGAGTTTATTAATGGAGATCTCATAAAATGCCTCTGTAATTACTTTTTTATTATTTCTAACGTAATAATAAATTTAATAGGTTACCTATTACTGCAAAGCTCGTACCAATCAAAAATAATAAAATTAAACATAAAATTCAATAAATTAAAAAAATAAATGTCTAGATAAAGTTCGTTGTATTGCATATTGCAAGATGGAATTTCAAAATGCGAAATTCTTACTGACTAAAAAATTAGATAACTTTAAGGTTTTTTTATGTTCTACCTATAAACAAATCCAAGGCATTTAAAAAATGTATTGATGCAACAAGGTAATAATTTAATATGTGTGGAATTAACTCGAAACCTTAACTAGCTGAGTCTTCATCCGTTGTTAGCGAAAGTAGGATATTAGCTTTAAACGGATGTTAGCTATAACAACCGGATAATGTCGCAGTAGCGTTCAAATGTAATTTTTGGCTGGAATGAAGCTAACAGTTAGAACTAAATTATTTGATAGCCTCAATTCAAGAGATTTAATAACTGCCAGAATGAAGGAGTTATCTGTTTTAATTAAATGGTACGAACAAATTAAACTCTTCTGACTTAGTCCACTTTTCGTGTAGTTGTTTAAACTCGTTCATTTCTCGAAGTGATACATTGTCATCAATTGATTTTTCGGACAAATAATTTAAGCGTTCAAATTCTTGGGCATCCATGCTGACTTACTCCTTTTTTACTTCATGGTTAAATAATAAACCATAATTCAGAAAAAAGTTGACCGTCTGGAAAGAAAATATATTGCAATGAAGTTTAAGAAATGAAGATAAACAAACAAAATAAGTAAAACTACTAAATTTCAATCGTTTAGTAAGATGCGCTTTGTATGCCAATGAACTCCATGTAAGTTATGTCGCACAAAAGTACAAGATATAACTTACGATAAGTATCATGTTTTAACTGATTAGTACCATAAACTTATCCTGGTATCTATTCCAGGAAGGCGAATTGGTAGAAGTAGAAGAGCAGGCTAACTTAATTAGCTTTAAACCTGAATGGCTAAATAAAGAAATTGGTGTAAACCCTAATGATGTTTTTTTGATGTTAGTCGATGGTGACAGTATGTACCCGACATTAAAGAATGGTGCCATGATAATGGTGAACAAAAACTTTAGTGGGTTATGTGATGGAATTTATGTAATGCGATACGAACAAAACTTACTCGTTAAACGCCTACAAATGTTGCCTAATGGAATTATCAAAGTGAAATCAGACAATAACATCTACGAACCTTGGGAAATTAATAAAGAAAACTTAGATGGAACAGATATAGAGATTATTGGACGCGTAGTTTGGTCAGGGCAAAGAATGTAATATTAACGCGCTTAATAAACGGAAAATAGCGGTTGGCTATAATCGCGAAGCGATGACCAACTATTATTTTCCGTTTAATTAAATTGTTATGTATCTTTACCTTCGCTGCTTAATAAATAGGAATATTGAGCTAAGAAAACCTCCAAATCCCATAATTAAAATTAGCGTTCGAGGAGTTCCAAAGGTAACTAAATACTCCCTAATGCCTTCACTTCCAAATATGCCATATGTAATTCCGATAATGGCAATAAGAACGCTATATATAAATATAACACGATCTCTTAGCGACATGAATTGAAGCCTTTTTTCGAGATTTTCATTTCCTATTAAGCTTACTCTATTTTCAGTAACAGGCTTATTGAGCCTCATTTTCGCAGATAGACCGTTCCATGCTTTAGCTAGAGCAGCTTTATATAAAGTTCTGCTTATATCATCCCAAAAATGGAATGTACCAAAGCTTTCCATTACATCCATATCGAAAGGAACTTTCCCTAAGTTTTCGACACCACTAATAGATAGTTCACTTTTAGATTTAACACCTCTAGCTTTATTAGTAAGCCTAAAAATAGGAACTTCTGCGTCAAGCTCTAACTGCTTAACCAAATTATCAGAAGTTATTTTAGAAATATCATCCTCTTCTTCGACACATAACGTTATATCTGCAAGATAATGTGTTGCGGATATTAATTCATCATATCCGGCTCTACTATCTAGTATGATAAAATCATATTCTTTATCTATACGCTGCAACATAGAACTAATAATATCTCTAGCCTGTCCTTTAGTATCAGGCATCATATCTTTAAAGTTTAAAATTTCATCGACTCTGGTCACCGAAGGAATAACATCAAACGATCTATACCTTTCTAGCGAAAATTTAGTTTTACCAGAAATTTCGACATCGCCTTTATCAATAAAGAACTCTGAAACAGACATTTTGTCTTCTTGAGTTAATTGAATAGTTTCTTTTTTGTGAAAATATAATAAAGATGTTAAACCTCGAACAAATACATCAAGATCTATAACTAAAACAGAATGACCTTCATTACCAAGCATATCTGCTAAAACAGCAGTCAAGAGCGTTTTACCTGTACCACCTTTACCACTAACTACGTTAATGATTTTTGCGTTACTCATACTTGTGCACTCCCATTACTACGATAAATGAAAATAATAAAAAATATAGCTTGAAGAGATAGCCCAACAATAATTGCGGCTGGAGTAATGCTAATTAGTTTGTCATATTCAATTGCAATTGATTGATGTTGGTATATATACAATGGCAACCCAACAAAGCCATACAGCAATGCACCTAATGCCATTTTACCTATTTTAGTGTTTAGATAAGTCTTTGTCGCATCTTTATCCGTGATGTATGTAAAAATCATAAAAAACAATAAATGACCACTTAATAAACAAATTGCTGCTAAACCTAATAATGCAGGACTTTCAAGTAAGTAATCTGTGCCTTTTTCGTATAATTTATTTAGCATTTCAGCGCTCAAAGAAAACACCTCCATTAAAGTTATTGAAAGGTAAGGATTTTACTATGTAAAAAGGGTAAAGCCAACCGAAGATAGATAACGCTTTGCTAAGGGGTAATGATTGTTGGCTAAAATGTGCGAGGTACGAGCGTAGCCAGCGGTTTTATTGTCCGTTTGAGCAACTTGTATGCATAAATTACACACCGCATTGTTTTTTAAGTATTATTTCCCACTTATCAAGTCTCTCGAAATATCTTGCGGGGTGCTCATTTCTAGAACCTTTCGGGGGCTCTGGAACTACAACCCTAATTTCTACAACTTGGTTCTTTGGAATAATAACTGCCTCGGTTTTACTACGTTCCCAAAATATATAATTACTAGTTGTGCTCCCCACTAGGTTTACACATTGTAATTTGTGCTCTGGTTTCCCATAAACTAAAGAGTAATATTTTACATTACCACTTTTAATAGCATTAGCTTTGCCAGTAGTAACAATAAATGGCAAGGCAACAATTAATAATAATATTATCATCAAGAAAAAAGCTGCTACTCTCTCTTTCCACGATAGCTTTACTACAACCTCTTCATCACTTGGATGTGAAGAGCTTATATTTCCGGCTTTATGCGCGAACCAAAATAAGCCCAAGATAGGAATAGCGCTTAAGAAAAAACTGTAGTTAATGAGTAATAAAGAAACTAAGTCAGGTAATTCAGCAAAATGTAAAAACTCTACACTGAACATTCCGAAGTAAACTTTAGAGAATAGAAAGCCCAAAGCTGTTGAAAATAATAAAATGGATGTAGAAATAACAACCCAGTGCTGACTTAAATATTCTAAAATATTTTCCTTCTTCGTACTCGTAACCACCGAGCTACTCCTTTTATGTTAACGCCCTAATAATGGGCTAAAATTGTTTGCTAAAATATTGAGGTACGAAAACAAAAAACTGTTTTAGTCCTTATTTATTAGCTTGTTAAATGAACTATAACTCGTAATCTGCATGTTCAGTTAGTTGTTTTGTATTCATCATGCTAGCTTTATGGCTGATTAATTGAAGCTCTGCCATTGTAGCTTTAGCCGCACCATGTAGGTCAGGATAAATAGTTGCGTGATTAATATTCATTAGCCTCAAGTTTTTTAATATTCGTGGCCTTTCACTATCGGGAATGTGAATCTTGAACATTACAGGTCTGTCGGAGACACTCTTCCAGTATGTTTGAACCCATTTTTCAAAATCAAAGTTTATAGGTTGCTTTGTAAAAATACCGGATTGAGATACAAGCCTAGGATTGTGGTCGGTAATTATATCAATAAACTTAAATTCATTTTCTCTGTCTTTCCCATTATTAAATTCATCCATTTTATGATTGATAAACATATGAATACCAAAGACTGTTCTATAGCCTGTGGTAGAAGCTACTGCATCTTCAAACGCAAAGAAAAGAGCAACATAGGCTGCTGATGTCCAATCTAAAAAGGGTGTTGCCAATCCATTATGTTGGCCTAATGCCCAAATTTCATCTTCATGAGTGTGAAAATCTTTAGGGGTATTGGTTTTCCCCATAATTGACTTTGAGAATGATTTTAAAAGCCAATCATATGTTCCAGTTGGTCGGTGATCTAGAGTTTTTGTATACCTATCAAGAGTAGTATTTAGACCCCATGAAGAGTCACCTTGGCCTCTGAAGTACATCCCCATATCATTTGCAAAATAATGGTCACAAAATTCAACAAATTCTGGCCAGTTTTTTAGGGTTATTTCAACGATTCCATTCTTCAACGATGAGCGTTCGTGCAGTTTACTCATATATTTCCTTTTGCCCTTGTTTAATTTCTTGTAATATTTTTAATGGCCGTACTTTTTCATTAATACATTACACAACTTAAATAATTTCTCACGACTGTCTTCGATATGCTCTCTTGATTGCTCAAAGGCAGTTAGTAATTCCCCATCTGAAGCCCTAATTTTTTTCTTAATAATTCTAAATAACGGCATATTCTCAATTACAAACTCTTCAGTTTTAAATATGCGACTACTAAAGTAAAGACCGCAAATCATTTGTATCTTGTTTATTGACTCTGTTAGCTCAAGAGCAAGATTTTGTGGGTAGTCATAATTAGTAATAATGCTAGAAGTAATATTACCTTGAATAGGTATCAGAAGGTTTGTACAACATTTAATATACTTCTCTGAAGCTAGATAAAGTTCTTCAATCTTTTCTATTAGAAGCTCTCTTTTAGCACGCCTAGTCATAATCCATTGATTCAACAATACAACCAAGACAGCTACTATTGCAGATATTAATATCGCTATTAATCTTGCTTGCTCTGATGGTTCTGAAAATATATTTGACAACAAATTCAATGGTATACTCCTAAAGCATAACGCCAAAATAAGCGGCTAAGTACATTTTTATATACTGCGCGAAGCGCGAGCAAACTGTACGTGTCCGTTTGATTACCTTTTTAGACATAAATAACACCAAAACTATGATCTTCTTACTCTTACTTGAGGTAAAGGTTCTCTTACATAGTTGCTATCTTTAAATTGTGATTTACAGGATAAACAATGCCAAATTTTAGTACCACCACCTTGAAGTCGAATTAACTTTTGTTCTTGGTCATAACATTGTTGGCAAAAAGGCCCATCTTTATCTTCATCTTGACCAACAAAGTAATATGGCTTTGACCAAATAACAGACTCTTTCGTGTTTAGTTGGCTCCGTAGATCGGTAATATTCTGGTCTTTTTCGATTAAAATAGTTTGAACATCTGCTAATTCCATTTTTATATCAGCTAATGAGCTTATCAACTCAGCAATTTGTAGTTTAACTTCTGCTTTTTCAAGAGAAGTTCCACTATTCTTGATTAGCTTGGCAATGTCCGTTGCAGTCTTGATACTACCAAGTGCGGCTCCTAATATTGCGATATCAACCATACGTACCCTTTATGTATAACGCCCTGTTAACAGGAAAAATGTAGTTGGCTAAAATAAGTGAACGGGGTGAACAAAAAGCCAACGGTATTTTGTCCTTGTTTAACAGCTTGTTATACCTACTTTACATTTACTTGAAACCAAGCAGCTAAGTTTTTTCTAGTGCCCATTCCTCGCTCTGACTTTATACTTACTATTGCTGGAATTGAAATATTAGATGGGCTTCCATCATCCATATTGTATGAGTTAGCCAAAGATACTAAGTTCTCTTTCTTACCCGTAACAAAAACCCATATGTCATCATCACGTGCTAGATAATCAGTTTTGATTGTAACTGTTTTAAAATAGGGGCCGTTTGGAGTTTCCGAAACATCACCTGTAAATCCTTCTGCAACCTGAATTATGTCATCTGAGTGGGCGCTAAGCGTCAAAATTACATTTTTTGCCGATTTCGCTCCTGTGTTTTTAGCAACAAACCTAGTTCTAAATGTATCTCCATCAAATTCTCTATGAACTTCTGATGCAGCAATTTCTGGTGAACTATAAATATCTATTAAAACAGGGCTAGTAAGTGCCATATTTAGGATGCTCACTATTAGAGCCATTGCAGAAATCCCTATGGCAATTTTTTCACCTTTTAACATGCAAACTCCATGGTTTGAATAGTAGCTATAACAGCTTATTAAAAGGAAAAATGTCATGTTTAAACACGGGATTTTCCCTCCTTACATTTTTTATGAAATAAAAATAACCTATAAAAAATATTAAATCAATAAGTTAAACAAAACAACAAGTTGGTCGATGTGTAAGATCAAGCTTTATGCCTTATTTCACGAAAATAAGCATAAATACTGCGTACTGTGTAAATAAACAGTTATGTGGTGGGGTAGTATTAGATTTGTTTAAACTAATGAGTGAAACGTCAGTTTTCGAATCTAAGTGATCTCTATAAGAACTTTTCAGCGAGGAATACAGACTTAATTATGCTGTTGGAGTTTGATTTGGAACCCTTTTTATATTTACTTATTTATGATGGTTCCAATAGGGTTCCATAAGTAGCTGAAGAGCGTCAAAGACAAAGGATTACGTCCAATCTAGCATGGGGGCTACGAAAGATTTGTGTGAAATCATAATTAACTATCTTAAGCAAAATGAATAATGCGATCTGTGTGTAGCAGCGTAATTATCATTTAAATTGTTCAGTAAACTAAGCGAAGAAATAAGGCGTAATTGGATTTTAGTAGTTATAAGATATCACTAACGGCTGGATGAACAACATACACAAATAAGATTTACTTTGTTAGAATATAGGCAAATTAAAGGAGAGCACTTTTATGCCAAATTACGTTGTAGGTCACAAGATACCCGATTCAGACTCTATCTGTTCAGCTATCGCATTATCATATTTGAAAACTACCTTAGGTGAGGATACTGTTCCTGCACGTTTGGGCGAACTTACCCCTGAAACAATGTTTATCTTAGATAAATTTGGTTTTGAGCAACCAGAGCTTAAAACAAGTTATGCGGGAGAGGGAGTGTACATTGTAGATCACAGTGATCTTGAGCTTGCACCAGATGATATCGATAAAGCAACTATATTAGGCATTATTGATCATCATAAACTTGGTG
>Ga0209396_1006144_pt1 | contig 11132 bp, 7 predicted proteins | sample GOMGulsemesocosm_6_FD_184638 | JGI IMG/M metagenome (GOLD analysis project Ga0209396, IMG submission 184638) | Methane-oxidizing microbial communities from mesocosms in the Gulf of Mexico - GOM8C Gulf of Mexico (SPAdes) (version 2) | ecosystem: Environmental > Aquatic > Marine > Cold seeps... | reverse complement strand
TTTTTGATAGAGTTCTTTTTCTACTGGGTTATCAATATCATTTTCTATTAAGGCTTCGTCTATTTCAGTATGTATTTCTTTTGATTGCTGTACTAGCTTTTTTAGTACTAAATTTCTTGAAACAACAAATAGGTACCCTTTTGGAGATTTAATTTGTTGCTTAGCATCTGAGTCTAATACTCTAATAAATGTTTCTTGTAAAATATCATCAACATCTTGTTGTTGAACACTCATTTTCATAATCGAACGTACTAAACCATCTTTGCATGATTGAAAAGCATCAATAATTCTATTGTTCGATTGCTTGTTTGTTGGCATTTAAGGTTTCCAAAAAAAGGCGCTTATACTAAAGAGGCTGTCTACCCCATAATCCGTAACTATTTATCGTAAAAAAGATTATAAATCGCTTTTTAAGATAACATTTTCATGAACCGTGGATAATTTTCGCTCCGTCTAAGAAAGAAAACCTTAGGTTAAATCATGAACAAAAAGGTGTTATCACCATCATAAAAAGCTGAGTTATCATGTCGATATAAGCAAAGTCGTAATTAAATTTATTGGATATTCAAAGTCTCCGTTCTTTACATACCCTCAATGTTGTTAAGCATTATAACTTAACATTTTGTTAAATGAAAAATTGCAGCTACCAAGATTTTTTATATTAATTTATGGATTGGCACAGTGAGCAACTCTTTATCGGTATAAATGAATAATCATAATTAAAAACATACGGTGGAAATTATTTTGCAATTTGAAACGCTTTTTTCTTTAGGACTTTATTTCAGCGCCATGTTGGGTATAGGTTTATATGCATATCGTAAATCAACAACCGATATTTCTGGTTATATGTTAGGTGGTCGAAGTTTAAGTCCATCCGTTACCGCTTTATCAGCCGGTGCTTCAGACATGAGTGGTTGGATGTTAATGGGCTTACCCGGAGCTATGTATGTTACGGGTATTAGTAGTATGTGGATTGCACTAGGTTTGGTGATAGGCGCTTTCTTGAACTATCTTATTGTTGCACCTCGCTTACGTACTTATACAGAGCTCGCCAATGATTCAATTACCTTACCCGATTTTTTTGAAAATCGCTTTGAAGACAAATCTCGAGCATTAAGGTTAGTCTCTTCCATTGTTATCATCGTTTTCTTTACCCTTTATACCTCTTCAGGGATCGTCGCTGGCGGTAAATTATTTGAAAGCTCATTCGGCTTAAGCTATGAAGTGGGTCTATATGTTACTGCTGGTGTTGTCGTAGCTTACACATTATTCGGCGGCTTTTTAGCGGTGAGTTTAACTGACTTTGTCCAAGGTTGTATTATGTTTATTGCCTTAGTTCTAGTGCCTATAGTCGTTATGGACGACATTGGAAGCTTTTCAACACTGCATAGTAGCATTAACGAAATTAACCCTGATTTGCTTAACATGTTTAGCGGTATTGGTATCATTGGCATAATATCTGCGATGTCTTGGGGCTTAGGCTATTTTGGTCAACCTCATATAATTGTTAGGTTTATGGCTATTCGTTCGGTAAAAGACTTACCGACAGCACGACGTATTGGCATGACTTGGATGATTGTCGCTATTTGTGGCGCTATGGCGACCGGGTTTGCTGGTATCGTCTATGTAAAAAATACCGGCGTTTCTTTGGAAGATCCTGAAACTATTTTTATTTTATTGTCGCAGGTTTTATTTAGTCCCTTAATTTCTGGATTTTTGTTAGCTGCGATTCTTGCTGCAATAATGAGCACGATTTCATCTCAATTACTGGTTACATCGAGTTCGTTAACTAATGATTTTTATCAGGCGTTTTTGAATAAAGAAGCAAGCGATCAACGTTTAGTTTTAGTAGGGAGAATATCGGTGTTCTTAGTCGCTTTAGTGGCTATTTATTTGGCTTACAATCGCAATAGTTCAATTTTAGATTTGGTCAGTAATGCCTGGGCTGGCTTTGGTTCAGCCTTTGGTCCCGTTGTTATATTAAGCCTCTACTGGAAAAAAATGAATAGAAATGGAGCGCTTGCAGGCATGATCACCGGAGCTGTTACTGTATTAATTTGGATTTACGCGCCTCTGTCGGTCAATGGCCAATCATTAAGTGCAGTTCTTTATGAAATAGTACCTGGGTTTATTTTATCTACCCTTGCTATTGTAATAGCTAGTCAAACTACAGGGCATGTTTCTCTTTCTATTGAAAAAATGTTCGATCAAGTAGAGGAAACAACGGCGTAATGTTCGTTTAGTATACCGAAAGCCTGACTGGAACTATAAAAGAACAGATCACGGTCAGGCCAATGATTTAAACTTATACGTGTACTTTAGCAAGCATTAGCACCACTACTAACTTCTTTACAGAAATCTAGAGCGTTGATATCCAATCTATCGATTTTTTAGACTCAGATAAAACTGCTTTGCTTTGCCAATTTGTGAAAGTAAAGCAGGTCTTTGCTCAGTTAAGACTTGGCTTAATTTATTCGCTTCCCAAAACTCCAACTCTTTGCTGACATCTAACTTAGCATTTGCCAATTTATCTAATCGCGCGATCATTTTATCTGCAACATCGTTAATCTTATTTGGACAGGCACTACTATTTTTAATATTTTGCATATCCGACGACCCGTTTTGGGGCTGTTGCAAATAGATTGCGCCACTGTGAGCTAAGGTATAATCCACACCATTTGTTCGAATAGCAAACCATCCCGCTGTTTTGGGTTGAACCGTTAAGTCTATACTTAAGCTCTGACTGCCTGATGCTGACGTTGAGGTGATTTCTTTAATAACATCACCACAATAAACCAATTCTACTTTTTCGAGTAAATCATAATCAGGGTTTACCGAAACTTTAGCCGATATGTTTAACTTTTCATTTTTATCTAAATCCAGAGAGCTGCCAATCCCTCTACCGTTAATCAATAATTCTACATAAGGTGCATTGCTAACAAATGTTTCGCCTTTCTTAAGCTGCTTAAACCATAAGTCCGTTTGAAATTTATTGATACTAGCTTTAGTGTTTGCAGGCATAAAAACGTAACTTCTAACTGCACCAGGCTGATCGAAATAAGGGTAATCCGAACCAGCAGCTGGGGCCAATTTGAACCCCAGATTTAAGAACTCGTACCAAAACTCTGTTCTCAGTCGTTGGTTTTGCAAAACCTCGACAAAATCTATAACACTAAAAGGCATATCTAATGCTAATCCTCCTGATGCATTGAATTCCTTCGAACCCACATGTGCATAGCCAATTACTGATTTTTGTTTTTTATAATAATTAAATTGTTCTCGATAGAGAAAAAAGGCATCTCTATTAGGAAATACTTTTTCCACATTCAAGGCTATGGCATGACCACGATAAGTCGTTCGAGGACTCTCTACACCAGGTATAATGGCGTAATCATTACTGATATACTTGCCTTTATCGCCGTAAGCATATTGATTAAAGTGGTCTTTCTCAATGGTTGACATGGCAAGTAAATTGGAAAAATGTACATCCTCGGCTTTAAGAATGCTTGATAATGCTTGATTGTCTTTTTCATTTCTTTCTACATGAATATGTACATCACCAGAATACCAACCTAACTCAGGAAAATCTTTCCAACGTTCCATTTCAACAGTTATGGTTTTACCCGTTGTTCCAACCGTAAAATCTTGTTGCACTATTTTGTATTCAGGTCCTTTAGTGGCGACCAAAGTATAGGACCCTTTTGCTAATGTTTGAGCCGTTTGTCCTGACGAATAGTAAAAATAGCGATTTTTATGAGGCCAGTATTGATAAGGAGGGAAAATTGCAGGTAAACTTTGCTGTTGATTATTGTCCTCATAATATTTTAAGCTCAAACCACTATTGCTTAGTACTATTGAACCTTTGCTATCGTATATGCCAAATCTTACGGGTGTATATTCGGGCATTTTATCACTTTGTTGGATAGTAAAGCGGCTACCTTTTTTAGTCAGATACGACGGTGCTACAAAATCAAAGCGTATGTTAGCTTTAGGCAATTCATCGCCACCAAGCACACGCTCTTCTTTTTGAGTTTGCCTTGCGATTCTTAAGTCGCACAAAACTAACGTTGTTTTGGTGTTTGCAGCTAAATTTTCTTCTAGCAACATTGTTTCATTAGTGGTTACAACAAAATCGGAGTTATTCAACCCTCGATTAGCAAACCTAGCATTATTTAGTTTTAACTTAACCCAAACCAAATCGGACGAATTTTTATCGTTTTCTTGATTTAATGAAACGTCATCTTGTGCGCCTGAAAAATTAACCTTTTTGTTTGCAACAGCGGTGCCGTGTTGATCAAAACCATAAACAAGGGATCGCGTTTGAGACTTATCAATGAGTAGTTCAACGCTAACGTCTTCATTAATATCAAAGGCATAGTCATCGTTAATATCAAAAGCTAAAAAGTTGGCTTTTAAACAAGACTTTGCTTTACCTAAATGATCCTTGATGATTAGTTCTTCAGTAGTTTTTCGTCGACTAAAAGCGAATAGACCAAACGATACCGGGTAACCCGCAGTACTGACACTTGCGACATGTTCAGCATGCCAATTGAGTTCCACCAATCCTCGAGGATTGTCTTTGCTATGACTTTGTTCATGGGCAAAGGTTGATGATGAATAAGTAAGACTAAAGCTTATCACTGTGGAGCAAAAGATTGCTACAAACACATTATGGGTCAAAGTAAATAGTTTCATTAAACACCCCATTATTTTTTAGCTAATTTCAGCATAGCATGAAGTAAAACATTCGCACCCGCCGTTAAGTCTTCACTTAATGCATTTTCTGCTTCATTGTGTGAAAGTCCATTTTCGCAAGGAACGAAGATCATACTTGTTGGTACTTTTTCAGAGACATAAAGCGAATCATGCCCTGCTCCACTTACCATTGCCATCGACGAATAACCAAATTGTTCAACTGAACTAAATACGGCATCTATGCAACTTGGTGCAAATTCGGTTACTTCCATTCGCCATGTTTCTTTAAGCTGGTAATCGACGCCGAATTGCAAGCATAGTTTTTCTACTTTTTGGCTAAATTCATCTGCCATTATTTCAATTATTTCAGTTTTGGGGTGACGCAAATCTATACTGATCTTTAGTGTCTCTGGCACTGTATTTGGCGAGCCTGGTAAAGCTTGGATATCACCAATAGTTGCGCGTCCCCAAGGGCCATTTTCAGCGGCCAAGTCATAACAAGTTTGTAAAATAGGTAACATAGCTTGTATAGGGTCAACTCGATCTTCCATTGGTGTAGGTCCCGCGTGACAAGGCTTACCATGTAAAGTTAATTCGTACCAACGTAATCCTTGTATACCTGTTACTATGCCAATTTGTTTTTGTTGCTTCTCTAGAATAGGCCCTTGTTCTATATGTGCCTCAAAAGCGGCTTTAATCGGTCTTGGTTTACATATTAACTTTCCCTTGTAGCCGATTTTATCTAGCTCTTCTCCTACGGTTAAACCTTCTTTGTCTGTGGTGTTATAGACTTCAGTAAGGCTTAAATTCCCACTCCATATACCCGATCCCATACATGCTGGCGAAAATCTTGCACCCTCTTCATTTGTCCAAACAACAACTTCTATCGGGTGTTCTGTTTCTATTTGGTTTTCTGCTAAAACTCGTAATACCTCTAAACCAGCCAATACGCCATAAACACCATCAAATTTACCTCCCGTAGGCTGAGTATCCAAATGACTGCCAGTAATAACGGCAGGCAATGAGTTGTCAATTCCAGCACGTCGCGCAAAAATATTACCAATTTCGTCAATAAGAATTTCACAACCGAGTGCTTTACAGTGATTAACAAATAAATCACGCCCTTGTTTATCCAACTTGGTTAGTGCTTGCCTGTTACAGCCTCCTTTTGGGGTGGCACCAATTTTTGCCATCTCCATTAAGGAGTCCCATAAGCGTTCTGGCTTAACTTGCAAAGCATTCGTTTTTTGTTTTCTATCAACTACGTTTTGAAACATGGTATTTTAATCTGGCTGAGTTATGTCATAAGCTTAATCAAAGCCTGATATTGTCACTACCCACAGATTGGGGGAGAAATCTTATTTATTAGTAAATCTAAAAAGATAACTAGAAAGGTTGGATTACAGCGAAGTATCACCCAAAAAAAGTAATGGATCTTGATCTTCACATTGATCTGCAAAACGTAAACAAGAGAAAAGTAAATTAAACAACTCTGATTGCGAGCCAATATCTAATTTGGCATAGGCTGACTTTCTATAAGAACGTTCCGTATCGACACTTAAATTTAACGCTTTGGCGGCAGATTTTGAGGAGTGACCTTGCATCAATTTTTGAATAACATCTCTTTCACGTGTCGACAGAACAGAACTGGCAAACTGATCAAAGGCATTTTGAAGTCGGTGCTGTAGTGTTTGGCTAGCAGGTTGATTCTTTTGCCAATGTTTTTTCACTACCGCTGTTATAACAACATTGAGTTCCGACAAGGTATTTTTATCAGTTTGACTGTAACTTCCCGTGAGCAATCCTAAGGAAATCGCTAGTGTACTGCCATTGTCCAAATTTATTAAAAAAACGACCTGGTCCGTTAATCCACTTTTAGAGTAATATCCTAAATAATACTCACCTTGATAAAATCCATCAGGTACTAATTCTTTTACATCAAAAAAACCGAAACAATTCTTTTTATGTTGCAAATATAAAGGACTTAACAAATAAGCCCCTTGCAAATAAATATCTTGAAATACATTGGTATTTATCTCTTTTACTTCATTATGAACAACATAAGGAATTGAGCTTTGTGCATACAGCATCATAACCAATGAATCACACTTGATTATAGATTTTAACTGTTGTGCTAATAACGTAGTGAAGTTTTGATGATCGATATTATTAATCATCTCTGCAGTTAATTTCATTAAATTACGATCGTTGGACACTTTAGAGTTACTCATCAGGCAAGGCTTCAAACTCTTGTTTTTTATCATTAAACCATTGCATCATTGCTTGGGGATCTTTCATAAGCTCTTGAATTTTACTCATTGCTTCAAGATGATCTTTGTCTTGCTTTTGAAACATTTCCATACCATGAGTCTTACTCAGTTCAGCTATTTCTTCGAAGGTATTAGCGTGAAATTCCATGTCGCATGCGCCACCTAATTGCTTACAATTCATCGTTTTCATAAGGTACTCCCTTTAAATTTAGCTATTAGTTTAGTTATCGATAAGCTTTAGTATCGCTAAAGCATAACTCATATAACAAGCAAAGTTGGTCAAATAATTAGGCTAAATGATATAAAGCTACCCTGACACTAAAGTCGCTTTTCGTTTGTTCGACACTTAACGTCCAATTTTGTTGCATACAAATTTTTTCAATTAAATAGTAACCGACACCATAACCATAGCTAACATCTGTATTAATTTTAGAATTAAAATCAACACGATGAACTCTATTGGAAATAGTAAAAAAGTCATCGCAAATTTCAACGAGTATTTCGCCGTCACAGCAGTATTGACAAGCATTACGTAAAAGATTCGCTACGGTGATCTTTAACATTTCTACGTTTACTTTATTAATACTATTTACTTTTACGTAACTAGCTTGTCCCATCTCATTTTTGTTTACTAGCTTAATATTTAAGTTTTGAATCAAATAGTGCTCAGTGCAAAGCTTAATTTCTGCAGCAATTAAAATGCCTAGTGTTGTTGAGTTATAAATTGTTGAATTTGGAATTGCTGAGTTTTGATTCATCTGTTTGGTCGTTAGATGTTCTGTTGAAGGTTGTTCTTTTGCTAATACATTAGGCTGTTCTCGCCACAATTGAAGTAAAGTCTGGGTAAGCACTTTCATTTTTTGATTAGCTTTCGTTAACTTATCTAAAGCTTTTTTATCTTGTACTAATAAATTATCGCGTTTTTTTATTAACGAAGTTGCTGCACCTATTATCGCTATCGGTGTTCTTACTTCATGACTTAAACTGGTTAAAAACTCTCTTTCCCTTTGCAGTACCGTTTGTTGTTCTTTTTTTAGTTGATATTGCTTAATCAGGCTAGCTTTTAAGCTCTCTGCCGTATTAATAAATTCATCAAAACGTAAGTTATTGGGTAGTTCTTTGGATTCTATAGCGCTGCCATCTTGCTGCAAAATGTCTTTAATATAAAAATGAAAATCGTCTACCTGTTTTGTAATATGGCGATTAATACGATAGATATACAGTATAATGAGAAGTAGAATAATTAAAGTCAGTGTCGGTGCGACTTGCTGCAAGATTAAATCAAAACCTGAGTTGATTTTTGAAGAGAAGAAGCTCTCGTTTTTAAAAATATGGACAACGTAAAAAGTTTCGTTCTTTTCAAGGTTAAATAAAGGTAAAATATATATCGATTTTTTGTCGTGTTGAAAAACTATTACCGTATCATTGTCGGGCATTTTTTTTTCCAACAGAGTTTGATAACTGGCCGGTAGCGCTTCTCGTCCCCAGTAATACTCTTTACGCTCAGGATCAAATTCAATAATGTCTTCGTTAACTTGATAGTAGTCACTTAATACTTCAGCTTCATAAGACATATAATACTCTGTTGTTCTGTCCATCCCGTCAAAATAAGTGAAAAATATTAAGGACAGAAATAACGTAACCAATAACAACAATACAGAAAAATATCGCTTATTCAGGTAGTTGTGTAGTGAAAGTTTTTCAGTTCTATTTATCATTGGTTAGTACTATACCTGCACCGCGAACGGTATGTAGCAATGGAAGGTCATTTTCGTTATCTATTATATTTCTTAACCTGAAGACTAACGTTTTTAAGACATCTTTACTCGGTTCTTGATTTGGCCACAATTCATCTTCAATGGCTACTCGACTAACAATATTAGGGCTGTTCACCATTAATAGACGTAATAATTGCCATTGAGTTTGAGAGAGCGATAAAAGACGTCCCGCTCTCGTTGCTTTTCTTTGCTGGAAATTTACAGCTAAGGTATCACAGGTAAAGTTATTACTTTGAATTAGTTTACGTTTAGCTAACACCTTTATTCTTGCCGATAACTCCTCCAACTCAAAAGGCTTTGTCAAATAATCTTCTGCTCCTAAGTCAAATCCTGTCAATTTATCCTCTAACGCATCTCGTGCGGTTAAAAATATAATAGGCGTTGTGATACCTTCTTCCTTAATTTTCTTACAAACACTCAAACCATCTAACCTAGGCATAGTTATATCTAAGACAATAACATCATAGTTATTTTCTCTTATTAAATTTAATGCAATAGTCCCATCAAATGCGTAGTCACAATCTATATTTTCTGTCGCTAGAAAATCAATTGTTAACTCGGCTAGATCAGGCTCATCTTCGGCAAAAAGAATTAACATGTACTATCCTCAATAATTGGTATTACTGCTTCAGCATACCCAATAAAGATTATCACACTAAAAATATACAGAGTTACCTTTTGGTTACCTTACTTCAATTATTATAGTTGCCAACAACTGTAAATACTGTGGAGAACATCAATATGAAAAGTAACTATACCTCTAACTTTAATCACAAACGTCCTTTAATCGCTTCGTTGTTGATTTCAAGTCTTTTGTTAGCCTGCGGTAGTTCCTCTGGAACAAATGAAAATGCTGACACGATAACACCGCCTATAAGTACCAATGAATTGGCAACAAAAGTATTCAAAAATGGGCAGGTATATACTGTAAATGATCAACAAACCTGGGCCGACGCCGTTGCAATAAAAGACAATAAAATCATCTTTGTTGGCAGTGATGCTGATGTTGAAAGCTATGTTGATGGTAATACCGTGGTGACAGATTTGGCCGGAAAAATGATGATGCCAGGATTTCATGATGTTCATATGCACCCCATCGAATCAGCTTCTGAAAATACACAATTTGGTATCAGTGTTAACGAAACCAATGCTGAAAATTTTATTAGTCAAATTAGAAGTGCTTCTCAAAATAACCCTGATACAGACTGGTTAATAGGCTATGGTCATTCTATTTTCACCTTGCTTGAATCGAGTCGTTCTCCTTTACAGATCATTGATGAAGCAGTGTCAGACCGTCCGGTGATCATAATGGAACAAACATCCCATTCTATGTGGGTTAACTCAGCGGCCTTGGCACGAGTAGGTTTTGACAAGAATAGCATTGACCCTGTAGGTGGACTTATCTTGCGCGATGAAGCAACGGGTGAACTCAATGGAATATTAATAGACAACGCTGGAAATATAGCAATGGACTTGGCTATGGCACCAACGAGTGAAAGTTTAAAAAATGACTATGACGGTTTGGTTGAGTTTACTTTGCCAGAATTAGCTAAACATGGCATTACGTCAATTAGTGATGCCAGAAGCTTCTGGCAGCGAGATGACCACACGACATGGCTTAAAGCAGAACAAAATAACGCATTAACCGCGAGAGTTGCCGTAGGATTATGGGCATATCCTTCTGCTAACGATGAAGAACAATTGGAAAACTTGAAAGCTCTTTATACAAATGATAGTGAGAGTTACCTACGTTTTAATCAAATTAAATTATACTCAGATGGCATAATTATTAATGCAACATCGGCAATGTTATCGGCTTATAATATTGATCTCATCGGATTGCCCGGTAATAAAGGCTTAAATTACTTTACGCAAGAACGTATAGAGAATTATATCACGGCATTAGAACCTACAGGTTTTGATTTTCATATGCATGCAATTGGTGATAGAGGTATAAGAGAAGCACTAAATGCCGTTGAAAATGCAGGCAGTGATTTGGGGCGACACAGAATCACCCATCTTGAGGTCATAGATCCAGCAGATATTCCACGCTTTGCTCAGTTAAATGTTACTGCTGATGCCCAAGTCGCTGGAGATTTTACCAATCCTGAGAATTGGCATGAAAATAATGAATTAATTGGCGCTGTACGCTCAGATAACGCAATTCCAATTAAATCTTTAGATGACGCCAATGCACGTATTACTTTAAGTAGTGATTGGAATGTAAGTCCATTTAATCCATTTCTAGGGTTGCAAAATGCAGTAACTCGAGCACCACAGGAACTTTCATTAGCAAACGCGATCAAAGCCTATACCATCAATAGTGCCTATGTAATGAGACAAGAAGATAAAGTAGGTAGTATTGAAGTAGGAAAATTAGCTGATTTAG
>Ga0209396_1006140_pt1 | contig 11135 bp, 6 predicted proteins | sample GOMGulsemesocosm_6_FD_184638 | JGI IMG/M metagenome (GOLD analysis project Ga0209396, IMG submission 184638) | Methane-oxidizing microbial communities from mesocosms in the Gulf of Mexico - GOM8C Gulf of Mexico (SPAdes) (version 2) | ecosystem: Environmental > Aquatic > Marine > Cold seeps... | reverse complement strand
TCCAATTTCTTGCAATGCTTGGCCAGCTCCAGAGCGCCAACGTTGAAGCTGCTGGATTTTAGGGCATGGGCGGCTTGATAAATCGCTGTGGTATCGTGTGCCGTTTCTGCATCGGCGAGACGTTTTAACAGTGGCGGCGCTTCTTGCAGGTAGGTTTGAATTATTTTAGCCACGATGTCGGGCTGGCTGGGTTGCTGTAGTGAGCGCAGCATTTCAAGTACGGAGAAGTCTATGGGGCCATCGTTGCTGCGAGCAGGTTGTTCTGATGACGTGTTTTGCTGAACGGTCTCCTGCGCATTCTGAGTTTCTTCAGGTTTATCGTCAGTCGGTTGAAGGGCTTTCGTTAGCACCGCCTGTAGTTCAGCGTGGGTGTAGGGTTTGGTTAGATAATCATCCATGCCAGCCGCCAGGCATTTTTCACGTTCGCCTTCGATGGCGTTGGCGGTGAGGGCGATAATGGGGATACGGGTGTTAGCTGTGCCTTGGGTGGTGCTAGTAAAGGCTTCTCGCTTGCGGATGGCGGCGGCGGCTGAATAACCATCCAGCACTGGCATTTGGCAGTCCATCAATATCAGATCGAACTTGTTGGCAGCAAAGGCTTCGACTGCGAGCTGCCCATTAGCGGCCACTCTAGTTTCGCAGCCTAACCAAGATAACATGGTAACGGCGACTTCCTGATTAACCGCAGTGTCCTCGGCTAACAGGATTTTAGCATTGAGTTGAGGAAGCGTGTTTTCCTGGTTGACAGTGGTTGGTGTAAAGGGGCTGATTTCCTGCTTGGCACTGCTGATAATGGCGTTGTAGAGCTCGGACTGGTGTAATGGCCGGTTGAGTAGTTGCACCACGTTGGCCGCCTGTAAGGTCTGAGGGTCTGGCGTTGCAGAACGCGGCACCATCAAGACAAAGGGCGGCACCTCAAGTGTTTCGTCTTGACGAAGTTTTAGGGCAAACTCCAGAGCGTTGCTATCTTCACCGATATCCTGCTGTAGAAACGCGAAATCAAAAGCTGTATTGGTTGTTTGCAGCGTGTGGCTGATTTCATTCAGCCGGTTAATACGGTGATGGCGGATATTCCAAAAATTCAGATTTTCACAGAGTGTGTCACATTCTGCCTGGTTGTCACCGACAACCAATAAATTCAAGCTTGCCATTACCTCAACATGGGAGGATGGCGTATTGTTTTCTTCAGGTTGCGCTTTGATCCTTAGCTGGAACCAGAAACGTGTACCTTCACCGGGTTTGCTGTCGACATTAATGTCGCTACCCATCAGTTCTATTAGCTGTTGGCTAATGGTAAGGCCTAAACCGGTGCCGCCAAATTTGCGCGTGGTGGAGGTATCCGCCTGACTAAAGGCGTTGAAAATGTGATCCAGTTTATTGACTTCAATGCCGGTGCCGGTGTCTTCGACTTCAAAGTGCAGTACAGCAAAATCCTGTTGGGCGCTGTGATCTGCGCTGACTTTTAAACGTACGGTGCCATCGTGAGTGAATTTGATGGCATTGCTGAGCAGGTTGGTCAATACCTGACGCAGCCGCACGCCGTCGGCTTCAATATCCAGCGCCAATGATGGGGCCAGTTCGTAAATGAGTGACAGGCCCTTTTCTTCAGCCAGGCCGGCAAACATGTTAATGATATCTTCGATGAATCTGCGCAGATTGATACGGGTTGGGTTGAGCTCGAGTTTGCCCGCTTCGATTTTAGAGAAATCGAGGATGTCGTTAATGACCTCTAGCAGGCCGGTTCCCGATTCGGAAATTACATCAACGATGCGCTGCTGTTCCATGGTGAGATCCGTTTTGGATAGAAGGTCAGACATGCCCAGCACGCCATTCAGTGGGGTACGGATTTCATGGCTCATCGTAGCTAAGAAATCACTTTTAGCGCGGTTTGCGGTTTCGGCAATATCTCGAGCATTAAGTGCTTCGTCGGTGGCTCGGCTAAGTTGCTCGTTGCTGAGGGTCAGTTGCTGGGTGCGTTCATTCACCTTGCGCGCCAGCAGTTGCTGGCCGGTTTCAAGTTTGGTTTTGTAGGCGCTAACGCTTTTCAGCATATAGTTGAGGCTGGTGGCGACTTCCTTGATTTCGTAGGTGCTGCCCTTGGGTAGTTTTTGTTCGAAATTGCCTTCGGAAATGCCGTGAGCTACCTTGACCAGTGCTTTTAAAGGACCGGTGATGCGGCGGGTCATAAACAGTGCAGTAAAGGCGAAAATCAAGACAAACAGTAAGCCGGCTATCGCCACACGGCTGCTGAATCTGAACAGATCATCTTTGAAAAGAGTTTTATCCAGGCCAAGTCGGACATAACCCATGACGTACCGGCTTTGAGCGTCTTCACTATCGAGCAGAGCGCTGATGAAATCGGCCGGAGTGACACTTTTGTAGATTGGATTAATCGCCGAAAATACCGGCACCACAATATCAAGGTAGTCCGTTTGAGTCGTTGCGTCGGTAAAGTTGAGGGTGCTGACGTCAATATCACTGCGTTGTTTATCAATATCAGGTAGCTGCGCGGGAGCCAGAGTGCGGTCGAAAAGTAGCTTGCCCTGAGCGTCATAGATTTGTGCGTAGGTTGCACTGTTGTTCTTGAATAATGTTTTAGCCGCCTGCTTTAATACCGTTTTGTCTCGGAAGTAGATGGCTTTTTCCAGGCTGTGATCTCTGGGGGTCGCGGTGTTGATGGCTTCGCTGACGAAGTGCTGGTAGTCGCGTTTGTAGGTGGTGTGAATCATATAAGCCGACACGGTCGCTGCCGCGAGTATGGCTAATATGATAACAACCCGGTTGAATTTGGTCGTAATTGTGGCGTTTTTTATAGCAGGCATGGCGGTGGTTTTTTTAGTTGCCGTCAGGCCCGGTGTAATAGTGCCCCGTGCCGGTTAAAAAGCTTTATTAAGCATAGTTGCTTTTGCCAATTGTGCTAACCACTAATCTATTCGTCTGACGCTATTTTCATGAGCAGGGCTGGATCGATGCGGGCGTTGTTGAGGCTGACTGACCAATGTAAATGCGGGCCGGTGACGCGTCCTGTTTTGCCCACCAGGCCAATCACATCATGGGTGTTGACCAGCTCGCCTTTGTCGACATTAATCTGACTTAGATGGCAGTACATTGAAATGAGTCCGTGGCCATGATCAAGCAAAATAGTTTTTCCGTTAAAGAAATAGTCGCCCGTGGTTACTACAACGGCGGTAGCGGGAGCTTCGATGGGTGCGCCTTCGGGTGCGGCAATATCGAGTCCGCTGTGCGGGTTGCGAGGTTGGTCGTTAAAAAAACGGCGTAAGCCAAAGGGGCTGCTGTAGGGGCCGGCAACGGGTTTGGTCAGTGTCAGTGACGGCGTTAGCTGGTCGTTCCAATCTTTAAAGGCGGCCACCATGATCCTCTTTTCACGGCCAATGCGTTCCATGTCCATTGGTGCGGGGTTGACCTGCCGTTTGTTGGTCAGGGTGATGCGTTGTTCTTTGTAGGTTTTTGGCTGCACCGTAAAAGCAATTTGCTGTTGATTGATACTGACATGGTGAGTGCCGGGTTTGGCCGCTAAAGGAATGCCAACAATGGCGTGCCACACCTGCTTGTCATTGGCGATCAACATAACGCGGGTGTCACGATAATAGGCGGCTGGCGACTGTTCAGTTGACGGTGCCGAGGCAGGGATTTCAATCACCGCAATGCCGCCTGGCACCGGTGTGTGTGTGGGCAGGCTATTGGCGACCAGTCGGCCTGAGCTTGTAGCTAATAATAGAAAAAGCAGGCTGTACCGTAGATATGCGGCAAACTGATTAAATCCCATCGCTGTCTTCCTCAATGGCTAAAACGGCACACTGGATGCTTCCCTGGCCGAGTTGCGCGCTGATTTTGTCGCCTTTCTGAAGTTGTTGGCTGTTGCGAACAATACGTTGTTGCTGGTCTTTGATGATGGCATAACCTCGGCCCAGGGTTTGCAGCGGACTGAGGGTGTGTAGCGCCAAGCCGTTACTTCTCAGGCGCTGCTGCAGCCCTGACAGTTGTAACTGCATAGCTCGTTGCAAGCGTTGAGACAGCTGTTCATTGGTCATGTTCAATCGCGCGATCTGATGCCCAGGCTGACAGTTTTCCATTTTGGCTGTTTGCGTGGCGAGCTGGGCCCGTTGCAGCTTGAGCTGACTTGTTACCGCTATTTTCAGGCGCGCCTCCATATCGTCCAGCCGCTGTGCCTGTTCTTGAAGCAGTTGCCCTGGGTGGCGTAGGCGTTTTGAAATATGGTTCAGCTGTTGTCTTGCCTGTTGCAGCCTACGCTGCAGATTTTCAGTCAGGGCAAGTTTGGCCTTAAACAGCGAGGCCTGCCATTGTTGCTGGTCAGGGCTGAGCAGCTCGGCGGCGGCCGATGGGGTTGGTGCACGGACATCGGCAACAAAGTCAGCGATGGTGAAGTCGATTTCGTGGCCGACGGCAGAAATGACTGGAATGTCGCTGGCGTAAATAGCGCGTGCTACGGCCTCTTCATTAAAGGGCCAGAGATCCTCCAGAGAGCCGCCGCCACGTCCGACAATCAGTGCGTCGATGGGGGTGGAGCTGGTAAGTGTGCGGTTGGCCAGCTTAATGCCCGCGACAATTTCGGCTGCGGCCTCCTTGCCCTGCACCAATGCGGGGATCACCGATACAGGAATGCCCGGAAAGCGTCGTGCCAGCACCGTTAGAATATCGCGAATGGCTGCGCCAGTGGGTGAGGTAACAACACCGATACGTGTGGGCAGGGTGGGTAATGGTTGTTTGTGTGTTTCGTTGAACAGGCCTTCGTTGTCGAGCTTGAGCTTTAATTCCTCAAACTGGCGTTGCAGTTTGCCCTCGCCAGCATCAATCATATTTTCGGCAATAAGTTGATAATCACCGCGACCCTCATAGAGGCTGGCCTTGGCGCGAACAATAACGTGCATGCCATTGTTAACGGCTATGCGCAGGCCGCGATTACGGTTACTGAACATGGCGCAGCGCACCTGCGCGCTGCTGTCCTTGAGCGTGAAATACCAGTGCCCGGAACCGGCTTTTACCAGGTTGGAAATTTCACCTTCTACCCAGATTTGTCGGAACTCGGATTCTAGCAGCGAGCGTGCGCGACGGTTGAGATCCGAAACAGACAGTATTTCGCGTTGAGGGCTAAGGCCGTTATTCATAACTGATCGATGTGTTGGTGAGTAGGAGGTGAGCGATGAGTATATCAGCAGCGCTGACTTTATTTGAAGAAATGCTTTTAAAGGCGGCAGCGGTGGAAATAGACTGTTTTGGCGCCCGACAATTTGCGCTTACCCCTTTAACTGAGAGGCCTTGACCTCTATAATAGCCGGTCAATTTTTAACTGGAAAGGTTGTACCCGCCATGTTGCGTATCGCTGAAGATGCACTCACCTTTGATGATGTATTGCTTGTCCCTGCTTATTCTGAAGTCTTGCCTAAAGACGTGTCCCTAAAAAGCAAATTGACCCGCGATATCGAGCTTAATATTCCGCTGGTTTCTGCCGCGATGGATACCGTTACCGAAAGCAAGCTGGCGATTGCCATGGCGCAGGAAGGTGGTCTGGGTATCATTCACAAAAACTTTTCCATTGAGCAGCAAGCACGTGAAGTGCGCGCGGTTAAGAAATATGAGACGGGTGTTGTGAAAGACCCTGTGACCGTTAAGCCAACAACAACGGTACGCGACTTAATAGACCTTAATCGTGAACATGGTTTCTCCGGTTTTCCTGTCGTTGATGGCAGCTCGCTGGTGGGCATTGTGACATCGCGCGATTTTCGATTTGAAAACAATCTCGATCGCTTGGTTACCGAGCTGATGACGCCTAAAAAACAGCTGGTGACGGTGAAGGAAGGCGCTACGCCTGAAGCGGTTAAGCAATTGCTGCATGAACACCGTATCGAAAAAGTGCTGGTGGTTAACGACAGTTTTGAACTGTCTGGCCTGATGAGTGTGCAGGATATTTTTAAAGCCAAAGCCTTTCCGGATGCGTGCAAAGACAGCTCCGGTCAGTTACGTGTTGGTGCCGCTGTCGGTACTGGCCCGGAAACGCCGGATCGCGTTAAAGCGCTGGTTGAAGCAGGCGTTGATGTGATTGTGGTGGATACTGCCCACGGTCACTCAAAAGGTGTCATCGACCGTGTTCGCTGGGTGAAAGAAAACTACCCGCAGGTGCAGGTGATCGGCGGCAATATTGCTACCGGAGCGGCGGCGAAAGCCCTGGTCGAAGCCGGTGCTGACGGTGTGAAAGTCGGTATTGGTCCTGGCTCAATTTGTACCACACGTATCGTTACCGGTATCGGTGTGCCACAGGTAACAGCGGTTGCTAATGTGGCCGCAGCACTACAGGGCACTGGCGTGCCGTTAATCGCCGATGGCGGCATTCGTTTCTCGGGTGACTTGTCCAAGGCGATGGTTGCGGGTGCATCTGCCATTATGATCGGTAGTTTGCTAGCCGGTACCGATGAGGCGCCGGGTGAGATTGAGCTGTTCCAGGGTCGTGCCTTTAAGGCCTACCGTGGCATGGGTTCTCTGGGTGCGATGGGCCAATCCAACGGTTCCAGTGATCGTTACTTCCAGTCTAAAGACGCGGGTGTTGAGAAATTAGTACCCGAAGGCATTGAAGGTCGTGTGCCGTGCAAAGGCCCAATGGCTGCGATTGTTCATCAGTTGATGGGCGGCGTACGCGCGACTATGGGCTACACAGGTTGCGCTGATGTTGAAGAGCTGCGCACCAAGCCTGAGTTTGTGCGTGTGACCAGCGCGGGTATGAGCGAAAGCCATGTGCACGATGTGACTATTACCAAGGAAGCACCTAACTACCGAGTCGGTTAGGTCTTCGCTAGATTCAATTCCAAGGCAGTTTCATTTCAGGGATTGCCGTCAAAATTTCAGGCATTAGCCTCCAATTGCAGATAAGCCACTATGACACAGAATATTCACGCTGAACGTATCCTGATTCTTGATTTCGGTTCCCAGTACACGCAGCTGATTGCACGCCGTGTTCGCGAGATCGGTGTTTACAGTGAAGTGCACGCCTTTGATATGTCTGAGGCCGATATTCGCGCCTTTGGCGCTAATGCAATTGTGCTGGCCGGTGGTCCTGAATCGGTAACCGAAGCCGCGACGCCACGTGCGCCGCAGGTGGTGTTTGAGCTGGGTGTGCCGGTGCTGGGAATCTGTTACGGCATGCAAACCATGGCCGAGCAGTTGGGCGGCAAAGTGGAAGGCTCCGACGAGCGCGAGTTTGGTTACGCGCAGGTTAAGGTTGAAGCGCCAAGTCGTCTGCTGGCTGATATTGCTGATCATACCGACGAAAACGGCAACGTACTGCTGGATGTGTGGATGAGCCACGGCGACAAGGTCACGCAATTGCCAGCAGGTTTTGAGGTGATGGCTTCTACCGATAGCGCCCCAATCGCTGGTATGTGTGATGACAAGCGTGCCTTTTACGGCGTGCAGTTCCACCCGGAAGTGACACACACACTGCAAGGTCTGCGTATGCTGGAGCATTTCGTTAAAACGATTGCTGGCTGTGAAGGTCTGTGGACGCCAGCGCAAATTATTGAAGATGCTATCGAAACTGTACGCAACAAGGTCGGTACAGATCATGTGCTGTTGGGTTTGTCCGGTGGTGTTGATTCCTCTGTTGTGGCTGCGTTGTTGCACCGCGCCATTGGCGACCAGCTGACCTGTGTATTTGTGGATAACGGCCTGCTGCGTAAGAACGAAGGCGATCAGGTGATGGAAATGTTTGGCGGTAACATGGGTGTGAAAGTGATCCGCGCCGATGCTCAGGAGCTATTTCTGGGACGCCTGAAGGGTGAAAATGATCCTGAGAAAAAACGTAAAATCATCGGTAATGCCTTTATTGAAGTATTTGATGAAGAATCCAGCAAAATCGACAACGTGCAGTGGTTAGCGCAGGGTACGATTTACCCCGACGTGATCGAATCTGCGGCCGCCAAAACCGGCAAAGCGCACGTCATTAAATCGCACCACAATGTCGGTGGCCTGCCGGATGATATGAAACTGGGGCTGGTTGAACCGCTACGCGAATTATTTAAAGACGAAGTGCGTAAAATCGGTCTTGAGTTGGGTCTTCCTTACGATATGGTGTATCGCCATCCGTTCCCTGGTCCAGGCTTAGGTGTACGTATTCTGGGTGAAGTTAAGAAAGAATATGCTGATATCCTGCGCGAAGCTGATGCGATCTTCATTGAAGAGCTGCATAACTTTGATTATTACCACAAAACCAGTCAGGCCTTCACTGTGTTCCTGCCGGTTAAATCTGTCGGTGTCGTGGGTGATCAGCGTCAATACGAATACGTGGTAGCGATTCGTGCTGTAGAAACCATCGATTTCATGACGGCTCGCTGGGCGCACCTGCCCTATGAGCTGCTGGAGAAGGTTTCCAGTCGTATCATTAATGAGGTGAAGGGTATCTCCCGTGTGACATACGATATTTCGTCCAAGCCTCCCGCAACTATCGAGTGGGAATAGCCGGAACCAGCTATTTGCCCGATTACGGCGTTGTGATGCTTTTTCCGCTGCTCATGTATTTGCATATACACTGCGCGGCTCAAAAGCATCACGCCTTGTTCTCGAACAACTATCTGGCTCCTTGAGTTCTTTCAAGACCAGAAAACATTTTTATGGAATCACAGCAACAAACCGACGAACACTACATGCGCCGTGCGCTGGAGCTTGCCAAAAAAGGCGAAATTCTGGGTGAAGTGCCGGTCGGTGCGGTGATTGTTAAAGACGACAAAATCATTGGTGAAGGCTTCAATCAGCCGATTTCTTCCTGTGATCCTACGGCGCATGCTGAAGTGGTTGCGTTACGTGATGCCGCTTCGCGCATCGAAAACTACCGTCTCACTGGTTGCACCCTTTACGTAACCATTGAGCCCTGCACCATGTGCGCGGGCTCGCTGATCCATGCTCGCATCAAGCGATTGGTGTTTGGTGCCACTGAGCCAAAGTCCGGCGTGGTAGGCAGTAATGATAATGCATTGTTGTTGCCGCATTTTAACCACAACATAGAAATCGTATCCGATGTGTTGGCCGATGAATGCTCATCCATCATGAGTAATTTTTTTGCAGCGCGCCGTGCTGCTCGTAAAAGCTAATTTCTACTCCATATCTGGGCTTTAAGCTGGTGAAAAAAGCCTCATTTCAGTAGAATTACGCCTTCCTAAATATCCAGCTCTCGCCCAGAGGTTTTATCACATCATGCTTGAATTGCGCGGTGCACCAGCTCTTTCTCCTTTCCGTCTAGCCAAACTGCTTGAACAGCTTCAGGCCCGAGTGTCTCAGGTCAGCGGCGTTTATGCCGAGTTTGTTCATTTAGCGGATGTTGACGGTGAGTTATCAGCCTCTGAATTAGATGTTTTAAAACAACTGCTGACCTATGGCCCCAAGCTGGCGGCCGAGCAGCCACAGAGCGAAGTGTTTGTGGTGGTGCCACGTTTTGGCACGATTTCACCCTGGTCCAGTAAAGCGACCGATATCGCTCATAACTGTGGTTTGCAGAAGATCAAACGTGTTGAGCGCGGCGTTGTTTATTATGTTGCGGGTTCGCTTGATGATGCAGCCCGTCAGGCTGTACTTAATATCTTGCATGATCGAATGACCGAAGCGGTACTGGCAGACGTTAAAGACGCCGAGCAGTTATTCCAACGTGCCGAGCCGAAACCTTTGGAAGCTGTTGATATTCTGGGTGGCGGTCGTGAAGCGCTGGCCGAAGCCAACCAACGTCTGGGTTTGGCGTTAGCTGATGACGAAATTGATTACCTGATGGAAAACTTCACAGAGATGGGACGTAACCCCAACGATGTTGAGTTGATGATGTTCGCGCAGGCGAACTCCGAGCATTGCCGTCACAAGATTTTTAATGCCGATTGGACGATTGATGGCGAAGCGCAGGATAAATCACTGTTTGCCATGATTCGTAATACTACGAACCTGAGCGGTGAAGGCGTACTGTCTGCCTACAGCGATAACTCAGCGGTGATTGCCGGTTCTCGTGCAGGCCGTTTCTTCCCGAATCCTGCGACTAAAGAGTACAGCGCCAACGACGAAGATATCCACATTCTGATGAAGGTGGAAACTCACAACCACCCGACTGCCATTGCGCCTTTCCCTGGTGCGGCGACCGGTTCCGGTGGTGAAATTCGTGATGAAGGTGCAACGGGCCAGGGTGCTAAACCTAAAGCAGGTCTGAGCGGTTTTTCTGTTTCTAACTTGAATATCCCTGGCTTCGAGCAGCCCTGGGAAGGTGATTACGGCAAGCCAAATCGTATCGTCTCAGCACTCGACATCATGACCGAAGGCCCCTTGGGTGGCGCGGCGTTCAACAACGAATTTGGTCGTCCTAACCTGTGCGGTTATTTCCGTACCTACGAAGAAAATGTGCCCGGTGCAGCCGGTGATGAAATGCGCGGTTATCACAAGCCCATCATGATTGCCGGTGGTCTGGGTAATATCCGTGATTCACATGTGCTGAAAAGCACTATTCCTGCCGGTACCCGTTTGGTGCTATTAGGCGGCCCAGCGATGCTGATTGGCTTGGGTGGCGGTGCTGCTTCTTCCATGGCTTCGGGTAGCAGTAGCGAAGACCTTGATTTTGCCTCCGTACAGCGTGAAAACCCTGAAATGGAGCGCCGTTGTCAGGAAGTGATCGATCAATGCTGGCAGCTGGGTGATGAAAACCCGATTGCCTTTATCCACGATATTGGTGCTGGCGGTTTATCCAACGCCTTTCCTGAACTGGTTTCAGATTGCGATAAGGGCGGTCGTATGCAACTGCGTAACGTGCCGAATGATGAGCCTGGCATGTCGCCGCTGGAAATCTGGTGTAACGAATCGCAGGAGCGTTATTCGCTGGCGGTTAAGCCTGAAGACTGGGATCGTTTTGAAGCGATCTGTCAGCGTGAACGTTGTTTATATGCCGATATCGGTGTAGCGACTGACGAGCAGTCGGTGGTGGTTGAAGATGATCACTTTGGTAACAAAGCCGTTGATATGCCGCTGAGCGTGTTGCTGGGTAAGCCACCCAAAATGCAACGTAGCTTTGAACGTACGACCTTTGAAAAAGCCGAGTTTGATACCAGCGCGATTGATCTGGCAGAAGCCGCTGAGCGGGTGTT
>Ga0209396_1006139_pt1 | contig 11136 bp, 7 predicted proteins | sample GOMGulsemesocosm_6_FD_184638 | JGI IMG/M metagenome (GOLD analysis project Ga0209396, IMG submission 184638) | Methane-oxidizing microbial communities from mesocosms in the Gulf of Mexico - GOM8C Gulf of Mexico (SPAdes) (version 2) | ecosystem: Environmental > Aquatic > Marine > Cold seeps... | reverse complement strand
TTATATAAATGTTCAATAAAACTTTAGAAAATATAAAAAAAGCTTTCACAGCTCAAACGTTTGAGTTATTGTGGTGCTGGGTAGTATGAGTAGACAATTTATGGCATGGTTTTGATCTATAACGTCGGTAGTTTTTCAAAATGAAACGGGAAGATAGCAGGCAATATTCAATCACTATCAATGTAAATATGGATAGTTTTAGAAATGAGGAAATTGTAAATGAATAATAAAATAAACATAAAAGCAGGGCTAATTGTATTGGCATCACTTGCTTGGTCATCCACAATATCAGCTGCAGAAACAAAAGATTCTTCTGGAGCTGACTCCTTTGGCATTGACAAATTCTTTGCTACAAAAGAGGGCTACACGGATTGGCAGTCTAACTGGGATAATGGTATTGCAAGAAGTGTCAGATCTGGTAAGCGAGACCCTAATGATCCAACGGGTTATACTCAAAGAAGAGGTAATGCAAAATTCTTTAACATCGATGGCAAGGGTATTATGGAAATGGGCGGTAGCCAACCTCGAATATACATTAATCCCTATGATGGTAAAGATATAACAAGTCCCGATCAGTTTTTTAAAAACATTGAAGGTACTGTTTATTATAAACGTACAGGTAGTGATGGCGCTAATTGGGGTGGCTTAATCATGGGACTAAGAACTGGTCCGAGTGGTCATAGCAGTACGAATTTTAGTGCAGACGCAAATTACTGCGATGCAAATACCTATTATGCAAGACTTAGGCATGATGGTAAGTGGGATTTTGAAAAAGAGTTAAAGCACGGTGATCAAAAGTCTGCGGGCTATAGCAAAATTTATCCAGAGGGTTTACCGGCAGACAAATGGATAGGCATGAAATATCTAGCTTATAACATTGAGGGCGATACTCAGGTTAAACTTGAGCTTTGGATTGATGACACTAGTAATGGCGATACCTCAAATGGTGGTGAGTGGCGCCTGCTTGGAACAAAAGTCGATGACGGCACCTGGGGCGGTCTTGATGTAGCGGGTTGCTCATTTACTGGCAACAAAATTATAATTGAAGGTGGTGGTGCTGCTTTTATTCGAAATACCGGTGCTGCAAAAGCTGAATATAAGTATTTCTCCATTAGAGAAATAGATCCAAGAAATCGTATTCAATTACTAGCTAAGTAGTTATACCAGCTGCGGAATGTGGAGGTTACCAAAACTTCTATTGGAGCAGTTACGACGTTTTTTATATCGGACCTTTAAGGGCACTCAGAGAGTGCCCTTTATTATTTAATTACCCGCCTTATAATTTTTTGTCTCTGTTTGATCTTTTTGGCGATTACTTCGGTTCACTCTCTGTCTTTAACTTTGTCCATTGATAAAATCTAAAAATGGATGCCTGTATTTTAAAGTAGCAATTAGTTTTGTATAAAATATCTCCAAAACAACTTTACACACTCAAACGTTTGAGGTAGTGTGGTTTTTAGATGGAATGATAAATGAAACTCTGCATTGTTGGCGTTAATAATGTGAATGGTTGATGTTAGAGTGAATGATTTAATCAGGGAGGATCAACATAACAATTATAAAAAAATTAAAAATGGGGATCTCTAAATGAACAAAAAAATAAAACTCGCCATGTTTATGGCACTAAACTCAGCCATTATGCAAAGTGCCCAGGCAAACATTGTTGATAATTATCCAAGTCATGAATCGAATATTTCAGGTTCACTGAATGGTAGTTTGACTGCACTAGAGTCAAGTGATGACACCTATCAAATAATCACAGAAACACAATCCCAAGGTAAGCCAAAGAATAGGTATTCTTACTTAGAACATAAGTGGCAAATAAATCTTACTGCTGGTATTAATGCCACATTACATATTGAAGCTAATCGAACCGCCAATAGTGAAGAGGATGATTTCGTTTTTGCTTATTCAACAGATGATCAAAATTATACCGATATTATGACTGTTAACAGTAATACCGATGCTGCTCAAACTGCGGCTTTACCAAGCACATTATCGGGTTTAGTTTTTATTAGCGTTGTTGATACGGATAGAATCTCGGGCAATAAAGTTCTAGATAGTATTTCAGTTGATGAATTATTTATTCGAAATGATGTCGCTATCGTAAATCAATCTCCTGTGGTTTCTGCAGGAAGCGAGCAAAGTATTACTTTACCTGAAAATACCTTAAATCTAGATGCTGCAGTTACCGATGATGGTAACTATACCGTGTTATGGACACAAGTATCTGGCCCCCTTGGTGTTATTTTTACGGATGATATTGCTGTTGATACCAACGCAGTTTTTCCTGAAATCGGCATTTATACCCTTAGGTTAACGGCTGATGATGGTGAGTTTATTATCAGCGATGATGTTGTGGTTACTGTTGATTCAGGTACGTCATCAGGTACAGACTCGTTTGGTATCACTACTTTTTATCCCACAGCAGCAGGTTTTGCTGATTGGGAATCAACCTTTTGGGACAATGGTAACTCACGCTCTATAACGGGTGGTCGAGATCCAGATGATCCTACCGGGTACTCACATAAAAGAGGTGATGATGCGTTAGATATTGACGGTAATGGTGTTATGGAAATGGGTGGTGGTAATCAACCTCGTATTTATGTCAATCCTTATCCTGGCTCTGAAACAGTAAATCCAGATCAGTTTTTTAAAAATGTTGAGGCCACGATTTATTATAAGCGTATTGGCAATGATGGTGCAGCTAACGGTGGTTTAGTTATTGGCTTACGTAGTGGTCCTAATGGACACAGCGGTTATGGTGATTATTGTGATGCAACCACATATTATGCAAGATTTAGACATGACGGGGATTGGGACTTCTATAAGGAGTTAAAACATCCAAGTGGCTCATCATCTGGAACTAGTGAGCTTTATGCTACTGGTTTGCCGACTAATCAATGGATTGGCATGAAATTCATTGCTTATAATTTTAATGATGACAGTCAAGTAAAGCTAGAACTTTATATCGATAATACCTCAAATGGTGAGGTAACTAACGGTGGTGAGTGGACACTTGTTGGTGAGAAGGTTGACGATGGTTCATGGTCTACTTCTGATGTCAGCGGTTGCTCATATAGTAATAATGAAGTAATTACCACGGGTGGTGGTGTTGCTGTTGTGCGTAATACTGGCATTGCCCGTGCAGAGTACAAATATTTCTCTGTACGAGAAATTGATACTGGTAACTAAAATTAATCAATAATTTAGAGAAATTTAAGTCCAGCATAAAAGGAAAAGCACGGAAGTTTTTTCTTATTTTTGGCTAATTAAAATTTTTCTATTATATTTCTTGCAGGTAAACATTATGAAAATCCAATGGATCCAAGACTTTTTGAGTTTAGTTGATACTGGTAGTTTTTCAAAATCAGCTGATATTAGAGCAACAACGCAGCCCGCTTTTAGTCGACGCATAAAGGCGCTGGAAGAGTGGCTTAGTGCACCTCTTTTTGATCGCAGTGAATCACCTGTGTGTTTAACGGATGCCGGTGGAAAGTTCTTCCCTATTGCTGAAGAAACGTTAAACCGTTTATATCAATGTAAAGATGAAATTTCCCGAGAAAACTTGAACTCGATAAATGTCATTTCGTTTGCTGCTACCCATACATTATCCTCTAATTTCTTTCCTAGTTGGTTAAATAAAGTTGAAGAAACACTGGGCATTGTTAGAACACGGCTTGAGTCCGACCATATGGATAAAGGTAAACAATCTTTGATCAAAGGGCATTGCCACTTTATGCTTTGTCATACCCACCCAAAGGTTGATATTAACCTTAATCAACATCACTATATTTCTGTAGTCGTTGGTCAAGACCGATTGATTCCTGTATGTGCACCCGATCAAAATAATCAACCACTAATGCAGTTGCCAGGAACGAGTGATAAACCTATTAATTATTTAGGTTACACACCTAGTTCAGGTGTTGGCAAAGTAGTACAGCATTTACTATTAACAGATAGAGAATCTGTTCACCTTGATACAATCTTTGAGTCATACCTTGTTGGTGTATTGAAAAGAATGTGTTGTGAAGGGAGGGGGATTGCTTGGTTACCAGAACAGCAAATAACTGAAGAGCTTAAAAGTGGTAAGTTAGTCAAAGCACATAATGGTAGCCAAGAGCACGAGAAGCGTTGGTCGGTTGACATAGATATTAAACTTTTCCGTGCACGTGAAGCATTACCAAACAATGCTGAACAACTTTGGCATTATGTTGCAGAAAATGCTGTAGGTAAGTTGTTAAAAAGTGCATAACGATAAATTTACAGCGGCATCATCTTCTGCTTGTTATCAACATTTAATCAGTAATGATGCAACTGACTGGGTTGGTGTTACCTATGGTACTAGCTCCGGTGCAGCATTGGCATTAAAAACCATCAGCATTCATTTTTTAAGACGTTTTGTTTGTATCCTTGACTTAGACAAGCGTTCATAGGATTGGAATAGCCCTCCTGAAACTTAAATACTCTCCTTGATTGAGTAAAGGCAAATATCGCAAGCCGACATTTTATTAATTAGTTTATCAACGGCGCTTAAATAGCGCCATTTTTGTATTGGTAGCGCCTAATAGATCGGAAATTTAATAGTCCCCAAAAATTATTGAATAAAAAAGATACATAAAGCTCTTTTGTTGCTCAATCGTTTGAGGTAAGGTGTTTGGTGAAGTCGTCGAAACGAACGACTTATAAGGAATTGGTATTTAAATGATAGCATTCACGTCCTTTAAAAAAGAATTGCATCAGATGTCAAAAAATATCAAGTCACTATCGATATAGCTAAGGATTTCAATATAGTTAAGGATGACTTTCTAAATGGGGAAGTGTTAAATGAATTATAAAACAACGTTAGCAATGATTTTATTTGTCTCACTTGCATGGTCTTTAAATGCATCTGTATATGAAACATCTATGAAAATTAAACCAATAGGCTTTGAGGCCAGTAGCGATGATGGCAATATTGTCGACAACGCTTTTGATGAAGACCTTTCAACACGTTGGTCAGCCTTTGGCAGCGGTCAAAGCCTGACTATTGATTTGGGCAGTCAGCACCAAGTGACTGAAATGAATGTGGCTTGGTTCAAAGGTGATTTACGTCAATCACACTACCAAATTGATCTCAGTAACGAAGGGAATAACTGGATAACAGTCACTACAGGTAGCAGTAGTGGTGCATCCTCGGACTTAGAGCCTATTGCCATAAACTCTTTAGCACGTTACATCCGACTCATTGGCTTAGGCAACAGTTCAAATGATTGGAACAGCATCACTGAAATAACGATATCAGGTTATCAAGACGTTGTTCCACCAACAAATAAAGACTCTTTCGGCATTACTCAATTTTATCCTACTATGCAGGGTTACACTGATTGGCAATCAACTCACTGGGATAATAGTAATGCAAGAACGATTGGCACGAGTGAACGAGATTATGATGACCCAACAGGGTGGGCTCATGTCAGAGGTAACTCTCCGATAAGCTTTGATGGCAATGGCATCATGGAAATGGGTGGTTCATCACCACGTCTGTACATAAATCCATACCCTGGCTATGAATCGACTGGAGCTGAACAGCTATTTAATAATGTCGAAGCTACTGTTTATTACAAACGTAAAGGCACTGACGGCGCTAATTGGGGTGGTTTAATCATGGGAGTTAGAAGCGGGCCTATGGGTCATGGCTCTGCAGGAGGTGATAATTGTGATGCAACAACTTATACCGCGCGCTTTAGACATGATGGAAAATGGGATTTCGAAAAAGAGTTAAAGCACTCAAAGAGTGTCTCTTCCGGCTATACTCAGCTTTTTTCTAGTGCGCTACCTGCTGACCAATGGATTGGTATGAAATACTTAGCCTATAACATCGAGAATAATACCAAGGTTAAGCTTGAGCTATGGATTGATGATACATCAAATGGCGATGTTTCTAATGGTGGTGAATGGCGACTTTTAGGAGAATACATTGATGATGGAAATTGGGTTGACCCCGATGTATCTGGCTGTTCATATAATGGAGATAAAATCATACTAAATGGTGGCGGTGTTGCTTACCTTAGAAATACAGGCGCTGAGAGCGCTGAATATAAGTACTTTTCGTTAAGAGAGATAGATATCACTAACAGTAATGAAGGTGATGGAACTATACCCGTAGAGGAGATTACCCCTGATTCGGTTCAATCGAGTAGCGATGATGGAAATGTTGCGGATAACGTTATTGATAATGACTTTTCGACACGTTGGTCAGCACAGGGCAGCGGTGAAGCCTTAACGATTGATTTAGGTGCTCATTATCTAGTTACTGAATTGCAAGCAGCTTGGTTTAAAGGTGACGTACGTCAATCGCATTATCAACTTGACATTAGTGATGATGGCTTAAATTGGCTTAACATAATCGATAGCAGTAGCTCTGGTACAACATTATCATTGGAGTCTATAAACGTTAATTATTCAGGACGTTACTTTCGCTTCACTGGTTTAGGCAATACTTCAAATGATTGGAATAGCATCACTGAAATTAAAATCTTTGGCTCTGCTGAATAATCCTCGGCGGCGCAAACTTTAATAGGTCTTTTTATGGGCACTCAAAGAGTGTCCTTTTTTATTTTATTTGCTCAAGATAACCGTAGGACTCCAATAACATGGTATTATAATATTCTCTAAATGTGGCTAAATCTTCTTTCCCAAGCCAGCGTTCCATATTTTCTCGCCACGCAACTGTTGGTACTTCAGATCTTAAAAATTGATTCACCTTAGCAACGACTTTTTTACCCCATTTATTGTTTTTACAACCAACCGCCACACGAATATAAGGATATTTAGTTTCTTCTACTCGTAATGAAACTATGGTGCCACTCGGTACTTTATATTCATTTTCCCAGTAGTGTATTGATAATGGATAGGCTAGGGTGTAATTCACGCGATCTTTTAAAATCATTTGAAAAATACTGCCAAAATCTTCAGAAGAATTCCAAACATAGGGAATGTTTTTTTCATATTTTCTAACTAATTTATTAATTTGTCCTTTCCAGCGCTTACTTGGCAAACCAAGAACTAAGTTTTTGTTTTGTAATACCGTTTCTAATTGCACATGTTTTATTGTATTAAGGTGATTTTGTGCAAAAGACTTCTTCATTAAAAGTTCTAATACAGGGTGTGGTGACCAAGGGAGAGACCTTAGATAATTTCCTTCTTTGTCATCTGCGAGTGTTGGTAAGTCAGGTATGTACTCTAAGTAGCTAAAACAAAAGTTTTTATTACTATTTAACAAAGCTTTGTGTCGAGCAGAATTAACTAATAATGAGTAATGGTCATAATCAGCTAAATGACTTTGTAGACGCTTCTGCACATAATCAACAAACCCTTGTCCCTGTCTATTGCCTTTGACAATGAATGCTGGCGGTTGATCTAATTGAATCCAGCGAATCAATGTTTCTTCTGACTTTAGTGCTTGAGATATTGGACTTATTAGAAACAACAGATAAGTTAACGAGGAAAGTAAAGAAAAGCGTGATTTCATTTTTATCATTTAGTTATATTTTCTATCGTGACTATGTAGATTAAAGAGGAAGCCGTCATTCCCGAAGTTTTTTGTCGGAAATCCAAGTTTAATGAAAATGGATCTTCGACAAGTAACCTCGAAGATGACGTTTATAATAAGCTCCTAAGTCAACTGCATAGGCATGTTATCTATTTAGCGCTTTTTACAAAATAAAGCTAAAAGCGCGGTTAATCAGTACTGTTAATCAATATTGATAGTTTCAACTTTGCCAACTAAAAATACATAACTAAAAATAGCGACAATCATCAAAATTCCAGCAATGACAAAGGCAGCCATGTAAGAGCCGGTCAATGCAATAATATAACCGGTAATTAATGGCGCAAAAAAGCCACCAAAAGCCGCGGCAAAATTTTGAATGCCAGCAACGGTACCAATAGTGCCTGATGGGGCTATGGTTTGGCTAATCGCCCAAGTATTAGCTGTAGCTAAACCCATACCACTGATGGCAATCATAATCATATACATGACATATTGAGGGTCTTCGATAAAAGGTACTGGAAGAATTAATGAGCCGGCTAGAAAACCTGCAACAACAAAGGATTTTCTTACTTTGCTTACACTGTGTCCTCTTTTAATGAAAACATCAGAAAAATATCCAGCAGCAATCACCACAATAGCTAAAACACCATAAGTAAAACCAGACCACCAACCGGTTTCTTTAATTGAGAACCCTAATTCATCAAAAAGGTAGCTAGGTAACCAAGACATATACAAAAACCAAGCATAGCCATAACAAAAATAAGCTAAAATAATGCCTTGTATTTTTGTGTTTTTCAGCAGTTTGCTAAGTGGTACAGTCTTACTTTCTTTATTGGAATCTTCGGTGGTTTCACTTACTTGTGTACTTTCTACAGGGCGTTGTTTAGCTTCTAGCTTATCTTGTTTGTTATAAAAATATAACCAAGGTAATACCCATACTAATGGCACTAAGCCACAAAGAATAAAGAGCATTTGCCAGCTAAAATTTGCTAATATAGCCCCGGCAAGCACAGCACCGATAGCTGGGCCAAACTTAGTGCCAGACAATAATAACCCAGTAGCAAAACCGCGTTCATCTTGGTCAAAATAACGACCGACATAGGCATTGCCTGCGGGACCAGAAATTGACTCCCAAACACCGAGTAATATACGCAAAGCAATTAAATGCCAAAAAGCAGTAGCAATGCCAAAGCAGGCGGCCGTTATTCCCCAGACAATAAACGCTATGGTATAAGTTTTTTTAATACCAAACTTATCTACCAGCATACCCGCGGGAACTTGCATCAATGCATAACCTAAAAGGAAGGAAGAGAAAATCCAGCCTTTCTTTTCCGCGTCTAAGTTAAAGAAATCCGTTATCAATGGCGCAGCCATGGACATGTTGCCTCTATCGATATAGCTATTAATCATGGCTATAACTAACAGACCTAATATCCACCATCTTATACCTTTGACACTTTTCAGTGATGTTTTCAAGGCATGTAATGGTGAAACGGAACTTATGTCAGTTTCCGCTAGAGTATTTTTCATCACTAAACTCCTGTATCAATTTTACTCTCAGAGATTGAATTTAAGTTGTGTATAAACGCAGACGATATAGTTTGCGTTTATACACATGCGCTTTAGTTAGCGCTTAGAAATTTCTTCGGCAATGGCTTTACCAAGGTCAACAGTGCTGGCTTTACCACCAAGGTCTGGTGTTAATGGCGCATCATCAGCGCTTAGCACAGTTTCTATTGCTTTCATGATTGCAGCTGCCGCTTCTTCTTCACCTAAATGGTCTAACATCATTGAGGCTGACCAAATTTGTCCAATAGGGTTGGCTATACCTAAACCGGCAATATCAGGCGCAGAGCCGTGAACAGGTTCAAACATAGAAGGGTGTTTACGCTCTGGATTAATATTTGCTGATGGCGCTACCGCAATAGTGCCAGTAACTCCTGGTCCTAAGTCAGAAAGGATATCGCCAAATAAGTTACTGGCAACAACCACATCAAAACGCTCCGGACTCATCACAAAACGGGCGGTTAAAATATCAATATGGTATTGATCTGTGGTCACTTCAGGGTAACTTTTTGCCATTTGTGCAAAGCGGCTATCCCAATAAGGCATTGAGTGGTATAAACCATTCGATTTTGTCGCCGATGTGACATGAGGTTTGCCACATTCTTGTGCTAATTCAAAGGCATACTTTAATGCTCTATCTGTGCCGTGACGGGTAAATGTTGATTGTTGCGTTACCGTCTCATATTCTGTCCCTTCATGAACAATGCCACCTACTTGAGAGTATTCACCTTCACAGTTTTCTCTTACCACCCAAAAATCAATATCACCAGGCTCTTTATCACGTAAAGGGCAGGTAATACCTGGTAATAAACGTACAGGACGTAAGTTAATGTATTGTTCAAACTCACGTCTTATTGGAATAAGTAATCCCCATAAAGAAAGGTGATCAGGTACACCTGGAAAACCTACCGCACCAAGAAAAATAACATCATTTTTTCTCAGTTGGTCTAAGCCGTCTGCTGGCATCATGCTGCCAGTTTCTTTATAGGTTTCACAACTCCAGTCAAAATGATCATAGATGAAATCAATATCAAATTTTTCAGCGATTGCATCTAACACTCTTAACCCTTCTGGAACAACCTCTTTACCAATACCATCGCCTGGGATAACTGCAATTTTATAACTAGTCATGTTTTTCTCTTTTATATACTTGTATGTGTGTGTATTTATATTTGTGTTTTTATCTGTACTTTATGGGGAGTTTATAATCCGCCGATGCACATATATTTAACTTCCATATAGTCATCAATACCGTATTTTGAACCTTCGCGGCCTATGCCAGATTCTTTAATGCCGCCAAAAGGAGCAAGTTCGGTAGAGATAAGGCCTTCATTAATCCCAACAATGCCGTATTCAAGTGCGTCGGCAACATGCCATGCTCTGGCAATATTTTGGGTATAAAAGTAACTGGCAAGACCAAATTCAGTATCATTGGCTTTTTTAATCACTTCAGCATCACTACTAAAGCGAATTAATGGCGCAACCGGGCCAAAAGTTTCATCATTGAGTAAGAGGGTGTCGTCGCTAACATCGGTAAGAATGGTTGGCTGGAAAAAGTGTCCACCTAACGCATGACGTTGGCCACCTAGAATAGTTTTTGCACCTTTGGCTAGGGCATCTGAAATATGTTCTTCAACTTTTTCAACGGCAGCCTGATCAATAAGTGGTCCTATTGTGACGCCTTCATCAAGGCCGTTGCCGGCTTTTAGTTGACTAACTTTAATAGCCAACAGTTGTGTAAACTCATCATAGATTTTGTCATGAACAAAAATACGGTTTGCACAAACACAGGTTTGGCCGGTATTTCGGAATTTTGAAGCCATGACTCCGTCAACGGCTTTATCTAAATCAGCATCATCAAAAACAATAAAAGGCGCATTGCCGCCAAGTTCCATAGACACTTTTTTTACGGTATCTGCACATTGTTTTAATAAAACTTTGCCAACTTCGGTTGAGCCAGTAAAGGATAATTTGCGCACTATTGGGCTTTGGGTAAGCTCTGCGCCAATCGTTCTTGCTGAGCCAGTAACAACATT